>OJPL01000192.1_pt1 | contig 25978 bp, 30 predicted proteins | sample 1598501 | NCBI WGS metagenome assembly OJPL01 (sample SAMN03922486, study PRJEB24848) | human gut metagenome | isolation source: stool sample | host: Homo sapiens | place: Germany | collected 2011-05 | reverse complement strand
TATCAGAATTGGAGGGATACGGTGTCAAGTTCTACGAATGAAAAGTTCTTTACCCCGGAACGCATAAAGAAAATGCAGCAGTATCTGATAGACCATCCTATCGACCATAAATATGACGAACTATGCGCCCAAGATATCTATGATGGGGATGACGTTCCGCCACGGCAGCTGGCTGCACGAGGTTATTATGACGTTCTGAAAGAACTTGGAAAACTCCCGGCGGGAGTTGAATGACCGTTAAACCACGATGCACACGCACCGTGGTTTTTTGTTACCCAAAAACAGAAAGGAAAGCATCATGAAAAAGATTCTTCTCGCCCTTGCGCTGGCCGCATCCATTCTGCTGTGTGGCTGTTACAGCGAAGCCAAAAAGGCCAACTACAACATCTCCAAGCAGGCAGATTACTTCGAGAGTGAGCGCAAAATCACCGTCCACAACGCCCGCACCGATAAGGTGATCATGGAAGCCGAGGGCTATATGTCCATCTCCAACAACTCAAACAATGAGCTTGTCTGCACGGTGAAAGTCGGCCCGGATTCCTACCGCAAGAACTACATCTACCTGAACGACTACACCATGTATGTGGTAGAGGACATCACCGGCACCCATACCGACCCCTACCACTACAAGCTCTATTTCCACACGGACATCCTGCCCAGTGTGGAAACAAAACCGTAAAGGCACTGACCAAAACATCCTGTTTTAGCCCGTATCAAGCACGATGCAGTTTGCACCGTGCTTTTTTATGCCCATTTTGCCCGCATGAGGACGAAACGGGCACCATCGCAGCGGGCAGTGCGTACCCTGCCCACAACCGGACGCAGACGGAGAACTGCGTCACCAAACCGAGGTTTTACCCACAGAAAGGAGTTTCCACCATGAAACGTGAAGATGTGAAGAACAAGATCCCCGGCATCACCGACGAGCAGCTGAACTGGCTCATGCAGGAGAACGGCGCGGACATCAACCGGGAAAAGTCTGCCGCCACCGCCCTGCAGACCCAGCTGAACAACGTGAATGCCCAGCTCAAGACCGCGCAGGACGGCCTTGCCGCCTTTGACGGCAAGAAGAAGCCGGAAGAGTACGAGGCCGAGCTGGCCAAGCTTCAGGCCGATCTGAAGGCACAGGCCGACGGCTTTGCCTTTGACAACGCCCTCGACACCGCCATCCTCAGCAAGAAGGGCCGCAGCATCAAGGCCGTGCGTGCCCTGCTGGACGTGGACAACCTGAAAGGATCCGCCGACCGCTCTGCCGACATCGCCAAGGCACTGGACGAAGCTGCCAAGGCAAACCCGTGGGCCTTTGGTGAGGATGCCCCGACACCCGCGCCCGCGCCCGGTTATCCCGTCCTGCCCGGCGGCGGTGAACCGCGGCACCTGCCCAGCGAGAAGGACGGTGTCACCGCCGCATTCATGGACCGCAACCCCGGTTTGAAAATCTGACAGCCGTGCAGCAGCACGGAGAAAGTGAGTAATTTTTATGGCACATGCAAATCAGGAACGTTGGGCCACTCTGGTGGACGCAAAGCTGCGCAACCAGCTGGTGACCCGTGATAACCTCATCTTCAACAGCCGCTACGAGGGCGACCCCACCTCCGGCAAGGTCAAGATCCCGGTCCGTGACACCGAGGTGGCCGTCAAGGAGTACGACAAGGCCAACGGCATCGCTGCCGAGGAGGGCACCACCACCTATCTGGATCTGAACATCGACCACGACGAGGCCGTGAACGAGCTGATCGACGGCTACGACGCCGACAGCGTGCCGGATGACATTGTGGCCGACCGTCTGGACAGCGCCGGTTACTCTCTGGCCCTGTCCATCGACAAGAAGTCCATTGCCGCGCTGGAAGGCGCGACCGGTGCCACCATCAGCGCCACCAAGACCGCCGCCACCGAGAACAACGCCTATAAGCTGGCGCTGGAGGCCAAGCGCGTGCTGGGCCGCAAGGGCGTGCCCGCCGAGGGCCGTTTTCTCATCGCATCCCCGGAGTATCTGGAGGTTCTGATGCTGGATGAGCACTACATCAAGCAGGGCGACCTGTCGCAGGAGCTGGTGCAGCAGGGCGTCGTGGGCCGCATTGCAGGCTTCAACGTGTTTGAATCCAACAACATGGATTACGAGAGTACCACCCGCGTGACCAGCAAAAAGACCACCACCGAGTTCATTGCCGGTCACCCCAACTGGTGCCACCGTGTGATGGAGTGGCAGGTGCCCATCCATCTGCAGGACCTGTCCGGCTCCGGCAAGTACATCGGCGCATCCGCCGTGCAGGGCCGCAAGGTGTATGGTCTGAAGGTCTCCAAGCCCCAGACCCTGTACATCAAGCGCACCGAAGTGTAACGGGGTGCCCTCATGACCTACGCCGAAGTGTTTGATGTGGAAGCCGGGTTCCGTGCCCTGTCAAAGGACGAACAGGAGCGCTGCAGCGCCCTGCTGAGTGAGGCGGCCATCATCATTGACGCCTACAACCCGGACGCCGGAGAGGACGCCAAACGGCTCGTTTCCTGCCGGATGGTGCGCCGCCAGTTGGGCGAAAGCGACAGCACGGGCGGCGTCAGCTTCCCCATGGGGGCCACCCAGGGCACCGCCACCGCGCTGGGCTACTCCCAGAGCTGGACCATGAGCGGCGGCTCTTCCGGGGAGCTGTATCTTTCCAAACTGGAAAAGAAACTGCTGGGCGTGGGCAGCCGCGTGGGGGCCCGCAGCCCGCTGGAGGACTTATGTTGAAAGGCATCGACATTACCCTGTACGAAAAGACCCAGTCCGGCACCGACGAGGCCGACGCCCCGGTCTACACCGAAACGCCGGTCACCGTGCACAACGTGCTGGTGGGCGAACCCTCCGCCGAGGAGATCACCACCGAACTGCAGCTCACCGGCCGGCGGCTGGCCTACACGCTGGCCATCCCCAAGGGCGACGCCCACGACTGGAACGACGTGCAGGTGGAGTTTTTCGGCCAGCACTTCCGCACCTGCGGGGGCGTCGTGCAGGGCATCGAGCGCATGATCCCGCTGTGCTGGAACAAGAAAGTGCAGGTGGTAAGGGATGAGTAAAGTCCGCTTTGAACTGGACCGTGCTGGGGTGCGTGCCCTGATGCGCAGCCCCGAGATGCAGGCCGTGCTGAAAGCGCGGGCCGACACCGTGAAAGACCGCTGTGGCGACGGGTACGAGGCCTATGTGGCCCAGACCCGCGCCGTGGCCGTGGTGGAGACCGCCACCCGGCAGGCCGCCGACGACAATTCCACCAACAACACCCTGCTCAAAGCCACATCAGCCAGCCGGAAGAGCGCGACCGTGCACGAGCACAAACGCCACTTGAAGGACGGCAGGGTCATCACCGTAAGGAGCTACCAGAGGAAGAAATGATCGAAGAAACCATCCGCAGCTTTCTGGCCGAGCGGCTGGACGTGCCGGTCCGGCTGAGCGTGCCAACACCGGCCCCCGCCCGCTTTGTGGTGGTGGAAAAGACCGGCTCCGGCTATGAGGACGGCATCTATAGCGCCACCATCGCGGTGCAGTCCTACGGGCCCGCCGCCACCAGCCACGACGGCACCCTGGATGCGGCCAAGCTCAACGAGCTTGTCAAGGCCGCCATGCAGGCTGCCGACACCCTGCCGGAAGTGGTCTCCTGCGACCTTGTCACCGACTACAATTTCCCGGACACCACCCGCAAACGGCCCCGCTATCAGGCCGTTTTTTCTATCACTCATTACTGACCTGTGAAAGGAGAACTACACATGGCAGACGCAACCAAAGTAACCGCCGCCAAGCCCAAAGTGGGCGGTGCCATCTGGCGTGCCCCGCTGGGCACCCCGCTGCCCACCGACGCCAAGACCGAACTGGACAAGGCTTTTAAGTGCCTGGGCTACGCCTCCGAGGACGGCGTGACCAACAGCAACTCGCCCTCCAGCGAGAACACCAACGCCTGGGGCGGCGACACCGTGCTGACCCAGCAGACCGAGAAGCCCGACACTTTCCAGTACACCCTGCTGGAGGCCCTGAACGTGGAGGTGCTCAAGTCCGTGTATGGTGACAGCAACGTCACCGGCACGCTGGAGACCGGCATCACCGTGCAGGCCAACAGCCAGGAGCAGGCCGACTGCAGCTGGGTCATTGAGATGGTGATGAAGAACAAGGCGGTCAAGCGCATCGTCATCCCGGATGCCGCCGTCACCGCCGTGGGCGATATCACCTACGCCAAGAGCGCCGTGGGTTACAACACCACCCTGACCGCCGTGCCGGATGCCCAGGGCAACACCCATTACGAGTACATTCTGGGCGGCACCGCCGCCACCCAGGCCGCTGCCAAGACCAAGGAGGTGCAGGCATGATCACTGCAAAGACTGAATCCGGTTTTTCCATCGAGCTGGAGGACGACGCTCTGGAGGACCAGGAGCTGTTCGACGCCATTTCCGGGATGCAGGACGGCAATGTGTTCAGCATGAGCCACCTGACCGAGCGCCTGCTGGGCACCGAGGGCCGCAAGAAGCTCTATGACCATCTGCGCAACGACAAGGGCCGTGTGCCGCCCCAGGCGGTGGCCCAGGCCCTGAATGAGCTGCTGACCAGCTTTTCCGCCGGAAAAAACTCTGCATCCTCGCCGAACTGATCGCATCGGACGAGGACGCGCTCATCTGCGATTTCGCGCAGTATTACCATGTGCTGAACTGGCGCAGCCTGCCGCTGCGTCTGGTGGCTACCCTTGCTGCCGGCCTGCCGGAGGACAGCCGCAGCATGATGAAGGCCAGCGGCAAGACCGTGCCGCTGCACATCGAGCTGCAAGCCTACACCGCCGACCGCCTGACGCAGATCCTGTGGGGCCTGAGCAACGACACCCGGACGGTGCCCTCTGTGCTGGCAGACCTGCACGGCCTGTCCGCGGACAGCGATACCGACGTGCAGAGCTACGACAGCCCGGAAGAGTTTGAGGCCGCCCTTGCGGCCCTGAAAGGAGGTGGATGACCATGCCGGACGGCATTGAGCTGGCAAAAGCGTATGTGCAGATCGTGCCCTCGGCAGAGGGCATCCAGGGCAAGATCACCGAAGCCCTGGGCGGGGAGCCTGCGGCAGCCGGTGACGCCGCCGGACAGTCCCTCGGTGCCCAGCTGGTGGGCACCCTGAAGAAAGTGATCGCGGCGGCCGGCATCGGCAAGATCATCTCGGATTCCATCAACATGGGCGGTGCCCTGCAGCAGAGCCTTGGCGGCGTGGAAACGCTGTTCAAGGACAGTGCCGACACGGTCAAGGAGTACGCCGCGCAGGCATACCGGACCGTTGGCCTTTCTGCCAACGACTACATGGAGCAGACCACCAGCTTTGCGGCCAGCCTGCTGTCCAGCGTCAGCCAGGACACCAACGCCGCCGCCCAGCTTGCCAACATGGCCATGGTGGATATGGCCGACAACGCCAACAAGATGGGCACGGATATGCAGGATATCCAGAACGCCTATCAGGGCTTTGCCAAGCAGAATTACACCATGCTGGACAACCTCAAGCTGGGCTACGGCGGCACCCAGGCCGAGATGCAGCGGATGCTGAACGACGCCACCAAGATCTCCGGCGTAAAGTACGATCTGGGCAATCTGGCCGATATGTACAGCGCCATCCACATCATCCAGCAGGAGATGGACATCACCGGCACCACCGCAAAGGAAGCCGCCACCACCCTGACCGGCAGCTTTGCCGCCATGAAGGCAGCGGCGGAAAACGTGATGGGCAACTGGTCCACCGGCGCAGACCTCACCGAGCCGCTGCAGGCGCTGGCCGACACGGCACAGACCTTTCTTGTGGATAACCTGCTGCCCATGATCGGCAATGTACTGGCAGGCATTCCGGAAATCGTTTACAGCCTTGTGCCGGAGCTCCTGCAGACCGGCACCGAGCTGCTCAGCTCCCTGGCACAGGGCTTCACCGAGGGCATCCCGGAGTTCTTCTCCACCGCTCTGCCGCAGCTGCTGGCATTTACAGACCAGCTGCGGGACAACGCGGCCAGCTTTGTGGACGCCGGCCTGAACCTCATCACCCAGCTGCTGAACGGCCTGATCGCAGGCCTGCCGGACCTGATCGCCTATGTGCCCGACATCATCATCAACATCTGCGGGGTCATCAACGATAACATGCCCAAGATCCTGGCGCAGGGCGTGTCCATCATCGTGCAGCTGATCGCCGGTCTTGTACAGACCGTGCCCAGTCTGCTGGCCAACTGGAAAAAGATCCTGGAGGCGGTGCTGTCGGTCATCTCGGCCATCAACTGGCTGAACATCGGCAAGACCATCCTCACCGGTGTGGCAAACGGCGTCAAGAGCATGGGCACAAGCATGCTGAACGCCTTCAAGGGCGGCTTTTCCAGCGCACTTACCTGGATCAAGAGCCTGCCCTCGCAGGCCGTGCAGTGGGGCAAGAACCTGATCCAGAGCTTCATCAACGGCCTTACCGGCAAAGGCGGTGCGGTTGGTGCAGGAGCCATCGCAGCCACCGCCGGTGCCACCATTGCTAAAACCGCCAGCGGGAACGACTGGTCCTCCGTCTGGGCGAACGCCAACGCCGACGTGGCCGACAGCGCCCAGTCCATGGCGGAGGTGGTCGTCCCGGCCTATACCAAGTCCGGGGACGCCGCCACCAAGGCGGCCAAAAAGACCAAGGCCGCCGCACAGGCCGCCGAGACCCTGCTGTGGTCCCTGCAGGACGCAGGCCACACCGACACCACCAACGCCCTGGGCAAGGTGACCATCCAGACCACCGAGCTCACCGAGCACCTGCGCAAGGGCAGCGAGGAGTATGACCGGCTGACCCGCACCGTGACCGAATCCGGCAAGGAAATGGTCAACGGTGTGGCCAAGAACTACAAGACCGTCACCAAGTATGTGACCGAAAACGGCAAGACCACCGCCCAGACCCAGAAGGTCTACGAGGAAATTGCCGCCACTGTAGCCAAGACCGTTACGTCTACAACGGATTCCGTGGTCAACGGCATTGCCACCAGCACCAAGACCATCACCGAGACCCTGACCGACAAAACCACGACCCAGAAACAGGTCATCACCGAGACCTACAACGACATCGTGGACGGGGCGCTGGTCACGGTGGAGCGGGTCAAGACCATTGCCGCCGATGGTGTCCCGCAGATCACCGAGGAGATCAAGAAAGCCTCTGCCAATAGCTTTGTCGGCCTCGTCAAGGGCTGGCAGGACGAGGCCGACAAGGGCGTGGTGGGTACCTTCAGCACGCTGGTGACTGCTGTGAAGAAGCAGGACTGGCAGTCTGTCGGCGAATGGGTGCTGTCCACCCTGTACAACGGCCTTGCCCCGCAGGCAAAGCAGCTCATTGACGACTTCGGCAAGAACCTGATCCAGCAGGTCAACGGCTTGCTGGGCAAGGGGGTCAGTGCCGTCTCCAACGGCCTGTGGGATATGGGCGGCGACCTTGCCAAGGGCCTGACCAGCGGTTTTGCGGACGTGATCACGCAGGCGCAGGGCCTTGGCTCCACCCTCACCGGCATCTTTCAGGGGCTGAAAGGCCCGCTCACTGCGGCTGCCGCTGCCATCAGCACCGGCCTGAAGGGCGGACTGATCTCCAGCTTCCCGGAGATTTTGGCCTCCATGGGCACCCTGATCGGCTCCATCGGCAGCGCCTTTGTGGGGATGCTGGAAGCCGTCGCGGCGGCACTGTTTCCCACCGGATTCGGTGCCCCGCAGGCCCTGCTCATGATCGCGGCAGGCGTGGCCCTGACCGCCGCCATTGCGGCCATCGTGGCCGGCGTCGGCGGCGCGTTCAAGCGCAAGACCACCCCCGGCATCTCCGGCGGCACTTCCGGCAGCGGCACGACCTCCACGGCATCCGGCTCCCTGTGGGATTACGAGAAGCGTGCCCCGCTGCCGCAGCGCACCCAGCGGCCCAACATCGAGGTCAACCAGTACATTTACAGCAAAGCGCAGACGGCTGCCGACCTGATGCGTGAGGCACAGTACGAGCAGGAAAGGGCGGTGCTGCAGGGTGTTTGACGCGATCTTCAAGGCCAGCAACGGCCTGACCTTTTCCTTCGGCTACGCCGCCGGGGTGCTGTGGAGCATCACCCCGCTGGGCGACCTGCCCGTGGATCTGGAGACCAGCCAGGGTTACCAGCAAGTGGGGGCCACCGTGGAGAGCCGGAGCATTTCCGGCGTCACCCGCACCGTCACCGGGCGCATCCTGCGCAATCAGGACTACTGCAAGCGCCAGCTGCGGGATGTGTTCGCGCCCTACGTCACCGGCCGGCTGACCGTGGCCGGGGCTTATTGGTGCGACGCCGAGGTGCAGCGCACCCCGGACATCAGCGTGTCCGGCCTGTGGCCCACCTTCTCGTTTCAGCTCTACTGTCCGGACCCTTACTGGCACAGCGTGAAGGAGCTCACCGTCTCGACCTTGAGCGTAACACCCACCTTCCGCCTGCCGGTGTGCTACGATGTGCACAGCTACGGCGTGCGGGAACAGGCCAACTACCTCCGCATCGCCAACACCGGGCTGGCCACCCAGGACTGGGCTCTGACGCTGGAAGCCCGCGGTCCGGTGGTCAACCCCGGCGTCAAGGACCCGGAGACCGGCGAGTTCCTGCGCTTTGTCACCACCCTGCAGGACGGCGACAAGCTCCGGCTGTACCGCGAGGGCGGCCAGCTGAAACTGGAACAGATCATCGACGGCACCGGCTACAACATCATGTCCACGCTGGACGGGAGCAGCACCCTGTGGACCCTGCGCCACGGGGTGCAGGCATGGCAGCGCACGGCGGATTCCGGCACGGAATGGCTTTTTCTCACCCTGACCTGCAGCACGGCGTTCTCCACCGTGGTGCTGGAAACGGAGGCGAAAAATGGCTGAACGGACAAGCGCCCTGACCGCAGGCGGCCACAAGAGCATCTGCGTCTACGACGGCCAGCTGAACCTGCTGGCCCGGCTGGAAAGCTGGGTGTCGCTGGTCTGGCCGGAGCGCTACAACGTGTACAGCGGGGTGCAGGGTGCGCAGCTGGAGCTGCACGCCTCCACCGACCTGCAGGCGCTGTGCCGCCCGGACCGGTACCTCTGGCTCACCGGCTCCGACCGCATCATGCGCATCTGCTCGGCGCAGACCGACCGCTCCGAACACAAGCTCGTGATCTCGGCCAGGGACGCCACCTGCATCCTGGACGAGCGCATCAGCACCCAGACCCTGAGCGGTTTTGCGGTGGAAAGCACCCTGCGCAGCCTTGTGTCCGGTGCGGCTGCATGGCCGGGACTGGAGCTGGGCGTGCTTGCAGATCTTGCCGACGCCTACACCGGCGAGGTCAAGCCCGGCAGCCTGCTCAGCATCGCCGAGCAGGTGTGCCAGGAACTGGACATCGGGTTCCGGGTGCGGTTCGACCAGCAGGCCAAAAAGCTGCTGTTTGAGCTGTACCGCCCAAAGCTGGATCCCAACGCCCGGTATGCCCCGCAGTACGGCAACCTGACCGGCCTGACCTACACTGAGAGCATCACCGACTACAAGAACATCGTGACCGTGGCGGGCGCGGACGGCACCGTCACTGTGGGTGCCACCGGCAACACCGGCTCTGCCCGGCGGGAACTGTATCTGGACGCCACCTCTAAAAAGAAGAAGGACGGCCAGAGCCAGGAGGACTATCTGGCCGCGCTGCGGGCGCTGGGTGAGCAGGAACTGGCCAAGCACACCCGCATTGAGAACTTCCGCTTCACGCCCACGGGCAGCGTCACGGTGGGCAAGGTGGTGGCCGCCAGCCTGCCCGGCACCGATATTCAGGCGGCGGCCCGCATTACCAGCGTGACCCTGAGTTCCCAGAAGGGCGAAAACACGGTCACTACCGAGATCGGCACACCCATTCTCAGGAGGAAACCATGAGCATCATCACTTACCCGCTGAACGGCGTCACCTACGACGCGGAGGACGTGAGCACCTATCTGTGCACCCGCACCTCCGGCGTCTACGCCAAAGATACGAACTACGCCGTCAGCGTCACCGGCGCGCGGCAGATCACCGTGGCTCCCGGCCTTGCGTGGGTCAACTACGACGACTTCAAGGGCGTCTCGGTCTGCAGCCGGGAGGCGGTCAACCTGATCCTCCCGGACGCCGACAGCACCCTGCCCCGCATCGACCGGGTGGTGCTGCAGTTCGACACTGCCGCGAACCTGACGGCGGTCAAGCTCAAGACCGGCACCCCCGCTGCGGCCCCGGAGCCGCCCGCCATCCTGCAGAACCACAACCAGTACGAGCTGGGCCTGTGCACCGTGTCGGTGCCTGCCGGTTCCTCGGTCGTCACCGCCGCCGACATCACCGACACCCGCGCGGACGAGGACGTGTGCGGCGTCATGCGGGACGGCGTCACCGGCATCCCCACCGAGACACTGCTGGCCCAGTACACCGCCATCCTCACCGCCATGCAGCAGAGCGGCAACGCCCAGCTGCAGCAGCTTGCGGAGAGCATCAAGGCGGTGGATTCCGGCAGCTTCTACACCAAAGAGCAGGCAGACGCCAAGTTCGGCACGCCGTACACCCTGCCGCCTGCTACGGCGGATCAGCTGGGCGGCGTGAAAGTGGGCGACTATCTGGACATCGCTGCGGACGGCACCCTGAGCGGCAAGACGCTGTATGACACCATCGCGGCCAGTGTGGCGGTCAAGTCGGAGGCGCGACTGGTGTGGAACACCCATGTGACGTCTCCTAACAAATTCACAACTTGGGATGTTCAGATTCCAGACAATGTTGATAAGATATGCATTACCAAAGGCAGGAGCAGCAGCAGCGGTAATAACACTGAAAAAAGCATTGCACGCGGTGGCACGACAACTTATGACTGTAACTACGATTTTACAATCACATTCCAAACAAACGGCATCCTTCATGTTGCTAATTCATACAAAACACTTTACCCTCTGGAACTCTGGATTGACGGCTACCACTACCCCACCCTCGCGGACCTGCTGACGCAGGTGACCGCCGTGGAGAGCAGTGTCACCGATCTTCAGGTGGCCCTGTGCGAGCTGTACGAAGAAAAGGAGGAAAATTGATGGCGAAAATTTATGCAGCCCTGATCCGCAAGGGTATCAAGACGCTGGACGAGGTGCCCGCCCGTCTGCGCAGCACCGTGGAAGCCCTGCTGGCCGCAAACGGCATCTCCGCAGTATCCGAGCAGGACGAAGAAACAGAAGAACCTGACGAAACAGAAAGGACGTGACAAAATGGCAATCAAACAGTATAGCCTTGCCAAGGACGGGGCCAGGCAGCTGGCACCGGGCTTTAAGGTGCGCGAGTTTCGCTGCCGCGACGGCAGCGACGCCATCATGATCGACCAGACCCTCGTGGTGCTGCTGCAGGCCATCCGGGAGCATTTTAACAAGCCCATCACGATCACCAGCGGGTACCGCACGGCGGCCCACAACACCGCCGTCGGCGGCTCCAAATCCAGCCAGCACCTGCTGGGCAAGGCGGCGGACATCCAGGTGGCGGACACCACCGTGGAGGCCGTGGCCGCCTACGCCGAAAGCCTGCTGCCCGGCTGGGGCGGTGTGGGCCGCTACCCGGTCAAGGCAGGCCGCGCCAAGGGCTGGGTGCATGTGGACACCCGCGCCAAAAAGAGCAGATGGTCGCTGTGAGGGGGTGAGACCAATGGAGAGCGTTATCGCTGCCCTCATCACGGGTGCCATCACGCTGATCGGCGTGATGATCGCCAACAGCCGCAGCCAGGCCGTCACCGACACGAAGCTGGAGGAGCTGACCCGTGAGGTGCGGGAGCACAACAACTTCGCCCGCCGCGTGCCGATTTTAGAAGAGCAGATGAAGGTGGCCAACCACCGCATCGCAGATTTAGAAGCTAACGAACACGAAAGAGAAAGGACAAACCATGAATAACCTGAACAACAAGATCTCCGCCGGTACCATCGCCCGCACCGCCTGCCTGCTGCTGGCCCTGACTAACCAGATCCTCAGCGCCTGCGGCAAGCCCGTGCTGCCCATCGAGAGCGCCACCGTGGAGCAGCTGGTCACCGCTGGCATCACCACCGTGGCAGCGCTGATTGCGTGGTGGAAGAACAACAGCTTCACCACCGCCGCGCTGGAGGCCGACAAGATCTATGACCGGCTGAAGAGCCAGATCGGGAAGTAAGCCAGCCGCACTACTTAGCCGCCCTGGCGGCAGGCCGCAAGGCCGCATAGCATGAAAACAGCCCCGTGGTTCCGGTGATTCCGGTTCCACGGGGCTGTTTTTGCATTTATTGGTCGATCAGAATGCGGAGTTCCTGCACCACGTCCTGCAGCGCACGGCAAATACGCTCCACTTCCGGAGAGTTATCCATAGCACCGGCAGCCTGTATGCGCTTGATGTCCTGCTGCGCCTTGGCAAGTGCTGCGCAGATTTGTGTACGTTTTTCCTCGGAAATGTTCATGATAATCACCATTTTATTTTAAAAGCGGGTTACCAAATGGGTTATTAAATCAAAAAGCACGTTGATTTTTTGTGAATCAACGTGCTTTTCTTCATGCCGCCGACGGGGGTCGAACCCGTACTCTGTCTCCAGAAAGGGATTTTAAGTCCCTCGTGTCTGCCAATTTCACCACAGCGGCATAAGAAGAGCCACCGTTTTTTCAAACGGCAGCTCTTATAATACAACAGGCTTGCTTTTTTGTCAAGAAAAGCTTTTATACCTTACCGCCATGCAGCTCTGCATACATTTTGGAACGGCACTCGGCCACAGCCGGCGTCATATTCACATAGTGCTTATGCGGGCATTCCAGACGCAGCTCGCTTTCCCAAGTCTCCTCTGTGAGCTGCTTTGCAATGTAGGCCTTCTTTTCTGCAATAGAGGGCAGCTCAATGGCCAGCTGGCCGTTCAGGATGTGGGGCACCAGCAGCTTTCTGACCCTGGTGGGCGTGATGGTCACGGTGCGCTCGATGGCATCCGAGTCCAGATTGACCATGGTGATGGGTTTGCCGGCCTCGATGACCTCATCATCCATAGCGATCAGGTCGCACTGCGCCTGACCGTTCTCATCGTAGAGACGCCAGGGCATCTTCTTGCCCGGAATAATGGCCTTGCTGGCAGAATCCGAGCACTTCATTTTGGGGGTGTAGCTGCCATCCGGCTTCTTGACTGCCACCAGCTTGTACACACCACCGAACACAGGGTCGGAAGCGGAAGTGATCAGGTTTTCGCCCACGCCGTAAGAGTCAAAATGAGCGTGTTCGTACAGCTCCATGTTGGCGATCTTCTTCTCATCCAGACCGTTGGACGCCACCAGCTTGATGTAGGGCTTGCCTGCTGCATCCAGCGCCTTGCGCAGGCGTTTGGAGCCGCGGGCAAGGTCACCGGAGTCAATGCGGGCGCTCTTGACACGACGGTTCGGGTCGTTGGGATATTTTTCGATGAGGTAATCGTCCAGCTTAATGAGGTTGGGCAGACCACTCTCCATAATATTGTAGGTATCCAGCAGCAGGCTGACCGAATCCGGATAGGTATCTGCAAATGCCTTGAAAGCGTCGAACTCGGTCGGGAAGAACTCAATAAAGCTGTGCGCCACAGTGCCAACGGCCTTGACATCTGCGCCGAACTTCATCTCCGCCAGACAGTTTGCCGTGCCGACACAGCCGCCCAGAACAGCAGCGTATGCGCCATCGTTGCCAGCGCTCTTGCCCTGTGCGCGGCGGGTGCCGAACTCCATGACGCTGCGGGGCGTATGGGTGTTCAGGCCGGTGACACGGGTGGCCTTGGTCGCGATCAGGCTGTGGAAGTTCATGGTCTGCAGCAGGTAGGTCTCGATCAGGATCGCACCCACAAGGTCGCACTCAATGCGTACCATCTGCACATGCGGGTAGGCCACCGTGCCCTCGGGCAGTGCATACATGTCACCCTTCCACTGATAAGTGCGCAGATACTCACAGAATTCCTCGCTCATGCCCTTGGTGCGCAGCCACCAGATATCCTGTGCATTGAAATGATAATTCAGCAGAAAACGGGTCAGCTTGCGCTGGCCGGCACTGATGGAGTAACCCTGATTGTCCGGGTTCTTGCGGAAGAACATATCGAACACCAGTGTAGTATCCTTGAATCCGTGCAGGAAAAGGCAGTTGGCCATAGTAAATTCGTAAAAATCCACGACCATTGCGGGGTTGTCGTAGTCCTCATCCGGGATGTAAGGCACAACCTTGATTTCGTCCATGAATAGTATCCTCTCTTCTTTGCACCTGACAAAGGCTTCCTCCGGCCTTTGCCGTTCCTCTTCCTTGTGGGAAGGTTTGCATGCCTGCCTGTCTTGACAGTGCGTTTCTATCATGATATCACCAAATGCGGGCTTGTTCAAGAGTTTTTATGCAAAAACCGCCCATGCCAGACGGCACAGGCGGCTTTGCAATCAAAAAAGCTTAGCCATTGATGATGTTGGGGGTAGCATTCTTGAGCACGACGTCGTGGCTGCCACCCTCCACAATGGAGGTGGAAGAAACAACCGTCAGCTTGGCCTTCTGCTGCAGCTCGGGAATAGACAAGGCACCGCAGTTGCACATGGTGCTCTTGACCTTGTACAGAGTGGTCTGCACGCCATCAGCCAGAGGGCCGGCATAGGGCACGTAGCTGTCCACGCCTTCCTCAAAGCTCAGCTTGGTGGAGCCGCCCAGATCGTAGCGCTGCCAGTTGCGGGCACGGTTGGAGCCCTCGCCCCAGTACTCCTTCATATACTGGCCGTTGATGCGCACCTTGTTCGTGGGGCTCTCGTCGAAGCGGGCGAAGTAGCGGCCCAGCATGACGAAGTCGGCACCCATGGCCAGTGCCAGGGTGATGTGGTAGTCGTGAACGATGCCGCCGTCGGAGCAGATGGGCACATAGATGCCGGTCTCCTTGAAGTACTCGTCACGAGCCTTGGCCACCTCGATGACTGCGGTAGCCTGGCCGCGGCCGATGCCCTTGGTCTCGCGGGTGATGCAGATGGAACCGCCGCCGATGCCGATCTTCACGAAGTCGGCACCCTGCTCGGCCAGGAAGCGGAAGCCCTCGGCATCCACCACGTTGCCGGCACCCACCTTCACAGTGTCGCCGTAGTGCTCCCGGATCCAGTGGATGGTGCGGGCCTGCCACTCGGAGTAGCCCTCGGAAGAGTCGATGCACAGCACGTCCACACCGGCCTCCACCAGTGCGGGCACGCGCTCGGCGTAGTCGCGGGTGTTGATACCGGCACCCACCACATAGCTCTTGTTGGCGTCCAGCAGCTCGTTGGCGTTCTTCTTGTGGGAGTCGTAGTCCTTGCGGAACACCATATACTTCAGGTTGCCCTCAGCATCCACCAGCGGCAGAGTGTTGATCTTGTTGTCCCAGATGATGTTGTTGCAGTCATGCAGGGAGGTGTTCTCCGGGGCAGTGACCAGCTTTTCCAGCGGGGTCATGAAGGTGGTAACGGGAGCGTCATCCGGGGTGTGGTTGACGCGGTAGTCGCGGGAGGCCACGATGCCCAGCAGCTTGCCGTTGGGGGTGCCGTCAGCGGTGACCGCGATGGTGGAGTGGCCGGTGCGGGCCTTGAGCTCCAGCACATCGTGCAGGGTAGCGGTGGGGGCCAGATTGGAGTCGGACACGACATAGCCGGCCTTGTAGCTCTTGACGCGGCGCACCATGGCAGCCTCGTTCTCGATGCTCTGGGAGCCATAGATGAAGGAGACGCCGCCCTGACGAGCCAGTGCAATGGCCAGCTTATCGCCGGAGACCGACTGCATGATGGCGCTGATCATGGGGATATTCATCTGCAGAGGGCACTCTTCCTGACCCTTGCGGTACTTGACCAGCGGGGTCTTGAGGCTGACAGCAGTGGGAACATTTTCTGCAGAGGAATAGCCGGGCACCAGCAGATACTCGCCAAAGGTGCGGGAGGGTTCTTCATAGAAATAAGCCATAGTCAAACTCCTTTTCTCTTATCGCAGCATGAAGCATTCTACAACAAAATCATTCATGTTTGAGCCATCTAAATTGATTGTATATACTTTACCACACTCGGCCTCAGAATACAAACCCCTGCCGCGCCAAACTTTGAAACTGTCCTTTGGAGAAAAACAGGCAAAATGCCCACCAAAACCGCGCAAGGTCATACTTTTTGACGATTCCGGCGGTTTTCGGCATGCAAAAAAGCTCGTCCGGGTCACGGACGAGCTTTTTTGCACACGAAGCGGGACATCGCCTGTGCGGCACACGGAGCACAGACTGTGAAGGAGTTCCAGTCGGAGGAGGAGGCCCGGTGCCCGATATCCCAAAAAACAAGAAGAAAAAGATTTCACACACAGCCAGGGGATCTCGGCCCTTGCTGTAACCATATTGTAACTCTTTTGATACTATTTTGCAATAGGGTTTTGTCATTTTTCTGTAACTTATTTTGTGAACTTTTTATGACCCGATCTTCAGATAGCACTCAAAGCTGGTGCGGCCGTCGTGGCGGCCCTGCACATACCACCCCTCTTCCGAGGGTGCATACAGCAGTTCCACCGTGTCCCCCATGGGGATCTCCCGGTGGTAGTTCACGGCGGCAAAGGTCACCGGGCCCGCCTGCAGCACCTCCGGCGGCAGGGCGTCGCAGGCAAGATCCAGATAATAGGCGTTGTTGATGTGGCCGTTCAGGTCGCACAGCGAGTAGCTGGCCTTCCGCTCCCCTGCCGACGTCAGCTCTTTGCACCGGTGGGTGTGCAGGGACAGCTCCCCTTCCACCGTCTCATTCCAGAAATTTTCCACGGTCCAGTTCGGTTCCCGCATGATGTGGCCGTCGGTCAGGTCCACCAGGATCCAGCGGCAGTCCACCGTGGCCACCAGCTTCCCGGCGGCATCCGTGACCGTAGTGATGCGCTTGATGGCACCCCGGCGGCTGTGCTCGGCGCGGGTGGTCAGGGTGAGCGCCTCGGTGCGGCGGGGCACCCGCACAAACTGCAGGGCCTGCTTGCCCACCAGAAACGCCACGTTGTGGTCCCGGAAAAACTTGTCATCCATGCCAAAGGCACGGGCGTGGTCGGCAGATACCTGCTCCACATAGCGCAGCAGGGCGCTGGGCTTGAGCAGGCTGCGGAAGTCCGCATCCGCATTGAGCACCGTTGCGGTCTCGGTGTAAAAATTGGGCTCCATAATGTTCCTTTCCCATCCAAAATGATTTCAAAAAGGCCCCGCTCTCTCCATCGTCTGCGGCAGCAGCAGATCCGAGAGGGCGGGGCCGTCTGTTTAATACTGGTTGCGGCTCTTTTTGCGCAGTTTGCGCCAGATGTTGAAGCAGGCCAGCGCCACCATGGCGGCCAGCAGCGACAGGAACAGCAGGCTGCTGCCGCCCTCGTCGTAGCTCTTCATCTCGCTCCACTTCACGTCCAGCTCGCTGTTCACGTCATCGCTCAGAGCGGTGAACACCCGTTCCTTCGCGGCAAGTTCTTCCGGCGGATAAGCGATCTCGCTGTCGCGCAGGTCCTCGTCCAGCACCTCCCGCACCGACTCCATAGGAGTGGTGTAGCCGATGTACTCGGCGTTTGCCTTGCCGATGTCCGTCTCACACATGAAGTTGATGAACATTTCGGCGGCTTCCTGGTGCTCACTCGTGGCGGGGATGGCCATGCAGTCCACCGACAGCACACTGCCCTCCTCCGGGAACACCCAGGCAAGGTCGGGGTTATCGTCGATCATGGTGATAGCGTCGCCGGAGTAGTACACGCCGACGGCTGCCTCACCGCCGATCATTTTATCAAAGATCTCATCCATGACGTAGGCCTGCACCAGCGGCTTCTGAGCCTTGAGCTCTTTCACCACCTCGTCCACTTCTTCCGTGGACTGGGGGTTGATGTCATGGCCGCTCTTGAAGGCCGCAATGGCGTAGGCGTCGCGGCTGTTGTTGAACATCAGGATGTTGCCGGCATACTGTTCATCCCACAGGTCCGCCCAGCTGGTGGGTGCCTTGTCCACCATCGTGGTGTTGTAGATGATGCCGGTGGTGCACAGCATGTAGGGCACCGTATAGGCGTTCTGGGGGTCGTAATCCGGGTTGCGGTATTCCGCGTCGATCTTCTGGAAGTTGGGGATGTTGTCGTAGTCGAGGGGCTTGAGCATCCCTTCTGCGATCATCTTGGCCACCATGTAATCCGACGGGATCACCACATCGTAGTCCGCCGCACCGGATTTCAGCTTGGCGTACATGGACTCGTTGGAATCGAAGGTGGTGTAGTTCACCTTGATGCCGGTCAGGTCCTCAAAGGCGGACACCACGTCCAGGCTGTCGTCCGAGCCGTTGGAGATGTACTCACCCCAGTTGTAGACGTTCAGAGTCATGTTCTGGCCCTCGAAGCGGGTCCAGTCGTAATCGCCGGACACCGAAACGTCCTCATTCACCTCAATGGTGTCTGCCGCAAAGGCCGGCAGCGTGCAGCACACCGCCAGCGCCAGCGTGAGCAGCAGAACGGCAAAACGTTTCATCACACGCCCTCCCCTCTCAGCGCCTTCTGGTCGCGGCGGTAGCTGCGGCTTTCCATGGCGTTGGAAATCAGAATGATGCACAGGATCACCACAAACATGATGGTGGACAGTGCGTAGATCTCCGGGCTGACCTTCTTGCGGGTCATGGAGTAGATGGCGATGGGCAGCGTTTCCACGGTGCCGCAGTTGAAGTAGGAGATCATGAAATCGTCGATGGAGTAGGTCAGGCAGATCAGGAAGGCCGACAGGATGGCCGGGCTGATCTCCGGCAGGATGACCTTGAAGAAGGCCTGCTTGGGGTTGCAGCCCAGATCCAGAGCCGCCTCATACAGCTTGATGTCCAGCTGCTTGAGCTTGGGGCTCACGTTGAAGATGACATACGGCACATTGAAGGCAATGTGGGCGATGAGCAGTGTCGGAAAGCCCATAATGGTGTCCGGCAGCCAGGAGACGCCCTCGGCAAAGCGCTGGTAAGCCACGAACAGCAGCATGAGCGAAATGCCGGTGATGATTTCCGGGTTGACCACCGGGATGTAGGTGATGTTGGTCACCAGCAGGCGGCTGCGGCGGCTCATGGACGCGATGCCCAGGCTGGCCGCCGTGCCCAGCACTGTGGCGATGACGGCGGACAGCAGTGCCACCTCAATGGACACCCACAGTGCATGCAGGATGGACGAATTGTGGAACAGGCTGCTGTACCACTTTAAGGTAAAGCCGGTGAACAGCGAATAGCCCTTGCTCTGGTTGAAGCTGAACACGATCATGTAGGCAATGGGCAGATACATGAAGCAGAAGAACAGAATGACGTAGGCACGCTGCATCAGGCGGAGATGTTTTGTTTTCATCAGGACACACCCTCCATCTCGTCCTCGTCAAAGCTGGACGTAAAGCTCATGCACAGCAGCACGATGATCATCAGCACCAGGCTCATGGCGGAGCCCACGTTCAGGTTGTAGCTGTTGCCAAGGAACTGCATTTCGATCAGGTCGCCGATCAGCAGGTTGGAACCGCCGCCCAGCATCCGGCTGATGACGAAGGTGGACACTGCCGGCACGAATACCATGGTGATGCCGGTGCTGATGCCGGGCACGCTCATGGGGATGAGCACCCGCAGCAGGGTCTTGGTGGTGTTGGCCCCCAGGTCCTGGGCTGCCTCCACAAGGCTCTGGTCGATCTTGGTCATGCTGGTGTACAGCGGCAGGATCATATAGGGCACATAGTTGTACACCATGCCCAGCACCACAGCGCCGGAGGTGTTCAGCATATTATAGGGTCCCAGGCCGAAGAAGCCCAGAATGGCATTCACCGGGCCGTTCACGCTGAGCAGGCCCATCCATGCGTAGGTGCGCAGCAGAAAATTCATCCACATGGGCAGCATCACCAGCATGAGCATGATGTGCTGCTTGTTCACCCGCAGGCGGGACAGAAAATAGCCGATGGGGAACGCCAGCACCAGGCAGATGACCGTGGCGATGAGGGCCAGCAGCAGGCTGCGGGCAAACACCGAACCGTAACCGCTGATGGAAGCCAGATTTTCCATGGTGAACGCGCCGTTGCCGTCGGTAAAGGCGTAATACACCACAATGAGCAGCGGCACCACCGTGAACAGGGTCATCCATACAAAGTACGGATAGGCCAGCTTCTTGTCATAAATCTTCATGGCGCATCACCCCTCGCTCCGTGCCATGATGTGGATCTCGTTGGGGCCGATGCGCATGCCGATGGTCTCGCCGGGGGTACAGGCACGGGTGGAATGGATCAGCCACTCGCGGCCCTCGCACTCCACATGCATTTCAAAGTGCACGCCCTTGAAGATGACGTCGTTGACCACGCCCACCAGCTGGCCTTCCACCGGGGAGACCACCTCGATGTCCTCGGGGCGCACCACCACCTGCACGCTCTGCTCCCGGGCAAAGCCGCGGTCCACACAGGGGAAGTCCACGCCGGAGAAGGACACCAGGAAGTCCTTGTGCATCACACCGTCCACGATGTTGGAATCGCCGATGAAGTCCGCCACAAAGGCGTTCTTCGGCTCGTTATAGATGTCCTCCGGGGTGCCGATCTGCTGCACCTTGCCGCCGTTCATGACCACAACGGTATCGGACATGGTCAGGGCTTCTTCCTGATCGTGAGTGACATAAATAAAGGTAATGTTCATTTCGCGCTGCAGGCGCTTGAGCTCCAGCTGCATTTCCTTGCGCAGCTTCAGGTCCAGTGCGCCCAAAGGCTCGTCCAGCAGCAGGATCTCCGGTTCGTTGACCAGGCTGCGGGCGATGGCCACGCGCTGCTGCTGGCCGCCGGACATCTGGCTGATGCTGCGGCGCTCAAAGCCCTTCAGGCCCACGACCTCCAGCATGTTGCGCACCTTGCGGCGGATGGTCTCTTCGTCCATCTTCTTCAGGCGCAGGCCGAAGGCCACGTTTTCGAACACGTTCAGGTGCGGGAACAGCGCGTACTTCTGGAAAACGGTATTCACCGGGCGTTTGTAGGGCGGCACACCGGTAATGTCCTGGCCCTTGAGCAGCACCTTGCCGGAGTTGGGCTCCAGAAAGCCTGCGATCAGACGAAGGGTGGTGGTTTTGCCGCAGCCGGAGGAGCCCAGCAGCGTCACAAACTCTTTGTCATGGATGTCGAGGTTCAGCCCATCCAGAATGCGCTGACCATCAAATTCCACCACGATATCCCGCAGTGAAACGATCACCGAGTTGTCCATTTTTTTACAATATCCTCCTTATAACTCAGATACGAAAAAAGACAGGGCCTGTGCCCCATCCTTCTCCCGCATCAGGGTGACCCAGCCCTGCACAACATCCATGACGACCGTAATATTGCGCAGTTATTCTGCCCTGTCATGGCTTATCATAAACAATCCGGGGGCAAATGTCAATCACTCTGTCGAGGTTTGCCGAAACTTTACAGAGACCATAAAAAAATCCTGCGCCGCAGCGGTTTTTTCGCCGGGCGCAGGATGGATTTTTTTCGCCGTTCAGGCCGCTGTCAGCGCGTCGGCCGTCTGGGTCACGGCCTGCACGATGCTGCCGTCCACTGCATAGATGGAATCATCGCCTTCCACCATCAGGTAATACCCATCGGTGCCGCTGGCATAGGTGAGGGTCTTTGTTCCGTCGGCCGTGGTCACCTGTACCACGGCCAACGGGGCATCAAAGCCGCAGGCCGCCGGGTCCGCGCCGGCGGCGGGGGTGATCTGGCCGGACACATAGCTGCTCAGGGCCGAGAGCATGCTCTGCACCTTGTCCTGATCCAGGTCCGTGTCGGCATCTCCGGCAAAGCGCCACACCGTCTCGTAGGAAGCCGAATCCGCCTCGTCTCCGTCCCCTGCCAGCTCGGAACCGGCAGTCAGCGAGACTTTTTCCCCGCCGGCCAGCGTATACGCCACCTGCTCCACATCCGACGCGGCAAAGCCCGCCGGGCTGAAGCTGCCGAACAGCCCGGCCTTATCGTAGGCAAAGCAGGCCGTCCGGCTGGCGTCCACGGTATACAGGGCGGTGTCTCCGTCCTTCTGCACATAGCGGTCGCCGGTGACGGTGTTGCTGCTGCCAAAGGTCAGGGTGGTGGTCTGCCCGGCCGCCGTGACTGTTACAGTCAACTCCGGCGCGTCAAAGCCGTAGTCCTCCCCGGCCTGCGCGTCCAGCTGCCGCTTTGCATGGAGGGACGAAAGCGCTGTGACCATGGTATTGCAGGCGCTCTCGTCCAGATGGTAGTCCAAGTCCTCCGCCAGCGTCCAGCTGCCGTCCGCATCGTCCAGCGTGAGGGTCTGCCCGTTGTAGGTGTAGGTGATGCGGCTCAGGTCAGCGGTAGAGAAAGAGCACAGCGGGATGGTACCATCGGCCGCCGCACTGGAAGCGGCTTCCTCTGCGGCAGTGCTGCGGCTCAGGGCCCAGAGCGCCAGCCCCAGCACTGCGATCACCGCCGCAAGCACCGCAAGGGTGCGTCGTTTTGCGTTCATGGCAGCCTCCTTATCGGCGGCGGCGCAGCAGCACCACCACGGCACCGGCTACGAGCACGGCGGCAGGCAGAATGAACACCAACACCAACCCCAGGGTCGTGGCCTGCGAAGCTGCCACCGTGATAGGCTCAGCTTCCAGCGCCTTGGTGTCGATGAGCAGACCGCTGTCATCCCCGGCCAGCGAAACGGCACAGCCCTGCAGGAAGGTGCGGTTGCCGGGAATGGACTGATACTCCTGTTCGTTGTCCACATTCGGGCAGCCGATCCAGATCACTTCCGCCCCGGTGTTGTCGTTGCATGCCCAGGCGGCCAGTGTAAAGGGGCCATCGGTGTCGCCGCTCTCCTTTTCGGTGGTTGCGGCGTTGTTGACGTCCTGCTTGCTGTAGGACTGCTTCGAGGTGTTGAGCAGGGGTTCCGCGGTCACATCCTCCGTCTCGGTCAGCACAAGACCCTGTGCCACCGAGAGCATCACATGGGTGTCCTTGTTCACGCCGTTCAGGGCCGCGCTCTCCTCCGTGGCGCCGTAATCCGGGAACAGGGAGTACGGATAGCCGTACAGCGAATGGCCGGAATCACCTTCCACCACGATGCCCGGCTCCCGCGACAGGCCGAACTCTGCCATCAGGGCGTCCAGATTGGGGGTCTCGTCGTAGATGTTGGTGGTCAGCAGCATCTTGCCGCCCTCATTCAGGTAGTTCTGCAGCATGGACGCCTCGTCCACCAGTCCGTCATCCGACGCAAGATCCGACGTGGGTGCGTTGATGATCAGCAGGCTGCAGTCCTCCGGGATCTCGCTGGTCAGCAGATCCAGCGGCTGCAGGGTGATGTTCTGGGCGTTCAGCGCCTCGGTGAGGGAGCTGGTCAGGGCCTGTTCCCCATGGTTCGTGGTATAGTAGGCCACCCGGGCGTCGCCGCTGGTGAGTTTATAGATGGCGGCTGTGATCTGCTTCTCGCCGCCAAAGGTCACATTGGCACTGCCGGTGGTGTAATAGTCGGAGTAGTCATACTCGTACAGATCGGCGGCATCCAGCACCACGCTGTCCTCCCCGCTGGTTACGATCAGGCTTCCGGTGGATGCATTTTCGGCCCCGTACTGCGCCGCAAAGGTGGGGTAAAGGGTCGGGTCCTTCTGCTCCCAATGGATATGGCTGCTTTCGGCGGCGTAATGGTCCAACAGCTTCGTGATGATGGCATCTTCGCTGCCGGTCTCACACAGATAATAAATGGTCACATCCTGCTGCAGGCTTTGTGCCAGCTGCACCGAGCTGTCGCCCAGGGTGTACATTTTGGCCTCCGAAAGGTCAAACTCAGTGTATTTGGACGGAAGTGCCCGCACCACCAGATTGACCAGCACCGCCAGCAGGATGGCAGCCGCCAGAATGGCGGTGGAGTACACCCCACTGCGGAATACCTTGCCGTTGACCTGCCGGTTCTTTCTGTTTTTCATTGTTGTGCCCTCCCCTCAGTTCCAGCGGCGTTTTTCCAGTTCCTGCACGGTAAAGAACAGGAACAGCACCGTCACGGTGAGATAGTACACCAGTGTGGGGATGGAAAAGTTGCTGTTGACGAATTCCTCAAAGGGAGCAAACAGGCACAGTGCGCTCAGCACGGCGCTGAAGCCCTCGGTCAGCCAGCTGCTGCGCAGCAGGAACAACACCGTGAGCGCCGCACAGCACCCGGCAAAGGTCAAACACCCCAGTGTGAAGCTGCGGCTGCGCAGGCCCGCCACCACACTGAGCACCGCTGCCAGTGCGGTGAACAACGCCAGCGCCACGGCACTGCCGGTGGTGAACATCCTGCGCAGGCTGGGCATCAGATAGGCCAGCAGCAGCGCCGCCGCTCCGGCCACCGCCGCGATGATCTGGTTTTCGGTCAGGCTGGACAGGAACACCCCGATGGCAATGGCGGCGCAGCCCAGCAGATAGTAGCACAGCAGCGTCGCAAAATTGGCCAGCGTACTGGCAGCGGTAGCTCCCAGTGCCCATAGGGTCAGGATCATGACTGCGTCCACCACGCAGGGCAGTGCAAACACCACGCACAGGGCAAGGAACTTGCCCAGCACGATGCCCGCCACCGGCACCGGACTGGTGAGCAGGAGCTGGTCGGTGCGGGTGCGGCGTTCCTCCGCAAAGGAACGCATGGTCAGCACCGGAAAATAAAACAGCAGCATAAAAATGGTGTTGTACAGCGTATAGTAGCCAAAGTCCGGCAGGCCGTAGCCCAGGTTCAGCGCCACAAAATAGATGGCCGATGCCACCAGCAGAAAGGCGGTGAGCACATAGCCGATCATTCCATGGAAGCAGCTGCGGACTTCCCGTTTGAAAATTGCGAACATCGGTCATTCTCCTTTCGGTTCGGTTTCCGGTTCTTCCGGCACATCGGCGGTTTCCCCGGTCAGAGCCAGGAACACTTCCTCCAGGCTGCGGTTCTCCGCCGTCAGCTCCAGCACCGTGCACCCCGCCTCCGAAAGGGCGCGGGACACCTCGGCGCGGCGGTCGGTGGTGTCGGCAGTCTCCGCAGTAAAGGTCACCTCGCCGTCTGCTTCGCTGACCAGCTGCACCCCGGTAATACCCGGCACAGCTTCCACGACCGGCAGCACCGTATCGCTGCTGCCCAGCGCGGTAACACGCAGGCGGATGCCGGGGCTCAGCTTCTCACTCAGCTGCTCCGGAGTGCCCTCGGCCACTAACGCTCCCTTGGAGAGGATCAGCACCCGGCTGCACACCGCCTGCACCTCGCTGAGGATGTGGCTGGACAGGATGACCGTGTGGGTCTTGCCCAGTTCCCGGATCAGTTTACGGATGCCGATGACCTGCGCCGGATCCAGGCCGACCGTGGGCTCATCCAGAATGATCAGCTGCGGGCTGCCCAGAAGAGCCTGCGCAATGCCCACGCGCTGGCGGTAGCCCTTGGACAGGCTGCGGATGAGCCGGGGCATCACCTGATCCAGCCCGGTGCGCCGGGCGGCCTGCTGCACCTGCTCGCGGCGCTGGGCTTTTTTGACCCCCTTGAGCTCGGCCGCAAAGTCCAGATATTCCTGCACGGTCATTTCCGGGTACAGCGGCGGCTGCTCCGGCAGGTAGCCCACACAGGCTTTGGCCTGCTGCGCCTGCTCCGGCAGGGAAAAGCCTGCCACCTTCACTTCCCCGCCGGTGGGGGCCAGGTAGCTGGTCAGGATGTTCATAATGGTGGATTTGCCCGCGCCGTTGGGGCCCAGCAGCCCATACACCTGCCCGTCTGCCACGGAAAAGGTCAGATCCCGGATGGCCGGATGGCTGCCATAGTTCTTGCTCAGATGCGATACTTCGACCACAGCAATACGCTCCTTCTCGGTTGATTTAATGCTGGTTTATTTTAGACGGAAATTGTGTTCAAATTGGGGCAAACCTGTGTGGAAAGCAAAAACAATTCCGCCCCGAAACGCAAAAAAGCGCCGCCTCCCGAAGGAGACGGCGCTGGAAAAGCCTGTAATTACTTATTACGGCCAAAGCGCTTGTTGAAGCGCTCAACACGTCCGCCGGTGTCGACCAGCTTCTGCTTACCAGTGTAGAAAGGATGGCACTTGGAGCAAACTTCGACGT
>OJPL01000176.1_pt1 | contig 27177 bp, 18 predicted proteins | sample 1598501 | NCBI WGS metagenome assembly OJPL01 (sample SAMN03922486, study PRJEB24848) | human gut metagenome | isolation source: stool sample | host: Homo sapiens | place: Germany | collected 2011-05 | reverse complement strand
ACAAGCACGGCTGCATCGTCACCGACGGCGACGACGGCAAGACCAGCCGTGACGGCGTGTACGCCGGCGGCGATGCCGTGACCGGTGCCGCCACCGTCATCAAGGCCATGGGTGCCGGCAAGGCTGCCGCCAAGGCCATGGATGAGTACATCCGCAACAAGTAATTTCTGCCAAACGGCGCAAATCCCCTGTTTCCTTTGGGAAACAGGGGATTTTTCCTTTTTTAGGAAGACTAGACAGATTATCTATATTTCATTTACAATTCGTCCCACTTTATGGTATACTATTTCCATCTTACGAAAGCACCAGGGGCTGCCGCAGCCCTTGCTCTGTTTGCAGGAGGTGTGCCCCATGCACTCGTTATTGATCCTGGTCCTGATCCTGGACGCTCTCATCGCCATTTCCTCGATACTGAACCTGGTAAATATGGTCCGCGTCAACCTGCTGGTGGAAGAAAAGCAGGCCCAGGCCCTTACGGTGCAGCTGGTGCGAGTGTGCAAGACAAGCGCTGGCAAGGGTGGGCTGCTGTCCTCCTGGTTTGGGGTGTACGCCTGCCCCGGGGAGATCGGCACTGGTGAGTTTACCTCCACCAACCCCTACGGCAGCCCAGAGGCCGTACCCAAAGCCACCACGGTGGTGCCCATGAAGGCCTCCGGGGTGCTGGAGCACTGCGATATCGGAGCTCACCTGGGCCGTCGTCTGGTGCCGCTGTGGCTTACGGCAGGAGGCTTTTCTCTGCTGCTGGCAGCGTTTATCCGCCTGTAAGGCATTTTCTCTGGACTTTTCGGCGTAGTGCCGACGGCCTGCCTGCTGACCCACAGGCGGACCGCCAGCACAGCGCCGGGAAAATATAAGTATAAAGGAAGGCAATTATGGAACTACTGAAACTACTTGGCATTGTCATCGTCATCGCTGGCTTTGCACTGAAGCTGGACTCCATTCTGGTCATTCTGGTGGCAGCCGTTGTGACTGCACTGGTTGGCGGTCTGGGCCCGGTCACCCTGCTGGAAACGCTGGGCAGCACCTTTGTGGCAAACCGCAGCATGGCCATCTTCATCATCGTGATGCTGGTCACCGGCACGCTGGAGCGCAACGGCCTGCGTGAAGCAGCCGCTGCCCTGATCGGCAAGTTCAAGGGTGCCACCTCCGGCCTGGTCATCGGCATCTACGGCGTGATGCGCTCGATCTTTGCAGCCTTCAACGTGGGCTTTGGCGGCGTGGCCGGTTTCGTGCGCCCCGTCATCATGCCCATGGCCGAAGGTGCCATTGTGGCACAGGGCTATGAGCCCAATGAGGAGCATGTCGAGGAGCTGAAGGGCATGGCTTCCGGCATGGAGAACATCACCTGGTTCTTCGGTCAGGTCCTGTTCGTGGGCGGTTCCGGCGGCCTGCTGGTGCAGAGCACTTTGGCCGGCCTGGGCATCGAGGTGGAGCTGGCCCAGCTGGCTGCCATCGAGATCCCCGTGTGCATCATTGCCACTGTGGTCGCCATCGTATTCTATGTGATCAAGGATCGCAAGATGATCCAGAAGTACTATAAGTAAGGGAGGACAGAAGAATGAGCTTTTTTATGAGTGCTGATTACAGCCTGTCCACCAAGGTGATGGAGATCATCTACTTTATCATCGGCCTGCTGTGCATCTACTGCGGTGTGAAGAACCTGAAGGATAAGGAGAACCCGGAACCCGTGGGCACCTTTATCTTCTGGGCCGTGCTGGGCGTCGTGCTTGCCCTGGGCCGCTGGCTGCCCTCTCTGGTGAGCGGCATCCTGGTGGTGGTGATGTGCATCCCCGCCATCCTCAAGAAGGTCAAGAAGGGCGCTGTCTCTGCTGCCACCAAGGCCGAGACCGAGGCTACCTATGAGAAGATCGGCATGAAGATCTTTGTCCCCACCCTGAGCATTGGTATGCTGGCCGTCATCTGCGCCATCACCGGCATGGGCATCGGCCTGTCCGCCCTGAACGGCGTGGCTCTGGGCGTTCTCGTGGCCATCATCCTGCTGATGATCATGAACCGCGACAACAAGCCCTCCACCTTCCTGAACGATTCCGAGCGCATGCTGTCCACCGTGGGCCCCCTGTCCATGCTGCCCATGCTGCTGGCCTGCCTTGGCTCCGTCTTCACCGCTGCCGGTGTCGGCGATGTGATCTCTGACCTGGTCAGCCACATCATCCCCGAGGGCAATGTGAACGCCGGTATCGTGGTGTACGCCATCGGCATGATGCTGTTCACCATGATCATGGGCAACGCCTACGCCGCCATCACCGTGATGACCGTGGGCATCGGCTACCCGTTCGTGCTGGCCCACGGCGCAAACCCGGTGGTCATCGGCATGCTGGCTTTGACCTGCGGCTTCTGCGGCACCCTGTGCACCCCCATGGCTGCAAACTTCAACACCGTGCCCGTGGCACTGCTGGATATGAAGAAGCCCATGGGCGTCATCAAGAATCAGGTTCCTGTCGCCATCATCATGATGGTGGTCCAGATCGTGATGATGATCCTCCTGAAGTGATTTTTTTGTTAGATCGAGTGATTCAATGGAACAGGCAATTCAGCACGGAGCCGATATCATTATTCGCGACTGGGTCCGGCTCCGTGCAGGCGAACGCATCCTGATCGTATCCAGCCAGAAGTATGCTGTCGAGGTAGCAGCCATGCAGCAAGCCGCACAGGCGGTGGGCAGCGTGGCGGACGTTTTGATGCTGGACGACCTGCACGAGCAGGTGGGCCAGTATTTCGATGACCGCGAGGACGCCTTTGACCCCTACAACGCCGTGATCGGTGCTGCCGAGTATTCCCTCATCACCACACGGGCCGTCAAGCGGGTCATCGCCCGCCGCAACCGGTTTTTGTCGCTGCCGCTGAGCACCCGCAACGGGCAGTCCCTGCTGAGCTACGACTTCCTGAACATGAGCCTGCCCAAAAGCAGGATCATGGCCAGCATCATCATGGCCTGCTACCAGAACGCCAGCCACATCCATGTGACCACGGAGCTTGGCACGAACCTGGATTTCAACATCGAAGGGCGTGTGCCCGGCTTCTTCAACGGCTGCTGCCACGACGGCAAGGGTCTTTCCTCTGCCAGCGTGGAAGTGTATGTGGCACCGGTGGAGAGCGACACCAACGGCACCCTGATCCTGGACGGCTCCATGGGCTATATCGGCATCGTGGACAGCCCCGTGCGGGTGGAGCTGCGCGGCGGCCGCATCGTGGAGATCGAGGACAATGCCAGCGGCAGGCGGCTCAAGCAGTTTCTGGCCCGCTTCCACGACCCGGAGAACATGGTGGTGGCGGCGGAGTTCGGCATCGGGCTCAACACCCACTCCCGCTGTGCAGGCAACTGCTACATCGAGGACGAATCCACCTATGGCACCTTCCACATCGGGTTCGGGCGCAACATCGCGCTGGGCGGTGTGCAGGATGCTTCCGGCCATTACGATCTGGTCACCCACGCTCCCTGCATCTATGTGGACAACCGCATGATCATGGATCACGGACAGCTCACCGTTCTGGAGCCGTCCATTTATATCTGAGAATCGAGGCTTTTTACTATGAAGATTCTGCTCACTGGTTTCGACCCCTTTGGCGGCGAGACCGTCAACCCCGCTTTTGAGGCGGTAAAGCTGTTGCCCGACACCATCGCCGGTGCCGAGATCGTCAAGCAGGAAGTGCCCACCGAGTTCATCCGTGCCGGTGAGGTGCTGGAAGCTGCCATTCAGGCAAACCAGCCCGATGTGGTCATCTGCATCGGTCAGGCCGGCGGCCGCTCCGCCATCACCCCGGAAAAGGTGGCCATCAACCTGATGGACGGCCGCATCGCCGACAACGCCGGTTATCAGCCCATCGACGTGACCATCCAGGAGGACGGCGAGACCGCCTACTTCACTTCTCTGCCCGTGAAGGCCATGGTGCAGAACATCAAGGACGCAGGCATCCCCTCCGCCCTGTCCTACACTGCAGGCTCCTATGTGTGCAACTACCTGATGTACACCCTGCTGTACCTCATCGACAGGAAGTACCCCAACATCCGGGGCGGCTTCATCCATGTGCCTTACGCCATGGAGCAGGTGGTCAACAAGCCCCTGGGCACCCCCAGCATGGACCTGCACCAGATCGCCCGCGGCCTGGAGAAGGCCGTGGAGGCCGTTGTGAAGAACGACGCCGACCTGGCTGTGGACATGGGCACCACCCACTGAGCATCCCCGCAGAGCCCTTCAAGGCACCCGCTGTGCATCCGCATGGCGGGTGCCTTTTTTGTAATGTTTCTCATGCAGAGTGCAATCGCGTGGGGCAGGCCCGATGGCTTTTGCAAGCGGCATCGCCGCCGGGGTCGCTCCGCTGGGCCAGAGGGTGAGAGGGGTGTTTCGACTCCCCCCTCTCTCCCTCTGGACACCCCTCTCCCCTGGACGGGTTGTGGCTCCCAGCGTATGCTACGGCCCTTGAGTGGGCCTTGCATCCTGCTGGCCACGGCCCCAACAACTCCTCCCTGTTTCTGCCGCAGGCAGCGGTCGTCGTCGTTGCAAGAAAGGGGCTGCTCGCCCCTTTCAGACCCCAAAGAAGTAGGCTCCACCCGAAAATACTGAAGATTCACGCCTGTTCGGCGTGAAGATCTTTTCACCGTATTTTCGGCTTCCACCGATTGGAACGCCCCTCAGTCGCTGCGCGCCAGCTCCCCGGTGAGGAGCGTTGCCGTAAAAGGCATTTAATTTGCTGCGCTTTGGCCGCAGGCCAACAGCAGCCGATGCCACTTCCCGTAACGCCCTCTCCCGTGAAAAAGCAAATCCGGCGGGGCCGCAGCCCTGCCGGATTTGCAAAATCTAAAATAATTTTTCTGCTATTTATGCCCAGCGCAACGCGGAGGGCATTCCAAATCGTTTGCCTTCCAGAGAACAGGCCACTTTCCTTAACGCCCATCCGTGAAAAAACAATCCCGGAAAATCCGCAGATTTTCCGGGATTGCATATCTTTAAAAATAATTTTCCGCTGATATTGCCAGAGCAAAGCGGAGGCAATTCCAAATCGTCCTGCTTACTCCGTGATCCGCCCTGCCGCGCTGGTCTCCAAGACCGGGTAACCGGTGCGGGTGCAGCGCACGGCGCAGCGGGCGCGGCCGCCGGTGGTGCAGGTGAACAGGGTCAGGTCCCAGGCGTCCTCGTCGCTGGCCGTGATCATCTTGTCGATGTCGGTGGGCTGGATGGTCTCCACGTTGGACACCTCATAGCTCCAGCGCTGGCCGTCCATGTCGGTAAAGTACACCTCGCTGCCCAGGGCCAGCCACTTGATGGGGCTGAAATGCTTGGCGTAGTTGTGGGCGCAGACCACCATGTTGTCAGCGTAGGTGGAGCCGCTGTAGCGGCCCGGGGCCACCTTGAGGCCCGCATAGCTCCACTCGCTCATCACGGGCAGTTCCAGCCCGATGGACGGGATGGACAGGTAGCCGATGTAGCCCCAGCCGTCGATGTCGGTGACGGTCATCTCCTGCTCCGGGTCCAGCTCCGGCTGGACCACCGGCTCTTCGTCCTTCGTCTTGTCCTCAATGGTCTCGGTCAGGGTCTCTTCCAGCTTGCCCAGGGCGTCCTGTGAAGCCTTGTCGGCGCGGTTGGCGTCCCACTGGTTATAGCCCAGCAGGGCCAGTGCGCCCAGAATGAGCAGGATGCCCACGATCATGCAGGCGCGGCCGATCTTCTGCTTTGTGTTCATGCCAGCGTCTCCTTCCGGTCCAGCACCCAGCCGACGGCAAACAGCAGCACGCCGCTGCAGGCCATGAACGGGATGGGCCAGTTCAGCTGGCCGCTCTGGGGCAGTGCATTGCCGTCCGGGCGGCCCGGAGCCACCGGGTTGTCCGGGTTGCCGGGGGCCACGGGGTTGTCCGGGTTGCCGGGGTTCACCGGGTTATCCGGCGTACCGGGCGACACCGGGCGGTTGGGGTCGTTGGGGTCCACCGGCATGTCCGGGTTGTCCGGCTCATCCGGGGTGCTGGGCTGGGTGGGCTTGTCCGGTTCCGAGGGCTTTTCCGGTTCGGGCGGGGTCACCTCCTGCGTGGGCGCGCCCACCTTGGGGGTGGCGTCCACGGTGTAGAGCCAGCCGCTTTCGTCCGCCATGGGCAGCGACACCAGGAAGGAATTGATGGCCTCGTAGCCCTTGGAGTTCTCGGTCTGCACCACGAGGTACAGGCCCAGCGGCAGCGCGTCAAAGGAGACGATGCCCTGCTCGCTGATCTTATGGGTGGTGCCGGCGGCGCGGGCGGGCAACTTGGCTTCCAGCCTGGAAGCCAGCGTGCTGTCCGTCAGGTCGCCCAGCGCGATGCCGCAGCCCGTAAAGTCGGCGGTGTACACAAAGTGCAGGTCGCCGTTGGTGCGGGCCACGTCCGCCACCTTGTACACGGTGAGTGCGCCGCCCCGCAGGGGGACGTCGTTCTGGTGGTCGTACAGGGTCACGTCCATGCTGCCGGTGCGGCTCAGGTCGATGTTGGCGCTGGCCGCGGGGGCTGCCAGCGCGGGCAGTGCACAGCACACGGCCATGCACAGCGCCAGCAGAAGAGCGGCAAACCGGTTGTTTTTGTTTTGTTTCATGGCTGCTCACTCCTCCTCGTTCTGTTTCCGTTTGCGGACCAGCAGCAGGGCTGCTGCAGCGGCCAGTGCGCCGCCCAGCACCCCGAAGGGTGCCGTGCCCATGCCGCCGGTGGACGGCAGCTCGTAGCCGGTGTAAACGTAGTTCTGCACCGTGATATTGCCGGTCTGCACGCCGTTGTTGTCAATGTACACGTTCCAGTTGCCGGTGGTCGTTTCCTCCACCAGGTAGTGGTACGCATTGCCGTTCTCGTCCGTCAGGGGCAGCTTGTCCCCAGACCAGGTAGCAGTCCAGTGGTTGGTCTCGTTCAGGGTAGCTTCGTCAAAAAACGTTCTGTCCTTGTCATTGTCGGTGTACCGCCACACTTTGATGTGGATGCTGTCCACCGCCGGTTCCACCGGCTGTTTGGTATCCTGGTCCAGCCAGAGCTTGCTGACGGTCAGCTTGCTGTACACGTTGCTGTACTCAGCAGTGGTGGTGCCGGCGTCGCTGCCCACCTGCACATTGCGGTTCAGGTCCACCGTCTCGGTGCCCACGGTCAGGGTGGTGCCGGGTGCGCCCGTAGCCGCCGCAAAGGCTGCCTGCTCGTTCTCCGCGCTGGCGTTCTTGCGGAACAGCAGGTAGTGCGGGGTGGCATCCAGCTGATAGTCCGTGGGTGCTTTGGTCTCCACGAGCTTATACAGCACGTCCGGTTTCAGGCAGCTTGCAGTCTCACTATCCAGCACAGCCAGACTGGCCTGACCGTTTTCGTCCGTGGTCAGGGTGCCCGTGCCGTTGCCGGTCCACGAGACAAACCGCCCGCTTACCGTATCGTACTGGAAAATGGTGAACTCCGCGCCCTTCAGCGACACGCCGGAGTAGCTGTCCTTCTTGCGCAGCACGAACTGTGCGGTGGTGGCCGTTGCATCCGCCTTGACCTGGTAGGTGATGCCGCTGTCGCTGGATTTGCTGCCGTTGCTCAGGGTCACGGTGTTGCTCACCTGGTAGCTGGCGGCAGCACTGCCATCCTTCACATTGCAGTCATACACAAGGATCAGGGCCGCCATATTGGGGATCTCCATATGAAGCCAGCTGTTCTTGTCCGCTTCCAGGATGCGGTACATGTTGCGCGGCACCTCTTTGCCGGTGGTCACGCCGACTGTTTCGTCGTAATCGTAAAAATACAACTTGACCGAGTTGACATCGCCGGTGGCGATGGCACCATTGGTGGTGCTGATGTTATCCCACAGCTCGATCTTCTCCGCTCTGGTCTGCCCGGCCGACAGATCATCACCGGCCGGGTTGATGACCACCTGATAGTGCAGCTTCCGGTCGTTGCCGGTGTCCTGCCAGCCGGTCTTTTTCACCTGCTCCACATCGCGGGTGACGGTGGTGGTGGTGGTCTCGGTCAGCTCGCCCCAGGTGGCGGTGTTGGTGTAGGTCAGCTTGCCCACCGAGGGGTTCTTCCACGCAAACTGCGTATCTGTTCCCACATCCACCTCGTACCGGATGCGGATGCGGTGCGGCTTGTTGGCATCCGGGTTATAGTCCTTGATATTGACGGTAAGCTGCCGCGTGGCCGGGTCATAGGCTGCCGTGGCCTTGGCCGTGGTCAGCTTATCAGGCTTTACAAAGGCGTCCTCGTCCAGCGAGATCTGCACGCTGTTGATTGCGAAGTCCACATTTTCCGGCAGGATATCGGTGACTTCGATGGCATCCGCATCGTCCTGATCGGTCTGCAGTACCAGCTGGTAGCGCAGCTTGTGGCCGCCGAGGTCGTTCTTTTCAAAGGTGTTGCTGCCGGTCAGATAACCGGTCTCGTTGCCGCTGCTCGTTGCGGCCACACCCTTTTCAAACTTCTTGTAGCTGCGGTAGGTGTCCTTTGCCGAAGCATTGCCGGAAACACCGTCGATCTTCATGAAGTTCTGGTAGGTCCACACCTCACCGGTGGGCACGTCGTCGCGCTCCTCGTGGGTGGGGATGCCGGTCACCGAGATGCTGCGCACGGGGTTCTGGTCGTCCCCGGCTTTCACATGGATGGTAAAGCTGCGCACACGGGTGGACGAGTCATTTGCGTCCACCTCCTCGGTACCGTTTTTCTGTGCATAATAGGTCATCTCGATGGTGTTGCCCGCCGCGACAGCCTGCGCATAGGTCAGCCTCGTGTTGTCGTGCATGGTCAGGGTCAGATTGGCCTTGATGGCGTCATCCAGCTCTTTTGCAATGGCATAGTGGGTGTCCTCTTTTGTCTCGCCTTGGTCGTTCTCAGCGTCGTCCAGCACATCCCACAGGGTAAACTCCGCTTCACCGGCCTTGTTGGTGGCCGAGAGGTTCCAGGTGGGCGTCTCGCCCCTGGTGGCAATGGATTTGCTCAGGCTCCAATCGCCCTTCCCGATGTTCACAGTATCCGAGGCCTCAAAGGTATGGTTGCTCTTGGTCAGGATCTGTGCCGTGTTGGTCACCGAGCCGCCGCCGATGGGGGTGGTGGTCTCAAAGGTGATCTTCAGCTCTGTTCCATCATAACCCGCCGGGATGGTATAGCCGTTTTTCTGGAATTCCTCTGCCGATATCGTATCGTTGCCTACCTTTACATCCCCTACGATTTTCACACCGTCTGGCAAGTCATCTGTGATCTTGCAGCCCTGCAGGAGATAGGACCCCAGCAAAGAATGGGGTACTTTTACGGTGATGGTCCACTGGATGCGGCCTGTATTGGGGTCGTACTGGCCCTTCTTCTCAATGCGAGGGTTTTTACAGGTGTACCATGCGTCAGCCTGGGCCACCATGTTCCCTGCCTGGGCTTTTGCCGTGTTGTTGATGATACCGACGCCGCCGGGCATTTCGTCAAAGTCCGCATAGTTCCGCTGAACGTCGTAGTACCAGATGTACTTTTCTCCGATCTCCAATGGATCCAGCGGGCCAAGGACCACCTGGGGGTAGCCGTTGCTATCCGTTGTCCATTGATACACAGGGACCGGCATGATCTTCGTTTTTGTACCAGAAGCATCCACCTTGTAAAGTTCAAAGGAGCTTTCCAGGTATTTGCCGCCCTTCAGGTAGTCGCTACGGTTTTCGCCATTCCTATTCGTGTTCAGGGTGTCCGTAAGGAACACCTGCTCTTTGGTGCCGCTGGTGGTCTCCACCGTCACCTTATAATGGTTTATGAAGGTGCCATTTTCCGGATGATTCTCAAAGGCACTATCTCTGTCGGAGCTCCCTTTGCTGATCTTTATATCCGCTTTTTTCGGCTTGATGGTCAGGATGCAGTCGTCCTTGAATTTGATCTTCTTCTCGTCCTCAAAGTTGTCGGCGCTCGCCGTAACGGCGGCCTTGAAGGTACCGGTGAATGGCAGGCCGCCCTTCTCGTCGGTGCCGATGAACTTTTCGTCCGTAAAGGTCAGGGTCACAGTGCCGTCGGTGTCAACGGTGAAGCTGCCCACGACCTTTGCATTGCCGGCCTCGTCCTTGTCGGACTCATCCACGATGTTGCCCGTCGTCACATCCGGCATGGGCAGGCCTTTGGGCAGCTGGTAGGTCAGGGTATTGTGGGTGGGCGTCAGCACACCGGGTTTCACGGTATACTTCAGGTTCACGCGGACGCGGGTGCCGCTGTCCACGGTCACGCTGCCCGCGCCGATAGACGTCCATGTTTTCCCGTCGGTCGTCTTTTCATAATTGACATCCGTGATCCAGGTCTTCAGATCATGGTCGTCCCCGGCAGCCAGCAGGGCGATGCCGTAGGGGTCGGCGTCACCCACCCAGTCCACCGTGGCCCCAAAGCCCTCCTCATCTTCCAGCAGAGCATAGCTGCCGTCCAGCTCCTCCTGGGAGCCTGCCGAGTCCGGGTCCTCCGGAGCCGCAGCGGTGGTCTCGGCGGCATAGGCACCGGTCACCGAGATGACACTGGTCACGTCGGACATGGCAGCGGGCACCTCGGCCACCTTGCCGTCCACGTTGCCGGAGATCACGGTCAGGGTCCCGGCGTCGGGGTCCACGGCGGACACGACGCCCACCGTCTCGGTGGTCACGGTGCGGGTGTCCACCTGCGGCTCGGGAGCCGTGAGCTGGGCGGCGGTGTCGGGGTCCTCGTCCAGGTCCAGCAGGGCGATGCCATAGGAGCTCTCGTCCACGGCCACCTGCTCGGTGGTGAGGGTGTTGTAGATGACGATATCGCCGGGCCTTGCGGTGGAGCCGTCGGCGTCGGTGAGCCACTGGGAGCCGCGCAGGTCACTGTGCAGGGCCATCACGCCCGCACGCTGGGGCACCACCGTCTGGGGCACACCCGCAAAGTGCAGGCAGTAGGACAGGAACATCACGTCCCAGGCGCCGTAGGGGTTGCCGTACCAGGCACCATAGCGGGAGTAGCCGCGCAGCACCTGCTGGTCCTCCACATCCAGCTTGAAGTTCTTGTCGCTCTGCTGGTAGTCCAGCTGGGACTTTGCCACGGTGAGCAGGTCCTCGGCCCAGTTGCCGTTCAGGGCCACGTTGGCCGCGGCCTGCCATTCCTCGGCAGTCTCCACGTCGGCCTGGGTATCGGCCAGGCACTCCACGGTGTGGTGGTGCTCCGGGATGGTGCACACCAGCTCCTCGGTGTAGCAGGCGTCGGTGTGGTGATGCAGCACCGGCTCCTCCGGGGTGGTCTCGGCCGGCTCAGGGGGCAGGTCCACCACGGGGCGGCTGGCAGGCATTTCCTGATAGGCGGGGTTGGGCTCCTCCACCAGTTCGCCTTCGTCCAGGCCGCACACCAGCTCATACTCGGTGGTGTAGCAGCTGTCGTCGTGGATATGCTCGAACTCGCCGCAGATGAGCGCACCGTACTCGTCAAAGCAGTCGTCGGTGTGCTCGTGCTCTTCCTGATAGCAGGTCAGCACCCGGTGCTCCTCGTAGCAGGCATCGGTGTGCTCATGGGGCACCCAGATGGTCTCCGGCTCGGTCTGCACCGGCTCTTCCAGCTCTTCCGGCTCGGCCGCGCTGTAGGCGGACACCGGATCGGCGCTGCTGTCCGAAGAGGTGACGGGCGTTTCCGGCTCGCCCTCCTCGTAACCGCAGGTGAGCACTTTTTCGTAGCAGGCCGCCGTGTGCTGGTGCTCCTCGTAGCCGCAGTGGTAGTCGGCAGTCATGGAGATGCCCACCCCATGGAGCTGCCAGTTGACGAACAGGGTGGTGAGCAGGGCCAGCACCAGCATCATGGCCACATAGCGCCGGGCCTGTACATGCTGCCTGCGGAACCGCTCGATCAACCCGTTGATGATATCCTTCATAGTAAACACGTCCTCTTGGTTCGCTCTGTGCCCTGGCAGCCGCACACCGCTGCAGGCCCACAGAAGGGTCCGTTTATCATTTGTGCAACAAAAGCGTCACAAAATTTGTTCGATACATTGTAATTATACCATTTTAAGGCGTTCATTTCAACTCAGGGGCGTGCTTCTCCGGCAAAAGAGTGCACACGATGCGCACCATGCAAGGGGTCAGGGGCAGCCACAGCACCGTGCAGCCCAGATTGAACAGGGTGTGGGCGTTGGCGATCTGCCGGGCCAGCACGGCGCTCTCCGGCCCGTGGGGCGAGACCAGCCGCACCAGCGCGGTGAACTGGGGCAGCAGCAGCCAGCACACCGCCGCCCCGGACAGGTTGAACAGGGCGTGGGCCGCCGCCAGACGCTTGGCGTCCCGGCTCTGCCCCACCGATGCCAGCACCGCCGTGACGGTGGTGCCGATGTTGTCCCCCAACAGCACCGGGATGGCTCCCGCAAGGCCCAGCAGGCACCCGCCGTCCGGCCCGGGGCGGGCGGCCGCCCGCTGCAGCACCGCAATGGTGGCGGAGCTGCTCTGCACCACAAGGGTCATGCCCAACCCTGCCAGCAGGCCCAGGCCGGGGCGGTGCCGCACCTGGGCCATCCACTGCCGGAACACCGGCCCCGCTGCCAACGGCTCCATGGCCTCGGCCATGACCGCGATGCCCTCAAACAGCAGGCCGAACGCAAACAGCGCCTGCCCGGCTGCATGCAGACGCCCGCGCCCCGCGAACCAGAGCAGCAGCCCCGCCACCAGCAGCAGATACCGGGCATCCTCCAGCCGGAAGGCCAGCAATTGCGCGGTGACCGTGGTGCCGATGTTGGCTCCGAACACCACAGGCACGGCCCGCTGCAGGGTCAGCAGCCCGGCCCCCACAAGGCCCAGCACCAGCACCGTGACCGCCGAGCTGCTCTGCACCACCGCCGTGACCGCCGCCCCCGTGAGCACCCCGGCCAGCGGGTGGGCCGTGAGCCGGGCAAGGGCCTGCCGCAGGGTGTCCCCCGCCGCCTGCTGCAAAGCGTCCGTGAGGGTGTCCATGCTATATAAGAAAAGTGCCGCCCCGCCGAACAATTGCAGGATCATCCACAAACGCTGTTCCATGCCCGATGCCCCCTTTGCTTTATGTGTATGCGGGACACAAACGTTTGTGAACTTTTGTGAAACAATCCCTGCAGGGGGTTGCAATCCGGCCTGCAAAAGCCTATTATTATCAAGCGTTAACAGTTAACAGTTGTTAAGCAATTTTTGAGAGGAGGGATCGCGTGTCTGAGGAATCCACGTTGAGTTTCCGTGGGCTTTGCCGCTACATCCACCGGCTGAGCAAAGCATCCAAGGCCGGCATGAAGGCCGCTCTGTCCGACTGCCCCAAGTGCCACTTCCCCATGCTGGAAGGGCTGCTGGGCTGCATTCGTCTCCATGGACAGGACGGTGCCGTTTATATCTCCGACCTTGTTCAGGAGCTTCATCAACCGCTTCCTGCCATTTCCCGCACGGTGCGGCAGATGGAGCAGGACGGCCTTGTGGAACGCTTTGCCGACCCTGCCGACCGCCGCAAGACGCTGGTGCGTTTCACGCCCAAGGGATACGAGGCCTGCCGACAGTGCGAGGCTGCTCTTGGGGACTACTTTTCCAGTGTCATGGCCCGGCTGGAGCCGGAACAGCTGGCCCAGATGGAAGCGCTGCGCGGCGCGCTGATGGAAGCCATTCTTGCGGAAAATGCTGCGCGTACCACCAAACCGAAGGGAGAACCAAACCATGACAAAGATCTTTAAGCAGCTGGCCCGTCACTGGGCCGTCTGCCTCGTGGTGTTCGCACTGCTGTTCGTGCAGGCGTACTGCGATCTGTCGCTGCCGGACTACACCAGCAAGATCGTGGACACCGGCATCCAGCAGGGCGGCATCGAAAGCCCCCTGCCCGACACAGTGCGGCAGAGCACCCTGGATGCCCTCTCGCTGCTGATGCGCGAGGAGGACGCTGCTGCTTTCCAGAACGCCTACACCGCCGACGGCGATGTGCTGCGCCTGCGCACCGACCTGACCGCCGACGAGCGCACTGCGCTGGAAGATGCTGTGACCACGCCGGACATCGTGCTGTATCTGGCGGCCGCCCAGGCAGCCAACACCCCCGCCGGGCAGACCGGCATGGGCATGACCGGCCTTGCGGACCTGCAGGCCTCCGGTGCCGACCGCAATCCCGACACGGAAACCGAGACTGCGGCCCCCACGGCCAAGGATCTGGACACCGTGTGCGGCCAGTTTGCCGCCATGAGCCAGATGCCCGGCTTCAGCCGCGACGCCGTGCAGCAGCAGCTGACCGGTGCCATCGGCCAGCTGGACGACACCGTGGTGGAGAACCTGAAGAGCCAGGCTCTGCTGCTGGCGGGGCTGGAATACGAGGCCCAGGGCATTGCCCACGATATGCAGATGCACTATTTATATAAGGTAGGCGGCCAGATGCTGGCCCTGACCCTGCTGATGGTGGCCGTGTCCATCGCGGTGGGCTTCCTGGCCTCCCGGGTGTCCGCCGCCATCGGCCGCGACCTGCGCCGCGAGACCTTCTCCAGCGTCATCCACTTCTCCCATGCGGAGATCGAGAACTTCTCCACCGCGTCCCTCATCACCCGCACCACCAACGACATCCAGCAGGTGCAGTTTGTCTGCGTCATGCTGCTGCGCATGGTGGCCTATGCGCCCATTCTGGGCATCGGCGGTGTGCTGCACGTCATCGGCAGCTCTTCGGGCCTGTCCTGGATCGTGGTGCTGGACGTGGCTTTGCTGCTGCTGCTCATCCTCTTCCTGATGAACATGGCCATGCCCAAGTTCAAGATCATGCAGACGCTGGTGGACCGGCTGAACCTCGTCAGCCGCGAGATCCTCACCGGCATCATGCCGGTGCGTGCCTTCAGCCGCGAACAGTTTGAGGAACAGCGCTTCGACAAGGCCAACAAGGACCTGATGGGCACCCAGCTGTTCACCAACCGCGCCATGGTGGCCATGATGCCCTTTATGACCCTCATCATGAACGGCACCAGCCTGCTCATCGTCTGGTTCGGCGGCAAGGCCATGGACACCGGCACCATGCAGGTGGGCGAGATGATCGCGTTCATCACCTACACCATGCAGATCGTCATGTCCTTCCTGATGCTGGCCATGGTGGCCGTCATGCTGCCCCGCGCCGGTGTGGCTGCGGAGCGCATCGATGAGGTGATCTGCACCAGGGCCACCATCAACGACCCGGACGAAGCTGCTGCAAAGCCCGCGCAGGAGCACGAAAACTGGCAGGGTGAGGTAGAGTTCCACGATGTGAGCTTCCGCTTCCCGGGTGCGGACAGCGATGCGCTGGAGCACATCAGCTTTACTGCAAAGCCCGGCGAGACCACCGCTATCATCGGCTCCACAGGCTGTGGCAAATCCACCCTGCTCAACCTCATCCCCCGCTTCTATGATGTGACAGGCGGCAGTGTGACTGTGGATGGCATCGATGTGCGCAATATGCCGCAGGCACAGCTGCACGACCTGCTGGGCTATGTGCCCCAGAAGGGCGTGCTGTTCAGCGGCACCATCGACAGCAACCTGAAGTTCGGCGGGGACCACATCACCGACGCCGCCGTGAAAAAGGCCGCTGCCATCGCACAGGCCACCGAGTTCATCGACGCAAAGCCGGAGGGCTACGCAAGCCCCATCGCACAGGGCGGTTCCAACGTGTCCGGCGGCCAGAAACAGCGCCTGTCCATCGCCCGTGCCATTGCCAAGGACCCCAAAATTTATCTGTTCGACGACAGTTTCTCGGCCCTGGACTACAAGACCGACGTGGCCCTGCGCCGCGCCCTGAAGGCCCAGACCGACAACGCCACCGTCATCATCGTGGCGCAGCGCATCTCCACCGTGCTGCACGCAAACCAGATCCTGGTGCTGGACGAGGGCCGTCTGGTGGGCAAGGGCACCCATGCCCAGCTCATGGCCAGCTGCCCGGAGTATCAGGAGATCGCCCGCAGCCAGCTGAGCCAGAAGGAACTGGACCTTGAACCACTGAATACGGAAAAGGAGGGTGTGTGATATGCCAAGACCCGGACGCATGACCACCGAGCGCGCCAAGGACTTCAAGGGCACGCTGCAGCAACTGATCGGCACCATGGGGCACTACAAGCTGCCCCTGATCACCGCCATTGTCTTTGCCATTCTGTCCACCATTTTTAATATTGCCGGCCCCAAGGTGCTGGCCAAAGCCACCACGGCCCTTGCCACCGGCTGGATCGCCAAGCTGCGCGGCACCGGCAGCATCGACTTTGTGTATATCGGCCGGGTGCTGCTGTTTTTGCTGGGCATGTACCTGCTGAGCAGCGCCTTCAGCTTTATCCAGGGCTGGCTGATGACCGGCCTTTCCCAGAAAGTCTGCTACGACTTCCGCCGCCAGATCAGCCAGAAGATCGACCGCCTGCCCCTGGCCTACTTTGAAAAGCGCACCGTGGGCGAGGTGCTGTCCCGCATCACCAACGACGTGGACACCCTGGGCCAGAGCCTGAACCAGAGCATCACCCAGCTCATCACCAGCGTGACCACCATGATCGGCGTGCTGATCATGATGCTGTCCATCAGCCCCCGCATGACCCTCATCGCCCTGCTGATCCTGCCGGTGTCGCTGGCACTGGTGCTGCTGGTGGTCAGGTTCAGCCAGAAGTACTTCAAGGCCCAGCAGGCCACCCTGGGCGTGGTGAACGGCCAGGTGGAAGAGGTCTACTCCGGCCACAACGTGGTCAAGGCCTTCAACCGCGAGGCCGTGGTGCTGAACGACTTCAACGCCGCCAACGACAAGCTGTACGAATCCGCCTGGAAAAGCCAGTTCCTCTCGGGCCTGATGATGCCCATCATGAACTTTGTGGGCAACCTGGGCTATGTGGCGGTGGCCATCGTGGGCAGCATCTTTGCCGCCAACGGCACCATCACCATCGGCGACATCCAGGCCTTCATCCAGTACGTCAAGAACTTCACCCAGCCCATCCAGCAGCTGTCGCAGGTGTCCAACATGCTGCAGAGCATGGCCGCTGCCGCCGAGCGGGTGTTTGAGTTCCTGAACGAGCCGGAAGAGGACCAGACCGCCGACCCGGCCCGCCGGGCAGACCCCGCCTGCATCGACGGTCAGGTGACCTTCGACCACGTCAAATTCGGCTACACCCCGGACAAGACCATCATCCACGACTTCAGCTGTACGGTGAAGCCCGGCCAGAAGGTGGCCATCGTCGGCCCCACCGGCGCGGGCAAGACCACCATGGTCAAGCTGCTCATGCGCTTCTACGATGTGGACGCCGGTTCCATCACCCTGAACGGCCACGACGTGCGCGACTTTGACCGCAGCGCTCTGCGCGAGGGCTTCGGCATGGTGCTGCAGGACACCTGGCTGTTCAAGGGCACCATCATGGAGAACATCCGCTACGGCCGTCTGGACGCCACCGACGAGGAGGTCATTGCCGCCGCAAAGGCTGCCAACGCCGACCACTTTATCCGCACCCTGCCCGGCGGCTACCAGATGGAGCTGAACGAGGACGCCTCCAACGTGAGCCAGGGCCAGAAGCAGCTGCTCACCATCGCCCGCACCATCCTGGCCGACAACCGCATCCTGATTCTGGATGAGGCCACCAGCAGTGTGGACACCCGCACCGAGCAGCGCATCCAGACCGCCATGGACCGCCTGATGGAAGGCCGCACCAGCTTTGTCATCGCCCACCGCCTGTCCACCATCAAGGACGCCGACCTCATCCTTGTGATGCGGGACGGCGACATCGTGGAGCAGGGCACCCACGACCAGCTGCTGGACGCCGGCGGCTTCTACGCCGACCTGTACAACAGCCAGTTCGAGGACGTGGTGGAGTAACACGAACGATTTGAAATGCCCTCCGCGTTGCTCTGGGCATCTTCAGCGGAAATATTATTTTAGATTTTGCAAATCCGGCAGGGCTGCGGCCCCGCCGGATTTGCCTTTTCACGGGAAGGGTCGTTCCGGGCAGCGGCATCGTGGCTGCTGTTGGCCTGCGGCCAAAACGCAGCGAGAACAGGTGCTTTTACGGGATGAACCCTCTCAGGCAAAGCCGCAAGGCTTTGATTGAGAGGGTTCAGTCCTCCACCGGTTCCAGCTTCATGCCGAACAATTTTTCAGAGAGCAGGGGCAGCAGGTGCTGTAACTGACGCACATATTCCTCCACCACCGGATCAGGCTCCGCTTTTGTAACGATCCCAAACCGCATTCCCTTGTTCCAATCCAGAACAAACACCTGCTCAAGATTCGGTCTGCGGTAGTACACCGCCGGGGTCAGCATCAGGCTTGGCAGCTTATACTGCACACTTTTTACGCCGCGGATGATCTCTGCCCGCCGCCTCGAAGCCTCGTGCAGCAATGCCGTCTCGTACAGGGATTGCTCCGGTGTTCCAGCAAACATCCACCGATATTTTACCGCCTGCTCCAATGGAATGTGTCCGCGGGGCACCTCTGGCGGCGTATGGAACGGGATGCCGATCTCCGGCATATAAACTGCCGGGTAAAAATGCAGACCTCCTGCTGCGATCTCCGCACACTCGATCTGCAGCGAAAGATCGATCTCACCGTTTAGCAGTGCACGCCCGATATCCTTTCGGTTGGCACAGCTGTACATCAAGGGGGAAAAGCGGGTGCTCAGCTCTTCTGTGACGGCAAACAGGTCAAATCCCAGCATCTGCAGCGGCATATTCTGATGCCCGATCAGCAGATGCCGTTTGGGCGGGTTTGCATTCCGTTCCGCTGCCTGCGCACAGTTTACTGCATCATCGTATAATTCCAGCAGTTGCTTTGCCTTTGGATAAAATTCCCATCCTGCCGGAGTCAGCACCACCCGGCGCTGCGCGTGCTGAAACAGCTGGACTTTCAGCTGTGCCTCCAACACACGGATCTGCTGAGACAGCGCAGATTGTGACAAAAACAGCGCATCTGCCGCCTCCGAAAAACTATCCAGTTCCACGATTCTCACAAATCCCTGCAATGCCTTCAAGCTCATGGTGTTGCTCCTTTTGCAATAAATAAGTTTTACTTCATTATAATATAATTTATTTGAATTGTAAAACCCCTCCGTCATCGCTATAATTGTTAAAGATTCCGCAATCCTTGTGCATTGCGGGAGGACAAAGAAGAATTCAAACAATGAAGAGAAAGAGAGCGTACCTATGAACAAGATCTCCCGCAAAGGCTTTCTGAAGATCGCCGCTGCCGCCGCCATGAGCGGTGTCACCGCCGGTGCTCTGGCTGCCTGCAATGCAGCCTCCGGCTCCACCTCCACCGCTGCTTCCGGCAGCGCTGCCGCTTCCGGTGCAACCGGCACCTACATCCCCGGCACTTACGAGGGCACTGCCGAGGGCATCTCCTCCACCGTCAAGGTCACCATGACCTTCTCCGACAGCGCCGTTACCGATGTGGTCGTGGACACCTCCGGCGAGACCGCTTCCTACGGCGCTGCCGCTGCCGACGAGCTGCGGGAGCAGCTGATGGCTGCCGGTTCTGCCGAGATCGACGGTGTTTCCGGCTCTACCGTCACCTCCAATGCCGTGATGAAGGCTGCCAAGAGCTGCTACGCACAGGCCAAGGGCGAGGCTGTGGTTGCGAGCGTGCAGCTGCCCACCGGCGATGAGAACGACTGGCTGGGCACCGAGCCCGACATCGACGAGGCCGCCATCACCGAGACCTGGGATACCGATATCGTCATCGTGGGCGCAGGCAACGGTGGTATGTGCGCAGCCGCTTATGCTGCACAGAACGGGCTGGATTTCCGCCTGATCGAACAGAATTCTTCCGTCATGGAGACCCGTCACTGGTACGGCACCATTGATAGCAGCGAAGCAAAGAAAAAAGGGATCGCTCCGGTTGACCGCGCCGAGCTGCTGAGCGAGATCTCCCGTTCTATGGGCGGTCGCTGCGACCAGCGCGTGGTCAAGACCTGGATCAACGAATCCGCTGCCATGCATGATTTTGTTTCCGGCATCCTGGAAAACGAACCTTATAACTATGTGTGCAACCTGACCGCCGGCGATGAAGCCAAGTGGCCGGATGACACGCAGGTGAGCCAGAGCAAGCTGATGTTCCCTGTGCAGCAGGTCGATTACAGCAGCGCTGAAAAGCCCCGCAACGTGGTGTTCCAGGAGTACATTGAAAGCAAAGGCTACAGCATCGACTTTAACACCGGCCTTGCCAAGCTGGAAAAGGATGCCGACGGCCGCATCACCGGCGTGATCGCCCAGAGCACCGCAGATGACCACTTTATCCGCATCAACGCAGCCAAGGGCGTGCTGCTGGCCTGCGGCGGCTATGCCGGCAACCCCTACATGATGGAGCAGCTGGACCCGCTGGGCACCAGTGTGACCACTGCCTGCTCCTATACGCCTGCCGACAAGGGTTACGGCATCCGTGCCGCGATCTGGGCAGGTGCACATCTGGATGCAGAGCCCGCTCCCGTTCTGTTCGACCGTGGTCTGGTGGCACCCGGTGTGGATGCCGGCTATGTGGACAGCGAGAACGCCTTTGGCGGCAAGGCTTTCCCCGGCACTGTGGGGCAGTACAATCCCGGCAGCCAGCCCTTCCTGAAAGTCAACCGCCATGGCGAACGCTTTATGAATGAGAGTCAGGAGTACGACAACGCTTCTCACGCTTCCTTCCAGCAGCCGGGTCATGTTTATGCCATGATCCACGATGCAAACTTCCGCAGCGACGTAGATCGCTTCCACACCATCGGCTGCTCTGCACTGACCCGTTACATCCCCGGCATGATGGAAGGTCAGCTGGAGCAGTACGAGGGTGAGGGCCTGATCATGAAGGCGGACACCATTGAAGAGCTTGCCGACAAGATGGGCTTTACCGGTGCTGACAAGGACAACTTTGTAGCCACCGTTGCCCGCTACAACGAGCTGTACGACAAGCAGAACGACGAGGACTTCGGCAAGCCTGCAAGCCGTTTGAGCGCCATCCGCACCGCTCCCTTCTACGGCTGCTGGCTGGGTGCCTCTCTGCTGTGCAGTATGCAGGGCATCTCCATCACCGAGAACTGCCAGGCCAAGGACAGCAACAATGAGCCGATCCCCGGTCTGTATATCACCGGTGATATGTCCGGCAGCTTCTTCCAGAACAACTATCCCTGCGTCATGGGCGGTACTGCCTGCGGTCGTACCCTGACCTTTGCCATTAAATCCATCAAGCAGATGGCAGGCTTGGAGAACGCCTGATAAGGCGCAGTTCTCCCGCATAGATCCAACATTTCTTCTTTTCTTCTTTTTCATGGGAAGAGGGGCGGTCCCGGTCGGGGCTGCCCCTCTTTGCTGTTTTGCCCCGCACGCCCCCTACACAAATGCCCGCGATTGTGCTATGATAGAGCTGAGCAGCCGGTTTGCTGCAAACAACCGGCAAAGCATCGAGGTGTATTGTACAATGTCTGAACTTCTTGAGACGCTGCGGCAGGAGGGCGTGGACCCGGCCCTGCTTTCTGCGGTAGAGGAATCCCGTGCCGCCCATCCGCTGGACGCTGCGCTGCGGCCCCGCATCCCGGCCCCGGCCTTTACCTACTACGGCAAAGAGGTGTGGGAGCAGGCGCTGGCCGCCCTGCTCTGCGGCGAAAACCTGCTGCTGGCGGGCGGCAAGGCCACCGGCAAGAACGTGCTGGCCGAGAACCTCTCCGCCGCCTTCGGCCGCCCCGCGTGGGACATCTCGTTCCATGTGAACATGGACGCGGCCTCCCTCATCGGCATGGACACCTTTGTCGACGGACGGGTGGAGTTCCGCCCCGGGCCGGTGTACCGCTGCGCCCAGTGCGGCGGCTTTGGCGTGCTGGACGAGATCAACATGGCCAAGAACGAGGCGCTGGCCGTGCTGCACGCCGTGCTGGACTTCCGCCGTGCCATTGACGTGCCCGGCTACGACCGCATCCCGCTGGCCGAGGAGACCCGCTTCATCGCCACCATGAACTACGGCTACGCCGGTACCCGGGAGCTGAACGAGGCCCTGACCTCCCGCTTCGTGGTCATCCAGATGCCCACCATCACCCAGGACAACCTGGAAAAGCTGCTGCGGGCACAGTTCCCGGATCTTGCTGCGAAGTACGCCCACCAGTTCGCCCTGCTGTTCCTCGACTTGCAGAAAAAGTGCGACAGTGCGGAAATTTCCACCAAGGCACTGGACCTGCGCGGCATGCTGGACGCGCTGCGCCTGATCCGCCGCGGCATCCCCGCAGGGGCCGCGCTGGACATGGGCATCACCAACAAGGCCTTTGACAGCTACGAGCAGGGCCTGATCCGCGACGTGATCGCGGCCCGCATCCCGGCCAAACTGGATGCGGCCAAGCTGTTTGCCTGATGGAAGCCCAGAGCTACACTGCACAGGAGCGGCGGGCGGCCAATCAGGTCTGGGCGGCTGCGGGCGCCTATGGCTTTGAGCCGCTGTTTCTGGCCCACAACACCGACGGCACGGTGGATTTTTACATGAACACCATCGTGGGCCTTGTGCACAAATATTACGGTGACAAGTTGATAAACAGCATCTTCGACCGCTGGGCGGGCGATCTGCGGCAGGCCATGCTGGACGATCTGGCGTGGCTGTACCTCGAAAACGCGGCCTACCGGCTGGAGCTGCCCCACCGCCCGGTGCTGGAAGCGCTGCGCTATTCTCACGCCGACTACTTTTTTGCCATCCAGTACAAACTTTCCCGGCAGGAGTGGATGGCCAGGAACCAGCTGGTGTACACCATGCAGGCGGCCCGCTGGCGCAGCGTGCTGGGGCGCAATCTGCCCGTGATGACCCCCTACGAGAGCGGGTTGTTCCGGGCGCTGGCCCCGGACACCGCCCCGCAGCCGGACCAATTGCAGGACGCCCTGCTGGCCGTGTACGCAAAGTTTGACCTCTTCGACGGCACCGTGCATCCGAAAGCGGCGCTGCACCTGCATCTGGACGGCCTGCTGGCCACCCTTGCCACCAAGGCCCTGCCCACCCAGATGATCAAGACCGACCGAGTGACCGTGGAGCACTCCAACGCCGTGGACGCCGCCGGCAGCGGCCCCAGCGTGGACAAACGGCAGGCCCACATCACCCTGAAGCAGAACGCCGCGCAGGACCGCGCCTACATCGAGAGCTGCTTCGGCCGCTCCCTCTACCCGCCGGAGCGGCTGCGCAAGGCCGAACAGGAGCTGTGCACCGGGGTGCATCTGGGGTGCCATTTGTGGTTCAGCGCGGGCGTGCCCAGCCCGGAACAGGCCCCCACCCCGGAGGCCCGGCATCTGGCCGAACAGGCCGAGCTGCAGGCCGACCGCAACCGCGCCTACTACGCCAAAAATCAGGAGCTGCACCGCAGCGTGGTGCTGCGGCTCACCGAGCAGATCCGCAACTGCATCCTGGTGCATCAACAGCCCAACGCGCGGGTGGCCCGCAGCGGCAATGTGGACCCCGGGCGGGTGTGGCGCGCCCCGCTTTTGAACGATGACCGGGTGTTTTTGTGCGCCGAAGAGGAAAATCACCCCGCCTTTACGGTGGACCTGCTGCTGGACGCTTCCGCCTCCCGCCTGCACTGTCAGGAGGTCATCGCGGCGCAGGGGTCCATCCTGGCCGAGAGCCTGGCCAACTGCGGCATCCCGGTGCGGGTGAGTGCCTTCAGCAGCCTGCGGGGCTACACCGTGCTGCGGGTGCTCAAGGACTTTGCCGACAAGAACCGCCAGAACATCAACCGCTATTTCGCCTCCGGCTGGAACCGCGACGGCCTGGCCCTGCTGGCGGCGGGCGATCTGTTGGACTTTGCCCCCGGCCCCGCCCCGCGGCACCTGCTCATCCTGCTGACCGACGCTTCCCCCAACGACAGCCGCCGCATCCCGCCCAGCCCGGAAAACCCGCTGGGCTGCGGCTACGAGGACGCCGCCGGTGTGGCCGACGCGGCCGCCCAGGTGCGCGTGCTGCAGCGCAAGGGCATCCGGGTGTCGGCAGTGTTCATGGGCGAGGACCGCTCCGCCGCCGACGCTGCCCGCATCTATGGTAAAAATATGGCCCGCATCCGCGGCATGGACCAGCTGGCCCGCGCCGCCGGCCGCCTGATCCAGAACGAGATCCGGGAGCTGGGAGATTGAGAGATTGCCTTCCCCTTTTGGGGGAAGGCTTTTTTTGTTGTCCGGCACACAACCGCTTCGGGCATTTTACAACCAACCGTCGCGTTGTATTTTGGAGCAGTTCCGGGGTGTTCGCAAAAATCTGGTTGTTTTTGCAAGCTTTTAGTTGTTTTTTGTCGTAGTTTATGCTATACTATGTTCAGACGAACCACAGGAACACGCGATGTCCCCCGCAGTGCACGGCGGCGGCCCGCGTTGGAAGTCCTTTGAATACAACACTTTGCTGTCAGTCAGACCATTCAGGGAGGAACGTATCATGGATGCCAACCGCTACTTTACCGCCATGCACAACGCCATGTCATCCCGTCTGCCGGGGGCGCAGCTTCTGGCCGCCGTGCGCCTGCAGGATCTCTGCGGCAACGACGCCTACCTGGAAGTCCGGCGGATGCCCGGGGAGCACTGCGCCACCGTGTGTTACTCCACGATGGGCCGCAGAGGACTGAACTTCCAGCTGTTCCGCAAGGGGTGGATGCTCTGCCACAACGAGAGCGGCCAGCTCACCGGGCAGTTCCCCGCCAAGGCCGAGAGCCTGCTGGAGGACACCGACTTCCACGCCTGCTGCCGCGAGGACCGGCTGGACGCTGCCCGCACCGACCGCATGGTGCAGGAGCTGGAAACGCTGGCGGGCACGGACTGCGATCTGCCTTTGCCCCGTGACGCCCGCACCGGGGCCGTCATCACGGTGGACAGCTTTGTGGGCCGGGGTGCCCACTGGAGCTACAGCACCCTGCGCAAGGCCCCCTGCCTGCCGGTGGCCGCCATCCTGTACTGGCTGGCCGACAGTCTGGCCGGAGCCGAGCGCCGCACCCTGCAGGCCGACCCGGAGGCTGCCCAGCTGGCCGCACAGTGGCAGAGCGGCACAGTGGAGATGTTCTTCCACCCGGCTGTACCGGCTGCCGCCCAGCTGCAGACGCAGCCCCAGACCCCGCCGGTGAGCCGTCCGGCACATCCGGCACGCCCGGCCCCCACCTGCGCCCGCACCAAAAGCTGGCAGAGCATTCTGGCCGTGATGGCGAGCATGTAAAAAGGCTCCCCCTTGCGGGAGAGCCTTTCCAGGATAAATTCTTATTCCAGATAGGGGTCCAGCAGCTTGTCCACGGTCTGGCTGCGCTTGGGCGCGGGCTTTTTCACCACGCGGCCCCGGCAGGCCACCAGCTCCAGATGCTGCAGCGCCCGCAGGTCATCCAGCGGGTTCTGACGGGTGACGATGAGGTCCTCGCTCTTGCCCACTTCCAGCGAGCCGGTCACGTCCCCTACCCCGGCCAACCGGGCGTTGCGCAGGGTGGCGGTGTACAGGGCAAACTGGTTGCTCACGCCGCAATACTTGTGGAAGTAGCACAGCTCCCGCCAGAAGTCGTACTGGGTGATGTAAGGGCAGCCCACGTCGTTGCCAAGGCCCACCGGGATGCCGTTGGCCAGCGCCGTTTTGGCGCTTTCCACGATGCCGTCAAACACGATCCTGCCGTTGTACTGGTCTTTTTCCGACGCACCGGACACCGCCGTGTCAAACAGCGCATACGGCAGCGCCGGGGAAATGGTGGTGCACAGGAACGCGCCGTGCTCCTTGTACAGTTTTACCGTTTCTTCGTCCATTTTTGCGCCGTGCTCGATGGAATCCACGCCGTTTTCCAGCGCCGCCTTCACCCCTTCGGGCGATTCGGTGTGGGCCGCCACGGGATAGCCCATGGCGTGGGCCTGATCGCACACGGCCTTTACCATCTCCGGCGGCATCTTCAGCTCGCCGGGGGTGCCCTTTTCGGCGGCATCCAGCACGCCGCCGGTGATCATCAGTTTGATAAGGTCCACCCGCTGGGTGCTGGCCTTGGTGAGCTGGGTCAGGGCCTCGCCGTTGTTGTGGGCCGCCACGGCCACCGAGCCTGCCATGTGGCCGCCCGGCACCGAGATGCCCTCGTTGGCGGCCAGAATGCGCGGGGCCAGGATCTTCCCGGCCTGGGCATCGTCCCGGCAGCGGGTGTCAAAATCCGCGATGCCGCCCACGGTGCGGATGGTGGTCACGCCGCCCAGCAGCTCCAGCTTTGCATAGCTGCACACCATGCGGTAAGCCACCGCACGGGTCAGGCCGTTGCTCAGAATTTTACGCACCAGCGCCGCATTATCCCGTGGCTTTGCGCTGGGCTTGCCGTTGCCGGCCAGATGCACATGCAGGTTGATGAGGCCCGGCATCGCATAGCCGCCGTGGAGGTCGATGACCTCATAGCCGTCCAGGTCGGTTCCCTCGTCCGCAACGGCGGTGATGACGCCGTCCTCGCACAGCAGCACCTTGTGTGCCTGCGGCTCCATCTGCTGGGTGCCGTCCAGCAGAATGCCATTGATATATGCCCGCTTCATGGTCGTTTCCTCGCTTTTGTACAACCTTGGTTGTTTTTGTTCCAGTATAGCACGTTCCGGCGGGCGACGCAATGAGGCAGACAAAAAGAAAGCGAATCGGTCTTCAGCAACCCGATTCGCTTTTGGAGTTTACGGGTGCACCGCGATGAAAGCAAAAAAGGGAATTCCATCCACCTCGAATCTGTAATAATTACAGTTGATCACAAACTGAATCGGCTGATCCGGGAGTTCATAGGAACTGAGAATATTGGAAATGTCCACAACCGAATAGCCATCCTGCGTCAGCGTAGTCGAAGCCTGATAGGCATAACTTGTGCTGTATCCGATGGCGAGACAATCGGCAGACAGTACAAAACTCTTGTAATTGGAGCCCTCATAGTAACCGATCTCTGCCTGTGCTTTTGGAGAAGACGGGTCAAAATCATCAATCGTCGTTGACTCGTTGTTCGGAACGAAAACACTCATATTGTCGAAACCATCGCCGTTGATTTGCGTTGTAGGCATCTCTCCCGAATTGCCGCCGCCATTCAAAAGGGTTGCCGTCAGCGGCCCGTCACTGTTTGAGATCCAATTAGCATCCGGTCCTTGAGATGGGTCGTAGTCCGAAAAATGGCGTTCCCGATAGGCGTGATGCGTTTGAATAAAGCTCTTATTGGAAGACGTAACAAGCTGATCGTACAGATCATAGCGATGTTCATGGAGCGCATCAAACTCATAGCTTCCATTCGGGTATACATCCATAGAGTTGCTTCTGTGGTCTATGACAAAGGGAAACGTTTCTGTCGAGTCCGTAACCGGATACCTGTCTCTTATACACATCTGACGCTGCCGACGATA
>OJPL01000160.1_pt1 | contig 28464 bp, 28 predicted proteins | sample 1598501 | NCBI WGS metagenome assembly OJPL01 (sample SAMN03922486, study PRJEB24848) | human gut metagenome | isolation source: stool sample | host: Homo sapiens | place: Germany | collected 2011-05 | reverse complement strand
CACCGGTCATTTGGAGCAGTAGGTATTCTGCATGGGCTTCGCCGTAAATGCGGCAAGGTCTGTTCCCGATTTGCATTGTCTGTGCGGTCATTGCGGCATCCTCCCGAAAAAACTTTGATAAGCCCAGTATAGCAACTGAAAAATCATTTTGCAATTCAAAAAGGCGTTCGTATTCGCAGCAAGCAGGGCTTGTTGGGAAATCCCAAACCCTTGCCTGCATCATAGGAGGGTGTAGCCATCACGGAAGCGTGATGATTGCAGGAATGCTATGCTGCAACAACAAGAGCGGAGCCTTTTGCAAGGCCCCGCTCTTATTGCTGCCGTTAAGCAGAAAATGAAAATGAAGGAGATTTATCTTTCAAAACCGCCTGTGGACTGCTGCAGCGATGGGGAACCATAACAAATCCATCAACCGGCTTTGGAAGAAGCAAACAGGGACGGGAGAAATGCGCTGTCACAGATTGATACCGATTCCAAGGATCACGAACAGGATCGTCAGACAGATGCAGCTTACCCCGTTTCTTCGTTCCGTGAAAGCGTCCAGAGAACACTTCGCACGCTGTTTTGCCTGTTCCAACTGGGATGCCCCCGCATAAGCGGAGAATCCGGCACAAATCAAAAGCATCAAACCGATCCAGATCATCATAAGCATTTCTCCAATCAAAACCTTACCATTCCACGCCCAGAGCGTGCAGGCTCTCGGCAAGGGCAGCAACATCCATGTTGAACACGATGCCTGCCATGTTTTCGTAGAGTGCGCCCTCTACGTTGATGGGCGTATCGTCAATAAAGACGCATTCCTCCGGGCGAAGGGCGAACTTGCGCAGGAAGGTGCGGTAGATCTGCGGGTCGGGCTTCAGCAGCTTGACCTCTGCGGAGATCAGGGCACCGTCCATCAGCTTGCTGGCTTCTGCCCGTGCCCAGTAGATGGGCTGACGGGTGGCAGCGTTGGAGAGCAGGTAGAGACGGTAGCCCTTTGCTTTCAGGGCCTGCAAAAGCTCCAGCATTCCCTCCACCGGCACGATGGGGTCATCCCACGTTTCGATCAGCCCGCGGGCTGCATCGTGCAGACGCTCCGGCAGGCGGGGCAGAATGCGCTGCTCTGCGATCTCCTCGTCGATCACGCCCCGGTCCAGCATGGTCCACTCCACCGAGCGGAACACCTCGTTGCGGATCAGCCTGCGATCCTCGCCGGTGAGGGAATAGCGGTCCATAAACAGCTCCGGGTCAAACCAAACCAGAACGTTTCCCATATCAAATACGATGTTTTTAATCATGTGAAACCCTCTTTCTGCACAAACCGCTTAACGCAGTTCTTCGATGTGATAGATGTAATCCAGCGAACTCAGTGCCTGAATGATCTCCCGGTGGGTCTTGTACTTTTTCAGCTCTGCGCTGAAGATGGTGAAGGTGATGGTGTACACGCTCAGACCGGAACCCACATACGCCTGATTCGCCTCGATGTCGTCGATCCGCAGACCAAGCTGACGGCTGACGGTAACGAAGTCGCGCAGGTAGTTGCTGTTCTTCAGCTCCAGATGAATCTCGAAATGGTTGGAGCGGTTGTTCAGATACACCTCAATGGACGGGAACCATGTGAGGATGCACAGGAACAGCACATACACGATGATGCTCAGGGTGTACTGTCCGGCACCGATGACAAAGCCAAGGAAGCCGCAGAACCACAGAGCAGCGGAGGTGGTCAGACCCTTGATCTGGCTCCGGGAGCTGAAGATGATGGAGTTGCCGGAAAGCATAGCTGCGGAGATGATGGTGGCAGTGGAAAGAAGCGGGAGACCAATGCGGTATTCCTGCATCAGATACAGGTCCAGGATCATGGCTACGCAGGAGGAGAAGGACACCAGCACAAAGGTACGCAGACCTGCGGAGTGCCGCTTGCTGGAACGCTCGCAACCGATGATGGAGGTCAGGATGATGACGGTCACAAGGCGGAGCAGGATGGAATAGGTGGTAAGCTCCACCGACCAGCTGCCCAGCATTTTTGCAATGGGATCAGCCAGTGCAAACAAGGATAACTGTTTCAAAATGCTCCCCTCTTTCTTCTGTACAGATTGGGATTGGGAATCCCTGTCATGGCATAGTGTTCTTCAGCGGCTTCGGAGAATGCTTTTTCGTCCTCATAGAAGGGGTCGTCGTGCTTCGGCAGCTCTTCCTGAATGGCCTGGATGCGCTGGATCAGCAGCTCCAGCTCAGTCTTCTGCTCTGCCCCTTCCTCCTCCGGGATCTCAACGATCTCCTCCAGCTTATTGGAGTAGGATTTGGACAGGTAGAGGGACAGCTTTGCACAGGCAGGACCGATCAGCTCATACAGAACGCTGGAAGCCAGAATGACGGTCTCCAGAATATTGCCGGTCTCGCCGCCGAGGGTACGGGCACCCATTGCTGCCAGACCGATGGCAACACCAGCCTGCGGGATCAGGGCAAGACCCAGATAGTTGCGGACCAGCTTGTCCTTACCGGCAATGGCACAGCCGATAAAAGCACCGGCATACTTGCCAATGATACGGACAAGGAAGTAGACCACGCCGATATGCAGCAGGGACACCGAGCCGATACTCTCGGAACTGTTCACCAGTGCGCTGAGGTTGAAGTTGACACCGGAGCGGACAAAGAACAGCAGCAGGATGGGCGGGTTAAAGTAGTTCAGCTGCTTGAACAGCCGCTCGTCGTCCGTCAGATTGATGTAGACCATGCTCATGGACATACAACCCAGCAGGGGGGACACATCAAACACGGCACAGATGCCGCAGAAGGCAAACAGCAGTGCCACAGAAACGATCAGGCGGTTATCGGTGGAACGCTTGTGCAACAGCAGCTTGAGGAACACGCCGAACAGACCGCCCAGCAGGAACACGGCGATGTTCAGAACGATGGGCTTGACGATGTGACCGGCCTGAAAAGTGCCGGTCATGGAAGCCAGTGCCACCGAGATGGCAATGCTGTAAGCCAGCAGACCCACCACGTCATCCAGTGCCACCACCTGCAGCAGGGTCTCTACAAAGTCTCCCTTGGCATGGGTCTGCCGGATGGTCATAACGGTGGAGGCGGGTGCCGTAGCAGAGGCCAGTGCCGCCAGCACGATGGAGAAGTTCAGCTCCAGACCCAGAATAAAGTAGACCACGATGAACACCAGAATGGAAGCAAGGCAGGCTTCCATGACCGTGATAATCAGAACCTTGGGGCCGCTCTTTTTCAGGGTAGAGAACTTGAAGAACTCACCGGTGCTGAACGCGATGAATGCCAGTGCAATATCGGCAATAAAGCCCATGCCGCCCACGATCCGGGCCGGGATCAGGTTGAAGCAATAGGGGCCGATCAGGATACCGGCAACGATATAGGCGGTAACGTTGGGCAGCCGCAGACGCTTGGTGATGCGTGTCATGGCAAAACCTGAGATCAGCATCAGTGCCACAGATACCACGATAACGGATACGTCAGACGTAATATGAAGCGTCTCGAAAAGTGGTGTTGACACGAAATTTCTCCTTTCCTGTCAGAATATGTGTTTTCTTTCTTTCGCTTTATTTCTTTTATTTCTCGTGCTTTTCGGATCGATCCGGATAGGGAACGATCTCAGAGCGCAGGTCGTTTTGCAGCAGTTCCGAAAAGAACCGGCGGACACCGATGGCAAGGGCGGAACCCTTGGCGTTTTGTTCGTCCTTCAAATCGCCCTCCACCCAGTACCGCCCGGTCTGGGGGTCCACCGCAATGCTGTCCATGGGAAAGCCCTTCAACCGGGTGGGGTGGGGCGTTTCCACGATCCAGAACCAGTCTGTGGAGACCTGCGGCCCGGCGGCTTCTTTCCGCTGCCGGTCGTTCAGCACCACGCACAGCCCATTGATGAATCGTGCCTTGAGCCTGCCGCCGCACTGGTGCGCCAGCTGCTGATAGTATGCAATGAACTCCTCGTCGGAAAGTTCCCTGCCCTTTACCCGGCGGACGTAAGGCCCCGGCTGAAGCTCTGTCGGCACATCTTCCAGATACAGCCCGGAATCCAGCGAGAAGCTGGGCAGACCGGAAACAGCATGGTATGCCTCGGCTTTCAGCACTGCATTCTCCAGCGGTGTTGCGCCAGTTTCCTCCACAGCCGGGAGCTGGATGCCGAGGTCTGCCGGGGTGATAAGCTCGATGGGCATCCCGGCAAGGATGGCGCGCATATTCCGCAGCTTGCTCTGGTTCCCAGTCCCATAGAACAGTTTCATGGACTCTCTCCTTATAAAAAAGGCAGAGACCCACGCAGTCTCTGCCTTCAGAGGTTACACGCCGGGCTTTTTATCGGTTATACGCCGAATCTCTCGTCCCGATAAGAAGCCAGCAGGGAAGGCCAGTCGGTCTGGATCACATTGTATCCGCGATCCATCAGAACGCCCCATGCGGCATCCGGTCCCTCTCTGAGAGCCACATCGTCGTTGTAGGTGCCGCTCAGCTCGTGACCTCTGCCCAGATTGATGCTGTTGACCCAGATGTACAGCCCCTGCTCCCGAATCCACTTCAGGTTCTCCGGGTCGATCATCTCGGAATCTGCAGTCTTGGCAATGGCCTCCACGCCAACGATGTTGATGTTGTCGTAGGTCAGGACCTTACGCAGCTCCTCCATGTTGTACACGATGGGCATATACATATACTTGACCGGGCAGTTCTGGAAGAACTCCAGATATTCGTCCTTTACCGGGGTCTTGATGATCGCCTGTTTGACCACATGGGGGTAGTCCTTCAGCAGCTCATGGGTCTCAGCAAGGATCGGCCAAGAACGGTCGATGTTGAACAGCTCGCCGTGGGTGAAATACTTCACCACTTCTTCAAAACGCTGGACATGCTTTCCGCTGGGCTCGTCGATGCTGTTGTAGAACTCCAGTGCGTCGATCTCTGCGGAGGTCATGGTCTTGACGTTCTGCTTCGTTTTCAGCAGGCGAGGCTCCTGCGTATCGTGGAAGGCATAGATCACGCCATCGGTGGACTTGGACAGGTCGCACTCGAACATATCCGCACCCATCTTCAGTGCCAGTTCAAGGGAGGGCACGGTGCCCTCGATGATGTTGCCGCCCCATGCGCCGCGATGCACCGCAATGAGAACCTTTTTGGCATCCAGACGCGCATTCAGCAGCTCGTTGATCTGTGCATATTCTTTTTTGCCGACCATATTAAATACCTCATTTCTGAATTATCAGCTTACGCTTTAGTCTTTGCTCTTGTCCACCTTGTTGCCGCGGCCATAGACCAGATACATGACGGCGGCAGAAATGACCATCATCAGCACTGCGTACACGAAGGTCAGAGCAGCGTTGTCTGCGTTGGTCTCGGCGTCGGTCAAGGACTTGATGTACACGCCCAGAGGCTTGTTCAGGGGGTGATACATAAAGACAGACATATCGTAGTCGCCCAGCAAGCCGTTGAAGTTCAGGGCAAAGATAGCCAGAACCGTAGGCAGAATGATGGGCAGCTGCACACGCATGAAGGTGTAGAAGGGCTTGGCACCCATATTCCGGGCTGCATCCTCCAGAGAATCATCCAGCGAGAAGAAAGCGGCCTTGGTCATACGCAGGGTGAAGGGGATCTTGATGATGATGTAGCCGATGAGCATGATGACGGAGGTGCCGGTCAGAACCTTGTTGAACATCCAGACGCGCGGGGTGTTGTAGGTGGTAATCAGACCCAGAGCCATCAGAGTGGTGGGCAGCAGCCAAGGAATCAGCAGACCGTATTCCAGTGCGCCGCCCAGACGGTCGTTGCGCTTCTGCAGGATGCGGCAGGCGATCAGAACGATGATTGCCACAAAGGAAGCAGCAATAGCGGAGTAGGCGATACTGACCACAAAGGGCTTGTAGGAGGAAGCCTTCTGGAAGATGGAGATGTAGTTATCCAGAGTGAAGCTGGACAGGGTCAGGTGTTTGCTTGCGATAGTGGCAGAGTCGGTGAAGGAGAACAGGACGACCAGTGCCACGGGGATCACATAGATGAGGAACAGCAGGTAAGCGTACACATGAGCCAGAACGTTCAGGATGGGGTTGCGGATCTTCTGCTTGACGATGGTGGTCTTGACTTTAGAAACGGACATATAATGACCGCGCTTCTCGATCTGGATCATGATGGTCAGCAGGACGATGGTAGCAACGCCAAGGAACAGAGCCAGCAGTGCCGCCAGCGGGCGGGAGCTGACGTTATTGGCGAAGGTCAGGATCATGGGGGTGATGGTCTGGAAGTCCTGACCGCCAACCAGCAGAGGTGCGGAAGTAGCGGACAGACCGGTGATGAAGGTCAGGATGGTGACAGCCATCAGAGAGGGAGTCAGTACCGGCAGCACCACCTTGGTCAGGATGCGGAACTGGGATGCGCCCATGTTCTGTGCAGCCTCGACGGTCTGGAAGTCCACCGAACGCATGGCGTTACGGAGGAAGATCATGTGGTTGGAGGTGCAGGCGAAGGTCATAACGAACAGAACTGCCCAGTAGCCTTCAAACCAGTCAATGGGGAAGCTGGGGATGATCTTGGCGAACAGGGTGGTCAGGATACCGGTCTTGCCGTAGATGAACTTGTAGCCGGAGACCAGAATAATGCCGCCGTAGATCAGGGTGGTCATGTAGCCCAGACGGAGGATGTTGGCACCCTTGATGTCGAAATACTCGGTGATCAGCACCAGACTGATGCCGATAAAGCCGACAGTAATGGACAGGGTGGGTGCAAGGATCAAGCTGTTCCGCAGGCTTCGCATTGCCTTGGCAGAGTGGATCAGCTTTGTGAAGACTTCGGTGGTAAAGTGACCGTTCTGGTAGAACACGCTCACCACGGTGTTGAGGTTGGGGAATACCAGAAATGCGAAAATGAACCATGCGAAGAACACAAAAATTGCAATTCCCCACAGCTTTTCAGGCGTAAATGAGAATTTTTTCTTTTCTTTCATCTCAAAATCACCCCTCGTACTGCATGATGTCAGCAGGGTTATAGCTCAGCGTCACCGTATCGCCCTTCTTGTACAGGGTCTTGCCGCTGTTCTTCTCGATGACCTTGATGGTCTGGCCGAAGGCACGGACGGTGTACTTGATGTACAGACCGTAGAACTCGTAATCTTCCACCACAGCTTCGGTCTTGAGGGTATCGGTGGCCATTGCTTCGTTGACGTGCATACGCTCCAGACGGATGTAGCAGTGCTTCTTGGGGTCAACACCCTCCACCTTATCTGCACCGGTGCCGGCGAGGAATTCCGGGGTCAGGCGGTTGATGTCGCCGATGAAGTTGCAGACGAACTCGGTTGCGGAGTGGCTGTAAATTTCATCAGGATGGCCGATCTGCTCGATCACGCCTTTGTTGAACACTGCGATGCGGTCGGAAAGGGTCAGAGCCTCCTCCTGATCGTGGGTGACGTAAACGGTGGTGATGCCGAAGCGCTTCTGCAGGTCCTTCAGCTCGTTGCGCAGCTGGACGCGCAGCTTTGCGTCAAGGTTGGACAGAGGCTCGTCCAGACAGATGATCTCAGGATTGGTGACCAGCGCACGGGCAATAGCAACACGCTGCTGCTGACCGCCGGACAGCTCGGAGACCTTCTTCTTCAGCTGCTCTTCGTTCAGGTCCACCTTCTTGCCCATCTCAACGACCTTCTTGCGGATCTCCTCCTTGTCCATCTTCTGGACCTGCAGGCCGAAGGCGATGTTCTCGTACACGGTCATGGTGGGGAACAGAGCGTAGCTCTGGAACACCATGCCGATATTGCGCTTTTCGATGGGGTGTGGGTGATGTCCTTGCCGCGGACGCTGACAGTACCGGCACTGGGAGAAATGAAGCCGGTGATGGTACGCAGGGTCGTGGTCTTGCCACAGCCGGAGGGTCCCAGGAAGGTGAAAAACTCACCTTCCTGGATGTCAATGTTGATGTCCTTCAGGGCTTTGAAAGAGCCAAAAGTCACTTCGATATGTTCAAGTTTGATCATGCTCTGTACCTCGATGATGAGCAGCTGCGAAAAAAGGTCGGCTCGCTGTATGGCATCTGCAAACCGACCTTTCCGCATTATTGTAAACGAACGAACCTTAGAATGCCGGGATGATTACGGCATATATTCGAGCATGATCTTCTCGCACCATGCGTCGATGTTCTGTGCAACCAGTGCCCAGTCGATCTGCTGTGCGGGCAGCTCTGCGATGGTCTGGTTAAACTCGTTGGCCTTACCAACAGCGTTGGTGTTTGCCGGCAGGGTGGAGAAGACCTCAGCCCACTCGCCCTGGATCTGTGCACTGCCGAACCAGTTGACGAAGCGCTGTGCCTCTTCCTCATTCTTGGTGCCGTTCACGATGGCAACGCCCTCAACTGCATAGGGAACGCCAACATCGGGAACTGCGTAGCCGGTCTTGACACCGTACTGCTGGTCGCGGGTCTCAACGCCGGAGGACCACATCTGACCGCAGACAACGGTGCTGTTCTCGCTGGCGATCTGTGCGTACAGGTCCACGCCGTCCTCATTGGGCACACCGTGCTTGTAGTACTCGGCGATGGCATCCCAGCCTTCCTGTGCAATGCCCAGATCACCGTTGGGGTCAGCATAGCGGGTCAAGATACCAGTGATGACGTTGCGGACTGTGCCGCCGGCCAGACTGGTCAGGTACTCGTACTTCTTATCGAACTCCGGCTTGGTCCACAGGTCGGGCCAATCGGTGGGAGCCTGATCCTCGGTGAGCTGGTTCTGATCGTAGACCAGCAGAATAGCCTGCTTGACGATTGCATGGTAGTAGCCCTCGTCGTCGTTCAGACCGGCGGGGATCTCGTCTGCCCACTCCGGCACGAAGGGGATCAGGATATTCTCAGCCTTCAGGGACTCCCAGATGATCGCGTTCAAACCGAACACAACGTCGGCAATGGGAGAAGCCTTCTCAGCCAGCAGACGGTTCTGGGTATCAGCAGCACCTGCACCGACCACCTGAACCTTGAAGCCGTCCTGTGCGGCACGCTCGATCAGCCACTCGTCACGGCCGTCGGTATCGGAGTTGGTATAGACGTTCAGGGTAACGCCGGTGCCCTTGTTGGAGGGGGTGTTGTCAGCAGCGGCGGAAGCAGCAGTGCTGGAAGCAGTGGTGGTGCTGGAAGAAGAACCACCACAAGCGGTCAGTGCAGCAGCGGCTGCGGTAAAGGTTGCAGCCTTGATGAAGCTGCGACGAGAAATCTTTCTCATGACTTTTCTCCTTTTTCATTTTCCTCAGTCAATTTTGCGGGGAGCGGCTTGTTCCCCCTCGTGTTGTGCTCAGTATACCGCCAAAATTGGAACGAGTCAATCAAATACAAGTAAAATTTCAGCCTGCAATGCGTAATTCTACCATATTCACAGGCTTGGTTTACTTTTTATGTGCAATATGACAATGATTCGCGGACGTTTTTCACTCTTTTGCCCGGGAAACTTTGTTAAAATAATGACTCGTTCCAATTTGAACGGCAGATTTTTACTTTTCTTCTTGTAATTTTTGACCGTTTAGGATATTATCATAGAAAAGACCGTCTGCAAAAAGGGGGAAGATCCTGTGCCAACCATCAACGATATCGCCAAAGAAGCCGGCGTATCTCACGGCACCGTTTCCAATGTTCTGAACAAGACCGGAAAGGTCAGCATTGAAAAGATACAGCTGGTAGAAAATGCCATAAAGAAACTCGGCTACGTTCCCAATGTTCAGGCACAGCGGCTCCGTCAGGGCTCGCCCAACACCATCGCCGTTATCCTGCCATCCCTGAAGGAAGCCAAGTACATCGATTTTTTCACGGCGCTCCAGCTGAATTTTCCCAAAAGCCAGAAAAGCCTGCTGGTGTACCAGACCGAGGATATCCCTGCGGAGGAAGAGGTCATTCTGGACAATCTGCGGGCATCCGGGCTGGCAGCCCTCATCGTCATTTCTACTTTAAGTAAAGAGTGTCTGGAAAAATACCGTTCTCTGCACTGTCCCATCGTATTTGTGGAGCGCAGGCCCAGAACGCTGCGGACGGACGAATGGTTCCTTTCCTTTGACCCGCAGAAGATCGGTGCCGCAGTGACCGCGTTCTGTGCCCAAAAGCATTGGCGGTCAATCGCCTACTTCGGGGTGGAAAGGCACGGCGAGGCCGAAAACCCCATCTTTTCCAGCCTGCAGAAATGTGCGCAGGCGCAGGGGCTGGCACTGGCACACATCCCCTCCGGGTACAAGCTGGCGCTGAATCAGGCCTTTGAGCTGGCGCAGAACGCCGCCCCCTACGATGTGATCTTGACCCAGAGCTCGGTCTGCACCGATGCGCTGCTCCGGGCGTTCCGGCTTTTGCACATTGAAAAGATCCCGCCCATCCTCACCATCGGTGCCTGCGCTGCCCTGCCGGAAAAGGCGGTGGAGCTGTATCATCTGGATTACGGCTTTCTGGGCATCCGCATCATCAAACTGTTTTCAAAGCTCGACCGGGACTCTGCCTCGGCGGAAAAAGAGCTTTTCTATGCGCCAAAAGGCTTTGCCGATTCCTTCCCCGGGCTGCAGCGGATGCCGGACACCCAGCTGACCATGCTCACGCTGGAAAACCCTTCCACCCAGGCACTCCGCAAGCTGCTGCCGGAATTTGAGCACCGCAGCGGCATCCGGGTCAAGCTGATCGGTGTCCCCTACGATGACCTGCTGGCGCAGCTGAACCTCATCGGGCCGCATTTTACCTATGATATGATCCGTATTGACGTGGCGCAGTTCGGAGACATCGGGCAAAGCATTTATCGTCCGCTGGACGAGCTTTCCATCTCCCCGGAGGGGCTGTCCCTCCGGCTGATCAAAAACGGCTACAACAGCTACTCGATGCTGAACGGCCGGGTCTATGCCCTTCCCCTTGACCCCAGTGTGCAGATCTTTTTGTACCGCACCGACCTGTTCCACGATGCCAAGCTGTGCCGCGCCTACTACGAGCGGTTCCACGAAAATCTTGTGGTGCCTACCACCTACGAGCAGTATCTCCACGCTGCGGAGTTCTTCACCCGCAGCTGCAACCCGGACTCCCCCACCGAGTATGGCACCACCATGACCTGCGGCTCTGCCCCCGTTGCAGCAAGCGATTTTCTGCCCTTCTACCTTTCCCGCATTGACCGCTTCGGCTCCACGCCGGAGACCCTCCGGCTGGACTGCCCCGAAATGCAGGCGGCCATGCGCCAGTACCATGCACTGGAAAAGTTCTCCTGCAAGCAGAACTGGTGGGGCGACAGCATCCAGAAATTTGCGGAGGGAAAGACCGCCATGACCGTCATCTACTCCAACTATGCAGCCGAACTGATCAACTCCGGAAATTCGGTGGTCGTCGGTCGGGTGGGCGCGGCCATCCTTCCGGGATGCAAGCCTCTGCTGGGCGGCGGCATCGTGGGCATCTCCCGATACAGCCAAAAAGCGGAAGCCTGCAAACAGTTCTTCCACTGGTACTACTCTGCGGATGTGGCTTCCCTGCTGGTTCGTCTGGGCGGCACCTCCCCCATTGTGGATGCCTATGAGGATTTCCAGAATTACAGCATCTTCCCGTGGATGAACACTTCCAAAAAGAGCTTTGGATTGGGACAGCGCGGGGTGATAAACCAGACCCCGGAGCGGTTCTCCATCCCGAAATACGAATTTGCGGTGGGCACTGCCGTCCGCAACGTGGTGCAGGACCTGATGACCCCGGAGGATGCCAGCCGCATGGCGCAGGCCCTTTACGATGCCGCAGACCCGGTCTGCCGCTAAACCGGAACAGAACCTGCACGAATATTGCAAAAGCCCACAGGCCGGAAATCCATCTGACCTGTGGGCTTTTTGTCTCTTTTCGGTTCTCAGTGCTTCGGTTTTTTGCCCCAGAGCCCCAGTCCGCTGCGGCTGGATGTTTTGCCGTGCTTGGGCGCTGCAGCCGGCTTCGGTGCACGGCTGCGCTTCTTCTCTGGCTTTGGTTCGGATTCCGGCTCGGTCCAGGGGAGCAGACCGGCCTTGGACTCCGCTTCGGGCTCCGGCTGTACGGGTTTCGGCTTCTTTGCCGGCGCGGGCGCAGGCGGCGTTTCCGGCACAGGCTGGGGGGTCGGAGCTGACCCCGAAGCAGGCGGTGCATCCGGAACGGACTGCGGCTGCTGGGCAGCGCTGCTGTCCGCTGTCGGCTTCTGCTCTGGCCGCTTCCAGCTTCCGTCTTTTCCCATGCGGAGCAGCTCCCACATGATCTCATCATCGCTCCGGGTATTCTGGCTGCGCTGCAGATCATCGGTCAGCTCATCCATCACGCTTCGGCCATCTCCTGCCGGTTTCCATGTCGGCTCCAGCGCGGAATCTGCCGGACGGAGCAGGTCCTCCGGCAGAGGGCTGTCGGCATTCTCCGGTTTCTTCTTTTTCTTCCGGATGGGAGCTGCGACGTGCTCCGGATGGAGCGGAAAGATTTCCAGCGACTGCACTTCGTTGACCACACAGCCCAGCAGCTGCACACCGGACTTGTTCAGCTTTTCAATGGCATCCTGTATGACAGGCAGCGGGGTGGCGTCGTGACGCGCAACGAACAGCGCATGGTCTGCCAGCTTGTTCAGGCGCAGCACATCCGAGGAACGTCCCACCGAGGAAGCATCAATGATGACATACTCGTAGGGCTCCATGATCGGTTTCAAAAAGTCGAACAGGGCGGCATCCAGCGGCACCGCATCGGGTTCCAGCACCATCGGCAGAAGGTCCAGATAGCCGGTCAGCGAAATAACCGCTTCCGGCTCGGCAGATTCGCCTTTGTACAGGGCATTCAGCGTCCGGCTGTACGGCAGGTCCTGCAAAAACATTCCGCCCAGGCGGGGAGCACGGGTGTTCAGATCCAGCAGCAGGGTGCGCTTTTCCATATCGGACAGCTGCAGGGCCAGATTGGCCGCCACCGTGCTCTTGCCTTCTCCATCCTCAGCCGAAGTCACATAGAACCAGTGCGGCTCTGCCGTGGTGCCGAACCGGTTGATCAGGATATGCGCGGCCGAAGCAAAGTTCTGCACGGCATCGGCATCTGCACGGTGCGTTTCGCTCAACAGCTGCATGTTCTTCTGGAAGTAGCTGTTGTCCTTGGGGATGCTGCCCAGAGTTTCAAGCTTCAGGACGTCCTCCACGTCCTTCACATTCAGCAGGGTGGGCCGCAGGAAAAACTCCAGTACCGCCAGACCCGCACCGGCGGCCAGACCCAGCACACAGAAGATCACCCACAGGCGGACGTACTGGCCGGCACCGCCGCCCGTTGTAGAAGCTGCTTCCGGAGCATCGATCATGGCCACAGAGCCCATCATCAGCGTTTCCGGCAGGATCTCCTTGATGGCATCCACCAGTGCATTCATCAGCTGGACACCGGCCTCGGCATTGTTCCAGGTCAAGGTAAGCAGCAGCACCTGCGTTTCATTGTAGCGGCTCACCTGCAGATTCTGAGAAACATCCTGTGTTGTGACCGATACAAGGCCCGAATGATCAATGGCAGCCTGCAGGGTGCGCTCGCTCTTCATCACAAAGGTCGCGGCGTCCATCATATCCAGGGTCTGATAAAAGGTGTTTGAACTCAGATAATCAGAATTATTGTATACAACGCCGTCTGCAGAGGGTTGGGAGGTGATCGCAACGGAACAATTGACCGCGTAGTTGGTACGGCTGTTCCGCAGAAAGGAGACGCCGCTGAACACGAATCCGCAGAAAAAGCCCAGCAGGCCCAGCACAAGGATCGTCTTCCGGTGCTTGAAGACGGTGTACAGCAGGTCGCTGATGCGGATCTCGTCATTGTCCATTGTTTCTCACCACCTTTACGATTTATTTTCGCTCTGGTCGAGGGTCTCGTCCTGAGCTGCAGCAGCTTTCCGCGCCTTGCGGCGGCGTGCAAGGATGCCCCACAGGAACACCAGCAGCCAGACCGCACCGACGGCGACCACAGCCAGAACGGCCAGAGCCACCGCACTGCGCAGCGTAAACACCGGCACGGTCCAGTTCTGCGTACTTGCCGTATCCTGTACAGTGAAGGGATATTTCCGGGCATTTGCGGGATCTGCCTTGCCGCGTACCACATAGTAGCTGCCCTCGGTCAGATCGGTGAACAGCTGGCCGGAATCGCTGGACGTCCAGCTCCGGATCAGCTGATCCTGCTCGTTGTACAGGGAGAGCTGTTCGCCCTCCGTATTGCTGCGCAGCACCGTATCCACGGCAGAGATGGATACCCGCAGGAGCCGGTTGGTGATGTCCAGCGTTGTGCTGCCTGCACCGTCAATGCGGCCGTCCGCAGCGACGATCACGGTGTGATCCGTGTCATCCGGACGGTAGTTTTCCGGTGCCTGCTGTTCGCGGATAAGATAGGTCGTGCTCTTATCCAGATCGGTCAGACGGATCTGGCCCGCCCCATCGGTCGCCACTGTCTGGGTGGTGCCGGTGCGCCGGTTGGTCACCGTAAAGACTGCACCCTCCAGAGCAGAGGAGGTAAGCTCGTCCGTGACGTTCAGAATGATCTTTGTCTTTTCGGTATCGATCTTGTGCAGCTCCGGGTCGCTGCCGTTTTTCTTTTCCACTTCTGCATCCAGATCCTGCTGCATGGTGGTGTAGTAGTTGGGGGACGACTGCTGCTGCACCGTGTACTTGCCAAGATACAATTCCACGCTTTCGCCGTAGCCGGCTTCGTCACAGGTGATGGTATCCACCTGCTGGCCCTGCGTATAGCGCACCGTGCCATCCTTCGTGATGATATCTTCGGCTGCGATCACCCGGAAGGTGCCGCCGCCTACAGGCTGCTGTGTTTCGGCGTCGTTCATCTGCAGCCGGATGATGTTTTTGCAGGGAGCCACCCGGATCTGCACGATGTAGGGCTCCGGCCAGTCGTACATGCGGTCCACATCGTAGTAGGTGTCCGCTGCCGCATCGTATCCTTCCGGCTCACTGAGCTGACGGAAGTAGTAGCTGCCCTGCCAGATCTTTTCCGGCAGATAGAAGGTGCCTTCCCCGGTGGTCTCATACTCCCGGTAGCTGATCTTTTCCGGGTAGTAGGTATTCAGGGTCTGCAGGCTGCCGTTGATCAGATGGGCCGTATCCGTGCGGTACAGTTCAAAGCGCACACCGGCTTCCTGAATGCGCCGCTCGGTCTCCTCATCGATCAGCTCGGCAAACACGGCGGCCTTAACGCCGTCCTCGTCGTAGCCGCCGCCACCACCGCCGCCGGTCTGGATGATCTGCTGATCGTATCGTCCATCGCCGTCACCATCGCCGGGGTCATCATCGGCACCGCCATCGTGCCAGCCGCCGTAGTCGTCGTCATGCCAGCCGCTGGACGCAGCCTCCTCACTGGAAGAGGAGGGCTCTTCGAGGCCGGTGTAATCGCTCAGAAGATAAAGGCCCAGCAGTGCAATGATCAGAAGCAGCACATACACAAGGGCGCTCATCATATCGGTCGCCGGCTGCCAGAAATTGTATTCTGCATCCGGATCCTGTCTGCGTTTTCTCGTTTTCATCCGGAGTGCCCCACTTTCAGGATCCTGACAAATTCATCCACCGACAGCGGACGGGAGAAGAGGTATCCCTGCCCTTCGGTGCAGCCGGCTTTGCGCAGCACGTTCAGCTGCTCGGTGCTTTCAATGCCCTCGGCCAGCAGATTCAGCCGGAGCGTGCGGGCCTGTGCAAAAATACCGGGCAGCACATCGGTCTTATTCTGCAGCGCGGCGCTGCGCAGATCCAGCTTGAGCAGGTCGGTGCCAAAGCCGCCCAGTGCGCTCAGTTCCACATAGTCGCCGTCAAAGCCGTCCAATATTACCCGGAAGCCCATCTGCTGCAGCTGTGCTTCCGTATCGCTCAGCGCACCATGGGTCTCCAGATAGGCAGACTTTGCAATATCGATGCTCAGATATTTTGGCGGGATACGGTACTTTTTGAGCATTTCGGAGAAAAACTCCGCCACATCGATGGCCAGAATATCCGTCTTTGTAACATTGACCGCGATGGGGACCGGGCGGACTCCCGCATCGATCCATACGCGGATGGTCTTGCATACTTCCTCCCAGATGTACTGGTCCAGCTTGGTGATGTAGCCATTATTTTCCAGCACCGGGATGAACACGGCGGGCGAGATCACGCCCAGCACCGGGTGGTTCCAGCGCACCAGTGCTTCGGCACCGACCACCCTGCGGGTGTTCAGATCATATCGGGGCTGCAGGAAGAAGGTGAACTCGTTCCGGCGCAGGCCGTCCAGGATCTGCGGCATCAGTACGCGCTCGTTGAGGCCCGCACTTTGCACCGTCTCGCGGCTCAGAACGCCGTTGCCCGCATTTCTGGGCAGGCGCTCCAGCAGCTCCAGAATCTGCCGCACTTCGCGGCGGCTGCTGTAGCGCGCCTGCTCGTCGGTGGTGGGAATGACCGACTTGTGGAATTCTTCCAGAAACAGCCCGGTCTCACGATTCATGATCGTGCGCAGGACATTGTTTGTGATGTTGAAGAGGATCGACAGGATCACGCCTGCAATAGAGGTATAGAATGCCGTGTTGATGCCGGCCAGAATGGACTGCACGCTGCCCAGTGCGGCTTCCACCGTGACGAAGCTGATGCCCCGCAGGCCCAGCAGCAGGCCCACGAAGGTGCCAAGGATGCCCAGACCGGTCAGGGTGCCGGGCAGCTGCGCGATGACGCCTTTCCATGTGTGCAGCGCCAGCACGTCTTCGTTGAGCACTTCGTCAAGATCGCTGACGATCTGCCCGGTCTCACGCTGATGCTGCACTTTTTCACGATAATCCTCAAACAGTCCGTCCAGCGTCTTCTGCTGAAAAAAGCGTTCGATCTGCAGGGCCGCGACCCATGCGGAGCTGCCTTCGGTCTCAGACGCCTTGCGGATGCTTTTTTGGCCGTTCAGCAGACCGCCCGTAATGGAGATGGTCGGTAAAAGGCCGTGAATGCACCCGGCCAGTGCAATGATGCACATAAGACCAACGATCAGAGCTGAGAGCAGATCCGGGGAGTACGCTGCAAGCGCGATGCTGCTTAGAAGCAGCACCGCCACAGACAGGTAGGAAAACAGCTTCATATTTCCATCCTTCCTCTTGTTTTGAACGGAGAACCGTTTTCATAAGCAGTGCACACTGCCGGAACGGCCTTTTGCCCATATCCATTCGGTGCACTCTGCTTACGAAAACGCTTCCAACCGAGCACAAAACACCTGCTCTTCCGAAAACGTTGCCCCAAACGGCCCCTTTATGTAGAAATAGACTGAATTTTTGATGCTTCAGATACACCTTGATAAAAATGTGCATTTTTTGAGTGTCAGGCTTTCATTTTACCATGTTCTCGGCAAAAGAGCAATCATTTCCGGAAGAAATCGGAATTGCGGAAGTTCCAGCCATGGAGCGGGATTTTGGTGCATGAAAGCCGGCATCCTGCGTCTCTCACAGCGCAGCCATCATGCAGCTGCTGCGGCGGCAAAACAGATGGGGGGCACCTTGCGCCGGATAAAAAATGCCGTGGACCCTTTGCAGGATGCACGGCAGAGTTGTTATAAAACCGGACGGGCCTTACGGTTCGTTTTTCCGGGCAAGGTCCCTGGTGTACAGGGCACGGGTGGCGTTGAGCACAGCCAGCACCATCACGCCCACATCGGCAAAGATGGCGGTCCACATGCTGGCCATGCCGACCGCGCCCAGCACAAGGCAGGCGAACTTGATGGCCAGTGCAAACACGATGTTCTGATACACGATGCGTAACGTGCGGCGGGCAATGCGCATGGCCAGCGCGATCTTGGCCGGGTCGTCGTCCATCAGCACCACGTCTGCGGCCTCAATGGCGGCGTCGGAGCCCAGCGCACCCATGGCGATGCCCACATCGGCACGGGACAGAACGGGGGCATCGTTGATGCCGTCGCCCACAAAGGCGAGGTTCTCTTTGGGCCGCTTTGCGGCGAGCAGCGTTTCGATCTGGTCTACCTTGTCGCCCGGCAGCAGGCCTGCATGGTATTCATCCAGACCCAGCTCTGCGGAAACGGCCTTTGCCACGGGCTCGGCGTCGCCGGTCAGCATGACGGTCTTGCGCACACCGGCGTCCTTCAGGCCCCGGATGGCCTGTGCGCTGTGGGGCTTTACCACATCGGCGATCAGCAGATAGCCCGCGTACCTGCCCTCAATGGCAACATGTACAAGGGTGCCCGTCTCGCTGACGGCGGGGACGTTCAGGCCCAGCTTTTCCATCAGGCGGGCGTTGCCGGCAGCAACGGTCCTGCCGTCCACCTTTGCGGTGACGCCGTGGCCGCCCAGCTCCTGCACGTCGGTGACGCGGTTCGGATCGATCTCCCTGCCGTAAGCGGTCTTGATGCTCAGGGAGATGGGGTGCTTGGACCAGCTCTCGGCCAGCGCGGCGGCTTCCAGAAGCTGCTGTTCCGTGGTGCCCTCTGCGGGGTGGATGCCGGTCACCTTAAAGGTGCCCTGGGTCAGGGTGCCGGTCTTGTCGAACACAACGATGCCGGTGCGGGCCAGCTCTTCCAGATAGGTGGAACCCTTGACCAGAATACCGCAGGCAGATGCACCGCCGATGCCGCCAAAGAAGCTCAGGGGGATGCTGATGACCAGTGCGCAGGGGCAGCTGATGACCAGGAAGGTCAATGCACGGTAGACCCAGTCGCCAAAGCGGGCGGGCTGACCCATGAGCAGCAGCACCACCGGCGGGATAAAGGCCAGAGCCAGTGCGCTGTAGCACACGGCGGGGGTGTACACGCGGGCAAACCGGGTGATGAAGTTCTCGGCGCGGGCCTTCTTCATGCTGGAATTTTCCACAAGGTCCAGAATTTTGGAAACGGTGGATTCGCCGAATTCCTTGGTGGTTTTCACCTTCAGCAGGCCGGTCATGTTCACGCAGCCGCTGATGACCTCGTCACCGGTCTGCACATCGCGGGGCAGGCTCTCGCCGGTCAGGGCGGCGGTGTTCAGGGCAGAAGCGCCCTCCACGATCACGCCGTCGATGGGCACGCGCTCACCGGGTTGCACCACGATCACGGTGCCGATCTCCACGTCGTCCGGGTCCACCTGCTCCAGTTTTCCGTCCTCGCCCTCAATGTTGGCGTAGTCCGGGCGGATGTCCATTAAGCTGGAAATGCTCTGCCGGCTCTTGCCCACGGCCACGCTCTGGAACAGCTCGCCGATCTGGTAGAAGATGATGACGGCGCAGCCCTCCACGTAGTCGCCCAGCGCAAACGCACCCACGGTGGCAACGGCCATCAGGAAGCATTCGTCAAAGGGCTGGCGGTTCTTGATGCCAAGCAGTGCCTTGCGCAGCACGTCCCAGCCCACCACGAGGTACGGGATGCAGTACAGCGCCAGCTCCACCGGTGTGGGGAACTGGGGCAGCAGCTTGAGGATGAGCACCAGAACCACCGCAGCGATGATGCGCTGCAGGTTCTTTTTCTGCTTTTTATTCATAGTAAAGCTCTCCTTTTTTGGGGGATCATGGGCCGCACTGCGCTGCGGCAGGCGGGGACTTTTCAACAATTTTTCCCCATAAAAATGGATATTCCACGGTTTTACCCGGGTTTTCCACGCAGTTTTTCTGCCGGAAAAGCACTTTTTCACGTTTCTTTTGCAAGTTTTCCGCAAAGGATGTTGAAAACTGGGTGGAAACCGTTGAAAACGGTCTGTTTTTTCAACACGAAAATGCAGGAAACCCTCTCCGTCTTTGCTTCGCAAATCCACCTCCCCCGAAGGGGGAGGTCTTATACAGCGAATGATAACGTATAATAAAAGCTCTCCCTCTCGGGAGAGCGGACACCGCGCAGCGATGACTGAGAGAGGTCTGGCTCCCCTGTTCTTAGATGTCAAAGATCTCGCAGTCGTCCTCCACCTTCTTGCAGGCGGCCAGAACATTCACCATGGTGTCGTGGGGGTCTGCACCCTCGGCAAACTCCACCTTCATCTTCTGGGTCATGAAGCTGACGGTCGCACTTGCCACGCCTGCGACCTTGTTGGCAGCGTCCTCCATCTTCTGTGCGCAGTTTGCGCAGTCCACTTCGATCTTGTAGCTCTTCTTCATCGTCAATACCAGCCTTTCTTGGAATCACTCTTCGATATGATCCATCCCCATGGAGAGGATGCTGCGCACATGGTCATCGTCCAGTGCGTAGTAAACGGTTTTGCCCTCGCGCCGGAACCGCACGAGCTTGGAATCCTTGAGCACCCGCAGCTGATGGCTCACCGCCGACTGGCTCAGCGCCACCGCATTTGCAATGTCCTGCACGCACAGCTCGTTGTCGTGCAGTGCATACAGGATCTTGATGCGGGTGGAGTCGCCGAACACCCGGAACAGGTCGGCCAGCTCGTACAGCACCTCGTCGTCCGGCATATCCGGGCCTTCCGGCTGCAGGGCGGGCGCGGGGTCTTTTGTCTCAGGCATGTGGACAGCTCCTTTCGCAGTGGATTCATATGAACGTCTGTTCATGTGTTCATAGTATCACGCGGAATGCCCCTTGTCAAGGCTTTTTTCAAAGATTTTGGACATCTGCGCTGAATTGATGAAATTTGCCTTAAAACGCAGGAAATTTGCGTTTTTGAATCGCAATAAGGGTGCAGATTGGAGGCTTTGCACCCCCACGGTCAGCATCCTCACCCTCTCAGTCAATCCCTGTCGGGCTTGCCAGCTCTCCCAAAGGGAGAGCCTTTGGCAGTCCCCGCAAACTACATCTTTTTGCCAAGGCATCTCCCTTTGAGGAAAGACTTCCCCGCGCCGGGACGCCCCCCTTTCCACTCCATGACAGCCCGTTTGCGCAAAAAGAAAAAGAGAAATTTACAAAAAAGCGCAAAACAGGGTGCGTTCTGGTGCAAAATGTGGTATCTTATAAAGGTGTTCAAAAATAAAATGCGCCATACGGCGCGCAAAAGGAGAGGAAAGTATATGACATTGGAAACCGGTATCCGCGGGGCACAGAGCGTGCTCGTCACCGCAGCCAATACCGCAAAGACCATGGGCAGCGGCACGCTGGAGGTGTTTGCCACCCCGGCACTGGTGGCGCTGGCTGAAAAGACCTGCTGGATGAGCGTGGCCGACGCGCTGGGCGAAGGCAATGGCTCGGTGGGCACCAAGCTCGAGCTGGAGCACACCGCCCCCACCCCCGTGGGCATGACCGTGACCTGCGAGAGCGAGCTGGTGGCGGTGGAAGGCCGCAAGCTCACCTTCAAGGTGGCCCTGCACGACGAAAAAGGCCCCGTGGGCGGCGGTACCCACGAGCGCTTTGTGGTGAACGACGCAAAGTTCGCCGCCAAGGCAGAGGCAAAGAAGGGATAAAAGGCAAACGGGCTCGCCCTCTCAGTCTCGCATACGCTCGCCAGATTCCCCCTTTTGCCGCTTATGCGGCATCTTCCCCCGACCGGGGGAAGCTTTTCCTCAAAGCGGGAGGCTTTGGCAGTACGGTAAAGTTCCCGGTTTTGCCAAGGGCTCTCCCCTTGGGAGAGCTGGCACCGAAGGTGACTGAGAGGGCGAGGACGCTGACCGAAGAAAACTATTCTTCATCCGTTTGCTCTGTTTGCTCCAATCGGATCGGCGGCAGGTCTGCTTCCAGCAGCTGCTTTTCGGCCTGCTGCTGCGCGGCCTGCAAAAGCTGTGCGGCCTGCACGCTGGCCCGGAACAGCTCAAAATACATCGCTTTATAATCCGGCGCGGCGCACCCCTCCCTTTGCATTCGATGGGGATAGTTTTTCCTGCGCAAAGAGGGGTATGCATCCCCGGAAATTTGAAAAAAGAGGAATCCGTTATGAAAAACAAGAACCTTTCATGGTTCGCAGCTCTGCTGGTGTTTGCCCTGCTGCTGTGGTGCACAGCGGCAACGCCCGGCAAGATCGCGGACCCGTCCACCTATACCTGTGCGGTGTACAGCACCCTCTTTTCGCTGCTGCCGCCGGTGATCGCCATTGTGCTGGCGCTGAACACCAAGGAGGTGTACACCTCCCTGCTGGTGGGCATCGCGTCCGGTGCACTGCTGTACGCCAACGGCAATCTGGAACTGGCCATCAACACCCTGTTCTTCAACGAAGACGGCGGCATGGTCGCCAAGCTCTCGGACAGCAGCAATGTGGGCATCCTGATCTTTCTGGTGATGCTGGGCATTCTGGTGGCCCTGATGAACAAGGCCGGCGGCTCTGCCGCCTTTGGCCGCTGGGCCTCCACCCACATCCACTCCCGGGCCGGTGCGCAGTTTTCCACCCTGCTGCTGGGTGTGATGATCTTCGTGGACGATTACTTCAACTGCCTGACCGTGGGCTCTGTCATGCGCCCGGTCACCGACCAGCAGAAGGTGTCCCGCGCAAAGCTGGCCTACCTGATCGACGCCACTGCGGCCCCGGTGTGCATCATTGCACCCGTGTCCAGCTGGGCGGCTGCGGTCACCTCCAGCGTGCCCGAAGGCTCCGGCATCAACGGCTTTACCATGTTCCTGCGCACCATTCCTTATAACTACTATGCCCTGCTCACCATTGTGATGAGCCTGTTCCTCATCTTCACCGGCACGGACTTCGGCTCCATGAAGCTCAACGAGGACAACGCGAAAAACGGCGACCTGTTCACCACCGAGGACCGTCCCTACGGCAACGATGTGGACGACGGCACCGACACCCGCGGCCATGTGGCGGACCTGATCGCCCCGGTGCTGGTGCTGATCGCAGCCTGCATCTTTGGCATGATCTACACCGGCGGCTTCTTTGAGGGCGTGGACTTCGTTACCGCCTTTGCGGACTGCAACGCTTCTGCCGGCCTTGTGCTGGGCAGCAGCATCGCCCTGCTGTTCACCTTTGTGTTCTACCGCGTGCGCAGCGTGATGACCTTTCAGGACTTTGCCGCCTGCATCCCCGAGGGCTTCAAGGCCATGGTCAGCCCCATGCTGATCCTCTCCCTCGCATGGACCCTGTCCGGCATGACCGGCCTGCTGGGCGCAAAATATTACGTTGCAAACTTGCTGAGCGGCTCCGCCTCTGCCCTGCAGTACATGCTGCCGGTCATCATCTTCCTTGTGGCAGTGTTCCTTGCCTTTGCCACCGGCACCTCCTGGGGTACCTTCTCCATCCTCATCCCCATCGTGTGCCATGCCTTCCCGGAGGGTGAGATGCTGGTCATTTCCATTGCGGCCTGCCTGTCCGGTGCCGTCTGCGGCGACCACTGCTCCCCCATCTCGGATACCACCATCATGGCCTCCGCCGGTGCCCACTGCAGCCATGTGAACCATGTGTCCACCCAGCTGCCCTACGCCATTACGGCGGCTTCCTGCGCGGCAGTGTGCTATGTCATCACGGGCATTGCACAGGCTTTTCTGGGTGCCAATGGCAGCCTGTTTACCTCGCTGATCCTGCTGGCTGTTGCCATTGTGGTGGAGCTGGCGGTGCTGAACGTGATCCGCCTGCGCACCAAAAAGACGAAGCAGGCCTGAAAAGGCTGTTCAGCTTCTCCGTGATTTCCCTTTGCGCTGCGTGCAAAATGTGGTATACTGAAAGAAAATGAACCATCGGAGGCGCACGACCCATGCTGGAACAGGCATTTCAGGACGTATATACCAAATTCAAGCTGCACTTTTACCAGAACATTTTTCAGCGCTTTGCCACCCGGGAAGCCACCCTGACCACGGTGGAATCCTTCTGCATGGAGGGCATCATGGCCATGGGCGAGCCCACCATTGCGGAGTTCTCCCGCATGATGCAGATCTCCACCCCCAATGCGGCGTATAAGATCGGCAGTCTGGTGAAAAAAGGCTATGTGGAAAAGATCCAGTCCACCACCGACCGGCGCGAATACAACCTGCGTCCTACCCAGAAGTATATCGATTACTACAACATCAGCTATTCCTACCTGCACACCGTAGTGGAGCGCGCCCGCGAGCGTTTCTCCCCCGAGGACTGCGCAAAGCTGGAAGAGATGCTCACCATCGTGAGCGAGGAGCTGATGCCGGAACTGGATCTGCCCAAAAAGAACGCAGAATAAGCAAAAACCCTCCCGGTCGCTGGCCGGGAGGGTTTTTATGTATCGTTACTTCTGCTCTTTATCCACTACCTGGATCTGGCCCTTTTTCCACAGTACGTAGGAGGTCAGGATGCCGGAAAAGGCGGCATCTGCCAAATGAGTATGACTAAAGCACAAACGGCATTTTGGGGATATTTCGGGCATGGAATCCTGCAAAGAACCTTTACCGCATTAAAATAATAAAGTTGCGACTGCCGGTCACTTTGTATCTGTTGAAAATTGCATAAAATTTAAAGAAAAAATCTGTCGTTCTGCCAAAAACAGCAGGGGACGAAAATCAATTTTCCGCATGAAGGCGCAGACGGACAGCCGCGATTAGCGGAACCCTCTCAGTCAAAACCTAACGGTTTTGCCAGCTCCCCCAAAGGGGGAGCTTTTTGCCATCTTCCGGTCCGCACAGATAAAGCTCCCCCTTTCGGGGGAGCTGGCATCGAGCAAAGCGAGATGACTGAGAGGGTCAGTCTCCCCGGGGAAGTTAGCATGGCGCTTTTTTGCTCTGGGTCAAGCTGCAAAAGTTGGTTTCCATGGCAGCGGGGCCGCTACTCTTGCAAAAGCCGTGAAACCTGCTATAATAATACATACATCTACATATCGAAAAAGTGGGTTTGACGGCAGCACGGCGGCTGCGGTCAAAGGCCCCTGTGCAATTTTTTTGAGGGAAGACCAATGGAATATGCAACCGGACAACAACTGACAGGGCGGCAGAGCCCCGTATGGCGGGCACTGCGCGCCGCCGCACCGCAGACCATCCCGGTGCTGGCGGGCTATTTTGTGCTGGGGCTGGGCTACGGCATTTATGTGCAGTCGCTGGGCCTGCCGGTGTGGATGCCCATGCTCATGGGTACGGTGGTCTACGGCGGTTCGCTGGAATTTGTGCTGGCAAGCCTGCTGCTGAGCGCGTTTTCGCCCCTTTCGGCCTTTTTGATGGCGCTGATGATCCAGGCGCGGCATCTGTTCTACGGCCTTGCCATGCTGGAACGCTACAAGGGCTACGGCCTGCGCAGCTTTTATATGATCTTTGCCATGAGCGACGAGACTTTTTCCATCACCTGCTCGGCCGAGCCGCCGGAAGGGGTGGACAGGGGCTGGTTCATGTTCTTCATCACCCTGCTGGATCAGTGCTACTGGGTGTTCAGCGCCGGTCTTGGCGCGGTGGTGGGTTCGGTGCTGCCCTTCAGCACCGAGGGCGTGGACTTTGTGATGACCGCCATGTTCACGGTGATCTTCCTCAACCAGTGGGAAAAGGACCGGCAGCACTACAGCGCCCTGATCGGCCTTGCCGCCCCGCTGGTGTGTCTGGCTGTTTTTGGCTCCGGCAGCTTTTTGCTGCCCTCCATGGGATGCATCCTGATCCTGCTGCTGGCCCTGCGCAAGCCCATTGAAAAAGCCGAGAGCCCCGCAGAAGAGACCGGGGAGGTGGGCGCATGACCGCCGTTCAGATGGGCCTGACCATTGCGGTGTGCACAGCCGCCACCATGCTCACCCGCTTTCTGCCCTTTGTGGTGTTCTCTTCCAAGGATCAGCAGCCGCCGGAGGTGGTGCGGTATCTGGGCCGGGTGCTGCCCGCAGCCATTTTTGGAATGCTGATCGTCTACTGCCTGAAAAGCGTCACCCCCTTTGCGGGCAGCCGCGGCATTCCGGAGGCCATCGCCCTGCTGGTGACGGTGGGCCTGCACAAGTGGAAGCATGAGACCCTGCTCAGCGTCGCGGGCGGTACGCTGTGCTATGTGCTGCTGGTGCAGCTGGTGTTCTGAAGAAAGAAAAAAGCGCGCTGCCGCGCAGGAAGATTCCTGTACGACAGCGCGTTTGTGCGTGGGACGATCCGCTGACAGCGAACCGGAGCAGGACCGTCCGAAAAAACGATGTTTTGCGACCCGGTCACGGAAATTTTTCAAAAAAAGGTGTATACTGTAGAAAAATGCATCCGAAGGAGGGGGTTCCCATGCCCAGCATCATCATTGTCGGTTCCGGCCCGGCGGGCATTTCCGCTGCTCTGTACGCTGTCCGCGCCGGTGCGGACACCACGGTGCTCACCAAAGGCCCCGGTGCCCTTGACCGCGCCGAAAAAATTGAAAACTACTACGGCTTTGCCCAGCCTGTTTCCGGTGCGGAGCTGGAACGCCGCAGCATGGAAAACGCCAGACGTCTGGGCGTGCAGTTCGTCACGGCCGAAGCCGTGGGCCTGACCTATACGGATAAACTCACCGTAGAAACAGTGGATAAAAATTACCCGGCGGACGCTGTGATCCTTGCCACGGGCGCATCCCGGGCGGTGCCGCGCATCCCGGGCCTTGCCGGGTTGGAGGGGCACGGTGTGAGCTATTGCGCCGCCTGCGACGCCTTTTTCTACCGTGGAAAGGACGTGGCGGTGCTGGGCAGCGGCGAGTACGCCCTGCACGAGGTGCAGGCTCTGCTGCCGGTGGTGCGCAGCGTCACCCTGCTGACCAACGGCGCACCGCTGACGGCGGATTTCCCGCCGGAGGTCACAGTCTGTCCGCAGGCCGTGGAGGCTGTTCTGGGCGAAACCGTTGTTACCGGCGTGCAGCTGTCCGGCGGAGCGCAGCTGCCTGTCAGCGGCGTGTTCGTGGCGCTGGGCGTGGCGGGCAGCACCGCACTGGCCAGGAAGATCGGCGCAGAGGTGGACGGGAACCGCATCGTGGTGGACGAAAAAATGCAGACCACCGTGCCCGGCCTGTATGCGGCGGGCGACTGCACCGGCGGCCTGCTGCAGGTGGCAAAGGCCGTGTATGAGGGCGCACAGGCTGGCACTGAAGCCGCCAAGGCCCTGCGGAAAGGATGAATGGAATGACGGAAAAAGTGACCGACCACCGTGGCTGTCTTGCCAAAGGCTTTCCCTTCTGGAACGACCTGACGCCGGAGGAGCAGGAGATGCTCTGCCGCTACACCCGGCCGGTGCACTACGCAAAGGGGGCAAGGGTGCACAGCCCGCTGGAAAGCTGTGTGGGCATCCTGCTGCTGCGCTCGGGCCAGCTGCGGGCCTATCTGCTCTCGGAGGACGGGCGGGATGTGACCCTTTACCGCCTGTTCGGCGGGGAGGTGTGCATCCTGTCGGCCTCCTGCGTCATGGACTCGGTGAACATCGACCTGTATATCGACGCCGAAGAGGACACCGAAGCCTACTGCATCAGCGCGGGCATCTTCCGAAGGCTGATGCAGCAGAACGTGCATGTGCGCTGCTACGCCTACCAGATGACGGCAGAGCGCTTTTCCGACAGCATGTGGACCATGCAGCAGGTGCTGTTCATGAGCGCAGACCGCAGGCTTGCCATTTTTCTCACCGATGAGCTGGCCAAGACCGGCGGTGATGAGGTGCGCATGACCCACGACCAGATGGCGAAGTATATGGGCTCTGCCCGCGAGGTGGTGAGCCGGATGCTGAAATACTTTGCACAGGAGGGCTGGGTGCGGCTGTTCCGGGGCGGCGTGCAGGTGCTGGACCGGAAAAAGCTGCAGCAGCTGGCAAGAGGAGAATAACCAAAAAGGGACGATGTGATGTTCACATCGTCCCTTTTCTAGTCATATGTTATCCCTTGCAGCCCTGTTCTTCCCAGTCGCCAAAGTCGCTGGCTTCGGCGATCTTGGTGGGGTCGAATTTTCCGCTCGCATCTTTGGGCGCCACGGCGGGGCCTGCTTCCACCGGGTTCGGGTTGGGTGCCTCCGGGTCGCACACCGGCTTTTCGCCGCCCTCTGCGGGTGCTGCCGGGGCAGCGGCTTCTTCGGCGGGCTGGGCAGCAGGTTCGGCAGCCGCTTCCGGGGTTTCGGCGGCAGCGGCCTCTGCATTGGCCTCGTCTGCCGCCTTTGCCTCGCCCTCGGCGTAGGCCTCGGCAGCCTTTTCGGCCTCCTTGGGGTCCAGCTCGGCGTCCTCGGGGAATTCTACTTCCTCCACGTGGAGCGGGTCTTTCTGGTTCAGGATCTTGTCCAGTGCCACGATGGCAGCACCGGTAACGGCTACCGCAGCAGCCATGCCAAGGATACGGAACAGTGTTTTCATGCCGGGACCTCCTTGAAAGATCAGATCAAGAGAATGTTACTACATCTTCCAGCGGCTTTTCGGCGGGCTCCACCGACACAGCGGTGAGCACCGGGCCTTTGCCGCGGTAGATGTTGTGGAACTTGTAGCCTACCTTTGCGGTCACACGCACCCATGCACGCTGCTCCAGCGCCTTGTAGCCATCGTAGCTGCAGGGGAAGCCCACGAACTGGATGTCCTGCACGCAGCAGGTCATGGCGAAACGGCCCGGCACAAAGCTGTTCTTGCCGGCACGATTGGTCTGGCACACCTGTGCAAGGAATTTGACCGTTTTGCCGGTGTATTTCTGGGGCTCGTCCTGACAGTCCATATACCAGATGCCGAAATCGTCATCCGGAATGTCGATGATATCCGCGTTGATGTCAAAGGGCAGCGGGTCGGGGATGTCGTCATAGGCCACACTGCCGTCGGCAAACTCGTAGGCGATGTCGCACTTGCGGGAAGCCTGACGCACCAGCTTGTGCAGCT
>OJPL01000131.1_pt1 | contig 31191 bp, 28 predicted proteins | sample 1598501 | NCBI WGS metagenome assembly OJPL01 (sample SAMN03922486, study PRJEB24848) | human gut metagenome | isolation source: stool sample | host: Homo sapiens | place: Germany | collected 2011-05 | reverse complement strand
CGTGCCGTGCCTGACGACAGGAGTAATTATACCAGCGCTTTGCCGGATTGTCAACCATTTTCGGAAGATTTTTCCCAGAAAATTGAAAAAAGTCAAAACCACCGGCTAAACCGGTGGCTTGAGTAAGCCCTAGAAGGGCATCCTACTGGCAAAGCCCCTCAAGGGGCCACGAGCAAGCGTCTTTCATCTGCATTACCTGCCCTACCGCTCTAACGAGCTATGTTGCAAAGCGCATCTTCTAAGATGACAATTTCTTTGTCATCTCGCTTTGCTCGAATCTTATAGCTAAAGCATTTTCTACTCCACCAGCGGAGCTGGTGGTTGTCGCTCGCTCAAGCTACTCAAAACAAAACCCCCGCACAGAACGGTTTCCCATTCTGCGCGGGGGTACGTTAGCCCTTTGGTTTCCCTCCGGGTGCTAGTCTATCCTTATATCAGGAGAGATTAGCCCTTGTAGCCGAAGCCGTAGCCGGTGTTCAGGGTCTTGTCGCCAGCGGCCTTGACTTCCAGACCGATGGAGCTGGAGCCCAGAGTGTAGATAGCAGACAGACCGCCAGCAATGCTCAGGGCAGCGTTCAGCAGGCCCAGGCCAGCGCCCCAAGCGCCGTTTGCGTAGGTGTGAGCACCCTTGTCGTATGCACGGTGCACGGTGTTCCACACGCCGCCGATGAAGTCACCGGGGACGTAGTTGCCATCGAACACGCTGTCGAAAGCAGAAGAAACATAGCTCTTCAGGAAGGTGTTGCCAACGATCTTGATCACGTTAGCAGAAACATTCTGCCAGTTCTCAGTGGTCATAGCGGGTGCCAGGTAGTCAACCAGAGAAGCACCACCAACAACGTAGGTCAGTTCGTTTTCTGCAACAGCAGAGAAGTTTGCAGGCATCATCATAATGATATTACTCCCTTCAAAATTAGAAAAAATATTTTACAAACCACTTTGTGTGGTTCGCATCCCGTATCTAGGATGGCAATAATATACCACACTTTCCAGAAAGATTCAAGTACTTTTTTGAAAAAAATGTGAAAAGTGTGATAACTTGTGAAAATCCGGTCTCAAAATCTTTACAAAAGCCCGGCTTTTCAGCGCATCGACATGGTTTTTTCTGCAATTGGAAGATACTGGAATGTGTGAGGGCTTTTTCTATGAAAACTGTGATCTATCTGGATGAGCTGCTGCTGACGAACTTTCTGGCCGCAGCAATGCTGCTTTTGTGCACCGGGCTGCTGTGTGCACGGCAGTGCAGCGGCCTGCGCCTGCTGGCAGGCAGTGCGGCAGCAGCAGTCTCCTCCTTTGGCATCCTGCTGCCGGAGCTGCCCGGCGCGGCGGCGGTGCTCTGCAAAGCCTTTACCTGCGGTGCCGTTGTGGCCGCCGCCTATGGTGTGCCCGGCCTGCGCGGCTTTGCCCGGCTGTGCGCGTGGTATCTGCTGCTGAACCTGCTGCTGTGCGGAGCGGTGGTGCTGCCCGGCGTGCAGAGCGCGAACCTCTGCGTGTACTTTGCCCTTTCTCCGGGGCGGCTGCTGCTGTGCTGCGGGGCCGTATCTGCCCTGCTGCGGGCGGTGCTGTTCTGCTTTGGCCGGGCGGCAGGGCCCCGCAGCGTTGCCGCCGTTCTGGAGCTGGACAGTGCCGCCCTGCCGGTACAGGCGCTGTGCGACACCGGCTTTTCGGTGCAGGACCCGCTGAGCGGGCGGGCCGTGGTGCTGCTGCATTATCCCTCTGTGCGCGACGGCCTGCCGCAGGCGCTGCGGACCTTTCTGGACAGCTACTTTGCCTGCGGCGCGTCACCGCCGCCGGAGCTGGGGGTGCGGCTGGTGCCCTGCACCACCATTGCCGGGCACTGTGTGCTGCCTGCAGTCCCGGCCAAAGCTCTGCGCGTGGGCAGCCGCCGGGTACAGGGTTTTCTGGCTGCGTTCTGCCGCCCGGAAACGCCCCCGGAGCACTGGACCGCACTGCTTGACAGTGAGCTGGCCGGGCAGCTGGGCATCCGCTGACGCTTATATTATAGATGTACAGGAGGAGATCTCATGTTCCATGGTATTTCTGCATTCCGGCTATTCTGGCAGCGGCTTCTTGCACGGCTGCGATACTGCGGCGGTGCCCATTATCTGGCGGGCGCGCCCAGTCTGCCGCCGCCCCTGACCCCGGAGCAGGAAAAAGCCCTGCTGGCCCGCATGGCAGAGGGAGACGCCTGCGCCCGGGACGACCTGATCACCCACAACCTGCGGCTGGTGGTGTACCTTGCCAAAAAGTACGAAAACAGCGGGGTTCCCGCCGAGGATATGATCAGCATTGGCACCATCGGGCTCATCAAGGCCGTGAACACCTTCACCCCGGAGCGCAGCATCAAGCTGGCCACCTACGCCAGCCGCTGCATCGGCAACGAGATCCTGATGTACTTACGCAAAAGCTCCAACCGCCGACAGGAGGCCAGCATCGACGAGCCGCTCAACGTGGACGGCGACGGCAACGAGCTGCTGCTTTCGGACATCCTTGGCAGCGACGAGGACCAGATCAGCCAGCGGCTGGAACAGGACGCCGAGCGTGCCATTCTGCGCCGTGCCGTGGACAGCCTGTCTCCACGGGAGCGGCAGATCATGGAGCTGCGCTTCGGCCTTGCCGACGGCGTGGAGCGCACCCAGAAGGAAGCCGCCGACGCCCTTGGCATCAGCCAGAGCTATATCTCCCGGCTGGAAAAGCGGATCATCCATACATTAAAGGCCCAGCTGGAAAGCGAATGAAGTGGAAAAACGCGAACTGCCGCCCGCCGGGCTTGACAATCCGCGCTGATTCGCATATAATAAAACTACAAAAGGCGCTGGCCCTGCAAACGGCTAGTTCCTTACCGGATTAGTCAAGAAAAGATGACCGCTCGGATTGGGACTCGAGGCGGTCATTTTTTCTTTTTGTCATCACTGTGAGAAACAGTCCATGTAATTTCAAACGTAACGTAGATTGCTCCGCCGAGAAGCGTGAGCAGAAGCACGACCTGTTCAAACGTCATGGTGCATCCCCCCTTTCCGCCCTTGGGCATCCGGGGAGAACGAGATTTTCAAGAAAAAATCGTCTTTAGCCGGCACCCAAGTACCGGTAAGGAGCAGCTGCCTGCGTTTGTGGGCACAGCGCCTGATGGCGGCGTTGCCGCCGCAAATACAGCATATCATAGATCCGCACAAAAAACAATATTTTGCCGCGCTTTCCTGCCAAACGGGAAAGCGCACAGTTTTTTCCACGCATACGATGCCGCCGCACATCCCATACTCCCGGTGAGAACAAAAACAGACCGGGGGCGTTTGGATGTACAACAAAGTGGAGCTGTGCGGCATGAACACGGCCCAGCTGCCTGTGTTGACCGAGGCCGAAAAGCGGGAGCTTCTGGCCCGGGTGCGCACCGGCGATGCCGCCGCGCGGGAGCGGATGGTGGAGGGCAATCTGCGGCTGGTGCTCAGCGTGGTGCAGCGGTTCGCCCAGCGCGGCGAAAATCTGGACGACCTGTTTCAGGTGGGGTGCATCGGGCTTATCAAGGCCATCGATCATTTTGACCCCGCCCAGCCGGTGCGGTTCTCCACCTACGGAGTGCCCATGATCATTGGCGAGATCCGGCGCTTTCTGCGGGACAACAATGCCCTGCGGGTGAGCCGCAGCCTGCGGGATACCGCCTACCGGGCCATGCAGAGCCGCGAGACGCTGGAAAAGCAGCTTGGCCGCGAGCCGACCATGGACGAGATCGCCCAGAGCGCCGGGCTCACCCGCCGGGAAGTGACGGCGGCGCTGGAATCGGTGGTGGAGCCCATCAGTCTGGATGAGCCGGTGTACACCGACGGCGGCGATGCTATGTATGTGATCGATCAGGTGCGGGACCCGGACGGCGAGGACAGCTGGATCAGCGGGCTGCAGTTTCGCCAGACGGTGGCCGGGCTGACCCCGCGGGAGAAAAAGATCATGGAGCTGCGCTACCTGCAGGGCAAGACCCAGATGGAGGTGGCGCAGGAGATCGGCATCAGTCAGGCACAGGTCAGTCGGCTGGAAAAGGGCGCACTGAGCCAGTTCCACCCCCAGAACCGGCAGTAAAACAGACGGCACGCTTCCGGAACAAAAACGGAAAGCGCGCCGTCTCTCATTTGCGGCTGTATTTGCGCCGGGTAGCTGCGCCGCCGCGCAGATGCCGCTCGGCTTTGTTGCGGGCCAGCACAGCCCGCACCTGACGGAACAGCTCCGGCTGCAGCGTCCGCAGCCGCACGGCCACGTCCTTGTGCACTGTGGATTTGCTGCACCCGAACACCGCAGCCGCCGCCCGCACGGTGGTGCGATGGGCCGCAATGTACTCGCCCAGCTGTATTGCTCTCTGCTCAGGGTCTCCCTTCATGCCCGGATCCCTCCTGCTGTATTATGGTACAGCCTATGCGCCTGACAGGGCAGATATGTGCCGTCGGGGCTTGACTTCTGCACCAGATGCGCTATACTTTTATACGGACATAAAAACAGGGGTGCCGAAAGGCTGAGATCCGCATTGTGCGGAGTACCCTTTTACCAGACCGGACAATGCCGGCGTGGGAGTTTGCAGAACTGTCCGTTCTTTCACAAACCCCGTGCGCCTGCTGAAAAGCGGGCGCATTTTGTTTTTGTGTACTATCGTTCTGAGAAGAGGAATCCTTATGACCAAAACCTATTCCAAGACCCGCATTCTGGTGGAGGGTGCACTGATGATCGCCCTGTCCACCGTTTTGAGCATGATCCAGATCCCGCTCATGCCCCACGGCGGTTCCATCACCCTGTTCAGCATGGTACCCATTCTGGTAATGAGCTACCGCCACGGCGCAAAGTGGGGCATCATGACCGCCTTCGTCAACAGCCTGATCCAGCTTGTGCAGGGCCTTGGCAATCTGGCATACTGCCAGACCCTCACGGCGCAGGTGGGCTGCGTGCTGCTGGACTACCTTCTGGCCTTCACTGTGCTGGGCTTCGCCTGCCTGATCGCAAAGCCTTTCCGCAGCCGTACCGTGGGTGTCGGTGTCAGTGCCTTTGTGGTGTGCCTGCTGCGCTTCCTGTGCAGCTTTCTGTCCGGTTACATCGTCTGGAAGGACTACGACTACGCTTTCAGCTGGATGACCGAGATCGGCTTCCCCGGGATCTCCAGCATGAGCGTGGACGGTCTGTGCTGGCTGTACAGCGCCTTGTACAACGCCACTTACATGCTGCCGGAAGCCATCCTGACCACCGTCCTTGTGGTGATCCTGATCCGTGTCGCACCCCAGATCTTCGACCGGCAGAACGCAAGAGCGTAAGTTTTTTTCGCAGTCATTTTTCCCGCCGGGAAGGGCATTCCCCCGGCGGGAATTTTTTTACGAAAAATCCAGAAAAGCTGTTGACAATCCGGCAAAGCGCTGGTATAATTACTCCTGTCGTCAGGCACGGCACGAACATCTGGGGGATTAGCTCAGCTGGGAGAGCGCTTGCATGGCATGCAAGAGGTCACCGGTTCGATCCCGGTATTCTCCACCAGAAGGAAAAACACCGCACGGAAACGTGTGGTGTTTTTTGTTGCTACCGAACAAAGGAGAAAACTATGAGCTACGCGATCGTATTCAGCAGTAAAACAGGCAACACAAAATTACTGGCAGACACGCTGCACACCTGTCTGCCGCAGGAAAACTGCTGCTATTTTGGCACTCCGGACCCTGCTGCCCTGGAAGCAGACGAGCTCTACGTGGGCTTCTGGACAGACAAAGGAACCGCTGACGAAAGTACTTTGGACTTTTTGAAGCAGCTGCATGGCAAAAACATTTTCCTCTTTGGCACCGCCGGTTTTGGCGGCAGTGAGGAGTATTTCAGCAAGATCCTGAAAAAGGCGGAGCGTTCACTGGACAGGAGCAACACGGTCTTCGGCCGTTATATGTGTCAGGGCAAGATGCCGCTGTCGGTACGCCAGCGGTATGAGGGCATGAAAAAGCAGCCGATCCATCTGCCCAACCTGGATGCGCTGATCGAGAATTTCGACAACGCCCTTTCTCACCCGGATGCGGATGATCTGGAACGGCTGAAGCAGGCGGTAAAATGATAAAAAGGCAGTGGTTTCCCTCAAATAGGGGAAGCCACCGCCTTTTTTGCTTAACAGATGATCCTACGCTCCTGCCTGCAGTTCCGCGTTTCTTATCCCACGCTTCTTTTATAAAAGAACAGGTACTGCTGCACGATGCCCGCTTCCGGCCCGAACTGCGGGAACGGGTCCTGCCCGGCAAACTCGTCCCGGATGAGTCGTTCGATCCAGACATCCACCGGCACACGGCCCACACGACCATAGCCGAACAGACACACGCAGTTTGCCACCTTTTTGCCCACGCCATCCAGTTCCATCAAACGGGCAAAAAGCGCTTCATCGGGCAGAGAAGCCAGCTTCTTCAGGTCCAGTGTGCCCTCTGCCGCCTGCTGCGCCGCATGCAGCACGTAGCGGGTGCGGTAGCCAAGACCGCACTCCTGCAGCGCCTGCTCCCCGGCACAGCAGAGCGCTTCTGCTGTCGGGAACGCATACACCAGCCCTTCGCCATCGCTGCCCAGCCGCTCACCAAACCGCTCCGAAAGCAGCTCTACCGCCCTGCGGATGGCCGGGATGCTCTTTCGCTGCGAGATGATAAAGCTGACCAACATCTCCCACTCGTCCTGCCGCAGCACCCGGATGCCCCGGCCATATTCCATGGCACGCTGTAAAAAGTCGTTCCGGCTGTCCAGCTTTCCGCGCAGGGCGGCATAGCTGCGGCCAAGGTCGAAGTAACCGTGCCAGAAGGTTTCCCATGCGCCCGGCTCACACCGCACCGTGTAGGTTCCGCTGCGCAGTGGTCTGAGGTAAAGCAGCTGTCTCCCGGAAACAAACCGATACCAGCCCTCCGCCTGCTTCCGGGGGCGAAAGCACTGACCGCTTGCCAGAATTTTGTCCGGGTCAAAATCATCCCGGATCTGAACCGTTTTCTCTTCCAGCTCCATTGCCCCCATCACAGCTCCAGCTCCCGGTACACTTCACCTTCCAGCGTTTTCCAAAGGAAGGTCTCCCCTTCCAGTGTCATATAGCTATGTGCACTCCCCTCCTTTGGGATGCTCACAGAACCGGGGTTCAGGTAGAGATTGCCTTCGCCGAACTCTGTCCACGCCGGAATGTGGGTGTGGCCATGCAGCAGGATATCTCCCGGAGCCAGCGGCGGCAGATTTTTCAGGTTGTGCACATGACCGTGGGTAGCGTAAACGAGCCGCCCGCCCAACGGCAGCACAGCATAGTCGGCCAGAATGGGAAAATCCAGCACCATCTGATCCACCTCAGCGTCACAGTTGCCCCGCACGCACAAAAGCGCCGGCTTCAGCCCGTTCAGGAGCGGGATGACCTCCTTCGGGGCATAGCCCTCCGGCAGGTCGTTGCGGGGGCCGTGATACAAAAGGTCCCCCAGCAAAAGCAGCCGGTCTGCTCTCTCCCGTTCAAAGGCTTTAATCATTTTTTTGCAGTAAAACGCCGACCCGTGCAGGTCGGATGCGATCATCCATTTCATGGCAGGATTCTCCTTATTTTATAAAGTATCTATTTTTATTTTAGCCTCCCGGTGAAAAATGGTCAAGTCTATAAAAGTCATACTTTATCCGTTTAACCCCTTGACATCTGCCGGAAGCCGTGTTATCCTACAGTTAATAAAATTCGTGTGGATTTTTACAGCAATATGCTACTTTTCGCCACACAATGACTTCAAAAGAGCCATTGTGTGGCTTTTTTGCGTCTGCGTTTATCTTCGAGCAGTCTCGCCCTGACGATTCCGCGGCTGCAGTAATTCATTCCTTTTCTCTACAGGAGCAATGCAAACACTATGAACGAGACCTTTATGAAAGAAAAACCGGTGCTGCCGCTGTTGGTATCCATGGCGCTGCCCAATGTTATTTCCATGCTGGTGAACAGTCTGTACAACATTGTAGACAGCCTGTTTGTGGCCCGCATCAGCGAAGACGCCATGACTGCGTTGTCGCTGGTGTTCCCGATCCAGAATTTTGCCAACGCCATCGCCATCGGCTTCGGTATCGGCATCAATGCCATGATCGCACTGTATCTGGGCGCAGGCGACCGCAAAAAGGCTGAGACCGCAGCCACCCACGGTATGGCTCTGAGCCTGATACATGGCATTCTCATCACCATTCTCAGCATCGCCATCATGCCGGGCTTTTTGCGCCGGTTCACCGGTGACGAAAGCCTGATCTCCTCCGGCATCACCTACTCCACCATCGTGTTCCTGTTTGCCACCATCAACATGGCAGGGCTGGCTTTTGAAAAGATGTTTCAGGCCGTGGGCCGCATGAAGGTGACCATGGCTGCTCTGATCTTTGGCTGTGTGTGCAACATCCTTCTGGACCCCATCCTGATCTTCGGCTTAGGCCCAGTGCCTGCCATGGGCATTGCAGGTGCAGCCCTTGCCACCGGCATCGGTCAGCTTCTGAGCCTGTGTGTCTACCTTTTCGTCTATGCCCGCATCGAGCTCCCGGTGCGCCTGCGCCGCAGCTGCCTGCACCCGGACGCCGCACTGGACAAAAGGCTTTACGGCATCGGCGTGCCCGCCATTCTCAATCTGGCCCTGCCCTCCCTGCTGGTCACTTTCCTGAACGGACTGCTGGCAGGCTTTTCCCAGAGCTATGTGGTGGTGCTGGGCATCTACTATAAGCTGCAGACCTTCCTGTATCTGCCCGCTAACGGCATTGTGCAGGGCATGCGCCCGCTCATTGGTTACAACTACGGTGCCCGACAGCACGCCCGTGTGAAAAAGCTTTATGAGCTCACCCTCATTATGAGTGCAGCCATCATGGCAGCCGGGACCCTGATCTGCCTGTTCGCGTCCCGCCCGCTGATGCAGCTGTTCACCTCCAACCCCGAGACCATCACCATCGGCCAGACCGCCCTGCGCATCATCTGTCTGGGTTTTGTGGTTTCTGCCGTCTCCACCACCTCTTCCGGTGCCTTGGAGGGCCTTGGCAAAGGCACCGAATCGCTGGTCATTTCGCTGTGCCGCTATCTTCTTTTCATTATGCCGCTGGCCGCTGTACTGTGCCATTTCCTGGGCGCAAACGGCGTGTGGCATGCCTTCTGGATCACCGAAGTGCTTTCTGCGCTGGTGGCCTACCCGGTGTACCGCCGGGCAGTTGAAAAGCGCTGAGCTTTCCTGAAAACGCCGAACGGCGAAGGCAAAGTAAAACAAACGTCCACAGCACAAGGGAGAGCCGCAAAGGTTCTTCCTTCTTTTTTGCGATTTTTATTTGACAGCGTATAAATCCTGATGTAAAATGAATTGTTTGTTTTCCGGCATTACGGCTGGAAAAGCGCAATTTAACAGAGGATGTGGGAAAATATGATCGAAACGATCACGGCCGTCAATCATGCGGTCAACCAATTCATCTGGGGCGTGCCTGCCATGGTGTGCATCATCGGCGTGGGCCTGCTCCTGAGCGTGCGCACGGGCTTTTTGCAGATCCGCAAATTTCCCTACGCCATCAAAACTACCATCGGACGCATGTTCCGCAAAAAGGATGCTTCCGATGGTGCCATGACGCCGTTTCAGGCGGTGTGCACCGCACTGGCGGGCACCGTGGGCACCGGCAACATCGCCGGTGTGGCCGGTGCCATCGCCATCGGCGGCCCGGGTGCGGTGTTCTGGATGTGGTGCTCTGCCCTGCTGGGCATGTGCACCAAGTTCGCCGAAGTCACGCTGGCGGTGTACTACCGTGAGCGCAGCGAGACCGGCGAATGGGTAGGCGGCCCCATGTACTACATTAAAAACGGCCTGAGCAAGCATTGGCAGTTTCTTGCTGTGCTGTATTCCCTGTTCGGCGTGCTGACCGTGTTCGGCACCGGCAATGCCACACAGGTAAACACCATCGTTGCGGCCATTGACACCGCCCTGCTGGAGTACGGCATCGTGGGCAGCGGTTCTCTTTCCACCCTGAACCTTGTGGTGGGCATCATCGTGACCCTGCTGGTAGCGCTGGTGCTGCTGGGCGGCATCAAGCGCATTGGCAGCGTGAGCGAAAAGCTGGTGCCCTTTATGGCGCTGTTCTATATCGCGCTGGCCGTAGGCGTCATGGTGCTGAATTTTGAGCGTCTGCCCTATGTGTTCAAGTCCATCGTTGCCGGTGCGTTCGATCCCGCTGCCTTCACCGGCGGCACCATCGGCAGCCTGTTCGTCAGCATGCAGAAGGGCGTCTCCCGCGGCATCTTCTCCAACGAAGCCGGCCTTGGCACCGGCTCCATCGCCCACGCCTGCGCCGACACCAAAAAGCCGGTCAAGCAGGGCATGTTCGGCATCTTTGAAGTATTTGCGGATACCATCGTCATCTGCACCCTGACCGCCATGGTCATCCTGTGCAGCGGCACTCCCGTGAATTACGGCACTGCTGCCGGTGCAGAGCTGACCATCAGCGGCTTCACTACCACCTACGGTGGGTGGGCATCGGTCTTTACCGCTGTGGCGCTGTGCTGCTTTGCCTTTTCCACCATCATCGGCTGGGGCCTGTACGGTTCCCGGTTCCTGGTGTTCCTGTGCCGCAGCGATAAGGTGGCAAAGCCCTTCTTTCTGGTCTACTCCTTTGTGTCCATTCTGGGCGCAACGATGGATCTGGGCCTGCTGTGGAGCATTGCGGATACCTTCAACGGCCTGATGAGCATTCCGAACCTGCTCGCGCTGCTGCTGCTTTCCGGCACAGTGGTCAGGCTGACCCGGGAATTTTTTGCATCTGAGGGCTGATTGCCCACAACAAAAAGAGGCTGTTGCACTTTCGGCTAAAACGATGTGCAACAGCCTCTTTTATTATCCCCTTATTCTGCCCGCGTCCGGCTCTTTTCAATCCAGACAGTTCATGTTACAATAGATGCATTGGATAACAGCACCGAAAATGGATGGAGGAAAAGGATTTTGGATTTTTATGGAACCATCGGCCCGGCCTGTGGGCAACTGGAGACCCTGCAGCGCATGGTGGAAGCCGGCATGACCGGCATCCGCATGAATCTTTCCCACGGACCGCTGACCGCACACGCTGACTGGCTGGCAATGATCCGCGCAGCCGGCATCCGGCAGCTGCTCATCGACCTGCAGGGTCCGGAGCTGCGCATCGGCACGCTGGCAGAGCCTGTCACTCTGGTTGAGGGCAGTTCTATACGCCTTGGCGCAGACGGCATTCCCTGCCCGGCAGCTCTGGTGCAGGCCGCTGCACCCGGACAGCAGCTTCTGCTGGACGACGGGAAACTTCTGGTGCAGGTGACGCAGACCCTGCCGGGTGCCCTTTTGTGCACAGTGGTACGCGGCGGAACGCTGCAGAGCCGCAAAAGCATTGCTGCGCCGGGCCTTGCAGTGCACTCTCCTGCCCTGACCGAAGAGGACCTGCAGAACCTGAAAATTGCAAAGCAGTGCGGTGTTACCGGCGTGATGCTGCCCTTTGTGCGCGGCAAGGCAGACATTCTGGCCCTGCGCAGCGCCTTAGAGCAGGCAGACGCAGCAGACATCCGCATTTTTGCCAAAATTGAAAACATGGCTGGGGTGCGTGCCCTGCCGGAATTTCTGCACCTTGCCGATGAAATCGTCATTGCCCGGGGCGACCTTGGCAACGCCATGCCGCTGTGGGAGCTGCCCCGCTGCCAGAAGCAGATTTCTGCTGCCTGCCGGGCTGCCGGTGTACCTTTTATGGTGGTGACCCAGATGCTGGACAGCATGTGCACCCGCGCCGTGCCCACCCGGGCCGAGGTGAGCGACATCTACAACGCCGTATTGGACGGTGCCGCCAGCGTCATGCTGACCGGCGAAACGGCCGCCGGACACTACCCGGTGCAGGCCATGGAATATCTGGTACGCACGGCACGCACCGCGATGTGATACGTGCTGATTTAGAATGCCCAGAGCGCAGCGGAGGGCATTTTCAAATCGTCCCGCACAGAAGTTTTTCCGCAAAAAATCGGCAAAAGGATAGCTTCTTTTGTCTGCTTCCTGTATAATAAAGGTAAAATCAACTGAATTCAGAAAGGTTTATCGTTTATGGGCATCGTAGTCATCGGAGCTGTTTTTGTGGATATCAAGGGGTATCCCCTGTCTGCCTACATTCCCGGCGGACGCAATGCCGGGCGCATTGAGCAGGTGCATGGCGGTGTGAGCCGCAATGTGGTGGAGGATATCGCCAATGTAGAGTTGCGTCCTACCTTTGTCAGTCTGGTGGACGATACCGGCATGGGACAGGATGTGATCAACAAGCTGGAAAATCATAAGGTGAACACCCGCTACATCCTGCGTGTGCCGGACGGCATGGGCACCTGGCTGGCCATCTTTGACAACGACGGCGATGTGCACGCAGCCATTTCCAAGCGGCCGGACACCACTCCCCTCACCGGCCTGCTGAAGGAAAAAGGGGATGAGATCTTTGCCGACTGTGATGCCATTGCACTGGAGCTGGATCTGGAAAAGGAAACTGTAAAGCAGGTGCTGCACTATGCCAAAAAGTACCATAAGAAGGTCTTTGCTGCCATTTCCAACATGAGCATCGCTATGGAGCGCCGGGACTTTTTGCAGCAGATCGATTGCTTTGTGTGCAACCAGCAGGAAGCCGGACTGCTCTTTTCGGACGACTACGACCACCTGAGCCCCGAGGAAATGCGCAAGGTGCTGGCTGCTAATGTGCACAGTGCCAACATTCCCAGCATGGTGATCACCATGGGCGGTCAGGGTGCCGTGTACGCCCGTGCCAACGGCGGATCCGGCATCGTGCCCGCCAAGAAGGTAGACGTTCTCGACACCACCGGTGCCGGTGACGCCTTCTTCGCCGGCACGGTCATCGGCCAGACCTACGGCAAGACTCTGGCCGAGTCCTGTGAGATCGGCAGTCGTCTGGCTGCATCGGTCATCTGCATCACCGAGAACGTCTGTCCCCGCTTCCGCCCGCTGGAATTCGGGCTGGACGTCCCTGTGGTGGACTGAGAAACCGTTTTCATAAGCACCTGCTATAAAGCCATCATCTAAAAAAGACAGAGGAGCTTTTATGCTGCCTCTGTCTTTTTGTCTTTTCGGTTTCCACGCAGATGCGATCCGGAAGGCCTTTTACTTTTCCTGGATCTGCTTGCCGGTCAGGTGTTCGATCGTGATCTCGTAGAGCTGTACGCCCTTGATGGCTTTTGCGATTTCTTTTTCCACCTCTTCCCTGCCGGGATAATACTTCAGGCCCAGTTCCCGCACGCGGGCCTCGGTGGCGGCTGCATCCTCGACCAGCCTGCAGCGGCCAAAGACCACTGTGCTCTGCACATAGGGGGCCCAATCGCCCGGCTCAAAGTGCTCATTGCCGTAAACGGTAAAGCAGACCTTATCATTCTTTTTCAGTGCATCCACTTTATGTCCGGACTTTGCACCGTGAAAATAGATCTTATCCTGTTCCTGATCGTAGAAATAGTTGACCGGAATGGCAAATGGATAGCCGTCATCGCCGTTGACGGCCAGCACGCCCCGCCGGGACTGCTTCAGCAGATGTTTTGCTGCTTCCTCCGGGATCTCCCGCTTAGCTCTTCTCATGGGTCTGAACATCTTTGCTTTCCTCCCCGATATTGCACTTTCATCATAAGTAGTCTGCTGCCTTTTGGCGGTCAGCTTCCTTTGGTAATGCGGATCAGCGTTTTGTCCAGTTGAATGGTGCGGTTCCACGGGTTCAGGATGATGCCGCTGATCTCCGGCACGGCAAGCGCTGCATCAAACAGCTTGTCCATATCCACAAGAAAGGTGGACTGCACCGGCTCGGCTCCCTTCAGTTCTTCCTCAAAGCTGGTGAATGCATACCACCAGCTTGCACCGTCGGCGGTCCGGATGATCCGGAGCTGCATCTGTTCACTGCCCAAATTGGGTTCCACCGCCACGACGAACTGGCCGTGTTCCTTCATACGCCGCCGGATGACGGTGAGGGTGTGGGCCAGCTGTTCCTGTGTGGCCTCCTGCTGCAGGGCGTACACCGCCTGCTCGATTTTTTCGTTTCCGTTCAGGCCTTCGTCTTTGGGTCGATTCATTGAAGTTGGTTCCTTTCCATTGTATTTTGGCGGAGGGAATACGTGCAGCTCATCACAGCAGCAGATCGAACAGGCCGATCATCACCGGCATTGTGATGATGGAAAGCAGCGTGGTGAGCACATACAACGCGCTGGAATGCGCTGCATCGCGGTCGTACAGCTGGGCCATGGAGGTAACGGTGGCGCAGGCGGGGGTAATGGCGGCAAGGTACACCGTCATGAGGATGTTTTTGCCATCAGCCACCCAGCTGGAAGCATGGCAGACCAATAGCAGCACCAGCATGACCAGCGGGCACACCACAAGCCGCAGCACGGTGGGCAGGTAGTTGCGGCGGGTACAGAACACATCCCGCAGCGGCTTTTCTGCAATGGCCATACCCGCCAGCAGCATGCCCATGGGGCCTATCATATCACCCATGGTGCTCATGGTGTTCTGCAGCGGCGCAGGCAGCGCCACACGGAACCAGTACAGCAGCGCACCGGCCGCAATGGCGATCATATTGATGTTGGAAAAAACTTTTTTCCAGTCCAGCGCACGGTCGCCCTGCAAAAGAGAACTGGCATGCGTCCACAGCAGGATCAGCTGTACAATGATAAATGCGCAGGAATAGATGACATACTCATCGCCCAGCAGGGCCCTGACCAGCGGGATCACCAGTGCCGCCGCGTTGCTGTAGATCACATTCACCTGTTCCACGGCATCCAGCTTCAGCGGACGACTCAGCAGTGCACTGATCCCCAGCAGCACTACATGGATAGCCGCCGCAATAGCCATGGAGTACAAAAGTCCCTTGCGGATCTCTGGCGTGTCGTTGATCTGGAACGCATTGATGATGACACAGGGCGTGACCAGATATACCATAACCACCGAGAGCACTTTGCTGTCACTTGCCTTCAGCAGCCCTGCTTTGACCACGGCGTAGCCCATGATCAGGATCAGGAACAGCTGCGCGATCTGCTGAGCCAAAAGAATGCTGATCTGCATTGTTTTTCCTCTTTTCCGTCTTGTGTTGTAAAAGCCCAAAAGGAGAGCCGCCTTTCTGCAAGGCAGCTCTCCCCTTTTGATTTTATTTGCCGTTCGTCAGCCGCGCCACATGCAGCGCCAGATAGGCTGTCTCCTCATTGGGCAGGAACACGCCGTACTTGCGCAGAATAAAGGTGCGTATTTTTTCCGCACAGGTCACTGCCGCCGGGTAGTTCTGCTGCATCTGCTGGAACAGGAAGTCGTCCTCACTGTCCATCAGCTTGCCGGAAAAGAACCGCTCTGCAAAATACTGCAGATGGCTCACGAACCGTGCATAGTGGACGCTCTCAGCGCTGACCGGGCAGTGCATACTGTAGGTGACGATATTGGACAGCTCACCGATCAGCTGCGCTGCCCGCATGGCATCGTAGCCGGCCTGCGGGTCCTGCCGGGCGTTGACGATATGGAAGGCGATGTTGCCTGCCTCTTCGTCCGGCAGCTCGATGCCAAGCTTTGCCTTTACCTTCTGCAGGCCGCGCTGGCCCACCGCGTACTCCTTGGGATAAAAATGCTTGATTTCCCAGAAGATGCGGTTGGTCACCACAAGGCCCTTTTGCTGGCGCTCCACTGCAAAATGCAGGTGGTCGGTCAGCAGCAGATAGATGTGGGCTGAAAGCTTGACCCCCAGCGACTGCTCTGCGTCGTCCACAATGTCCTGCGTCAGTTCCAGATAGGATGCCGGAATGCTGGAAAACAGCTCCAGCATAGGCTGTGCGTCCGGGTTGGACAATGGAAGGAACACGCGGTCTGAGGGCTGCCTTTCAATGGGCTCGCCCGCCTTGCGGCCATAGCCGATGCCCTTGCCCAGCAGGATGGATTCCTCGCCGCTGTCATCCTGCACCAGCACAACACTGCTGTTCAGCACCTTCTGAATGTGCATCGGTCCCTCCTCCTTCCGTTGAAACCTTAAGACTGCCGCTTAGTCCAGATCTTCGCCGTTGGAAGCAATGACCTTCTTGTACCAGTAGAAGCTGTCCTTACGGCTGCGGGCCAGAGTGCCGTTGCCCATATCATCCTGATCCACATAGATAAAGCCATAGCGCTTGGACATCTGGTTGGTGGATGCAGAGATCAGGTCGATGGGTGCCCATGTGGTGTAGCCCCACATTTCAACACCCTCATCGATGGCCTTGCCCATCTCGCTGATGTGCTGGCGGAAGTACTCCACACGGTAGGGGTCGTGGATGGAGCCGTCGGCCTCCACCACGTCCTTGGCGCCCATGCCGTTCTCCACCACCATCAGCGGCTTGCGGTAACGGTCATACAGCTCGATCAGGCTGTAGCGCAGGCCCTTGGGGTCGATCTGCCAGCCCCAGTCGGTGGAGGGCAGATACGGGTTCTTGACGCCCAGCACAGTATTGCCGGGGGTGCGCTCTGCGTTCGGGTCCACAGACTCGGTCATGGTCATATAGTAGCTGCAGGAAACAAAGTCCACACAGCCTGCCTTCAGGGTGGCGGCATCCTCGGGCAGCATTTCCACGTGGATGCCCTTGCGCTCGAACATCTTGAGGATCAGGCGGGGGTACTCGCCCCAGACATGCACATCGGCATAGAACAGGTTTTCCAGATTCTTTGCCTGCGTAGCCAGCTCATCGTCGGGTGCACAGGTGCGGGCGTAGGTAGTGAGCTTGGTGAGCATGCAGCCCACCTTGCTGCCGGGGATGATCTCGTGGCAGTCCTTTACCACCATGGCGCTGGCCACCAGCTGGTGATGCAGAGCCTGATAGCAGGTCTCCAGCATCTTATCCTCGGGCACACGGCTGGGGATGATGCCGGCGGTGGTGAAGGGGTGGCGGATCACACTGTCCACCTCGTTGAAGGTGAGCCAGTATTTGACCTGATCCTTGTAGCGCTCAAAGCACACATGGCAGAACTTTGCAAAGCAATCGATGACACGGCGGTCCACCCAGCCGTTGTACTTGGTGGCCAGTGCCAGCGGCATTTCGTAGTGGCTCAGCGTGACCAGCGGCTCAATGCCGTTCTTGTGCATCTCGGCAAAGAGGTCGCTGTAGAACTGCAGACCCTTCTCGTTGGGCTGGGCTTCCTCGCCGGTGGGGAAGATCCGGGTCCATGCGATGGAGACGCGCAGCATGGTAAAGCCCATTTCGGCAAACAGGGCAAGATCTTCTTTATAATGATGATAGAAGTCGATGCCGCGGCGCTTGGGATAATAGGTATCATCCGGGTCGGCCATGGCGGCAGCAATGTGTGCGTCGTCCATGGCAACATGGGACTTGTAATCCTTCACGTCCGTATTGGGCTTATAGGTGGCAACGTCCGCCACACTGGGGCCCTTGCCGTCCACATTCCATGCGCCTTCTACCTGGTTCGCAGCAACAGCGCCGCCCCAGAAAAAACCTTTGGGGAAACTCATTTTACAGCCTCCAGTTTCAGCAGTGCAGCACCGGGCACAACCATGCCCTCGGCCACAGTCTTGATGGTGAACTCATCGGCGTTGGTCACGACGATGGGGGTAGTTACATCATAACCGTCTGCCTTGATTCCGTCAAGGTCAAATTTCATCAGCAGCTGGCCTTTCTTGACGGTCTCGCCGTCCTTGACCTGCGGATCAAAGCCCTTGCCGTCGCGCTTGACGGTATCCATGCCGATGTGCATGAGCAGTTCAGCACCGGCAGCGGTCTTCATGGAGATGGCGTGCTTGGTGCCGAACACGGACTCGATCACGCCGTCTGCAGGGGCATACAGCTCGCCCTTTTCGGGCACCACAGCGATGCCGTCGCCCAGGATCTTCTGGGAGAACACTTCGTCCTTCACCTGATCCAGTGCAATTGCCTTGCCCTGCAGGGGGCTGCTGATGGTGGAATCCGCAGCAGCTGCGTCTGCAGCAGCCTCGGGAGCGGTCTCTGCGGTCTCGCCCTCAGCGGGAGTCTCATCCTTGTACAGGAAAAAGGACAGTGCGAAGGAGGCCACAACAGAGATCACCAGACCGATGGCAGCCCACAGGATGTTCTTGGAGTTGTCCGGGTCAACGAACATGGCCATGCCAGCCAGACCGGGGCCCATGGCAACGAATGCCTTGACCTTCATCAGGCCAACGAACAGACCGCCGATGAAGCTGGAGATCACAACGGACATCATGACCTTCTTGTGCTGCAGGGTGACGCCGTACAGAGCAGGCTCGGTGATGCCGAACAGGCCGGAGATACCAGCGGAAATTGCGGTGGCGCGCAGGTTTTCATCCTTGGTCTTCAGAGCAACGCCCAGGCAGGCACCGCCCTCGGAAATGTTGTGTGCCAGAGAAGCGGGCATGTACAGCATTTCAAAACCGGGGTCGGAAATAGAAGCAACTGCATAGGGGACCAGAGCCTTGTGCATGCCCATGGAGATCATGAAGGGCAGCACAGCAGCCAGCAGAGCAACGGCCAGCCAGCCCAGAGTGTTGTACAGAGCAAGGATCACAGTGGTCAGCAGGGCGCCGATGTTGTAACCCAGAGGTCCGAGGACGACCAGTGCCACAGGGAAGCCGATGCCGAAGCACAGCATGGGCACAAAGAACACGCGGATGGCCTTGGGGCACCACTTGTTGGCCCACTTTTCAATGAAGGACATGAAAATGACGGTCAGGATGGCCGGGAACACCTGGCCGCCGTAAGCGATGTTCTGCAGCTTGATGCCGAGGAAGTAAGCACCGCCCTCGGTAGCCAGCAGAGCGGAAACGCTGGGGTGGATCATGGCAGCAGCCAGAGCCACCGACACCAGCTTGTTGCAGTTGAACTTGGTTGCAGTGGTGAAGGCGACCATGACGGGCAGGTAGTACAGAGCCGCATCTGCCACGCCGACGAACACCTTATAGGCGATATCTCCGCTGCTCATCACGCCCAGAGTGCTCAGCAGCACCATGAGGGCCTTCAGAACGCCTGCACCTGCAATGGCGGGGACCAGCGGCTGGAAGATGCCGACCATGTAGTCCAGAATAATGCCGCCGATCTCTTTTTTGCCCTTGGGAGCAGCGGGAGCCGCTGCCTGACCTGCGTTGAAGGTGCCCAGCTTGAGCAGCTCATCGTACACTTCGATGACATCGTTGCCGATGACCACCTGACACTGCGGACCGCTGGAAATAACGCCCATGACGCCGGCAGTCTTTTTCAGGGCAGCAACATCTGCCTTGGAGGTGTCTGCCAGAGTGAAGCGCAGGCGGGTGGAGCAGTGCTCGACCTGCACAACGTTCTTTTCGCCGCCAACCAGACGCAGCACGTCGGAGGCAGTCTGCTTGTAGTTCTTCATTGTGTTCTCCTTTATCTTGTGTGTGATGGCATTCCCCTGCCGTCCGGCCGAAACGGGCAAAAGAAAAAGGATCTAACAGAATGACTCCGTATACAGCTTCTCCCGGAATCATAGTATCTGGCTATAATTCACCCAAAAGAAAAGGTATTCGTCATTCCGTCAGATCCTGCCTGCATTACCAGTAACATGTCCAACTGGATATCATAGTGCTAGTATATCAGCCCTGATTTAATTTTTCAATATTACTTTTTCACAAAATAAATCTTAAAAAACTATGAGCTCCGTACAATCGTCTATTTTTCCGCAGAGCCGTTTCCTCTCTTCCTGTGCCGCCGCACATCGGTTTTAGGATGTAAAAGCCGGAACGCCTCTCTTGCGCGTGCACGGGCCGCTTGCTATAATGGTTCTATCCTATCTTTTGCCTGCCGCCTGCACAGGCTGTACCACCGCATTTTTGTCAGGCAGCAGTCAGGATGTACCCGAAAAATCTTTGCAAAGCAGGAGGGCATGGAGAGATCCGAAAGCTCAAAATATCTCTTGACAATCCCCTATCCGGTGTGTATACTACGCATTATGAACAACGTTCACGTTGAGGTGATCGGATGAATCCAATGGCAACATCAAAAGAGAATATCCTGCAGATCAGCAGAAAACTCATCCAGCAAAACGGATGGGCCGGTGTCAACATCCGTTCGGTGGCTGCTGCCTGCGGAGTCTCGGTGGGCTGCATCTACAATTACTTTGAATCCAAGACCGATCTGTTGAGCGCCACGGTGGAAAGCATCTGGAGCGATATCTTCCATCATCCGGAGGATGAGGCTGTCTTTCAGGACACTCTGTCCTGCGTCCGGTGGATGTACAAGCAGCTGGAGTACGGCTGCCAGCGGTATCCGGGTTTTTTCACCCATCATGCGCTGGGCTTTGTCCAGCAGGACACCGCCGATGGAAAGCAGCAGATGCATCGGGCCTGGCAGCACATTCTGGATGCCCTGTGCACAGTGCTGCGGAATGATGCCAGAATCCGGGCTGACGCCTTCACAGCGGAGTTTACCGTTGAAAAATTTGCAGAGATGCTGTTCTCGCTGATGCTGTCCGCTCTGGTACGGCAGGACTTTGACCCTTCTACCGTGCTGGAGATCGTACGGCGGGCTGTCTACTGAAAAATGTCCCACAGATTTGTGGGAATTTTTTAAGCCTAAAATGAACACTGTTCAACTTGATCGGTACTGCAGGATGAAAGCATCCTGTTCACACACACTATATTATATTTTCTCCAAACCAATTTGAAAAAGGAGCAAACCCTATGCGTGCAATCATTGAAACCGTTTTCGACATCTTCTATCTGGCCACCGTGCTCACGGTGGGCATCCGTATGATCCGCAGCAGCAAGAGCGGCTCGCAGTTCAAGCTGTTCGGCCTTATGGCTGTGGTGCTGGGTGCAGGTGATTCCTTCCACCTTGTCCCCCGTGCGCTGGCACTGTGTACCACCGGTCTGGAAAACTACGCAGTTCCTCTGGGTCTGGGCAAGTGGATCACTTCCATCACCATGACCGTCTTTTACGTGCTGCTGTATTATGTCTGGCGCAAACGCTACCATGTGGAGGGCCGGAAGGGTCTGACCATTGCCGTGTATGTCCTGTCCGCTGCGCGTGTGCTGCTGTGCATGATGCCTCAGAACCAGTGGCTCACCAACAAGACTCCCCTCGCCTGGGGCATCCTGCGGAACATCCCCTTCGCACTGCTTGGCCTGCTGGTCATCGTGCTGTTCTACCGCAGTGCAAAGGAGCACAGCGACCGGGCTTTCCGCTGGATGTGGCTCACCATCGTGCTGAGCTTCGGCTTCTATATCCCCGTCGTGCTGTGGGCTGAAGTGAACCCGCTGATCGGTATGCTGATGATCCCCAAGACCTGCGCTTATGTGTGGACCGTCCTGATCGGCTACAACGCCATGAAGGCCGAGGGCGGTGCAAAAGGCTGAAAAACCGGAGCGGATGCTGCCGACCGTCCCTGCCGGTGCAGCGCTCATGGGCGTTGAAACAGATCGATCAAGTGACCATAAAGGCAGACTCCCCTGAAAAAACAGGAGACCCGTCCCCCCCCCCTTTCAGTCAAAATACACACATTTCCGTGCATCAGCGGCAAATGTTTGTTAAACTATTATCTATCTTGCGACCTTGCAATGTGCACGGTTTTTGTTTATAATAGTATCGTAACGGGGCATGACCCCCGAATGCGAGCGAAACTCTAGTTCAGACATTAAAACTTGAGAGGAGTTTATTACCATGGGTTTAGGTAAGAAGACGATCGACGATCAGAACTACTGCGGCAAGAAGGTTCTTGTCCGCTGCGATTTCAACGTCCCGATGAAGGACGGTGTCATCACCAACGAGAACCGCATCAATGCGGCTCTGCCCACCATCCAGAAGCTGGTCAACGATGGCGCTAAGGTCATCCTGTGCAGCCACCTGGGCAAGCCCAAGAACGGCCCCGAGGCAAAGTTCAGCCTGGCACCCGTTGCTGTGGCTCTGAGCGCAAAGCTGGGCAAGACCGTTGTGTTTGCAGATGACGACAATGTTGTCGGCGAGAACGCAAAGGCTGCTGTTGCTGCCATGAACAACGGCGACGTCGTTCTGCTGCAGAACACCCGTTTCCGCAAGGAAGAGACCAAGAACATGCCCGAGTTCAGCGAAGAGCTGGCTTCTCTGGCTGATGCATATGTTGACGATGCATTCGGCAGCTGCCACCGTGCACACTGCTCCACCGCAGGCGTCACCGACTTCATCAAGGATACCGCTGTTGGTTACCTGATGGAGAAGGAGATCAAGTATCTGGGCAACGCTGTGAACGATCCCGTTCGTCCCTTCACCGCTATTCTGGGCGGCGCAAAGGTCGCAGACAAGCTGAATGTTATCTCCAACCTGCTGGAGAAGGTCGATACCCTGATCATCGGCGGCGGCATGGCTTACACCTTCGTCAAGGCTCAGGGCTACGAGGTCGGCAAGAGCCTGTGCGACGATTCCAAGCTGGATTACTGCAAGGAAATGATGGCCAAGGCTCAGGAGAAGGGCGTGAAGCTGCTGCTGCCCGTTGATGCTGTCTGCATCAAGGACTTCCCCGATCCCATCGACGCTCCGGTTGAGACCACTGTTGTTCCCGTCACCGCGATCCCGGCTGACATGGAAGGCTGCGACATCGGCCCCGAGAGCATGAAGCTGTTTGCCGATGCTGTCAAGGCATCCAAGACCGTTGTGTGGAACGGCCCCATGGGCGTGTTCGAGAACCCCACTCTGGCAGCTGGTACTCTGGCAGTTGCTAAGGCTATGGCTGAGAGCGACGCTACCACCGTGATCGGCGGCGGCGACAGCGCAGCAGCTGTGCAGCAGATGGGTCTGGGCGACAAGATGACCCACATCTCCACCGGCGGCGGCGCTTCTCTGGAGTATCTGGAGGGCAAAGAGCTGCCCGGCATCGCTGTCATTCAGAACGCATAATTTTTCCGGCATCGTAAATGGGTGCGGCGGCTTCAGCGCCGCCGCACCTTTTTGTTTGTGCACAGACTGCACATATAGAAGGTAAATAAAGGAGATAGAGTATCATGGATAAGGCAAAGCGCAAGGCTATCATTGCAGGCAACTGGAAGATGAACAAGACTGCCTCTGAGGCTGCTGTTCTGGTGGACGAACTGGTCCCCGCTGTTCAGGACGCAGGCTGCGAGGTGGTCATCTGCACCCCGTATACCGATCTGGTCACCGCTGTGGAGAAGACCAAGGGCACCAACATCCATGTGGGTGCTGAGAATGTTCACTTCGAGAAGTCCGGCGCTTTCACCGGCGAGATCAGCGCTGACATGCTGGTGGATCTGGGCGTGGAGTACGTCATCGTGGGCCACTCTGAGCGCCGCCAGTACTTTGCAGAGACCGACCAGACCGTGAACAAGCGCGCTCTGGCTGCTCTGAACGCCGGCCTGAAGGTCATCATCTGCGTGGGCGAGAGCCTGCAGCAGCGTGAGGAGGGCGTTACCGAGGAGCTGGTTCGTATGCAGACCAAGATTGCTCTGCGCGACGTGACCGCTGAGCAGATGGCAAATGTCGTTATCGCCTACGAGCCCATCTGGGCCATCGGCACCGGCAAGACCGCTACCGCCGATCAGGCTGAGGAAGTCTGCGGCCAGATCCGCAAGGTCATCGGTGAGGTGTACGGCGAGGCAGTTGCCGAGGCTACTACTGTTCAGTACGGCGGCAGCATGAACGCCAAGAACTGCGAAGAGCTGCTGAGCAAAAAGGATGTGGACGGCGGCCTGATCGGCGGCGCATCCCTGAAGGCTCCCGACTTTGCAGTGATCGTCAACGCAGCCACCAAGGGCTGATAAAACCGCAAAATAGGCCTTTTCCACTGCGGAAAGGCGGCACGAAGTGCCGGATGAGGGGTAGCTGCGGAGAATGCGCTCTATCGGGCACATTGCAGGCGCTGCCCCTTGTTTTTATTGAAAATAGTGTTCTCAAATCAAAGGAGATTCATTTTTATGGCAAAGAAACCTGTTCTTCTGTGCATCATGGATGGCTTCGGCTGGGTACCGGAGGAGACCTTCGGCAACGCCGTGGTCGCCGCCAAGAAGCCCCATCTCGATGCTCTGATGGCAAAATATCCCATGACCACCATCGACGCTTCCGGCATGGCCGTCGGCCTGCCCGATGGTCAGATGGGCAACTCTGAAGTCGGCCATACCAACATGGGCGCAGGCCGCATCGTGTATCAGCAGCTCACCCTCATTACCAAGTCCATCAAGGACGGTGAGATGCTCCAGAATCCGGTTCTGGTCAAGAACATGAAGGCCGCCATCGATGCCGGCAAAGCCATCCATCTGATGGGTCTGGTGGGCACCGGCGGTGTGCACAGCCACGCAGACCACTGGTTCGGCGTGCTGGAAATGGCAAAGCATCTGGGTGCAAAGGACGTCTACCTGCACTGCATCACCGATGGCCGTGATACCGACCCGCACTCCGGCAAGGGCTTCCTGGCCGACCTGCAGGCCAAGCTGGACGAGCTGGGCATCGGCAAGATTGCCAGCGTCTCCGGCCGTTACTACGCCATGGACCGCGATAACAACTGGGATCGTGAAGAGAAGGCATACGCTGCCTTTGTCTACGGCGAGGGCAATCATGCCGCCAACGCTGCCGAGGCCATCGAGGCTTCCTATGCAGCAGATAAGACCGATGAGTTCGTTCTGCCCTGCGTCACCTGTGAGGGCGGCCGCGTGCAGGACGGCGACACTGTGATCTTCATGAACTTCCGCCCTGACCGTGCCCGCCAGATGACCCGTATCTTCTGCGACGACGCTTTCACCGGCTTTGAGCGCCGCGGTGGCCGCAAGCAGGTGAACTATGTCTGCATGGCCGAGTACGACGCCACCATGCCCAACTGCGAGGTGGCCTATCCCCCTGTAGAGCTGAAGAATGTTCTGGGCCAGTACCTGTCCGAGAACGGCAAGACTCAGCTGCGCATTGCCGAGACCGAGAAGTACGCCCATGTCACCTTCTTCTTCAACGGCGGCGTCGAGGCTCCCTACGAGGGCGAGGACCGCTGCGTGATCCCCAGCCCGAAGGTTGCTACCTATGACCTGAAGCCCGAGATGAGCGCCCCCGAGGTTGCTGCCGAGTGCGTCAAGCGCATCGAGAGCGGCAAGTACGATGTGGTCATCCTGAACTTTGCAAACTGCGATATGGTGGGCCACACCGGCGTATTCGATGCTGCGGTCAAGGCCGTTGAGGCTGTGGATACCGCTGTGGATCAGGTGGTGTCCGCTGTGCTGAAGGCCGGCGGCTGCGCCTTCATCACCGCCGACCATGGCAACGCCGAGAAGATGATGAACCCGGACGGCACCCCCTTCACCGCACACACTACCAACGTGGTGCCCTTTGTGGCTGTTGGCTGCGGCGATGTGAAGCTGCGTGAGGGCGGCTGCCTTGCCGACATCGCACCCACCATGCTGCCCTATATCGGCCTGCCCGTCCCGGCTGAAATGACCGGCAAGAGCATCATTGTGGAGTAATTGACCGTTAAAATGGCCGACGCGTTCGCTTTGGGACGAGTTGTGGCTCCCAGCATCCATTTCGCGCCTTAAACGGCGCTCATGTCTTGCTGGCCACTGCCCCAACAGCTCTTCCCTGTTCCCGCCACTGGCGGCGGTCATCGTTGTTGCATCAATAGCGGAATTATAACTCTTATATTTACAGCTCTGGAAAATCCGCGGATTTTCCAGAGCTGTTTTTTTTACGAGAAAAGTCGATGAGAGAAACTGAATCTTCCGGTTTTGGCCCCATTCGTGAAAAGGCGTTTGGAGCGGCCCGCAGGCCGCAACAAACTCAAAATGAAAATAAACTTTCCGCTGAAGATTGCCAGAGCGCAGCGGAGGCTATTCTAAATCAAAAACTTTTCTTTTTTCCCCATCCGTGCTACAATAAACATGAATTTTGAATTGTAGGAGAAGCGGATGGAAACTATTCACAAGCATATTGTTCTGGGCATTCTGGCCCATGTGGACTCTGGCAAGACCACCCTTTCGGAAGCCATGCTCTACCGTTCCGGCGCGATCCGCAAACTGGGGCGCGTAGATCACAAGGACGCCTTTCTGGACACAGACGCGCTGGAAAAAGCCCGTGGGATCACTATTTTTTCCAAGCAGGCACTGCTGACGGCAGGCAGCACGGATATCACCCTGCTGGACACTCCCGGCCATGTGGATTTTTCCACCGAGACCGAGCGCACTCTGCAGGTTTTGGATTATGCCGTGCTGGTGGTCAGCGGCACCGATGGCGTGCAGAGCCATACCGAAACGCTTTGGCGGCTGCTGCGGCGCTACCATGTGCCCACCTTTGTGTTTGTAAACAAGACCGACCTGCCCGGCAAAAGCAAGGAAGAGCTGCTGGCCCAGCTGAATCATCGCCTCGGCGAAGGGTTTGTGGATTTTGGTATGCCGCAGGCAGACCGGGATGACGCATTGGCCCTTTGCGATGAGAACCTGATGAACCGGATGCTGGAGGCTGGACTGCTGGCAGATGCCGAGATCATCCCGGCCATTGCCCGGCGGCATGTTTTCCCGTGCTGGTTCGGCTCGGCGCTCAAGCTGGACGGTGTGGAGGAGCTTCTCGGCGGGCTGGACCGCTTTACCCGCCCGGCTCCTGCACTGGATACTTTTGGGGCCAAGGTGTTCAAGGTCTCGCAGGATGAGCAGGGTGCCCGCCTGACCTGGCTGCGCGTTACCGGCGGGGAGCTGAAGGTGAAAGCACAGCTCTCGGGCGAAGCGGACGGCGAGCCTTGGGCCGAAAAGGCCAACCAGCTGCGGCTGTACTCCGGTACAAAGTATACACTGGCAGAGACCATCCACCCCGGGCAGGTGTGTGCTGTCACCGGCCTGACCAAAGCCCGTCAGGGCGAAGGCCTTGGCGCAGAGCGCGACAGCGACCTGCCGGTGCTGGAACCGGTGCTCAGCTATCAGGTGCTGCTGCCGGAGGACGCAGACGTGCACGCGGCGCTGGGCAAGCTGCACAGGCTGGAGGAAGAGGAGCCCCAGCTCCATGTGGTATGGAACGAAACGCTGGGCGAGATCCATGTCCAGCTCATGGGCGAGATCCAGCTGGAAGTGCTGCGCAGCCTGCTGGCAGAGCGGTTTGGTCTGAACGTGGAGTTCGGCCCCGGCGGCATCCTTTATAAAGAGACCATCACGGAGCCCATGGAGGGTGTAGGCCATTACGAGCCGCTGCGCCACTACGCAGAAGTGCATGTCAAGCTGGAACCGCTGCCGCGCGGCAGCGGAATGCAGTTTGCCGCCGACTGCCGGGAAGAAGTGCTGGACAAAAACTGGCAACGCCTTGTGCTGACCCATCTGGAAGAGAAACAGCACCTTGGCGTGCTGATCGGAGCGCCGTTGACGGACGTGAAGATCACCCTCATTGCGGGCCGTGCCCACCTGAAGCACACAGAGGGCGGAGATTTCCGGCAAGCGACCTACCGCGCTGTGCGGCAGGGCCTGATGATGGCCAAAAGCCAGCTGCTGGAGCCGTGGTACGCCTTCCGGCTGGAAGTGCCGGTGGAAAGCCTTGGCCGTGCCATGACCGATATCCAGCGCATGGAAGGCAGCTTTGACCCGCCGGAAAGCGGAGAAGAAACTGCTGTGCTCACCGGTTTTGCGCCGGTAGCTGCCATGCGCAGCTACCCCATGGAAGTGGTCAGCTATACCCGCGGTCGTGGACGGCTGACCCTGACGCCGGATGGCTGCCGGCCCTGCCACAACGCGGCGCAGGTCATCGAAGCCGCAGGCTATAAGCCGGAACATGACCTTGAAAATCCCGCAGATTCGGTGTTCTGTGCCCATGGAGCAGGCTTTGTGGTACCATGGGATCAGGTGCGCAGTCACATGCATGTGGACAGCGGCTGGGGAAAAGCCGCGCGCCCGGAACCGGAGGCGCAGACTGTGCCGCAGCGCCGGGCCATGGCCTACCGCGCCACTCTGGAAGAGGATGCCGAGCTGCTCAAAATTTTTGAGCGCACCTATGGCCCCATCAAGCGGGACCCGCTGGCTGCATTCCGCCCGGCGCAAAAGCGGGAACGTCCGGATTTTGACGCTCAGCAGTGGGAGATCCTGCCGGAATATCTGCTGGTGGACGGCTATAACATCATCTTCGCATGGGACGAGCTGAACGCCCTTGCAAAGGATAGTCTGGAAACCGCCCGGCACAAGCTGATGGACATTCTGTGCAACTATCAGGGCTACCAGAAATGCAACCTCATCCTTGTGTTCGACGCCTACCGGGTGCCGGGCAGTCCGGGCTCCATCGAGCAGTACCACAACATCCATGTGGTCTACACGAAGGAAGCAGAAACGGCGGACATGTTCATTGAACATGTCACCCACGAGATCGGCAAAGGACGCCGCGTGCGCGTGGCCACTTCCGACGGTATGGAACAGATCATCATTCTAGGGCACGGTGCGCTGCGCGTCTCGGCCCGCATGTTCCACGAGGAAGTGCAGAACGTGGAAAAGCAGATTCGCGCCCTTGTGCAGGGGCAGGCGTGAGCTTTGAGAAGCAGCAGATTTTAAATTGTTTTCTGGAGGCGCCTTTATGGCTGTGGAAATAACCGAAGATTTTGTCTGGCAGGTCATCCCGCCGCGCCCGCGTGAAAGCCACAAGGGCACCTTTGGCACTGTTCTGGCCGTTGCGGGCAGTGCGTCTTACCGTGGTGCAGCCCTGCTTGCCGCCGAGGGGGCTCTGCGCACCGGTGCGGGCATCGTGACCCTTGCCAGTGTGGAGCCGGTGCTCGCTGCTGCCGCAGCCCGCCTGCCGGAGTGCTGTCTGTGCCCGTGCGCCGCAGGGGCCGAAGGCGGCATCTCACCGGAAAGTATCCCGTTTATTCAGCGACAGAAGGCCACAGTGCTGCTGCTGGGCCCGGGCCTTGGCGGTACGGCCCAGAGTGCAGCCCGCGCAGCAGAGACACGCGTACTGGTACAAAGGCTTCTGCCGGGCTTTGCGGGCAGTGCAGTGCTGGACGCTGACGGCCTGAATGCCGCCGCGCAGCTTTTGGCTGAGGGGAAGGCGCTGCCCCATCCGATGGGCGAGTTGATCCTTACGCCGCATCCCGGTGAAATGGCCCGGCTCACCGGCCTTTCCGTGGCAGAAATCAGCGCCGACCGTGAGAAAATTGCCCAGCAGTATGCAAAAAAATGGAACGTCGTGGTGGTACTCAAGGGTTCCCGCACCATTGTAGCTGCGCCGGATGGCCGTGCATGCGTGAATCCCACCGGCAACCCGGGCCTTGCCCGGGGCGGCAGCGGGGATGTACTGGCCGGTATGACGGCGGCCCTGCTGGCCTGCCGTCTGCCTGCGTTTGAAGCTGCTTCTTGTGCGGTGTATCTGCATGGTGCCGCAGCTGACCGTGCTGCTGCGCTTTGCGGGGAGTACGGAATGCTGCCGCATGATATCCTGCCGCAGCTTGGCCGGATGTTTGCGGAAAATCAGAGATAAACTTAGAACCAAGTCCTGATTGCCATTTCTCGCGCTGCCAATCAATGCCATGGACGGTAACAACAACTCTTTTCCCAAACATCTTCGGCAGCCATGCAAAGAACGCCGGCCCTTCGGCATGGATGTGCACCACATCGTATTTTCCAAATGCACTATAAAGTGCTGCGAAAAAGGAAGAGCTTACCGCCGCAAGTCCCCCTGATGTCAAGATAGGGACAAAAAAATTCTCAAAAAAAGCAAAAAAATAAGCCCCACAAGGCTTTTCTGACAATTCTTTGAATCATCAGGGCCTTGTAGGGCTATCCGTTATCTTATGCTATTTTATTTTCACACTGCCTGTAATGGGGTGTTCTCCATTGTTTCCTTAAACTGCTCAACTGTCATCTTTGCTTTTGCCGCAGCACGCTCCAGCGGTAAATCACCCTCTCGAACAAGCTGAACCAGCATCCGAATCTCGCCAATTCCGATGCCTTCGATTCTGCCTTCCTGACGGCCTTCTTCACGGCCTTCGGCTCTTACGCCTTGACTAAGATTGCACACTTCAAGCACCTCTCTTTCCAGTTCTTCGCTCATTGCAACGCCAAACTCTTCTTCCAGAATCTTCTTTTTCTCAGAACCTGATCTTGTGGAAGATAACAGCACTTCCATAAATTTCAGGATTCCCTTATGATTCTCCGTCCCTGGCTTGCCTAAACAAATCATTACGACACTCATCAAATCGTAGTTTTCGGTTTCTTCCTGCGCTTCTCCAATCAACTGTTCGGGTTTGATGGAGTACCGGGTAAGCGTATTTTCAAAACCATCTGACGGCTGAGTACAAATCCAGATGGAGTAGACCTTACGAATCTTCCCATATTCAGATTTTGTAAAAATCGGACCGTGCTGTGCAGAAATCATTCTGCTACAATAATAGATTGCCCGTTTCGTCAATGGGTATCCCGGCTTGAATTTTGTCTGTGCTTCCACATTGATAATCAGACGAATGACTTCTTCCTGTTCTGCACTGTCCGCAGATTTCGGTGCGATTGCGTCAAAGCGAACATCGTAGAACAATGTTCCCTCGGTCAGCGTAGAGTCCTCGTTGTTACTACCCTTGATTACATCTGTTGACTTTTTGGGTCTGTTCGTATCATCGACATGAACACCAACAGAGCCAACCTCCGGGGTTCCCTCGATGTATTTCTCAACAATATCATCTACGGTGCAATCGCTGTATTCATTCACACAGCCTTTCATGATCTGTGCCAGAATCTGTTTGTTTGCCAACAGCTTTTTCGCTGTTCTGTCATACCTCGAATCATACTCTGTCTGATCTATCGTGTGGGCAAGCTGATTTTCCACCGTGCCTTGTTTTTCCATCGGCATTCACTTCCTCGCAGTAGATTCAACAAGAGCGTAAACTCTCCTATCGTACTTCCATCTTACCATAATTCACCGCCCATATCAAGCAACCAACTGTAAACTTTCCTTGCACGGAGTTGTCCATATTATTGCATTCTTCGCCACTGTTATATCATAGGCAACTAATTATTTCAGAACCCACTAATGTGAGATTCACATTTCAGTCAGTACTCTCCCGTTTTCTATCTGCATCGCATCCGTTATCTTAAACGAAACAAGTCGCTGCTGTGGAAAAGCTCTTCCGATCAGCTGATAGGACATTTTCTTGTCCCACCCAGAATCCCCGTAAATCATGCGAACCAATGCCATACACTTGATTTCGCCGCTATTAGATTCGTCTGGTTTTCCCACACGATGCGCTCCTGATTCTTCTGCTCCACACGCCTGTACAGCTATCTGTTTCATTTTACGATTATACAGAAACCGATAGTGTGACGGCCATTCTAACGCTTCCAGCGTTTTTC
>OJPL01000130.1_pt1 | contig 31267 bp, 27 predicted proteins | sample 1598501 | NCBI WGS metagenome assembly OJPL01 (sample SAMN03922486, study PRJEB24848) | human gut metagenome | isolation source: stool sample | host: Homo sapiens | place: Germany | collected 2011-05 | reverse complement strand
AGCAGCAGATTTACAGTCTGTCCCCATTGGCCACTCGGGAACACGCCCATATTCATTTTTGTGCGTCCGTTCGCCGGACGACTTGCTTATTTTAGCATGGGAAATGGATTTTGTCAACTGTTTTTTACTTTTTTCTTCAAAGGTTTTTTGCGCCCGTCGAAGGCGGGGTGCGGCAATGCGGCTGGCTTTGTACGAAAACGGCGGATATCCGTCTTTTTTGCCGCAAAAATATTTGCCGGATAAGCGGCAGATCCGGCGGCTCCGGATTGCATTCTGCGCAATTCTATGTTATAATTCCGGACGAACTGAACAGAAAACAGCAGGTGCCTTCTGCCGCTTTGCGCGGTGGGAAGGGTAAAAGGGAAGCGGGTGCAGATCCCGCACGATCTCGTCACTGTGATAAGGGAGTCCGCGTCAGGGTGCTGTGCGCACCGGCCACTGGAGCATTGCTCCGGGAAGGCGGCGCCGGGCGGCGATCTTTCAGTCAGGAAACCTGCCTGCTGTTGGTACGGGGGCCTGAGCCCCAGATCACGAGGAATTGGTTGTACCAAAAAGCCCTGAAAAAATCAGAGGTCTTTTTGTCATGCCATCCGCAGGACAAAAGGGCCTCTTTTTTACCTCACTTTCCTGTACCCTTTGTTCGGTTCGGCCGCAATTTATCCACAGGAAAGGACAAGACAATGAGAAAGATCGAAACCAAGAAGCTGGCTGCAGCTGTTACGGCTCTGGCCCTGTGCGCCGGCGTGCTCACCGGCTGCGGCGGTGCTGCTTCCGGCACTGCATCCAGCACCGCTGCGTCTGCCGCTTCCAGCGAAGTGAGCAGCGAGGAGGCTGACGAAATGGCAGCAAAGAATGTGGCAGACCTGATCGATGCCATCTATGTGCAGGAGCGCAATGATGACACCGACGCTCAGTGCGAAGCCGCCAAGGCTGCATGGGATGCTCTGACCGACGCCCAGAAGGAACTGGTGGAAGGCGAGAACGCTGACCCCGACTACTTTGGCCGTGACACCGGCGATGCCTCCAAGGACGATGCCCGCAATCAGGACGACATCGGCGACAACGAGCTGCTGGTGGTCTCCTTCGGCACCTCCTTCAACGACAGCCGCGTGAAGGACATCAAGGGCATCGAGGATGCTCTGCAGGCCGCATACCCGGACTGGAGCGTGCGCCGCGCCTTCACCGCACAGATCATCATCAACCATGTGCAGGCCCGTGACGGCGAAAAGATCGATAATATGCAGCAGGCCATGGACCGCGCTGTGGCAAACGGCGTGAAGAACCTTGTCGTCCAGCCCACCCACCTGATGCACGGCGCTGAGTACGACGAAATGATGGAAATGATCGACACCTACCGCGACAAGTTTGAATCTGTCGCTGTGGCTGAGCCCCTGCTGGGTGAGGTCGGCTCCGATGCCACCATCATCAATCAGGACAAGGAAGACGTTGCCAAGGCTGTCACCGCTGCTGCCGTGAAGGAAGCCGGCTACGACAGTCTGGATGCCGCTGCTGCGGACAAGACCGCCTTTGTCTTTATGGGCCACGGCACCTCTCACACCGCAAAGGTGAGCTACAGCCAGATGCAGACCACTATGCAGACTCTGGGCTATGACAATGTGTTCATTGGCACCGTTGAGGGCGAGCCGGAGGAAACTGCCTGCGAGAATGTCATCGAGGCCGTCAAGGCTGCAGGCTACACCAAGGTGATCCTGCGCCCGCTGATGGTGGTTGCCGGCGATCACGCCAACAACGACATGGCCGGTTCGGATGATGATTCCTGGCTGAGCATGTTCAACGCTTCCGATGCATTTGAGTCGGTTGACTGCCAGATCGCTGGTCTGGGTGAGATCGAGGATGTCCAGAAGCTGTATGTCGCCCACACCAAGGCGGCGATCGATTCTCTGAACGGTTGATCAAACGAACCCTCTCCGTTTCGCGGCCGCTTTGCGGCATCCGATGGAGAGGGTTCATTTTTTATCGGAACAATGGTATAATAAAAGCTGATTTTTTATAATGTAGAGGTATTTCCTATGAAACGCGTTTTTTCCTGTGTTGTCGCTGCTTCTCTGGCGCTGAGCCTGCTGGCGGGCTGCGGCGCTTCTTCCACGGCATCTTCTGCGGCGTCCGGCGCTGCTTCTTCCGAGGCGGCATCCTCTGTGGCTTCTTCTGCCGTTGAGACCGCCGCTCTTCCGGACGGTGTGTATACCGCCGACTTTGACACCGACAGCTCCATGTTCCATGCCAACGAAGCCTGCAACGGCAAGGGCACCCTGACCGTGGAGAATGGCCAGATGACCTTCCACGTCAGTCTGGCGTCCACCCACATCGTCAACCTGTATCTGGGCAAGGCTGCGGACGCCGCAGCCAACGCGTCCGACTGGCTGCAGCCCACCACCGACACCGTTACCTACTCCGACGGCACCTCGGAGGAGGTGTACGGCTTCGATATTCCGGTCTCTGCCGTGGATACGGACTTTGACCTTGCCATTCTGGGCACCAAGGGCAAGTGGTATGATCATGTCGTCAGCGTGCGCAATGCAGTCGAACAGGCTGGCACCGCAGCTCCCGCCGACGGTACCTACACCTGTGAGGTGACGCTGGAAGGCGGCTCTGGCCGTGCCACCGTGGAGAGCCCCGCTGCCCTGACCGTGGCAGACGGCAAAATGACCGCTACCATCGTGTGGAGCAGCCCCAACTACGACTATATGATCGTGGACGGCGAGAAGTATCTGCCCACCAACACCGAGGGCAATTCCACCTTTGAGATCCCCGTTGCCGCGCTGGACACGGCACTGGACGTCACCGCCGACACCGTGGCCATGAGCACCCCCCACGAGATCGAGTACACGCTGACCTTTGATTCCGCAAGTCTGAAGTGACTCCTCCAGTCACCTTCTTTGGCAAAAAGATAAACTTTACCGTACTGCCAAAGCCTCCCTCTATGAGGGAGGTGGCGCGGCGCTAGCCGTGACGGAAGGAGTTACCTATGAAAATCACTCGCAACCAATTTCTGAAACTGATCCCCGCTGCGGCGCTGACGCTGACCGGCTGCGGCAGCAAGGCTCAGCCTGCCAATACGGAATGTCTTGTTTTCTCCCATCATTACCAGCTGGACTATGCACAGCAGTTCACGGCGGACTGCTATGAGGGCGGCTATACCATGCTGACCATTGCGGAGTCGGATACGCGGTTCCTTGTTGTGCCGGAAGATGCTGCGGAGGTGGACAGCCTGCCCGCTGATGTGACCGTGCTGCGCCAGCCGGTGGAGAATATTTATCTGGTCTCCACCTCGGTGATGGATCTGCTTTTGCATCTGGACGCACTGGACAGCGTGGCCTTTTCCGGCACCAAGGCCGAGGGCTGGTATCTGCCCGCAGTGCAGCAGGCCATGGAAGAGGGAAAAATCGCGTATGCGGGCAAGTACAGCGCCCCGGATTACGAGCAGATCCTGGCGGCGGGCTGCCGCCTTGCCATTGAGAATACCATGATCCTGCACACGCCGGAGGTAAAGGAACAGCTGGAACACTTTGGCATCCCGGTGCTGGTGGAGCGTTCCAGCTACGAGAGCGACCCGCTGGCCCGCATGGAGTGGATCAAGCTTTACGGTATCCTGCTGGGCAGGGAAGAACAGGCCGAGCAGGTGTTTTCCGCGCAGGAGACAGCCGTTCAGCCCATCCTCTCGCAGAAACCCACGGGAAAAAGCTGTGCCTTCTTCTCGCTGACCACCAACAACCTTGCCACTGTGCGCAAGGGCAGTGACTATGTGGCCCGCATGATCGAAATGGCGGGCGGCAGCTATGTCTTTGCGGACCTGACGGACAATGGCAACAGCCTTGCTACCATGAACCTGCCGCTTGAGGATTTCTATGCAGGCGCAAAGGATGCCGACGTGCTCATCTACAACAGCGCCATCGAGGGCATGATCGCATCGGTGAGCCAGCTGACCGAGCGTTTCCCGCTGCTGAACGAGTTCAAAGCGGTGCAGAACGGTCAGGTGTGGTGCACCACCCAGAGCCTGTTCCAGCAGAGCATGGAGCTGGCAGACCTGATCGTGGATATGAACCGGGTGTTCACCAAGGGTACACCTGCCGCCGGTGAACTGAAATTCCTCACCCATGTGGATTAAAGAAGAAAAATTTTACAGAAAGGAAAGCCTATGACCCGTACCAGACGCCTCACAGCCGCCTATATTGCCCTTGCGGCAGCCGTGGCGGTGCTCTTTGCGCTGAACCTGTTCTGGGGCAGCGTATCCCTTGCACCGGGAGCGGTGCTGACGGCGCTGCTGGGCAAGGGCGGCGATGTGCTTGCGGGGAATATCATCCTGCAGCTGCGCCTGCCCCGCGCGGTCATGGCTGCGCTGCTGGGGGCAGCCCTCAGCGCAGCGGGATACCTTCTGCAGACCTTTTTTGCAAACCCCATTGCCGGGCCCTTTGTCATGGGCGTTTCCAGCGGCGCAAAGCTGGCGGTGGCTCTGACCATGGTGGTGTTTCTGGACCGCGGGATGCTGACCAGCTCGGCCACCATGATCGTGGCTGCCTTTGCGGGTGCCATGGCGGCCATGGCCTTTGTGCTGGCGGTGGCCCGGCGGGTGCAGCGCATGAGCATTCTGGTCATCTGCGGTGTGATGATCGGCTACATCTGTTCCGCTGTCACCGACATCGTGGTGGCCTTTGCACAGGACTCCAACATCGTCAACCTGCACAACTGGTCGCAGGGCAGCTTTTCCGGCATGACATGGGCCAACGTGCAGGCGGCGGCGCTGGTGACGCTGCCTGTGCTGGCGGCAGCCTTTCTGCTCTCCAAACCCATGGCGGCCTACCAGATGGGCGAGGAGTACGCCCGCAGTGTGGGCGTGAACGTCAGGCTTTTCTCGGCGGTGCTGGTGCTGCTTTCCAGTCTGCTGGCCGCCTGCGTCACCGCCTTTGCGGGGCCGATCTCCTTTGTGGGCATCGCGGTGCCGCACCTTGTAAAGCAGCTGCTGGGCAGCGCAAAGCCGCTGCATGTGCTGCCCGGGTGTTGTCTGGGCGGTGCAGCCTTCTGCCTGTTCTGCGACCTGCTGGCCCGCAGTCTGTTTGCGCCCACGGAGCTGTCCATCAGCTCGGTCACGGCCGTGTTCGGTGCACCGGTGGTCATCTGGCTGCTGGTGCGGCGCAGTCAGGAGGGGGCACGATGAAGGAACATTTTTTGTGCGGAGCACAGGGTCTTGCCATCGGCTACGGCAAGACACCGCTGCTCTCGGATATTTGCCTCGGGGTGCAGCCGGGCCAGATCCTGACCCTCATCGGCCCCAACGGCGCAGGCAAATCCACCTTGCTGCGCACGCTGGCGGGTCAGCTGGCCCCCATGGGCGGTATGGTGCTGCTGGAAGGCAGAAGCCTTGCCGATTACACCGGTACCCAGCGGGCGCAGAAGCTGGCCCTCATGGCCCCGCACAGCCGCCGGATGGAGCTGACCACCTGCTTTGATTTTGTTTCGGCGGGGCGCTATCCCTACACCGGACGGCTGGGCATTTTGTCTGCCGAGGACAGGCAGCAGGTGCACAGAGCCTTGGAGCTGGTGGGCGCGGCGCAACTGGCAGACCGGGATTTTAACCGCATCAGCGACGGCCAGCGCCAGCGCATCCTGCTGGCCCGGGCCCTGTGCCAGCAGCCGGAAGTGATCCTGCTGGACGAACCGACCTCTTTTCTGGATATCAAGGGCAAAATTGAACTGCTCACCATCCTCGGAACGCTTGCACACACCCAAAAGCTGGCGGTGATCCTGAGCCTGCACGAGCTGGAACTGGCCGAAAAAATAGCGGACACGGTGGTGTGCGTTTCGCCCGGCGGTGTTTCCGGCGTGCTGACCCCGGAACAGGCGTTTCAACCGGAGAACATCCGCGCTTTGTACGGCCTGACCGAACAGCAGTACACGGCTCTGTTTGGCACACCGGAGCCGGAAGCCGAAAAGGCACCCGCCGGAAAGACGCAGTTTGAGCATTACGTCCGCAGCGGCCAGAAGCTGCTGCGCTGCGGCTATACCACCGGCACCTGTGCCGCGCTGGGGGCTGCCGGGGCGGCGCGTCTGCTGCTGACCGGCCGCGAACCGGAAACGGTGGCCCTGCGCACGCCCAAGGGCATCGTGGTGGAGGTGGCTCCCCTCTGGTGCCGCAGAACGGATACGGGTGCCGCATGTGCCATCCGCAAGGACGGCGGCGACGATGTGGACGTGACCACGGGCCTGCCGGTGATTGCATCGGTGGTGCTGGAACCGGATGCCCCCGGTGTGCGCATCTTTGGCGGCGAGGGGGTGGGCCGGGTGACGAAGCCCGGCCTTGACCAGCCCGTAGGCGAAGCCGCCATCAACCATGTGCCGCGCCGGATGATCGCCGAGGCACTGGAACGGGAAGCTGAAAATGCTGCCTACACCGGCGGCTTTGCGGTGACCATTTCCATCGAGGGCGGTGCCGAGACCGCAAAGCGCACCTTCAACCCGCACATCGGGGTGGAGGGCGGGCTTTCCGTGCTGGGCACCAGCGGCATTGTGGAGCCCATGAGCCAGCAGGCGATTCTGGATACCATCCAGCTGGAAATGAATCAGGCTGCGCTGCGGGCAAAAAATGCCCCCGGCCCCCGGCGGCTGGTGCTGGCACCCGGCAACTACGGGCTGGACTATCTGGCCTCCGCTCTGCCGCAGTTCGAGCGGTTCCCGGTGGTCAAGACTTCCAACTTCATCGGGGATACGCTGGATATGGCGGCAACGGCAGGATTTGAACAGGTGCTTCTGGTGGGACACGTGGGCAAGCTGGTCAAACTGGCGGCAGGGGTCATGAACACCCATTCCCACACGGCAGATGGCCGTGCCGAGGTGTTCTGTGCCCATGCGGCGCTGTGCGGGGCCCGGCGCGAAGTGTGCGCTGCTCTGATGGACGCCGCCACCACGGATGCCTGCCTTGACATTCTGGACGGCGCAGGGCTGCGCGGCCCGGTGCTGGAAAGCATCCTTGCGGCCATCCAAATGCATCTGGACCGACGGGCAGGCGGGGCATTCCGGGTGGGCGCGGTGCTGTTTTCCAACCAGCACGGCCCGCTGGGCGAGACCTGTATTGCAAAGGAGCTGATGAAGGAATGGCAGAACTGAAAGGCACCTTTTACGGCGTCAGCGTAGGCCCCGGCGACCCGGAGCTGCTGACCCTGCAGGCGGTGCGGCTGATCCGGAAATGCCCGGTGCTGGCTGCGCCGCAGACTTCTTCCGGCCAGATGCTGGCGCTGGACATCGCCCGCAGTGCGCTGGGAGAAGCGCTGGACGGCAAGACCATCGTCCCGCTGCACTTTGCCATGAGCCGCGACCCGGCCGTGCTGGCGGCTTCCCACAAAGCAGCAGTGCAGGCGGTGCGGCCTTATCTGGATGCCGGGCAGGATACTGCTATGCTGAACCTTGGGGACGTTTCCATCTATGCCACCTTTGGCTATCTGCAGTGCCTTCTGGAAGCAGAGGGCTATCCCACCGCCATGGCGGCGGGGGTGCCAAGCTTCTGTGCGGCGGCGGCGCGGCTGAATGTGCCGCTGACCGGCGGCATGGATGCGCCGCTCACCATTGCGCCGGGCAGCTGGGCGGGCCGCGTGCTGGAAACGCCCGGTACCAAAGTATTGATGAAGACTGGCAGGCAGCTGCCCGCTTTGCTGGCTGCGCTGGAACAGGCTGGCAGGCTTGAAAACAGCGCCCTTGTGTGCAACTGCGGCCTGCCGGATGAACAGGTCTGCCCGGACCTTTCCCGCGGACAGCCGCAGGTCCAGCCGGGCTATTTTACCACCGTTCTGGTAAAGGAGTGATGTTATGATACATTTTGTAGGCGCAGGCCCCGGTGCTCCGGACCTGATCACCCGGCGCGGTGCGGCCCTTCTGCAGGCAGCCGACTGCATCATCTATGCGGGCAGTCTGGTCAACCCGGCGCTGCTGGGCCTTGCCAGAGAGGACTGTGCGGTTTACAACAGCGCCGAAATGACGCTGGAACAGGTGCTGGCGGTAATGCGGCAGATGGAAGCCGCAGGCCGCACCACCGTGCGTCTGCACACCGGCGACCCCTGCCTGTACGGTGCCATCCGGGAGCAGATGGATGTGCTGGACGCCGAGGGCATCCGCTACGATGATACACCGGGCGTGTCCAGTTTCTGCGGTGCGGCAGCGGCGCTGAACGCCGAGTACACCCTGCCCACCGTGAGCCAGACTGTCATCATCACCCGCATGGAGGGCCGCACCCCGGTGCCGGAAAAGGAAAAGCTGGCAGGCCTTGCCGCCCATGGGGCGACCATGGTGATCTTTTTGTCCATCGGCCTTGTGGAAAAGGTGCAGCAGGCACTTCTGGCGGGCGGAGCCTACACGCCGGATACCCCGGCAGCGGTGGTGTACAAGGCTACATGGCCGGAAGAAAGGACCGTCCGCTGCACTGTGGGCACGCTGGCGGAAAGCGTTCATGCAGCGGGCATCACCAAAACGGCGCTCATCGTGGTGGGTGACTTTTTGGGCCGGAACTACGAGCGCAGCAAGCTGTACGACCCGGCCTTTACCACCGAGTTCCGCAGGGGGACAGACCAGTGACCCGGGCCTACCTTGCCTTTACGGCAAAGGGCCTTGCGCTGGCGGAAAAACTGGCCGCAGAATATCCCGGCAGCGTGGCCCGCTGCGGCCATGAGCCCGGGCAGCCGGGCCTTGCGGACTGGACGGCCCGGCAGTTTGCACACAGTGATGCCCTTATTTTTGTGGGGGCGGTGGGCATTGCGGTGCGGGCCATTGCGCCCCACTGCAAAAGCAAGGCGTCTGACCCGGCGGTGGTGGTGCTGGACGAGTGCGGACGCTTTGCGGTGCCCGTTCTCTCCGGCCATCTGGGCGGGGCCAACGAGCTGGCGCGGAGGCTGGCCGCTGTGTGCGGCGCGGTGCCGGTCATTACTACTGCCACGGACGCAAACGGTGTGTTTGCGGTGGATGAATGGGCCAGACAGCAGAACTGTGCCGTGCTGGAGCCGGAGCGCATCAAAAAGGTCAGCGGCGCACTGCTGGCGGGCAGAACGGTGCGGTTCGCATCCGACTGGCCCATTGCGGGCAGCCCGCCTGCGGGCCTTGCAGAAGATGCAACGGCTCCGGAGCTTGCCCTCACCCTGTGCCCGGAGGGAGATGCTTTGCATCTTGTGCCGCGCATCGGCGTGCTGGGGGTGGGGTGCAGGCGCGGCACCGGCGCCGACACGCTGGCCGAAGCCTTTGCGGCCTTTTGCGCACAGGCAGGCCTTGCCCCGCAGTGCATCGCGGCGGCGGCCAGCATCGATCTAAAGCAGAACGAAGCGGGCCTTCTGGCCTTTTGCCAGAGTCGAGGCTGGCCTGTGGAGTTTTTCACGGCGGAACAGCTGCGGCAGGCCCCCGGCAGCTTTACGCCCTCGGCCTTTGTGCAGAGCGTCACCGGCGTGGATAACGTCTGCGAGCGGGCTGCAGTGCTGGCTGCAGGCGGGCCGCTGGTTTTTCACAAATTTGCCCGCACCGGCGTGACCTTTGCGCTGGCTGCGCGGCCCTTCGCCCCGGATTGGAGGTGGCAGTATGTCTGACAGGTACGAATTTGAGATGGATGAATGGGACATGGATCGGCCCGAGAATGCTGTTTACGTGGTGGGTCTTGGCCCCGGCGATGTTTCTTATCTGACCCAGGAAGCCCAGAGCGCCCTTGAACATGCGGATGCGATCTGCGGCTACAAGCTTTACATTGATCTGATCGAGCCCGAGTTCCCCTGCGAGGAATACTATGCTACCGGCATGACGCAGGAGATCGACCGCTGCCGCTGGGCGCTGGAAAAGGCCCACACCGGCAAGCGGGTCGCGCTGGTGTGCAGCGGCGACGCGGGCGTTTACGGCATGGCCAGCCCGCTGCTGGAGCTGGCCGAGGATTACCCGGATGTTGCCGTGGAGGTGGTGCCCGGGCTCACTGCCGCCCTCAGCGGCGGGGCGGTGCTGGGTGCACCGCTGGCCCACGATTTCTGCGTGATCTCGCTTTCCGACCGGCTCACCCCGTGGGAGGTCATCGAAAAGCGGCTGGCCTGCGCCGCGCAGGGCGATTTCTGCGTGGCACTGTACAATCCCTCTTCCAAGGGCAGGCCGGACTACCTGCAAAAGGCGGTGCGCATCCTGCGCGCAAACGGCAAGGGGCCGGAGACGGTCTGCGGCCTTGTGCGCAACATTGGCCGCGAGGGCCAGAGCGCCCGGGTGCTGACGCTGGCCGAGCTGGAAGACACGCCGGTGGATATGTTCACCACCGTGTACATCGGCAACGGGAACACCCGCGCCCTTTCGGGCCGGATGGTCACACCTCGGGGGTATCGCAAATGAAAGCTGTCGTGTTCAGCGGTACCACTGAGGGACGCCGCTTCTCCAAAAAGCTGGCGGCACTGGGGGCTGAGGTGACCGTGTGCGTGGCCACGCCGCTGGGAGCCGAGGAACAGGGCGAGATGGCGGGCATCACGGTCCACGCCGGGCGGCTGGGACCGGATGCCATGACGGCGCTGCTGACGGGTGCAGACCTCTGCGTGGATGCCACCCATCCGTATGCGGTGGATGTGACCCGGAACATCCGCGCTGCGGCGGCACAGGCCGGCGTGGAATACCGCCGCCTGCTGCGGGCCCGGAGCCCGCTGCCCGAGGACTGTGTGGTGTTCGGGACCGCGGCGCAGGCGGCAGAGTACCTTGCAGGAACGAAGGAAAACATCCTGCTTGCCACCGGTGCCAAGGAGCTGGCAGCGTTTGCGCCGCTGGACCCGGCGCGGCTTTATCCCCGGGTCCTGCCCACGCCGGAGGGCATTGCCGCCTGCGAGGCAGCCGGGATCCCGCACCGGAACATCATTGCCATGCAGGGACCGTTTTCCTGCCAGCTGAACAAAGCTTTGATCGAACAGTTCCACATCCGGTATCTCGTCACCAAGGACGGCGGCGCGGCGGGCGGCTTTGCCGAAAAGGTGCAGGCCGCAGCCGAGACCGGCGTACAACTGGTGGTGCTGCGACGTCCGGAGGAGGTCGGCGAGACCGAGGCAGGATTATTCACGCATTGTCAGGAGATTTTGAAATGGTCACACTGATCGGTATGGGAAGCGGCAGCTGGGAGGCTTTGTCGGCACAGGCACAGGACGCTGTGCGCAGGGCAGGCCTTGTGTTTGGCGCAAAGCGGCTGCTGGCGGGCCTCCCGCCCGAGTGCACTGCCCGGCAGTTTGCCCTCTACCAGCCTGCCGAGATTCTTGAAACGCTGGCGCAGGCTCCCGGGCAGGATGCCGCCGTGCTTTACAGCGGGGACACCGGGTTTTATTCCGGCGCATCCGGCCTGCTCACGCCCCTGCGGGCGCTGGGCATCCCTGCGCGGGTGTATCCGGGCGTTTCCAGCATCCAGCTGCTGGCGGCGGCGCTGGGCCGCCCATGGCAGGACTGGAAACTGGTGTCGGCCCACGGCTGTGCCTGCGACCCGGTGGCAGAGTGCATGACGGAACGCTCCGTCTTTTTCCTCACCGGCGGCGCCGAAACACCCGCCACCCTCTGCCGGAAGCTGGCCGATGCCGGCATGGGCGAAGCCCACGCACTGGTGGGCGAAAACCTTGGCACCGGGGAAGAAGCCATTCGCTACGGCTCTGCGGCAGAGCTGGCGGGACAGAGTTTTGCACCGCTCAGCGTGCTTCTGGTGGAAAACTTCGATGTCCCGCACTTCCGCACGCCGGGCTTCCCGGACGAAAGCTTCATCCGGGGCCAGGTGCCCATGACCAAGCAGGAGGTGCGCGCTGCCGCACTGGCAAAGCTGGCCGTGAAGCCTGCGGATATCCTGTGGGACGTGGGGGCAGGCACGGGCAGTGTGAGCGTGGAGCTGGCACTGGCAGCACCCAAAGGACATGTGTATGCCGTGGAGTGCGATCCGGACGCCTGTGCCCTGATCCGGCAGAACCGGGCAAAGTTCCAAACTTACAACCTCACCCTCATCGAGGGCCGCGCCCCGGATGCACTGGCAGACCTGCCTGCGCCGGACGCCGTGTTCATTGGCGGAACGAAAGGCGGCATGGAGGGCGTGCTGGATGCCGTGCTTGCCAAAAACCCGGACGCGCGCATCTGCATTTCCGCCATTGCGCTGGAAACGCTGGGCGCTGCGGCTGCCGCCCTTACCGCCCGGGGCCTTGCCGCCGAGGTGGTGCAGCTGGCGGTCAGCCGCACAAAGCAGGCAGGTCGCCTTCACCTGCTCATGGCAAACAACCCCATCTTCCTCATTACGGGTATACGCAAATGATGCAATTCCTCATCGCCGCGCCCCGGTCCGGCAGCGGCAAGACCACCATGACCTGTGCCGTGCTGGCGGCACTGAAAAAGCGCGGGGCCGACCCCTGCGCCTTCAAAAGCGGGCCGGACTACATCGACCCCATGTTCCACCGCTCCGCTCTGCAGGTGGACAGCCATAATCTGGATCTGTTCCTCTCGGACCGGCCCACGGTGCAAGCGCTTTACGCCCGCTGCGCCGCCGGGCACGGCGCTGCCGTGTGCGAGGGGGCCATGGGCTTTTACGACGGGCAGGGCCTGACCACCCGGGCCAGCGCATGGGAGCTGGCAGACACGCTGGGGCTTCCGGTGCTGCTGGTGGTGCAGCCCGGAGGGGCCAGCGTAACGCTGGCGGCAGAGATCCAGGGCCTTGTGCACTTCCGCAAAAACAGCCATATTTCGGGCATCCTGCTCAACAGCTGCTCCGAAAAGCTGTATAAAATGCTCAAAGACCTGCTGGAAAGAGAGACCGGCCTGCCGGTGCTGGGCTATCTGCCCAACCTGCCGCAGGCAGCGGTGGAAAGCCGCCATCTGGGCCTGAAGACCGCAGGCGAGATCACGGACATTCAGGAAAAGATCGCTCTGCTGGCAGACCGTCTGGTGATGGACTGGGAGAAGCTGGCGGCGGTGACGGAAAGGCCGTGCCCCGAGGGCGGACGCCTTTCTCCCCGGGGAACGGCTTCCGCTTCTGTCCGCATCGCCGTGGCGAGGGACGGAGCCTTCTGCTTTACATATGCCGAAACACTGGACGCTTTGCGGGAGGCGGGCGCGGAGCCTGTGTTTTTCAGCCCGGTGCGGGATGCTGCCCTGCCGGAGGGAGTCTGCGGGCTGTATCTGCCAGGCGGCTACCCGGAGCTGTATGCGCAGGCCCTGAGCGAAAATAAAACCATGCGGGCCTCCATCCGGGAGGCGGTGAACGCCGGCCTGCCGACAGCGGCAGAGTGCGGCGGCTTTCTGTATCTCGGGCAGAGTCTGGAGGACGCCGAGGGAAAGAGCTGGCCCATGGTGGGCGTCCTGCCGGGAGCAGGCGTCCGGGCGGGCAGGCTGGTGCGGTTCGGCTATGCCGTCCTGACCGCAAAGCGGGACAGTATGCTGTTCCGCGCGGGAGAAAACCTGCCCGTCCACGAATTTCACCACTGGGATTCCACCGCAAACGGCACTGCATTTACGGCCCGCAAAAACGAGAAAATGCAGTGGGAATGCGGCTTTGCAAACGAGAATTTCTATGCGGGCTTCCCGCATTTATACTGGGCGGGCACGCCCCTGCCGGGACGCTTTGTGCGTGCGGCAGAACGATACAGCAAAACAAAAGGATGACCAAAATGACCGAAACGGAACTGAATGCACTTTTGGCGGGTATCACCCCGGCCAACGAAGCCGCCCGCGCGGCAGCACACGCCCACTGGGCCAGCCTTGCAAAGCCTCTGGGCGGGCTGGGCCGGCTGGAGACCATGCTGGAGGACGCCGCTGCCCTCACCGGCAGTGCGGAGTTTGATCTCTCCCGCCGGGCGGTGGTGGTGCTCTGCGCGGACAACGGTGTGGTGGCGCAGGGGGTGAGCCAGACCGGGCAGGAAGTGACCCGCGCCGTGGCCGAAAACCTTGCAATGCGGCGCACCAGTGTGTGCCAGATGGCCCGCGCGGCCCACTGTGATGTGGTGCCCGTGGATATGGGCATGGCAGGCGAACCGGTGCCCGGCGTGCGGAACTGCCGCATTGCCGCCGGGACGATGGACTTTACGGCAGGGCCCGCCATGAGCCGGGCTGAGGCGGTACAGGCCATTGGGGAGGGCGTCGCCCTTGCCCGGGAACTGACAGAGGATGGCTACAGGCTCATCGCCACCGGCGAAATGGGCATTGGCAATACCACCACATCCAGCGCAGTGGCAGCGGTGCTGCTGGGCCAGCCCGTGGAGCTTATGACCGGGCGCGGTGCGGGCCTTTCGGACGAGGGGCTTGCCCGCAAGGTGGATGCCATCTGCCGCGGCATCCTGAAGAATGAGCCGGACCCGGAGGACCCGCTGGATGTGCTTTCCAAGCTGGGCGGCTTTGACATTGCGGGTCTGTGCGGCGTCTTTCTGGGCGGGGCACTGGCCGGGGTGCCGGTGCTGGCAGATGGCTTTATCAGCGGGGTAGCCGCGCTGTGTGCCGTGCGGCTGTGCCCGGCGGCGGCAAAGGCCGTGTTCGCCAGCCACTGCTCCGCAGAGCCTGCGGCCCGTATGGTGCTGGAAGCACTGGGCAAGGCACCCGTCATCACGGCGGGGCTGCATCTGGGCGAGGGCACCGGTGCGGTGGCCAGCATCCCGCTGTGGGATATGGCACTGGCGGTGTACGGCGGGTGCTACTCCTTTGCGGAGGGCGGCATTGAGCCGTACAAGCCCCAATGCTGACGCTGGTGCTGGGCGGCGCAGCCAGCGGCAAAAGCGAATATGCCGAGAGCCTTGTGCTCAGGACCACCGGCCCCCGCTGGTACCTTGCCACTATGCAGGTATGGGACGCCGAGTGTGCCGCCCGGGTGGAAAAGCACCGCAAAATGCGGGCCGCAAAGCAGTTTGAAACGGTGGAGTGCCCGCTGCATCTGGAAAAGCTGCGTCTGCCTGCCCGGGGCACGGCCCTGCTGGAAGACCTGGGCAACCTTGCGGCCAACGAGCTGTACGACCCCGCCGGGGCAGGGGAGGATGCCGCCACTGCCATCCTGCGGGGGCTGGACAGCCTTTCTGCCCAGTGCGAAAACCTGCTCGTGGTCTCCAACGAGGTGTTCAGCGGCGGGGCTGACTATGCCGGCGATACAGACCGCTATCTGCGGGCACTGGCGCAGGTGAACAATGCCTTTGCCGCCCGGGCAGATGCGGTGGTGCGGGTGGTATGCGGCATCCCCGTGTACTATAAAGGAGTGGAAAAATGATCGTTTTGCAGACCATCGCGGTGGCCTTTGCCATGTTTTCGGCCATCCCGGTGCCGCAGTTCGACTGGAACGAAAAAAATATGCGCTACGCCATGTGCGCCTTCCCGCTCATCGGTGTGGTGATTGGGGCGGCATGGTGCGTGTGCGGGGCACTGCCTCTGCCGGGCCTTGCAAAGGCGGCGGGCTTTGCGCTGGTGCCTGTGTGGGTGACGGGCGGCATCCATCTGGACGGCTACGCCGACACCTGCGACGCCCTTTCCAGCTACGGCGACCGCACGAAAAAGCTGGAAATACTAAAAGACCCCCACTGCGGTGCCTTTGCGGTCATCCGGCTATGCAGCTACTTTCTGGCGACCTTTGCCCTGTGCACCTGCGTGCGGTTCACCCCCCGGGCGGGGGCGCTGTGGGCGCTGGCGCTGGTGCTGGAACGGGCACTTTCGGGCTATGCGGTGGCGGCATTCCCTATGGCGAAAAACACCGGTCTTGCGCACACCTTTGCCACTGCGGCAGACAAAACTGTGGTGCGCCGGGTGCTGGCGGCGCTGGCCGCAGTACTGTGCATGGGCATGGCGGCGCTGGGCGGCTGGGCACTGGTGCTGGCAGCGCTGGCGGTGCTCTGGCGCTACCATGCCGTGAGCCGGAAGCAGTTCGGCGGCATCACCGGCGACCTTGCCGGGTGGTTTTTGCAAAAGGCCGAGCTCTGGATGCTGGCGGCGCTGTGTGCCTGCCAGTGGGGAGGACTGCTATGATCTTTATTACCGGGCCGCTCTACAGCGGCAAGCGCACCTTTGCGCAAATGCTTCCCGGCAAGGCGCTGGCCGATGTGCAGCAGCTGGCGGCAGATGCCGCCGACCTGTCTGCCTTGGCAGACAAGCTTGCCCATGAATACGATATCCTCATCGCCACCGAGGTAGGCGGCGGTGTTGTGCCGATGGACCCAAAGCAGCGTGCCGACCGCGAGGCGGCGGGCAGGCTTGCCTGCCTGCTGGCCGCACGGGCAGAGTGCGTCGTGCAGATGTTCTGCGGCATCCCAACGGTTTTGAAAGGAGAATTGTCTCAATGCTGATCTATCTTCTGCGTCATGGCCAGACGGAATACAACGCCCAGAAGCGTTATCAGGGCCAGCGCGACATCCCGCTCTCACCCGAAGGCGCTGCCCAGCTGCGCCGGGCAGATTTTGACCCCGATGTGGTTTATGTTTCCACCCTGCAGCGCACCAGCCAGACGGCGCGCATCCTGTTCCCGGAGGCGAAGCTTGTGCCGGTGGACGGTCTGAAAGAGATGTGCTTTGGCAGCTTTGAGGGCCGCAATTTCATCGAGATGGAAAAGGACCCCGAGTATCAGGCATGGGTGAAGGCCAACTGCGAAAGCCCCTGCCCGGACGGAGAGCGCAAGACGGACTTTTCGGATCGCATCTGCCGCACTGTGGCAGAGCTGATCGATAAAGCCCTTGCCGCAGGCGAAGAACGGCTGGTCATTCTGGCCCACGGCGGCACCCAGATGGCCGCCATGGAGCGGTTTGCCGTCCCCCACAGGGACTACTACGCATGGTGCGGGCCCAACGCGGGCGGCTTTGTGCTGGATGCAAAGGACTGGACGGAAAAGCATCTGCTGTATCTCGTGAAGACCGTCCAGTACACAAAGGAGAGCAGGGCATGATCCTTCAGGCAGTTGTCGGCGGCTTTGTGCTGGACGCCCTCTTCGCAGACCCGGCGTGGCTGCCGCACCCGGTGGTGCTCATGGGCAGATGCATCTCCCGGCTGGAAAAGTTCCTGCGCGCCCGCCTGCCCGGCACCCCGCAGGGAGAGCTGCTGGGCGGTGCCGTGACGGCGTTCTGCCTGCCGGTGGGCACCTTTCTGGTCACGAGCCTTGTGTGTCTGGCGGCGGCAAAGCTCAGCCCGTGGCTGGGCCTTGCCGTACAGATGTTCTGGTGCGGGCAGGCGCTGGCAGCCAGAGGTCTTGCACAGGAGAGCACAAATGTGTATAACGAGCTGGTCCGGAACGACCTGCCCGCTGCCTGCAAAGCCGTGAGCCGCATCGTGGGCCGCGACACCCAGAACCTGACCGCCGAGGGCGTGACCAAGGCTGCGGTGGAAACGGTGGCCGAAAATGCCAGCGACGGCGTCATTGCACCGCTGCTGTATATGCTCATCGGCGGGGCACCGCTGGCGCTGACCTACAAGGCCATCAACACCATGGACAGTATGCTGGGCTACAAGAACGAGAAGTACCTTTATTTTGGCCGCGCAGCCGCGAAACTGGACGATGTGGCCAACTACATCCCCAGCCGCCTTGCCGCCCTTTTGTGGGTAGCGGCTGCGGCCTTTACCGGAAACGATGCCAAGGGTGCATGGCGCATCTGGCGGCGGGACCGGCACTGCCACGCCAGCCCCAACAGCGCCCAGACCGAAAGCGCCTGCGCCGGTGCACTGGGCGTGCAGCTGGCCGGCCCGGCTTACTATTTTGGCGAATATTACCCCAAGCCCACCATCGGCGATGCCCTGCGCCCCATTGAGCCGCAGGACATCCTGCGCGCCAACCGCATGATGTATGTGGCAAGCGGCTTTGCGCTGGCATGGGGTGCAGCAATACGGGGGTTCCTTGCATGAAACAATTGACCCATGGCGGCGACTGGGCGGGCTACCGCGCCGAGTTTGGCCGCGACCCGCTGGATTTTTCGGCCAATGTCAGCCCGCTGGGTCTGCCCGGGGGCGTGGCAAAGGCCATTACGGCGTCCCTTACCATGGCTGACCGCTACCCGGACCCGCTGTGCCGGGCCCTGCGTGAAAAGCTGGCGGTGGCTGAGGGTGTGCCCGCCGAATGGCTGCTGTGCGGCAACGGCGCGGCAGACCTCATCTTCCGGCTGGCGCTGGCCGAAAAGCCCCGCACCGCCCTTGTGACGGCACCCACCTTTGCCGAGTACGCCACGGCACTGGGAACTGTGGACTGCAGGGTGGAACGGCATTTTTTGCGGGAGGAAAACGATTTTGCGGTGACGAAAGATCTCCTGAACGCGGTGCACCCGGGTACAAATATGGTGTTCCTCTGTCAGCCCAACAACCCCACCGGCCAGCTGGCAGAGCCTGCCCTTGTGGAAGCACTGCTACGCAGATGCGAAGCCGTGGGTGCGGTGCTGGCCGTGGACGAATGTTTTCTGGATTTTCTGCCGGAGGGCGAAGGCCTTTCGGCAAAGCATCTGCTGAAAAACAGCAAAAAACTGATTATTTTAAAAGCCTTCACCAAGCTCTACGGCATGGCGGGCGTGCGTCTGGGCTATTGCCTGTGCGCAGATGAAAGCCGCCTTGCCCGGATGCAGGCAGCGGGCCAGCCGTGGGCGGTTTCCAGTCTGGCACAGGCGGCGGGCATCGCTGCGCTGGACGAGACGGACTATGTGGCGCAGGTGCGTGCATTGATCGGAACACAGCGGCCTGTGCTGGCAGACGGCCTGCGGGCGCTGGGCCTGCGGGTGATCGAAGGCCGGGCCAACTATCTGCTGTTCCGCGCGCCGGAAGCGCTGGGCGCTGCGCTGCGGCACAAGGGCGCGGTGCTGCGCAGCTGCGGCAACTATCCGGGTCTGGACGCAGGCTGGTACCGCACCGCCGTGCGCACCGAGAATGAAAACCGGCAGCTGCTTGCGCTGCTGGCCGAGACTCTGCCGGAGGTGGCGCAATGAGCAAAGCAAAATGCATTATGGTGCAGGGCACCATGAGCGGTGCGGGCAAAAGCCTGCTGTGCGCGGCGCTGTGCCGCATTTTTGCGCAGGACGGCTACCGTGTGGCACCCTTTAAAAGCCAGAACATGGCCCTGAACAGCTTCGTCACCCGCGACGGCGCGGAGATGGGCCGTGCGCAGGTGGTGCAGGCACAGGCTGCGGGCACAGAACCGGATGTGCGGATGAACCCCATCCTGCTCAAGCCCAGCAGCGATGTGGGCAGTCAGGTCATCGTAAATGGCAGGGCCCGGGGCCAGATGTCCGCCGCCGATTATTTCAGGATGAAGCGCAGCCTTATCCCGGACATTCTGGAAGCCTACAACAGCCTTGCCGCCGAGAACGACATCATCGTGATCGAAGGCGCGGGCAGCCCGGCAGAGATCAACCTGAAGGCGGATGATATCGTCAACATGGGCCTTGCAAAGCTGGTGGATGCGCCGGTGCTGCTGGCGGGCGATATCGACCGGGGCGGCGTGTTCGCGCAGCTGTACGGCACCGTGGAGCTGCTGGAAGCCGACGAGCGTGCCCGCATCAGGGGGCTCATCATCAACAAGTTCCGGGGCGATGTGGAGATCCTGCGGCCCGGCCTTGCCATGCTGGAAGAAAAAACGCACCTGCCCGTAGTGGGTGTGGTGCCGTATCTGCGGGTGGAGATCGAGGACGAGGATTCTCTCTCGGATCGTCTGGAAGCAAAAAGCGCCGTCAAACCGCTGGATATCGCCATCCTGCGCCTGCCGCATGTGTCCAACTTCACCGACTTTATCCCGCTGGAACAGCACCCGCTGCTGGGCGTGCGGTATGTGCAGCGCACCCGCCAGCTGGGCGCGCCGGATCTCGTCATCCTGCCCGGTACCAAGAACACCATGGATGACCTGCGCTGGCTGCGGGAAAGCGGACTGGAAGCGGCGGTGCTTAGGCTTTCGGCAGCCGGTACACCGGTGCTGGGCGTGTGCGGCGGCTATCAGATGCTGGGCGAACAGCTCTGCGACCCGGCAGGGGAGGAGAGCGGCACTCCCTGTACCCTGCGGGGCCTTGGCCTGCTGCCCACCACGACAGTGTTCGGCACCGAAAAGCACCTGACCCAGACCGCAGCCCGCGCTGCCGCTGCCCCCTTTGCCGGGGCAGCGCTCACGGGCTACGAGATCCACGCAGGCCGCACCGAGGTGCGGGGCAGTGCGTTCTGCACCCTTGCAGACGGCACGCCGGAGGGCTGTGTGCAGGGCGATGTGTTCGGCACCTACCTGCACGGGCTGTTCGACACCGGCGAACTGACCGAAAAATTGACCGCTTTTTTGTGCAGAAAGAAGGGGATCGACCCGGCCGGGGCCGACCTCATCCCCATGGAACAATACCGTCAGCAGCAGTTTGACCTGCTGGCAGACGGCGTGCGTGCGGCGCTGGACCTGCCTGCCGTTTACGCCGCTATGGGCCTTGCCGGACCGAAAGGAGAAAACGCATGACACCGCAGCATCATCTGCCCGCCGACATTGAACGGACGAGCATCTCCATTATCACAAGGGAACTGGACGAACTGGGCCTGACCCCGCCGCCGGAGACGGCTGCGGTGGTCAAACGGGTCATCCACACCACTGCCGATTTCGACTACGCAAAAAATCTGCGCTTTACCCCCGGCGCGGTGGAAGCCGCTGTCAGAGCCCTGCAGAGGGGTGCGGTGATCGTCACCGACACCAACATGGCGCTGGCGGGCATTTCCAGACCGGGCCTTGCAAAGCTGGGCTGTGAGGCCGTTTGCTACATGGCCGACCCCGCTGTGGCCGAAGCGGCAAAGCAGGCGGGCACCACCCGCGCCGTGGCTGCCATGCACCGCGCTGCCCGGGAGCACCCGGGGGCCATCCTTGCCGTGGGCAATGCGCCCACAGCCCTGCTGACCATCGCAGAAGAAATAGAAGCCGGGCTGCGGCCTGCGCTGGTCATCGGTGTGCCGGTGGGCTTTGTGAACGTGGTGGAAAGCAAGGAGACCCTCTTTGCAATCTGCGAACAGCACGGAGTGCCTGCCATTGCTGCCATGGGGCGCAAGGGCGGCAGCAATGTGGCCGCAGCCATCTGCAACGCCCTTGTTTATTCTGCCGCCGAAATGCTGGACCCCTCTGCCAGAGGGTGGAGAGGATAAAGGGCAGGCCGTCAGACCGCTTTCTCCGCAAACAGCGGCAATGCCGAATAGATAAAGGCTCTCCCTGCTTGACAAACAGGGAGGGCCTTTTTGTTATACAAAAAGGCTGCTGCACGCTTTTTGCCGTGCAGCAGCCTTTGAGAAAATGATGGTGGAACGCAGTTCAGGAAAAATTATTTGCCCAGATGCCAGATGTCCCGGTCGTACTCGGCAATGGTGCGGTCGGAGGAGAACATGCCTGCTTTGGCAATGTTCACCAGACACTTGCGCCGCCAGCCCTTCGGGTCGCAGGCGTAATCACTGAGGGCCTGCCCCTTGCGCACGACGTAGGCGTTGAAGTCCGGCAGGGTCTGGAACCAGTCCTTGTGGATCAGCTCGTTGTGCAGGCGGGTCAGGTTTTCGGCGTGACCGGCGGCCAGCATCTCCGGCCCGGTGAGGAAGTTGATGGCGCGGCGGATGTTGGCATCCCCCTCCACCCACTGGGCGGGGTCGTAGTCGCCCACGGCGTAGCGGTGGATGACCTGATCGGAGGTCTGGCCGAAGATATAGATGTTCTCCTCGCCCACCTGCTGGCTGATCTCCACATTGGCACCGTCCATGGTGCCCAGCGTCAGCGCGCCGTTCAGCATGAACTTCATGTTGCCGGTGCCGGAGGCTTCCTTGGAGGCAAGGCTGATCTGCTCGGACAGGTCACAGGCCGGGATCAGCTTTTCGGCGGCGGTGACGTTGTAGTTCTCCACAAAGACCACCTGCAGCCACTGGGACACCTCCGGGTCTGCGGCGATGACCTTGGACAGGGTCAGCAGCGCATGGATGATGTCCTTTGCAATGGTATAGGCAGGTGCGGCCTTGGCACCGAAGATGCTCACCAGCGGAGCAGCGGGCAGGTGCCCGGCCTTGATCTCGTAGTACTGATGGATGAGGTACAGCAGGTTCAGCTGCTGGCGCTTATACTCGTGCAGGCGCTTGGACTGGATGTCGAACACGGCATCGGTGTTCACGCTCACCTTCTGGGTGCGCAGCAGCCAGTCTGCCAACGCTTCCTTGTTGGCCTTTTTCACGGCGGTCAGCTGGTCCAGCACAGTTTCGTCATCAGCAAAAGCCAGCAGCTTTTCCAGCTCGGCAGCGTCCTTGCGGAAGCCGGAGCCGATGTGCTGTTCCAGTGCGGCGGTCAGGCGGGGGTCGCATTCCAGCAGCCAGCGGCGGAAGGTGATGCCGTTGGTCTTGTTGTTGAACTTTTCCGGGTACAGCTCGTAGAAGCCGTGCAGCTCGGAATTCTTCAAAATCTCGGTGTGCAGCGCCGCCACGCCGTTGGTGGAGTGGGTGAAGTGGATGTCCATGTGGGCCATGTGCACTCGGTCGTCCTTGTCGATGATGGCAAGGCTCTCGTCCTTGGTGCGGGTGCGGGCCAGTGCATCCAGCTTTTCGATAATGGGCATCAGCTGGGGCACAACAGCATCCAGATAGGCGCGGGGCCACTTTTCCAGCGCTTCGGCCAGAATGGTGTGGTTGGTGTAGGCGCAGGTTTTTGTGACGATCTTTACGGCTTCCTCAAATTCGATGCCCTTTTCGCCCAGCAGCCGGATCAGCTCCGGGATGACCATGCTGGGGTGGGTGTCGTTGATCTGGATGGCGGCATAGTCGGCCAGATCATGGTAATCGCAGCCCCGGGCGGCACACTCGGCCAGAATCAACTGGGCACCGGCAGAGACCATCAGGTACTGCTGGTACACCCGCAGGCGGCGGCCCGCCTCATCGGAATCATCCGGGTAGAGGAAGAGGGTCAGGTTCTTGTCGATGGCAGTTTTATCGAAGGCGATGCCGTCATGGACGATGCTCTCATCGATGGTGTCAAGGTCAAACAGGTTCAGGGTGTTGGTGCGGCCCTCGTAGCCAGTGACCGCCAGCTTGTACAGCCGGGCAGTGTACTCCTTGCCTGCCAGCTCCACCGGATAGGTGATGTCGGTCTTTTCCGCCCAGCTGTGGGCGGTGAGCCACGGGTCGGGCTTTTCGTTCTGCACGCCGTCCTCAAAGGACTGGTGGAACAGGCCGAAGTGATACCGTAGGCCCACGCCGTCGCCGGGCAGGTTCAGCGTTGCCAGAGAGTCGAGGAAGCAGGCCGCCAGACGGCCCAGACCGCCGTTGCCCAGAGAGGGTTCCGGCTCTACCTCTTCGATATCGGAAAGGCTCTTGCCGGCGGCAGCCAGTGCATCCCGGGCTTCATCGTACAGTCCCAGATTGATGAGGTTGTTGGACAGCAGCTTGCCGATGAGAAATTCGGCGCTGATATAGTACAGCTTGCGGCCGGTGACCGGCTGCACACGGTCGGCGCTCTTCTGCCGGACGAGTTCCAGCAGCGCGAGATACAGCTCCTGATTCGTGCAGTCTGCCAGCGGCTTGCCCGTGAGACCCTGTAACGTTTCGGTAAAGCTCATAAATGCATCCTCCTTTGTTAGAGTGTATCTGAAAAGTCGAAAATTTAGTCTGTTTCTACAAGCACAGCCGGATCTTGCGTGAAACAGCCTTGAGATCCACAAAGGATCCCTGCGGCTCTTTGCCTTAGAGCCCGCTTGTGCTTGCGGAATATTCGTCATTTTCTTTGTTTTCAAATACACCTTGCGGAAAACAGGTTTGACATCTGTACTTCCAGATATACCACATAAAACAATCAAAATCTTGCCTAAAAAGCGCAGACTGTGGTACAATCCTATCATCAGGAGACTAACTATTAAAAGTCAAGCCCCAAAATGAAAAAATCCGCCAACCGACCGCTGCCCCTGACAAACAGCATTCAAATGCTGGAATCAGAGCAGCGAGGGCGACGGAGAGAACAGCAAAGCAAGCCCAGCCAGCCGTCGCACAAACAGGATAGCATTTGAATGCTTCGGTTCGTCAAGGGTTCGCTGCGCCAGCTAAGTTTCTGTTGGAATTAGCTCAGGCTCAGGAGAAAATCATGCAGCTGCAAGATATGCTTTCCCGGATTTCTGTAAGGCATAAATCAACCGAACGAGTTTCTTCATGGCGTGGGACAGGGCAACATTGTAGTGTTTTCCTTCGGCACGTTTTTTGGCAAGGTATTCAGCAAAGACAGGATTCCAGTAGCAGACGTACTTAGTTGCGTTGTAAAGGGCATGTCGCAGGTAGCGGGAGCCACGTTTTTCCATGTGAGCATAGCAGTTCGTGAGTTTTCCGGACTGGTATGTAGATGGAGAGCAGCCAGCGTAAGCAAGAATTTTGTCAGGAGAACTGAAATTGGAGAAATCCCCGATTTCTGCAAGGATCACAGCAGCGGAGTTTACTCCCATGCCGGGAATCGAGAGAATTGGTGGATTGAGCTCATCTATGATTTTCTGAATAGAATCTTCGATTTCGTTGATCTCGGAGGCAAGTTCTTGAATGAGTTTAATGGTATGCTTCAATTCCAGAGATTTAGCAGGCATGACAGAGCCAATAGAAGCTCTGGCTGCCTCTCGAATCTGGATGGCTTTCTCTTTTCCGTAGCGTCCCTTGGACGCTGTTGTAAGAAGGTTTGTCAGCTTGGTAAGATGGACTTCTGAAATTTGCTTTGCACCGGGATATTCGCCGAGAAGTGCGTAGATTGAAGTGCCATGGATAGACGAAACAAGCTGTTCCAATTCGGGAAACAGAATCGTAGCCAATCTGGACACCGATTGCTTTAGTTTAGCGCGTTCCTGAACTTTATCAAATCGGTATCTTGTTAGTGACTTTAGCTCTTCGTTATGGTATGCTATATCCGTGTAGGACTTGAGGTCTACATCGGACAATAGCATAGTTGCAATCGTTCTTGCATCCACACGATCGGTTTTGGTTTTGCGAAGGCTGAGACTCTTTCGGTATAGGTTGGTGTGCAAAGGGTTAATGACATAAGTTGGCAGACCGTTGTCAAGAAGGAACCCAAGAATGTTGTAGCTGTAATGCCCGGTAGCCTCAAGTCCTACTTTTATTTTGTCTGACTTTTTGGTACAGTCTCGAATCGTCTGAAGTAGTTGCTTGAATCCATCCATGTTGTTGGGAATAGTAAAACAGTCGGCACGAACCGTCCCGTCTGAATCAAGAATGCAGCAGTCATGCTTATCCTTGGCAACATCAATTCCAACACAAACCATTTTGATGCCTCCAGTATATTTATTTCGATGCTGTTCAGGACCACAGACTTCTTTGCTCTTGTAACCTCGTTCTAAATAAACCGTCTGGCGGTATCTAACTGATTAACATTTCAACAAAGAAGCTGTGGTTGGAGCCTCCCGAAAACCGTCTTTGCGGTAGGTGATACATACCAATCCACAGCATCCTGAACTTATTGTAGCATTCCGCTGGAGAGCGGTCTATAAATACTACTATTTTATTATACGAGGTGAAACGATGCAAAATCAGGCATCTTTGCAGGAGACCAAGCAGCACGGTGCCGTGCGGTTTCCCTTCAATCTGTATCCCTGCACCATTCCGGGGGACTTTCCGCAGGTGGCGCTCCACTGGCAGGAGAGCATGGAGCTGGTCTTTGTCAAGCGGGGCACAGGGCTGGTGCAGGTGGGCGCTGAGAGCTGCCCGGCCCGCATGGGGGACATCTTTATTTTTACGCCCGGCACCCTTCATGCCCTGCGGCAGGCCGAGGGGCAGTGCATGGAATACGAAAATATCATTTTTGAGCTGGAGCTTCTGGGTGGCGCAGAGGACCTTTGCGCCGAGAAATATCTGCTTCCGCTGCAAAGCGGGCGTCTGTCGCTGCCTGCGCGGCTGACCCCGAACGATTTGTGCTATCTGCAGGCCGCCGCCTGCCTGCGGGAGGTGGAGGATGCCAACCGTGCCAAGCTCCCCGGCTATGAACTGCAGGTCAAGGGGGCGCTGCTGCGGTTTCTTGCCCTGCTCCTTGCACAGGGCCGGCAGCGGCTTGCCGCCGAGACAGCCGACACCCAGCGGCTGAAAACGCTCCTGCAATGGCTCTCGGCCCATTATGCCGAGGCGCTCCGGGTCGCTGATGCCGCCGGGGTCTGCTCCTTCAGCGCCAGCCATTTTATGCGGTGGTTCCGGCAGATGACCGGACAGAGCTTTGTGGCCTTTCTGAACGAGTACCGGCTCAACGCCGCCGCCGAAGCACTGCAGGCCACGGATGAGACGGTTCTGACCATCGCTTCCCGGTGCGGGTTTGAGAACCTCTCCTATTTTAACCGGGCGTTCAAGGCACACTTCGGCATGACACCCCGGGAGTACCGGAAAAAATAAGCAAAACGAGGCCGTTCTGCCTCTCTGGAAAAGAGAGGGTACGGCCTCGTTTTTTGCACATCAGACCTCCGGCGGCGGGCAGCAGCTCTCCCGTGGGATGAGCCGGTGCGGCACGATGATCTTTGTGGCCAGAAGGTTCGGGTTCTCGATGTGGTTGATGGTCTGGCTGGCCGCTTCCATGCCCAGCTGGTAGGGGTTCACGTCCACGGTGGTCAGCTGCGGGCTGGTGATGCGGGAGAACAGCGAGTTATTGAAGGAAACGATGGAAAGGTCTTTCGGGACGTGCAGCCCCAGTTTGCCGCAGAACTGCTCCAGCACCACAGCAAGAATATCATCGCTGACCAGCATGGCGGTGGGGCGGTCCGGCGCGGTGAGCAGGGCCTTCAGCGTTTCTTCGTACGCATCGTTCAGGGTGTCGATTTCCATGCAGTCCTCTTCGCGGGGGGTGATGCCATGCTTGAGCAGGGACATCTGGTAACCGCGCTTACGCTCTGCCGAAAACAGCATGGCATTGCTGACACCAAAATAGGCAATGCGGCGGTGGCCCATCTCATAGAGGTAGTCGGCGGCTTCCTCTCCGGCAAGGGCGTTGTCGTTGTCGATATAGATGGTCTGGTTGGCGGACTGTGCTGCCTTGCCCACAATGACGTGGAGCAGCCCTTCGCTGCGCAGATAGGCCGCCACAGGACAGTCCTTTTTGGAGTAGAGCAGGATGAAACCGTCTGCCTGCGCGTTGGCCACCATGCTCTGGATGGCGTCCAGAACCTCTGCATCATCCTGCCCGGTGATGACCGTGTTCACATACCGCCGCTGGTTGCAGAACTGCCCGATGCCGCGGATGATCTCCAGATGGAACGCATTCTCGTAGACGTCCCGCTGGGAGGAGGGCAGAATGATGCCGATGGTCTTGGAAAAAGCTTCTACTGGTTCGGCTTCAAAGTTCGGCTCATAGCCCAGCTGTGCCATGATGCGGCGCACCCGCTCCTTGGTGTCCCGGCTGATGGAAGGGCTGTCCTTGCAGGTGCGGGAAACCGTAGAGGGGGAGACCCCCGCTGCCGCTGCGACATCTTTGATGGTAACTGCCATAGTCTGTTCCTCCCTGATATAGTGGTTCTATTGTAAAGCTGTTTGCACGCAATGTCAATGTTTGCGCACGGAATTGCGTAAACCGTGCAACGCCGCGCCTGCGTACCTTCGACAATTTCCACAAATAAGCTTGCATCCGCTTGTGCAAAACACAGAAAAATTATTTTCACGCCAAAAAACTCTTGTAAAAACTGCGGAGTTGGATTATTCTTGTTGCGTAAAGTAGTGCAAACACAATGCAACGCTTGCACTAAACAATGCAAAAAGGAATGAGGAGGAACATCATGGCAACAACAAAAGCGGCTCCGGGCAAAAAGGGGCTTATCAACTTCGACTTCTTACAGAAGCTGGGCAAGGTGCTGATGACGGTCATCGCCGTTATGCCCGCTGCCGGTCTGATGATCAGTCTGGGCAAGCTGGTGCAGATGGGCGGCGGCGACATCGCAGCGGTCATGACCATCGGCACCACCATGGAGAACATCGGCTGGGCCGTCATCAATAACCTGCACATCCTGTTCGCTGTCGCCATCGGCGGCAGCTGGGCAAAGGAGCGTGCAGGCGGTGCCTTTGCCGCCGTGCTGGCGTTCGCCCTCATCAACGTCATCACCGGCAACATCTTCGGCGTCACCAGCGCCATGCTGGCAGACCCCAATGCCGTGACTCACACCCTGTTCGGGCAGGAAATCGCCGTCAACGGCTACTTTACCTCCGTGCTGGGTGCTCCGGCCCTGAATATGGGCGTGTTTGTGGGCATCATCGCCGGTTTTGTGGGCGGTGTGGCTTACAATAAATACTACAACTTCCGCAAGCTGCCGGATGCACTGGCTTTCTTCAACGGCAAACGCTTCGTGCCCATGGTGGTCATTGGCTACTCGGTGGTCATTTCCATCGTGCTGTCGCTGTTCTGGCCTGTGGTCCAGACCGGCATCAACAACTTCGGCATCTGGATCGCCAACTCTTCCGAGACCTCTCCCGTTCTGGCTCCGTTCATCTATGGCACGCTGGAGCGTCTGCTGCTGCCCTTCGGTCTGCACCACATGCTGACCATCCCCATGAACTACACCTCCTTCGGCGGCACCTACACCATCGCCACCGGCGTCAATGCAGGCAGTCAGGTATTTGGTCAGGACCCGCTGTGGCTGGCATGGGCCAACGACCTCATCAACTTCAAGAAGGCCGGTGACATGGCTGCTTACAATAACCTGCTGGCTACCGTTACCCCCGCCCGCTTCAAGGTAGGCCAGATGATCGGCGCTACCGGTCTGCTGCTGGGCATCGCACTGGCCATGTACCGCCGTGTGGACGCCGACAAGCGTGCAAACTATAAGTCCATGTTCATCTCCACCGCACTGGCCGTGTTCCTGACCGGCGTCACCGAGCCGCTGGAATTCATGTTCATGTTCTGCGCCATGCCGCTGTACATCGTGTACGCACTGCTGCAGGGCTGTGCTTTCGCCATGGCAGGCATCATCCATCTGCGCCTGCACTCCTTCGGCAATCTGGAATTCATCACCCGCATCCCCATGTCTCTGCAGGCCGGTCTGGGCGGCGATATCATCAACTTTGTGATCTGCGTGGTCGCATTCTTTGCCATCGGCTATTTCGTGGCGTACTTCATGATTGGCAAGCTCAAGCTGGCTACGCCGGGCCGTCTGGGCAACTATACCGATGACAACGCGGACGATTCCGCTGCCGACGCAAAGACCGAGAAGAAGGCCGACAACGGTCAGGCCGAGCGCATCATCGCCCTGCTGGGCGGCCGTGAGAACATCGTGCTGGTGGATGCCTGCATGACCCGTCTGCGCGTTACCGTGAAGGACCCCGCCAAGGTGGCCGACCTTGCCGCATGGAAGGCTGAGGGTGCCCTGAGCCTGCTGGTGAAGGGCGACGGCATTCAGGCTGTGTACGGCCCCAAGGCAGACGTTCTGAAATCTGATATCAACGATATTCTGTAAAAAACTATGAAACTGCTGACTTTGAATACCCACAGCCTCATCGAGCCGGACTATGAGGCCAAGCGGGAGATCTTTGTAAACTTCATCGCAGCGGAGCAGCCGGAGGTGTTCGCCCTGCAGGAGGTGAACCAGACCGCCGCCGCTCCGCTGCTGGGGGACGCTCCGGCGGGGTACTATCCCTGCCCTGGCAATAGGGTGCCGCTGAAAGCGGACAACCACGCCGCAGCGGTGGCCCGGATGCTGGAACAGCGGGGCGTGCACTACTACTGGAACTGGCTCCCGGCAAAGGTCGGCTACGATATTTACGATGAGGGCGCGGCGGTGTTCAGCCGTGCGCCCATCACCGCAGCCGAAAACCTGCTGCTGAGCAAAACAAACGATTACAGCAACTGGAAGACCCGCCGCACACTGGGCGTCTGTGCAGGAGACGTCTGGTATTATACGGTGCACATGGGCTGGTGGAAGGACGAAGAGGAGCCGTTCGCTGCCCAGTGGGAAACGCTGTCGCAGGCAGCGGGCGCAAAACAGACCGCCTTTCTGCTGGGGGACTTCAACAGTGAAGCCGACGTGCGGGGGGAAGGCTATGACCTCATCCTCCGCAGCGGCTGGCAGGACACCTATCGTCTGGCGCAGCAGCGGGATGATGGCTACACCGTTGTGCAGGCCATCGATGGCTGGCGGGATGCCCCGGACGCGGCGGCAAAAAAGCGCATCGACCAGATCTGGTGCTCCCGAGCAGCAGCCGTAAAAAGCAGCCGGGTGGTGTTCAACGGCTTGCAGGAGCCGCAGGTATCCGACCATGCAGGTGTTTTGATCGAATTATAAAGGAAGGGAATCGAAGATGCAGAGAAGTGCAGGCATTTTGCTGCCCATCAGCAGTCTGCCGTCCCCTTACGGCATCGGCTGCTTTTCGCAGGAGGCATACGACTTTGTGGACTGGCTCAAGGAAGCCGGGCAGACCTACTGGCAGATCCTGCCGCTGGGTGTTACCAGCTACGGCGACAGCCCTTATCAGAGCTTTTCCGCCTTTGCGGGCAATCCGTATTTCATCAGTCTGGATGCACTGGTGGAGGAAGGGGTGCTGACTGCTGACGAGTGCAAAAAGACAAACTTCGGCCGCAAGGCAGACGACATCAACTACAGCCGCCTGTATACCGAGCGCGGCCGTCTGCTGCGGCTGGCGTACTCCCGCAGCGACATCGGGCACAACGAAGCGTTTACGGCATTCTGTGAGAAAAACAAGTGGTGGCTGGATGATTTTGCCCTGTTCATGGCGGTGAAGGACCGCTTTGAGGGCAAGCCGTGGATCGAGTGGGCCGAGGACATTCGTCTGCGCTGGCAGCCTGCCATGGACTACTACCGCCGGGAGCTGTATTTTGAGGTGGAGTACCACAAGTATCTCCAGTTCAAGTTCGACGAGCAGTGGCGCAGGCTGAAAGCCTACGCCAACAGCAAAGGCATCCGGATCATCGGCGATATCCCCATCTATGTGGCGCTGGACTCGGCAGATGCATGGGCAAACCCGGGGCTGTTCCAGCTGGATCAGGAAAATCTGCCCACGGCGGTGGCGGGTGTTCCCCCGGATGGATTTTCGCCCACCGGTCAGCTCTGGGGCAATCCGCTCTACCGCTGGGAAGCTCACTGCGAAACCGGCTATCAGTGGTGGATCACCCGCCTGTGGTACTGCTTCGAGCTGTACGATGTAGTGCGCATCGACCACTTCCGCGGCTTCGATGAGTATTTCTCCATCCCCTACGGCAGCGAGACTGCGGCGGAGGGCCACTGGGAGAAGGGCCCCGGTATCGAGCTGTTCCGCGCCGTGGAGCAGGCATTGGGCAAGCGGGAGATCATTGCAGAGGATCTTGGCTATATGAGCGAGACGGTCCGTCAGCTGGTGCGGGACAGCGGCTTCCCCGGCATGAAGGTGCTGGAATTTGCCT
>OJPL01000124.1_pt1 | contig 31633 bp, 26 predicted proteins | sample 1598501 | NCBI WGS metagenome assembly OJPL01 (sample SAMN03922486, study PRJEB24848) | human gut metagenome | isolation source: stool sample | host: Homo sapiens | place: Germany | collected 2011-05 | reverse complement strand
CGATGACGGTGAGGTTCCACCTGTTCCCATTCCGAACACAGAAGTTAAGCTCACTTGTGCCGAAGATAGTTCGCTGGAAACGGCGCGTGAAAATAGGTAGTCGCCGACTTGAACAAAACGCTTCAGAAGAAATTCTGAGGCGTTTTTTGTTGTCTGAACTGCTTCCGAAATTTTTGCCGTATATTGCGCGTACAGTGCACGAAAAGGCTCTAAGAGATCGTGTCTATCAAAAGGGGGAATATGAGGTGAGGCGTAGATCTGCAGTCAGGGCGGTGGGGATGTTCCTGCTGGCGGCTCTTGCCATTTTGATTTTATGCCGTTATCAGCACACTTCTGCTGTTCGACCGAAGGATAGATTTTCCGGCCAGATCCCGCAGCTGCACAGCACGGCAGACGCAGACGGTGACGGTGTGGACGACCAGCTGGACATTCTGAACGGCGCACTGGCCTATGTGAGCGCACATCCTAAATATAAAAGCCATTATTATAAGACTGGTTATCCTGACGATGGTTATGGAGTGTGCACTGATGTGGTAGCATATGCCTTGAAAAATGCGGGATATGATCTGCAGACTCTGGTAGACGCGGACATTCGGGAACATCTGGAAGAATATGGCATTGCAGAGCCGGATGCAAACATAGATTTCCGACGAGTGCGAAACCTGAAGGTGTTTTTTTCGCACACGGCAGCTGCCCTGACCACGGATGTTTCCGAAACGGAACAATGGCAGGGCGGTGATATTGTGATCTTCGAAAGACATATCGGCGTAGTGTCTGACCGTCGAAATAAAAACGGTGTGCCTTATGTGATCCACCACAATGACCCATGGCAGACAGCTTACGAGCAGGATATTTTGGAAGAGAGAACGGACATCGCCGGACACTACCGCATTTCTGAATAAAACTGAATAAAAGTAGAAAAAGCGGCCCCGCCGCGTTGAGCATTCAACGTGACGGGGCCGCATACTTTATTGGGTGGTGTACCGGTTACGATACGAGCTTCTGCTTAGCCCTTGCCTGCGCAGCCGAACAGCTCGATCTTCTCCTTGCACTTGGCCTCGATGGCCTTTGCGCCGGGAGCCAGCAGCTTGCGGGGGTCGAAGCCCTTGCCCTGCTGATCCTTGCCCTCTTCGATGTACTTGCGGGTGGCCTCAGCAAACACCAGCTGGCACTCGGTGTTGATGTTGATCTTGGAAACGCCCAGGCTGATGGCCTTAGCGATCATCTCATCGGGGATGCCGGTGCCGCCGTGCAGGACCAGAGGGATGTTATTGGTGGCCTTGTGGATGCGGTCCAGAGCCTCGAAGTCCAGACCCTTCCAGTTTGCCGGGTAGACACCGTGGATGTTGCCGATGCCGGCAGCCAGGAAGTCGATGCCCAGAGCAGTGATCTTTGCGCACTCCTCGGGGTCTGCGATCTCGCCGGCACCCACAACGCCGTCCTCGACGCCGCCGATGGAACCGACCTCTGCCTCGATGCTCAGGCCCTTAGCGTGTGCCAGAGCCACCAGCTCCTTGGTCTTTTCCACATTCTCTTCGATGGAGTAGTGGCTGCCATCGAACATGATGGAAGAGAAGCCGGCCTCGATGCAGGCCTTGCAGCCCTCATAGGTGCCGTGATCCAGATGCAGGGCAACGGGAACGGTGATGCCCATGGAATCGACCATAGCGCTGACCATGGCAGCGACGGTCTTGAAACCGGTCATGTACTTACCAGCACCCTCGGAAACGCCCAGGATCACGGGGCTCTTCATTTCCTCGCAGGCGGTCAGGACAGACTTGGTCCACTCCAGATTGTTGATGTTGAACTGAGGCACACCATAGTGGCCATCACGTGCTTTGATCAGCATTTCGGTTGCATTTACCAACATTATTCATTACCTCCACAAAATCATTGGGGCCTTGCTCGTTTCGTGCCTGCTTTGTGCACGTCTTAACGAACTTACAGGGTTAGTATACCCCAAACAGCGCCTAAAATCAATCCAAACAGGCTTTTTTCCTGCAACAATGCGGAAAATCGATCCCTGCGGGGAAGGAAACTTTCCGTCAAAAAGGGTCAGCACAGAACAAAAAACAACAATATTCCATAAAATCTGCAACATGAAGCCGCGCGGCGGGAAAGCAGCAAAAGGACGAATTTTCAACATGGATCCACATTCGTCAAAATGATATTGGAAGATCTGGCAAAACCGGACAGAATGCAGTTCAAAAAATTGTCATATTTCCGACTTGTATTTTACAAACTGTACGCAAGAAAAACAAACAGGTCGAACCGGAATGTGGAAAACACGGTGGAAAGTGTGGAATTCCACCCGTAAAACAGGCTTTAAAACAGGACTTTTGAACTTTCTCCACCGGGTTTTCAACATGTGGAAAAAGTGATCGGCCCTTTACGGATTGTATACCACATTTTTGTGGAAAACTTTTCTCATCGGCAAAACAGAGGACGCTTGTGCAACAACAGAGTGAAGATGCACCTGTGCGGCAAAACATTTCTGCAAAAAGGAGCGCGGCCTGCCAAAGCGGAAAATGCGGCAGACCGTGAACAGGGTGTGAAAACTTTTGCCGGACAGGGACAAAAAATGGTGATTTACTGGCAAACAAAGGCGGCATATGTTATACTTCAAAATGAGTTATCATATGGAAACGCGATGGGTGCGCAGTGCAGGATGCCGCGCACCTTTTGGAGGGTGCATGCAGCACGTTCCGGCAATACAAAGAAAGGGAGATAACACAATGGAAGAAAAGAATCAGCCGCGCCGTCCGCGCCGCAGCCCGGAGGAGAACACGCAGAAAAACGAGAGCCTTGTTTACGGCAAAAATCCTGTGACCGAGCTGCTCAAGAGCGGCTCCGGCGTGGATACCGTGCTCATTGCCGAGGGTCTGGCTCCGGCGGTGGCGGCTTACTATACGGCGCTGGCCAAGGAGGCGGGTGCCACGGTCAAGCGGGTGCATCCCAACAAGCTGCGCCTGATAACCGGCACTGAGAGCCATCAGGGTGTGGCTGCATTTGCCAGCGAGATCGAGTATGTGACGGTGGATGACCTGATGGCAGCAGCCAAGGCCAAGGGCGAGGCACCTTTTCTGGTGCTGAGCGATGGCATCGAGGATCCTCACAATCTGGGCGCAGTGATGCGCAGCGCTCTGCTGTGCGGTGCCCACGGGATCGTGATCCCCAAGCGCGGCGGTGCATCGGTGACGCCCACCGTTATCAAGTCCAGCGCGGGCGCAGCAGAGCGTCTGCCGGTGGCCCGTGTGGCCAACATCGGCGAGACCATCCGCCGCCTGAAGGATCAGGGCGTGTTCGTCTACTGCGCGGATATGGACGGCGTGTCCCTGCGCAGGAACAACCTCACCGGCCCCATCGCACTGGTGCTGGGCAGTGAAGGCAGCGGCGTTTCCCAGCTGGTCAAGAAGCTGTGCGACGGTGTGGTGCGTCTGGATATGGCGGCATCCGGCACCGGTGTGGACAGCTACAATGTGTCGGTGGCTGCGGGCATCATCCTGTACGAGATCCAGTCCCAGCGCGCAGCACAGCAGGCATAAACCGGTACAAAGGCCGGAACCTCAACGATATTTACAGGAGGGACAAGAATGCCGAAGGATAAAAATAACAACCAGGCAATGACCAAGGATGAGAAGTTCCGCTCTTTTTTCAGCACCACGGCGGTGAACATCCCGGAAGAAATGACCCGGCGGGATGAAGAACTGCCGGAGGAAAAGCCGCAGAAGCGGTTTGGCCTGTTTGCCCGCGGCAAGGCAGATCAGGAGGAAGCCCAGGCAGCAGAGCCGCAGGAAATGCCCACCGGTGAGGTGGTGCTGGGCGGGGATGCCCAGCCGGAGCAGGAAGCAGATCTGGAACTGATGCTGAAGCCTGCGGCAGACCCGGAGCAGGAGCTGGCCCCGTGGCCCCTTCTGGAGACGGAAGCGGAGGATGCAGAGCCGCTCAGGGTGGATTTCCCGGCCCCTGCTCCTGCAAAGAAACCGGAGCCGCCCAGACAGAGCACAGCCCCGGTGGCAGAGCCTGCCGGGCAGCGCAGTGAGGCAAAAACCTCCCGCAATCCCAAGAATGCACCGGAGGTGCTGCTGCCGCAGGAGGAACAGGAGCAGCAGGAAATGGCTCAGCTCAAGGCCATGATCAATGGCCTGAGCGAGAAAAAGCCCGCTCCCGGCGCAGCCGCGCCGACCCGGACGGCACAGGCAGAGGAAACAGCCCCGGCAGCGCAGCCGGAAACTGCTCCTGAATGTAAAAAAGAAGAAAGCGGCACGCCGCTGCCCGCTGCTGTGTTTGCGTCGGTGAAGGAAGCGGATGCCGACCTGCAGCCGAAGGAAAAAACAAGACCGGAACGCAAAAAGCCGGTGATCGATTTCTTTGGCCGTGCAGAGGACGAAGAAAAGCCGCAGGCCCCCTCGGCCCCGGCAGATGCGCCCGCTGCAAAAGAGGACACCATGAGCCTGCCGCTGCTGCCGCTGGACGGCGAAGCCCCGGCGGCAGAGCCGCAGACAAAGGCAGAGGCAGCGCCTCAGCTGGAACAAAAGCCGGAAGCCGGGGAGCAGCCTGCGCCGCTGGCTGAGGAGCCGGAGAGCGAGCCGCAGGGCCCGGAGGCGACAGCGGAAAAGCTGCACCGTATGAGCGCCGAGCTGACGCTGCGCTGCGTACTGGGCGGCATTCTGGCCGTGGTGCTGCTGCACTTTGGTCTGGTGTCGGATGGGCTGCTGCCCGCGATGGCCGCGCTGGACCCGGATGCAGCTCCGGCGGCATTCTACGGCGCAAACCTGCTGCTGCTGGCGGCAAGCCTGTGCGTGGGCTTCCCGGTCCTGCGGGACGGCCTGACCGGCCTGCGCGGGCGCCCCTCGGCCGATACGATGCCGGCTCTGGCTGCAGCGGCGGCGCTGCTGCAGGCCGTGACGGCAATGCTGAACGCCAATGTCTACCGCGGCACCACGGGCATTTCGCTGCTCAGCGGCATGGCGGCGCTGGGCCTGTTCCTTGCCCTGCTGGGCAGCCGGGTGATGCTGGCAGCGGTCAAGGGCGGGTATGAGCTGGTGACCAATGGCGTGGAGCATCAGGGCGCTTTCCGCGCCAGAGATAAGGACCTGCTGCGTGCGCTGGCACGGGATCTGGAACAGAAGGATCCATGGGTGCTGCTGAGCCGCCCGATGCAGGATGCCGAAGGCTTTGTGGAACAGAGCCTGTGCGAGCGTGCCAGTGAGCGCCGTGCCCGCAAGGTCTCGTACATTCTGCTGGGCGTTGCCCTGCTCAGCGGTGTGCTGTTCCTGCTGGCAGGAGCCGGGTGGAACAAGGCCGTTGCAGCCATGGTCGCAGTGCTGTGCATGGGTGCACCGCTGTCTTCCACCCTCATCGCGGGCATTGCATCGCTGCGGCTGCAGCGCGCCGCTGCGGCTGTGGGTGCGGTGGTGCCCGGCTGGCAGGCCATTGAGCAGCTGGGCGGCATCGATACGCTGCAGATCGACGCCGACGACCTGTTCACAACCGACAGCGCACAGCTGGAGGATATCCGTATCTTCAAGGGCGGCCGCATCGACCGTGCGATCCTGTATGCGGCCAGCGTGCTCAACGAGACCCACGGTGCTCTGCGGGGCCTGTTCCGCCAGATCATCGAGGACCGTACCGACATCCTGTTCCCGGTCAAGGATCTGGAACAGCATCGGGGACTGGGCTTCTCGGGCTGGTGCGATAATAACCGCATCCTCATCGGCACCCGCCGCTATCTGGAGAAGGAGGGCGTCTCGCTGCCGGATGAAGAGTACGAGGCGCAGCACTCCAAAAACGGGGAACTGCAGATCCTGTATCTGGCAGTCTCCGGCAAGCTGCACGCAATGTTCGTGCTGAAGTATGTGGGCGGGCGCAATGTGGCCCGGGGCCTTGCCGTGCTGCAGAAGGAAAATATCCGGCTGATGGTCACCTGTCAGGACCCCAGCCTGACCGCAAAGCATATCACCGAGGTGTACCGCCTGCCGGAGGGCATGGTCACAGTGCTGGATCAGGAGCAGTGCGATGCCATCAAGGCCGCGCCTGCCGACCCGGCGGACGTCTGCTGCATGATCCATCTCAAGGGCTTTGCCAGCCTGACCGGCGGCCTGCAGGCGGCAGATCAGGCCCAGAATGCTGAGAACAGTGCAACCACGGTGCAGATGGTCTCGGTGCTGTTCTCCATCGTCATTGCGGCTCTGCTGACCAGCGCGGGCAGCATCTGGGAGCTGTCGGTGGCGACGGTGCTGATGTATCAGGCCGCATGGAGCGCACTGAGCATTGCAGTCTGCGCTCTGAAGCAGCACAATTGAAAGTGGGAATTATTCTTAAAATAAATAGGAATTATTCTTGATTTTGCATTGGAAATATGGTATACTCTGTTCAGAACCTGAGCCGCAGGCGGAAAAATTTCCGCCGGGCTGAATGATAGAGCCGGGATCGGTCGATCCTGACAGAAGATCCGTTTTTGAAAGGAGAGCACCATGGAACTGAAGGGCACCAAAACCGAGAAAAACCTGATGGAAGCATTTGCCGGCGAGAGCCAGGCACGCAATAAGTACACCTTCTTTGCCAGCATGGCCAAAAAGGAAGGCTACGAGCAGCTGGCCGCGATCTTTGAAGAGACCGCCGGCAACGAGAAGGAACACGCAAAGATCTGGTTCAAGCTGCTGTGCGGCGGCGCGATCCCCGATACCCTGACCTGTCTGGACATGGCCGCAGGCGGCGAGCACGATGAATGGACGGAAATGTACCCCCGTATGGCCAGAGAGGCCAAAGAAGAGGGCTTCCCCCAGATCGCAGCCCTGTTCACCATGGTGGCACAGATCGAGAAGGAGCACGAGGAGCGCTACCGCGCGTTGGCCGACAACCTGAAGAACAGCAGGGTGTTTGCCCGCGAGGAACAGCAGGTGTGGCAGTGCCGGAACTGCGGATATACCTATATCGGCAAGTCCGCACCGCTCAAGTGCCCGGTGTGCGCACATCCTCAGAGCTATTTTGAGCTGAAAAAGATCAACTACTGATAAAAACAGGCAGACGCCGCCGTATCCGGTCCCGGGTACGGCGGCGTTTTGTACAAAATTGAAAACCGGATTTTAGCACTCCCCACAAAATGCGGCCCTGCGGTGCGGCAGAAGGGCCCAAAAACTTGACCATGTTTTGCTCTGCGTGTAAAATAATACGAAGATAAGAGTATTTGAACGTTTCCGGAAACAGGCAGGGAGGGCAAAGCCCATGAAGCAAAGATTCAAGACCGGCATTGGCGCATTCGTGCTGTGTGTGGCGCTGCTTTTGGCAGGAGCTCTGCCGGTCTGTGCGGTCGGGGCCCACCCGGTCCCGGACAGCGGTATGACGCTGGACACCTCGGAGCTGCTGCTGGAGCTGATCAGTGAGGACCCTGCCCCGGTGGCCTATCTGACGGTGCAGGCACCCAACGATTACTTTTTCCTGATCTGGACGTCCAGTGCGCCGTCGGTGGCGTCGGTGGACGGCACCGGCAAGGTGACCGGCCATTCCGAGGGCACGGCTTCCATCACAGCCTGCAACGAGCGAGGCGAAAAAACGGCCTGCCTTGTGACCGTGCGCAAAAGCACAGTGACCCGCCCGGTGCTGAACACCACCGAACTGGCGCTGACCATTACGGAGCAGGAGCCTGCGCCTTCGGCTCAGCTGAAGCTGGAACAGAATGACAGAGGGTTCATCTATGTGCGGCAGTGGGTGAGCAGCAGCCCTTCCGTGGCACAGGTGAGCAGCAGCGGAACCGTGACGGGCCAAAGCTCCGGCAGAGCCGTCATCAGCGCACTGACGACAGCCGGGCAGGTGCTGCGCTGCACGGTGACAGTCACCTCTGAAATAGGCCGTGTGCGGATGAGCAAAAACGCCATGCTGCTGCAGGCAGTGGGGGCCAGCCAGAAGCTGACCGCACAGGCTGCAGGCGGCAAAAACACGGCGATGACATGGCTCAGCAGCAACCCGGATGTGGCACAGGTGAGCACAGACGGCACAGTGACCGCTGTGGGCGATGGTGAGACCGTGATCCTTGCGGTCTCGCCGGAGGGCCGTGCCGATGCCTGCTACGTGGCGGTGGGAACGGCGGCGTGGCGGTTCCGCTCGGAGGACGAGCTTGCCGAAACGCTGACCCTGACCGGCCAGCTGCCCTATTCGGATGGAAAATGAAAATGGGAGCGTTCTGTGCAGCAGGATGCTCCTTTTTTTCAGGAACCAGCGGGCAGAAAGATCATCGTTCCCCGGGCAGACCACGCCATCCGCTGGGCCATGCAGCCGGGCGCACCGGCCAGCAGAAACAGGGCCAGTGCGGCGAGCAGCAGCACCCATCCAAGGCCGCTGTGCGGCCTGCCGGAAAAAGGCTCCCCTTTTTTGCGTCTCATCCCGCTGCCCCCTTTTTGCTGTGCTGGGCCATCCTATGCGCCGCAGGCACCGATTGTGCAACCGGCCCGGCTGTGGTACAATAAAACCTTAAGAGATACATTGTACAGGGAGAACGATCTTTATGCTTACCATCACACTGCTGGGCACCGCTGCTACCATGCCGCTGCCGGACCGGGCGCTTTCGGCTGCGTTTGCAGCCTGCGGCGGTCACGGCCTGCTCTGGGACTGCGGCGAGGGAACGCAGGCAGCAGCACACCGGGCAGGCGTGAACCTGATGCGGGCGGATGCCATCTGTCTGACCCACTACCATGGCGACCACATCTTTGGTCTGCCGGGCCTTTTGCAGACGCTGGGGGCGCAGGGCCGCACAAGGCCGCTTGCGCTGCTGGGGCCGGAGGGCCTGCCGGATATCTGGGCGGCTGTGCGGGCACTGACCGGCCCGCTGCCCTATCCGGTAAAGCCGCAGGTGCTTATGCCGGGCCAGTCGCTGGCGCTGGATGCGCTGAGCGAGGGCTGGCCTGCCGGTGCGCGGCTGGTGCCGTTTGCCACAAAGCACCGGGTAAAAAGCCTTGGCTACCGGCTGGAGCTGCCCCGTGCGGGCAAGTTTTCGCCGGAGCAGGCCCGGGCGCTGGGGGTGCCGGTGCAGCAATGGAAGCTGCTGCAGAAAGGGCAGAGCGTTGCCGTGGAGGGCAGAACGGTGCAGCCTGTACAGGTGCTGGGCGCCCCGCGCAGGGGGCTGAGCGTGGTGTTCTCCGGCGACACCGCCGCCTGTCCGGGCCTTTTGCAGGGGGCACAGGATGCAGACCTGCTGCTTTGCGACGCCACCTATGCGCTGCCGGAGCAGGAAGCGCAGGCCCGGCAGTGGGGCCACAGCACCTTCGGGCAGAGCGCGGCCCTTGCTGCACAGGCAGGCGCAAAACGGCTGTGGCTGACCCATTACTCCCCCATGATCACCGACCCGGAGGAGTATGCCGAACAGGCACAGGGCATCTTCCCAGCGGCAGAATGCGGCTTTGACGGCAAAAGCATCACCCTGCAGTACGAGGAGGTGCAGCCATGACCATCCGGATGGACGAGGGCGCGGCGGAGCTGCTGGACACCCTGCACAGGGCGGGCTATGCGGCCTACGTGGTGGGCGGCTGCGTGCGGGACAGCCTGCTGGGGCTTACCCCCCATGACTGGGATCTTTGCACCAGCGCCCTGCCGCAGCAGGGAATGGAGCTGTTCGGCGAAGAAAAATGCATTCCCACCGGCCTGCAGCACGGCACCGTAACCGTAAAGCAGGGCGGCGGGCTGTACGAGATCACCACCTTCCGCACCGAGGGGGCCTACACCGATGGCCGCCACCCGGACGAGGTGCATTTTGTACCGGATGTGCGGGAGGATCTGGCCCGGCGGGATTTTACCATCAACGCCATGGCCTACAATGAAAAAGAGGGTCTCATTGACCCCTTTGGCGGGCAGGACGATCTGCAAAGCGGCATCCTGCGTGCTGTGGGCGTGCCGCACCAGCGGTTTACCGAGGACGCGCTGCGCATCCTGCGGCTGTACCGGTTCGCAGCGCGGTTTGGCTTTTCCATCGACCCGCCCACGGCGCAGGCGGCACAGGAGCTGTGCGCCCATCTGGACTGTGTATCGGTGGAGCGCATCGAGGAAGAGCTTGCAAAGCTGCTGAGTGCACCCGCCCCTGCGGCATATCTTGACGAAAAAATACTCGGCGTTGTTTTGCCCGAGCTTTCACCGGAGGCACTGGCGGCGGCAAAGCCGGTGGTGGATGCCTGCCCGGCAGGGGAGCAGGCTCTGCCCGTCCGTCTGGCGGCGCTGCTGCTGAGCCTTGGCGAGGACGGCACCCGCCGCACCCTCAGGCGCCTGCGCTGCTCCAATGCCTGTATTGAGGAAACAGCGGTGTTGGTGCGGGAAGCCAGAGGGTGTGACGGTAGCTTTCTCTTCGGACACGATTCGGGCCATTCCATCGCCCGCCCTATTGCCTTCGGCAACAGGGTCCCACCCCAGCGGACGGTCCTCAGAGAAACTACCGTCACACCTGACTTTACTATCTACGCCCGCCGACTACTGGGCAAATATAACTTGTGTACCGTGCAGCGGCTGGCGGCACTGGGCACAGCCCTGCAGCCGGAGCGTTCGGCTGATTTTGCTGCACTTTCCGAATTGGCCGAACGATTGGATGCGGACGGCGTGTGCTGCCGCGTCAGCCAGCTGGCTGTGAATGGCCGCGATCTGATGGCGGCAGGCGTCCCGGCGGGGCCGGGCATCCGCAAAATACTGGAAGCGCTGCTGGATGGCGTGATCCGGGAAGAATACCCCAATGAGCGGCAAGCCCTGCTGGCCGCAGTGCAGCAGCTTGCTGCGTCTTGACAAGCGCTTTTTTCAGAGTTACTATTATACTACTGTTTTAGTGTGTTGAATGCACCAAAGGAGAACTTATGACCACACAGATCCCTGATTCAAAGCCGCGTGCCCTCATTGCTATGAGCGGCGGCGTGGACAGCTCGGTGGCGGCATGGCTCATGCAGCAGGCAGGCTATGACTGCACCGGCATCACCATGCGGCTCACCCGCAACGAAACGCTGGGTCAGTCCGGCTTTCACACCTGCTGCTCGGAAAAGGACATCGAGGACGCGGCAGAGGTGGCGTTTGCCATGGATATCCCGTACGAGGTGCTGGATTTCACGGCCGACTTCCGGGAGCAGATCATTGAAAAATTCGTCCGCGTGTATGAGGCAGGCGGCACGCCGAACCCCTGCATCGACTGCAATAAATATATGAAGTTCCGCCATCTGCTGGACTGGGCCCGGGCACACGGCATGGAGTATGTGGTCACGGGCCACTATGCCCGGGTGGAGCAGGACGAGGCCACCGGCCGTTTCCTGCTCAAAAAGGGGCTGGACGAGGGCAAGGACCAGAGCTATGTGCTCTACAACCTCACCCAGGAGCAGCTGGCGCATATCCGCCTGCCGCTGGGTGGCCTGCACAAGACCGAGGTGCGCGAGATCGCGGAGCAGCACAAATTCGTCAATGCCCGCAAGCACGACAGTCAGGACATCTGCTTTGTGCCGGATGGCGACTATGCCCGCTTTATGGAGGACTTCACCGGCAAACGCTACCCGGCAGGTGATTTTCTGGACGAAAACGGCAGGGTGGTGGGCACCCACAACGGCGCGGTGCGGTACACCATCGGCCAGCGCAAGGGGCTGGGCCTTGCCATGGGGGCACCTGTGTACGTCTGCGGCAAGGACATGCAGGCAAACACCGTTACGGTAGGGCCGGAGGAGATGCTGTTCGACCGCATCGTGTATGCGGACGAGGTGAACTGGATCGCCATTCCGGAGCTGACCGGGCCGCTGCGGGTCACAGCCCGCACCCGGTACCATCAGGTGGAGCAGGCCGCCACCGTCTACCCGGCAGAGTGCGGCTTCCGGCTGGAATTTGACCAGCCCCAGCGCGCCCCTACGCCCGGTCAGGCCGTGGTGCTGTATCAGGGCGACACGGTGCTGGGCGGCGGCACCATCACCCGCGTAGAAAAGTAAGGAGAACGAAATGCAAAATCAGTATTCCCGCACGCAGCTGCTGCTGGGCGCGGAAGCCATGGAAAAACTGCACAATTCCCGCGTGGCGGTGTTCGGCATCGGCGGCGTGGGCGGCTACACGGTGGAAGCGCTGGCGCGCAGCGGTGTGGGGGCACTGGATCTGATCGATGATGATAAGGTCTGCCTGACCAACCTCAACCGCCAGATCATCGCCACCCGCAGCACGGTAGGGCAATATAAGGTAGATGTGGCTGCGCAGCGCATCCACGACATCGACCCGGACATCAAGGTGACCACCCATCGGTGCTTCTTTGGCCCGGAAACACAGGACCAGTTCGACTTTACCCAGTACGACTATGTGGTGGACGCCATCGACACCGTCACCGGCAAGCTGGCCCTGGTGATGAAGTGCAAGGAGGCGGGCACCCCCATCATCTGCTCCATGGGCGCAGGCAATAAGATGGACCCGACCCGCTTTGAAGTGACCGATATCTACAAGACCTCGGTCTGCCCGCTGGCCAAGGTGATGCGCACCGAGTGCCGCAAGCGCAAGATCAAGCACCTGAAGGTGGTCTACTCCAAGGAGCCTGCCATGACCCCCATCGAGGATGACGCCATCAGCTGCAAGAATCACTGCATCTGCCCTCCGGGCACCCAGCGCAAGTGCACCCAGCGCCGCTCGGTGCCGGGCTCCAATGCCTTTGTGCCCTCGGTGGCCGGCCTGATCATCGGCGGCGAGGTGGTAAAAGACCTTGTGGGCTTTGTGCCGATGAAGGGGTAAAACAGACCGCAGACTCCTGCTGTGTGGGACGATTTTGAATGCGCTCCGCGTTGCTTTGCACATAAGCTAAGAAAATTATATTTTTGATTTTGGGGTCCAGAAACGCCTGCGGGCGTTTCTGGACCCCATTTTCATGGGCAGGGGTCGTGGAGGAAAGGCTTGTGCTTGCGGGCAGAACGTTAACTCCGCCGCGCGAATGTTTCCGCAGGAAACCAGTGCGGCAGCTTCCGCTTTCGGTTATGACTTCTCCCGTGAAAAGGCAATTCTGGAAAATCCGCAGATTTTCCAGAATTGCGAAATAAAATAATAATTCCGCTGAAAATGGTCAGAGCATCAGCTGAGACCATTTAAGATCGTGCTTTTTGCGCGCTGCAGTGTTCTATAATATAAATTTGCAATCAATTTGCAATTTGGTATTGCAATTGGAGAGAATATCGTGTATAATCATCCCTGTTCAAAATGCAAATTGATTGCAATTTGCCATAATAAATCGATTTTCTGCTGTGTTTGGAGTGTATATGGAACTGTTTCTGGATGTCCTGGGCGAATCTCTGGTGGATACCGCCAAGATGCTGCCCTTCCTGTTTCTGGCTTATCTTCTGATCGAATATATTGAGACCCGCCATGGTGAGCGCATCGAAGCACTGCTGGCCGGAGGCGGCCGCTGGGGCGCGATTCCGGGCGCGGTGCTGGGCTGTGTGCCGCAGTGCGGCTTTTCGGCCATTGCGTCCAACTTCTATTCCTCCCGCGTCATCACGCTGGGCACCCTGATGGCGGTTTACCTTGCTACCAGTGACGAAGCCATCCCGCTGCTGGTATCCATGCCGGCTTATTGGGACAAGCTGGCGGTGCTCATGGTCATCAAGGTGGTGTACGCCATTGCGGTGGGCTTTGCGCTGGACTTTGTCCTGCGCGGTGTGCTGCCCAAAAGCCTGCGTGGTGGCTACACCGGCCACGCGGATGAAGTGGACTGCCACGAGGAGCACAGCGACGAAGCCGGAAACGCACAGCCCATTTGGAAGGCAGCTCTGCGCCACACGCTGGAGATCTTCGTGTTCATTTTTGCGTTCAGTCTGGTGTTCGGCCTGATCGTCGAGGGCGTGGGCGAGGACGTCTTTGCCAGCGTTCTGGGCAGCATGGGCTTCTTCCAGCCGGTGGTGGCTGCGCTGGTGGGCCTGATCCCCAACTGCGCCGCCAGCGTGCTGCTGACCCAGCTGTATGTGGAAGGCGCCCTGCGCTTTTCCAGTCTGGTGGCGGGCCTGTGCACCGGTGCAGGCGTGGGTCTGGCGGTGCTGTGGCGCACCAACCCTTCCTGGAAGCAGAACCTCTTTATCACCGGCCTGACCTGGGGCGCAGGTGCCTTTCTGGGCGTGGCGATGCAGGTGGTCGTGGCCGTGTTTGCATAACGACCGGAACGGGCTGCCGCATCCGGTTTGGCTGTTATCCTTTTTAATATCTTCCTGCTGTGGAGAATGAAAAAACGGGCTGTTGCTCCGGGGCTTGCCCCCTGTGCAATGGCCCGTTTCATTTTTTACTGAATTTTAGCCGTTGTGATATGTTACATATTTTTGCCGGGGGTTCATGAAAACATGAAATAAAGCCGCTGTACAGGTCTTTTTTTGCGAAAAAGGAAAAATACTTTCTTTTTTCAAAAAGCAATTTACTTTTTGCCTCGTCTGTGGTAATATGTTAGTATCAGCACGGCCCGGAGCCATCCGCCCACCGTGCAGAAAGATCATCAAAATCTTTAAGACCGTTATCAGATTTTAGGAGGAAGATTTTATGAAGGGCGTTCAGATCGTTGAACCGAATAAACTGCAGATCGTTGATCTCGAGAAGCCTCAGATCGACAAGGAAAACAATGTTCTGGTCCGCATGGTCGCTGCCGGTATCTGCGGCTCCGACGTGGGCATCTACCATGGCACCAATGCCGCTGCCACCTATCCCCGCATCATCGGCCACGAGAACGTGGGCATCGTTGAGGAGATCGGTGAGGGCGTGACCCGCGTGAAGGTGGGCGACCGCGTCATCATCGATCAGGTCACCGCCTGCGGCCACTGCTATGCCTGCCGCAAGGGCCGTCCCAACGTCTGCGGCAACCTGAAGGTGCGCGGTGTGCACATCGACGGCGGCTACCGCGAGTACATGGCTGTGCCGGACCGCGACTGTTATCTGGTGCCTGAGATCCTGAGCGACGAAGAGGCGGTCATGATCGAGCCCACCACCATTGCTGTGCAGTGCTGCAGCCGTGCTGAGCTGGAGAGCGAGGACACCGTCATGATCATCGGCAGCGGCGCTCTGGGCAGCTCCATCCTGCGCATCGTCAAGCTGTACAACCCCAAGGCCATCATCGTCACCGATATCGACGACGCCAAGCTGGAAGAGGCCAAGAAGAACGGCGCGACCTACACCATCAACAGCCTGAAGGAGGACGTTCCCGCCAAGGCTCACGAGCTGACCGAGGGCTACGGCCCCACCGTGACCATCGATGCCGCCTGCGTCAAGGGCAGTCTGCTGACCGCTCTGCAGGCCACCGGCAACGCCGGCCGCGTCATCACCATGGGCTTCTCCGTGGCTCCCACCGAGGTCAACCAGTTCGTCATTACTTCCAAGGAACTGGACGTTCGCGGCAGCCGCCTGCAGAACCGCAAGTTCCAGGATGTCATCGATCTGGTCAACGAGGGCAAGGTGGATCTGCGCGGCAGCATCTCCCACACTTGGAACTTCGAGGATGCACAGGCAGCCTTCGACTTCGTGGACAGCCGCGATCCTTCCTACCGCAAGGGCGTTCTGACCTTCAAGAAGTAAGAACCCTTTACCGGGTCGTTTCCACGCTCTGAGGGCGCTTTGCGCCGGTCTCAGCGCACATTGTAAGATATAAATAAACTGGCAGGGTGTGTCCTTCGGGGCACACCCTGCTTTTGTCTGGCCGTTTTTTGTTCGGAGATGGCGGGCATTGCGGAATGACAAAGAACTTGCCATTGCGAAAAATGCACTTTATGGCACAGTGCGTTAGAGCGGTGGGGCAGGCAATGCAGCGGAAGGACGACTGCTCGCGGCCCCTTGCACAGGGGCTTTGCGGGGGCATTCCGCATGATGTTCAGGACTTCCTCAGACCGCCGACTCAGACGGCAGTCCTGAGCGCAGCAGGCTTCTATAATTTTTGCGCAGAAGAGCTCCTGCTGCTCCGGATGCCGACCGGAGAAGAGGCCGGAGCGGGGACAGCTGATCTATGACAGGCCGGCATCGAAGGCTGTATGTTGCAAAAAAAGAGATAGGCGGCCCCTTTCGGGAACGCCTATCTCTTTTTGGGGCTGTTTGCAGCAGCCCTTTTTTGACGAAGTAAAAGAGTTTCTTGGAAAGACTAGGAAAAAGATCAGCCCATGACCAGATTTGCCACGCCGACGGTGAGGAAGGGCACATAGGTGACCAGGAACAGAACGCCGAAGTTGACGATCAGCAGCGGGACCAGAGCCTTCACGCTGTCGGACAGGGTGCACTTGCCGTAGCGGGAGCCGATGTTGGTAGCAGCGAACAGGCAGACACCGACGGGAGGAGTGCACAGGCCCAGAACCAGGTTCATGACCACGATGATGCCGAACTGGATGGGGTCAACACCCACGGCGGTAGCCACAGCCAGCAGGGTCGGGAACAGGATCAGGATGGCGGCGATGGTCTCCATGAACATACCGACGAAGATCAGGAAGAGGTTGATGAGCAGCAGGATCAGGTACTTGTTGGAGGTCAGGCGCAGCATTGCGTCAGCGATCATGCTGGGGATGTGCTCCTTGGTCAGGATGAAGGCAAACACGTTTGCAAAGGCCACCAGAGCCATGATAGCGGAAGCGGAGGAAACGGTATCCTTCAGGCAGGAGTACATCTCCTTGGGGCCCATCTTGCGGTAGATGAACACTGCCACGAACAGGCCGTAGACCACGCAGATGATGGAAGCCTCGGTGGGGGTGACGATGCCGCCCATGATGCCGAACAGGATGATGCCCACCATGATCAGCGCCCAGATAGCTTCCTTAGTCGCATGCAGGACGTGAGACCAGCTTGCGCGCTTATCGCGCTTGGGGTAGTGGCGCTTGACCGACAGCACGTAGCAGGTAGCGCACATGCCGAGGCCCAGCAGCAGGCCGGGGACGATGCCGGCCATGAACATCTTGGAGACGGACAGGCCGGTCATGGTAGCAGCCATGATCATGGGAACAGACGGGGGAATGATGGGGCCAAGGCAGGAGGAAGCGGCGGTGATAGCGACCGAGAAGGGCACGTCATAGCCCTGATTGACCATCATGGGGATCTCAACGCCGCCCAGTGCGACGGTGTCGGACAGAGCCGTGCCGGAGATGCCGGCAAAGACCATGGAGGCCAGAACGTTTGCATAAGCCAGACCGCCGGTGATGTGGCCGACCAGTGCATCTGCAAAGTCCAGCAGCTTCTCAGAAATGCCGCCCTGATTCATCAGGTTGCCGGCAAAGGTGAAGCCGGGGATGCACAGCAGGGTGAAGGAGTCCAGACCCTTGAAGAAATACTGTGCAAAGTTGATCATCTGGATGTGGGAACCCAGCATGTAGGCTACGGATGCGAGACCCAGACTGAACGCCACTGGCACGCCGATGGCCAGCGCGACGAGGAAAACGATAAACAGAACTGCAACCATTGCTTAGTCCTCCTTTTCAGCGGTATCGTTCCAGCTCAGCGCAGTGCGGACGATGTCCAGCAGGTAGCTGACAGGCAGGATGATGAAGGTGAGGAACTGGGAGAAGTAGATATACTTCATGGAGATGTTGGTGGCGGTGGAGTTCATCGCAAAGGCGGGGAAGCAGTACTTCGGCTCGGCCATCACCAGAATGACCAGACACATGGCCAGAATGGCGAACTCGATGACAAGGTTCAGCACCTTCAGCGCCTTGGGGCTCTTCTTTTTCAAAAAGTCGCCCATGAACTCAACGTTGACGAACTCATGCTTCAAAGCCGCCAGACCAACGCCGAAGGCCACCATGTAGATGAAGGAATAACGGGCCAGCTCCTCGGTCCAGGAGGGAGCATTGGGCAGGAAGTTGCGGCTGATGACCTGCACCAGAACGCAGAAGCAGAAACCGATGTAGAAAACGGAGCTCAGCGCATACAGCACTTCCATGTAGCCCTTGATGAACTTATTCAGGCTTTTTTTCATAAAAGATTCGACCTCTCTTTCCTTGAGGGTGGGTATGGACGATAAAGAAGGGGCAGACTGCAAGTTTTGTCAGCCTGCCCCGTTGGAACAACTTAACTTATATCGTCAGTCGATCAGGCCAGAGCTTCGATAGCGTCGTAGATCTTCTTCTGGCTGTCGGTCAGGATGGGCAGCACGCCGCTGACCATTGCATCAGCAAACTCCTGAGTATCGACCTCGATGAACTCCATGCCCTGCTCCTGCAGCTGGTTGTAGTACTTTTCCTCGTTGTCCAGGAACAGCTCGTGCTCGTATGCCTGGCACTCGGCACCGGCCTGATCCACAACGGCCTTCTGGCTGTCGGACAGGCGATTGTACTGGGCCAGACCCATTGCGATGTAGACCCATGCACGCAGGTGAGCGGTCAGGATCAGGTAGGGGCAGACCTCGTAGAAGCTCTGGGTCTCGATCATGGCCAGCGGGTTCTCCTGAGCCTCGATGGTGCCCTGCTGCAGAGAGGTAAAGACCTCAGACAGTGCCATGGGGGTGGGCTTTGCACCCAGAGCCTGGAAAGCGGCCACGGTCATAGCGGACTGGGGGGTGCGGATGACCAGATTGTTGCAGTCGGCAACGCTGGTGATCTTCTTGGTGGAGGTGATGTAGCGGGGACCACGGGTGAAGTAGCCCAGGCACTTCATGCCGCAGGCCTCCATCAGGCCCTCGAACTCCTGACCGACTTCACCGGTCAGAACCTTCTCCATCTGCTCATCGCTCTGGATCAGGTACGGCATGCCGATCATGCCCAGATCGGGCTGATAGGTCTGCATGGACTCGCCAGTAAAGGTGATATCCACCGTGCCGCTGTCGGACAGGATGCCCTGGATCATATCGACCTCGGGGCCCAGCTGGCTGTTGGGGAACACGTCCACTTCGATGGTGCCGTTGGAGTTGGCTTCGCAGTACTCCTTGAACTTCAGAGCGCCCTGATGCCAGGAGTCGCTCTCGTCGTTGATGTGGCCGATGTTGATCACGACCTTATCACCGGTGACCTCGCCGCCTGCAGCAGTGGAAGCAGATGCAGCGGTGGAGGTGGAAGCGGCAGTGCTGGAGGAGCTGCCGCCGCAGGCTGCCAGACCCATGGCCAGTGCAGAGACACCTGCAACCTTCATAAAGTTACGACGAGTAATCTTGTGGATACGCATAAAATTCTCTCCTTTTACTTCGTATGACCTTTTCCGGTTATCACGTCCGAACAGCAGGTTCGTGCTTCTGCGGTTCGGTTTTCCTGCAAATATACTAACATATCAGCTGAGGAATGTCCAGTAAAAAAGCAAAGTTTCTTTGCCAAATTCTTAGCCAAATCTTTGTGCGAAATGTAAAAAATTTGAAGCTTGTTGGATACAACAGACCAAATTTTTCTCCGATAGAGGTGAAAATTACAAATAAATTACAATAAAAATCCTTTCTTTCGCAACGATCCTGCGCGGTGACCGACAAAGGTTGGAAAAGACCTTATGATATGTTACACAATTCTTTGACAATGCCAGCGTATGGAAAGGACTGCAAAACCGGGTGCGGAAAGCGCAGCGACAAAAAATGGCTCCCTCCGCAAAAGCGGAAGGAGCCGTAAGAAGAAAGAGAAGAAGGAAAGCTTATCAGCCCATGACCAGATTTGCCACGCCGACGGTGAGGAAGGGCACATAGGTGACCAGGAACAGAACGCCGAAGTTGACGATCAGCAGCGGGACCAGAGCCTTCACGCTGTCGGACAGGGTGCACTTGCCGTAGCGGGAGCCGATGTTGGTAGCAGCGAACAGGCAGACACCGACGGGAGGAGTGCACAGGCCCAGAACCAGGTTCATGACCACGATGATGCCGAACTGGATGGGGTCAACACCCACGGCGGTAGCCACAGCCAGCAGGGTCGGGAACAGGATCAGGATGGCGGCGATGGTCTCCATGAACATACCGACGAAGATCAGGAAGAGGTTGATGAGCAGCAGGATCAGGTACTTGTTGGAGGTCAGGCGCAGCATTGCGTCAGCGATCATGCTGGGGATGTGCTCCTTGGTCAGGATGAAGGCAAACACGTTTGCAAAGGCCACCAGAGCCATGATAGCGGAAGCGGAGGAAACGGTATCCTTCAGGCAGGAGTACATCTCCTTGGGACCCATCTTGCGGTAGATGAACACCGACACGAACAGGCCGTAGACCACGCAGATGATGGAAGCCTCGGTGGGGGTAACGATGCCGCCCATGATGCCGAACAGGATGATGCCCACCATGATCAGTGCCCAGATGGCCTCCTTGGTCGCATGCCAGATATGGCTCCATTTAGGCGGGGTATTACGCTTGGGGTAGTGGCGCTTGACCGACAGGATGTAGCAGGTAGCGCACATGCCGAAGCCCAGCAGCAGGCCGGGGACGATGCCAGCCATGAACATTTTGGAGACGGACAGGCCGGTCATGGTGGCAGCCATGATCATGGGAACAGACGGGGGAATGATGGGGCCAAGGCAGGAGGAAGCGGCGGTGATAGCGACCGAGAAGGGCACGTCATAGCCCTGATTGACCATCATGGGGATCTCAACGCCGCCCAGTGCGACGGTGTCGGACAGAGCCGTGCCGGAGATGCCGGCAAAGACCATGGAGGCCAGAACGTTTGCATAAGCCAGACCGCCGGTGATGTGGCCGACCAGTGCATCTGCAAAGTCCAGCAGCTTCTCAGAAATGCCGCCCTGATTCATCAGGTTGCCGGCAAAGGTGAAGCCGGGGATGCACAGCAGGGTGAAGGAGTCCAGACCCTTGAAGAAATACTGTGCAAAGTTGATCATCTGGATGTGAGCACCCAGCATGTAGGCCACGGATGCGAGGCCCAGACTGAACGCCACTGGCACGCCGATGGCCAGCGCGACGAGGAAAACAATAAACAGAACTGCAACCATTGCGTTTCGACCTCCTTTATGCAGCAGGCTTCTCGGTCCAGCCGACCAGAGTGCGGACGATGTCCAGCAGGTAGCTGACGGGCAGGATGATGAAGGTGAGGAACTGGGAGAAGTAGATGTACTTCATGGAAATGTTGGTGGCGGTGGAGTTCATCGCAAAGGTGGGGAAGCAGTACTTCGGCTCGGCCATCACCAGAATGACCAGACACATGGCAAGGATGATGACCTCGATGACGAGGTTCAGCACATCCAGCGCCTTCTGATTCTTTGACTTGAGGAAATCGCCGAGGAACTCAACATTGACGAACTCGTGCTTCAGGGCCGCCAGACCAACGCCGAAGGCCACCATATAAATAAAGGAATAACGGGCCAGCTCCTCAGTCCAGGAGGGGGCATTGGGCAGGAAGTTGCGGCTGATGACCTGCACCAGGACGCAGAAGCAGAAGCCTGCGTAGAAGACGGAACTCAAAGCGTACAAGATCTCCATGTAGACCTTGATGAATTTATCCAAGCCTTTCTTCATGATCTCAACCTCATTTCAGGATTTACAGCCGCATCAGGCCAGCGCTGCGATAGCGTCGTAGATCTTCTTCTGGCTGTCGGTCAGGATGGGCAGCACGCCATCGATCATTGCCTTGGCGAACGCATCGGTATCGACCTCGATGAACTCCATGCCCTGCTCCTGCAGCTGGTTGTAGTACTTTTCCTCGTTGTCCAGGAACAGCTCGTGCTCGTATGCCTGGCACTCGGCACCGGCCTGATCCACAACGGCCTTCTGGCTGTCGGACAGGCGATTGTACTGGGCCAGACCCATTGCGATGTAGACCCATGCACGCAGGTGAGCGGTCAGGATCAGGTAGGGGCAGACCTCGTAGAAGCTCTGGGTCTCGATCATGGCCAGCGGGTTCTCCTGAGCCTCGATGGTGCCCTGCTGCAGAGAGGTAAAGACCTCAGACAGTGCCATGGGGGTGGGCTTTGCACCCAGAGCCTGGAAAGCGGCCACGGTCATAGCGGACTGGGGGGTGCGGATGACCAGATTGTTGCAGTCGGCAACGCTGGTGATCTTCTTGGTGGAGGTGATGTAGCGGGGACCACGGGTGAAGTAGCCCAGGCACTTCATGCCGCAGGCCTCCATCAGGCCCTCGAACTCCTGACCGACTTCACCGGTCAGAACCTTCTCCATCTGCTCATCGCTCTGGATCAGGTACGGCATGCCGATCATGCCCAGATCGGGCTGATAGGTCTGCATGGACTCGCCAGTAAAGGTGATATCCACCGTGCCGCTGTCGGACAGGATGCCCTGGATCATATCGACCTCGGGGCCCAGCTGGCTGTTGGGGAACACGTCCACTTCGATGGTGCCGTTGGAGTTGGCTTCGCAGTACTCCTTGAACTTCAGAGCGCCCTGATGCCAGGAGTCGCTCTCGTCGTTGATGTGGCCGATGTTGATCACGACCTTATCACCGGTGACCTCGCCGCCTGCAGCAGTGGAAGCAGATGCAGCGGTGGAGGTGGAAGCGGCAGTGCTGGAGGAGCTGCCGCCGCAGGCTGCCAGACCCATGGCCAGTGCAGAGACACCTGCAACCTTCATGAAGTTACGACGAGTGATCTTGTGGATACGCATAAGAAAATCTCTCCTTTTCATTTGTTTTCATGCCTGCAGTCAGGGTGGAACGCCGCTGCGCCGGTTCGTGCAGCCGTGCGCCGCGTTCCGTCTGCGGCATGTTTCCCTTGACGATATACTAACATATCAGATTGACGGGAACAATACAAAACGGCGCTTCTTATCTGAATCTTTACCAGCCGTTCCCCAAAGGGAAACTGTGCTTTATGTTGTATACTAGCCTGAAAAAATGGAGAAATGGAGCATAAAAATCAGAAAAAACAAAAACAGACAGCCCGGTACAGGAGGACTGTACCGGGCTGTCTGTTTAAAAATCCCAGAGAATGCATCCGCAGCGTTCCGCTGTGCCGGAAGGCTGCTGGTAACATTTCAGACGCAGATCATTTCTTTTTCTTCTTGTTTTTTTCGGACTTGTATACCGTTACAAGGCTCTTCAGCTTCACGCCGGTCTCGTGGGTGTCCTCCACCGGGCCGGAATGGAAGCGCTCCTGCTCCAGATAGGCGATCATGCCGTCGCGGTCAAAGCACTTCTGGGCAGAGACGCCGGTCAGCCGGGCTTCCTTGCTGGTGAACACGGCGATCACCTCCACCGGGATGCCGCTCAGTCCGGCCCTGTCCATGGCGCGGCGCAGCAGCACCTGCTGCTTTTCGCTGGTGGTGACCGGGTTCGGGATGCGGTTGTCCGTGTGGTTGATGTGCTGACGCCACTGGTCGTTCGGCTGGTCGCCGGGACGGATCTCACCGGCAAAACCGAAGCAGTTCAGGCCTACCACGCCGCCCGGGGTGACCACCAGCGCCAGCGTGGTGGTCAGCTGGCCGCCTTCCTGAATGGTGCCGGGGTACACCAGCGTATAGTGCTGGCGCTTGGTAAAGGTGATGAGCTGCGAGACGATCGCGGTCAGCTCGCCCTGCATACTGTTGTTCACATGCCGTTCCGGCTTTTTTTCCGGCTCGACCTCAAGCCCCAGCGGGCCGCGCTTTTTTTTGCGGTGCAGCGGGGCCATCAGGGCCTGCGTAAAGCTTTTGGTGCCGTTGCGCGCAGCCACCATGGGAAGGATCAGCAGAAGGATCAGGGCCAGAACGACCACAACAAGAATATTCCATGCGTCCAAAACAGTACTCTCCTTATAACTTCAATGTAGTGGGGAGCCGTTTACTCCATCGTGACAACGACCTTCATGTAGCTGCCGGGGTTCTTCTCGATGTCGATGATGGTCTCAGGCACCTCTTCCAGCTTGACGGTCTTGGTGAGCAGCTTGAGCATATCCACCTTCTTGGTGGCAATCAGCTCCAGAGCCTCGGGGAACTCGCCGGCGCTGGTGCGGGCACCGCGCAGGTCGATCTCCTTGCGGGTGATGGTGTCGGTGGGCAGGCTGGTCTCCTTCTTGGGCCAGCCGGTGAAGGTGATGCGGCCTGCATGGCTCACAAGGTCCAGCGTGCTGCGGATGGCGGGGTTTGCGCCGGAGCACTCCATGACCTGCTGTGCGCCCTCGCCGCCGGTGATCTCGTGGACGCGGGCATTGGCATCCTCCTTGCCGGAGTTGATGGTGTACTCTACGCCCAGAGACTTTGCAAAGTCCAGACGCTCCTGCACCAGATCCAGCAGGATGGCGTGTGCGCCGTAGGCCTGTGCCACCATGGCAGCAGCCAGACCGATGGGGCCTGCGCCGATGATGGCGCAGTATTCGCCTGCCTTCAGGCCGCCGCGGTGGATGCCGTGCAGGCTGATGGTCAGGGGCTCGGCCATGGCAGCCTGCACCCAGCTCATGCCATCGGGGATCTTGACGAGCATATCAGCCGGGTGGCAGAAGTACTCGGCCATGCCGCCCTCAACGTGCACACCCAGAACGTGCAGATCATCGCAGCAGTTGGTGCGGCCGATGGAGCAGGGATAGCAGTGGCCGCAGTACAGGTACGGGTCCACGACCACACGGTCACCCACCTTGATGCCGTTCTTGTTGTTCTCCGGGATGGAGACGACCACACCGGCCAGCTCGTGGCCGATGACGCGGGGATAGCTCACCAGACCATTGGTGCCGCGGAACGCACCAATGTCGCTGCCGCAGATACCAGCTGCCATGATCTTGATGAGGGCCTCACCGGGCTTGGGTTCCGGCATGGGGATCTTGACGCAGGAGACCTGCCAGGGTTCTGCAAAGCGGATCGCATTGATTTCAGACATGTGATTGACCTCCTATAGCCAACTGATATGTTACTTGTTGAGCATATTATAACGCCTTTGGGGCGGAAATGCAACTTGTTTTACAGTTTTTTATCCGCAATTTCAGGATTTTAGTTGCTTTTTAGCAAAAAGGCTTTTGACAAGTGATATGTTATGCCTTATAATAGAGAAAACAATATCTTTAGAAGCAACAAACCTTGACCCAGCGCTTTCCTGCCGGAGAGCAAACTATTGTAAGGGGAAATTACCAATGAAAGATGACAAGTCCCGCATCCTGCCGCTGCTGATGGACCCTCGCCAGCCGGACGAGAACAACCGGGCCTACGCCTACCGTATCCTGCGCAAGAATATCATGAACATCCAGCTGCAGCCCGGCTGCCAGCTGAGCGAGGCGGAGCTGAGCGAGCATCTGGTCATGAGCCGCACGCCCATCCACGAAGCACTGATGATGCTCAAGGGCGAATGGCTGGTGGATGTGCTGCCTCAGCGCGGCAGCATCGTCTCCAAGATCTCGATCCAGTACATCAACGAGGGCTATGCCATGCGCAAGATGCTGGAACCCGCTTTGCTGCGCAGCCTGTCCGGCCACCTGAATCAGGCGCAGCTCAGCGAGCTGCACGGTCTGCTGGAACGGCAGGATGGCTCCGCCTGCATCAGCCACGATGTGCTGGGCGATTACTTCATCACGCTGGACAACGAGTTCCATAAGCGCCTGTATACCTATGCCGGCTATGACCGCATCTGGCAGGCCATGCACAACGTTACCACCCATATGGATCGTGTGCGCTATCTGGACACCGCTCTGTGCCAGATGGATATGGAGACCTTCCGCGAGGAGCATGAGCAGCTGTATAAATATCTGATGGTGGGCCTGCCCAAGGATGTGGATGTGGACGCATTCTTTGAGCATCATCTGGGTGCCTACCGGGAACATTTCCAGAGCCTGCTGGACCGCTTCCCGGATTTCTTCATCTGAGAAGCTGTTTTTGTAAGCAGGGCCGCTTCCGTGAATGGAAGGATGCGGAGGCCCTGCCTGCATCCGGGAGCCCCTTTTCTCTTGGCATTTCAAGCGGTTCCCGCCGAATTTTCCAGAAGCTCTGTCGTTTTTACCAAAGGACAGAGCTTCTTTTTGTTTATAATTTTTGCGGAAAGTGCTTGACAGAAGCTACGGGATGTTATATATTTGAAGCGATGAAACATATAACACAACGCCGGTTTCCCATACCAGAAAAGGAGAAAGGTGGATACCATGAAAAAACAATACGATGTGGTCATCATCGGTGCGGGCGTCGTGGGCAGTGCCATTGCGCGCGAGCTGTCCCGCTACAAGCTGAGCATTGCAGTGCTGGAGAAGAATCTGGACGTCTGCAACGAGACCAGCGGCCGCAACTCTGCGGTGGTGCACGGCGGTTTTGCCAACCCCACCGGCAGCCTGAAGGCAAAATGCTGCGTGGAAGGCAACAGGATCATGGACCAGCTGGCCGAGGAGCTGAACTTCCCGTTCAAGCGCTGCGGCAAGGTGCTGGTGGGCAACACCCCCGAGGACATGGAGCAGCTGGAGCGCACCATGAAGCAGGGCGCTGTCAACGGCTGCACCGGTCTGGAGATGATCGACGAGGCAAAGCTGCATGAGCTGGTGCCCGCCGTGGTGGGCAAGTTTGCCATGTGGTCCAAGAACAGCGGCATCATGGACCCGTTCCTGTACACGGTGGCTCTGGCCGAGAACGCACACGCCAACGGCGTGGACTTCTTCTTTGACCACAAGGTTACGGCCATTACCCGCGAAAACGAGCTGTACTACCTGCACACCGAGCACGGCGATGTCTGCACCCGCTGGGTGGTCAACGCCGCAGGTCTGGGTGCAAAGCAGATCTCCGACCTGCTGGGCCTGACCGGCTACCGTGTCATCGGCTCCCGCAGCAACTATATCATTCTCCACAAGCGCATGGGCAAACTGCTGCCCATGCCGGTGTACCCGGTGCCCAGCAACACCTATATGGGCATCCACATCACCCCCACCGTGGACGGCAACGTCACCGTGGGCCCGGATGCCGAGAACACCGATGTGCTGGACGATTACAGCGTGCCGCAGGCCAACATGGACAGTCTGGCCGTGGAGGGCGCAAAGCTGTGGCCCCATATCTTTAAAAAGGATCAGATCCGCACCTTCGCCGGCATCCAGCCCAAGTGGGTGGATGAGAACGGTGCCATTCAGGACTGGAAGGTGGAGATCCGGGACGACGTGGCACCCAATGCCGTCAACCTCGTGGGCATCGAGTCCCCGGGCCTGACCGGCAGCGTGCCGCTGGCCCGCTACGTTATCGGCCTGATGCTGGAGCACGAGAAGTTCGAGGCAAACCCCGGCTTCGACCCGCACCACAAGGGCATCGTCAAGTTTGCAGAGTGCACTCCGGAGCAGCAGGCAGAGCTCATCGCACAGAACCCCGATTACGGCGAGATGATCTGCAGCTGTGAGGAAGTGACCAAGGCGGAGATCCTGCAGGCCATCCATAACCCGCTGGGCGTCTCCACCATGACCGGCATCAAGTACCGCACCCGCGCCATGATGGGCGGCTGTCAGGGCGGCTTCTGCCAGATGAAGATCGAGAACTTCATCGAGCAGGAGCTGGGCACCGAGCCGGAGGATGTTCGTTACAGCCGTCAGGGCTCCTGGGTCCTGACCGGAACCATGCGGAAGGAGGAGAACTGAGCGATGGAACAGAAGGACGTTGTGATTATCGGCGGCGGCCCCGCAGGTCTTGCCGCAGCGGTGGAGCTGCACAAGCAGGGCATCCGCAACATGATCATTCTGGAGCGCGAGGCGATGCTGGGCGGCATCCTGCGCCAGTGCATCCATGATGGCTTTGGTCTGGGCCGCTTCGGCGAGAGCCTGTCCGGCCCCGAGTATGCACAGGCTTTCATTGATGAGGTAAACAAGCGTGAGATCCCCTACGAGACCAGCGCCACGGTGCTGAGTCTGACGGCGGATCGTGTCGTCACCGCCTCCACCCGCAGCGGCCTGCGCCAGTATCAGGCAAAGGCTGTGGTGCTTGCTATGGGCTGCAAGGAGCGCAGCCGCGGCGCACTGGGCATTCCCGGCGAGCGTCCGGCGGGCGTGTTCACCGCAGGCACCGCGCAGGCTTACATGAACCTCTACAACCGGATGCCCGGCAAGGAGGTCATCATCCTCGGTTCCGGCGATATCGGCATGATCATGGCCCGCCGCATGACGCTGGAAGGCGCTCATGTGCAGGCAGTGTTCGAGCTGATGCCCTACCCCTCCGGCCTGCCGCGCAACATCGTGCAGTGTCTGGATGACTACAATATCCCGCTCTATCTCAGCCACACCGTCACCGAGATCCATGGCCGCAACCGTCTGACCGGCGTGACCATCTCCGAGGTGGACGCGAACCGTCGGCCCATCCCCGGCACCGAGAAGGAGTACAAGTGCGATACGCTGATCCTCTCCGTCGGCCTGATCCCGGAGAACAAGCTGCTGGAGGATGCCGGCATCGCCATTGACCCCCACACCAACGGTGCCTTCGTGGACGAGAACCTGCAGACCAACGTGCCCGGCGTGTTCTCTGCCGGCAATGTGCTGCATGTGCATGATCTGGTGGACTTCGTTTCCATGGAGTCCGAAGCACTGGCGCGCCACGCTGCCGCCTACGTTGAGGGCAAGGGCATCGACCCCTGCACGCTGGACGTGAAGTGCGGCGAGGGCGTGGGCCACACCATTCCGCAGAAGGTCAGCGGCAAGAACGATTTCAGCCTGTCGCTGCGCGTGCGGAACCACTACCGTGACTGCCGCATCGTGGTGCGCCAGAACGGTGTGGAAGTTGCTGCCAAGAAGATGAAGAAAGCCATTCCTGCGGAGATGATCCAGTTCAAGGTCTCTGCTGCCAAGCTGCAGGAGGAAGGCGCACTGGAGGTGTCGGTGGAATGAAAAAGCAATTTACCTGTATCGTCTGCCCCAACGGCTGCGAGATCGAAGCCGAAGTTGAAAATGGTCAGGTGATCTCAGTCACCGGCCACACCTGCCCCCGCGGCGAACAGTATGTCCGTCAGGAGCTGACTGCGCCCCGCCGCACCATCGCCAGCTCGGTGCTGGTCAAGGGCGGTGAGCTGCCTGTCACCAGCGTCCGCCTGACCCGGGCTATCCCCAAGGATATGATCTTCCCGGTGATGGACGAGATCCGCAAGGTGGTGCTGACTGCCCCCGTCAAGGCGGGCACCATCGTTCTGCACAACGTCTGCGGACTGGACAGTGACGTGATGGTCACCAAGAATGTTGCCGCAAAGTAAATCATCTGCATCGTTCTCCATTATATAAAGGAAAGCACCCGCTGCCCGGTCTGAAAATGCCCGGCGGCGGGTGCTTTTTCGTGCAAACAGAAGGGGACGCCTGCTCTGCCCAAAAGCGTTCCGAAAAAACCTTTTTGCCCTGAAATGCAGCGGACAGTCTTTTCTCGTGCGGGATCCTCTGCTATACTTATATTATATTGGTGCGGGGACCAAATGCTTCTGAGACCCGGCACACAGGGAAGGAACTGGACTTATGCAGATCAACGACCTTTTTGGCAGGGCAGCTGCCTTTGAAACGGCACGTCTGCCGGACGGCACCGCGGCGGTGCTTCCGGCAGAGCATGCCGCCGCGCTTTATGTCAATGAGCAGCCGGCCTTCCGGGTGGTGTGCACGCCGGAGCTGCTGCCGCAGCTGGCACTGGGGCGGCTGCTGACCGAAGGCTGGATCACTTCGGCACAGGAGGTAGAGCAGGCCGCAGTCTGTGCTGAGGGGCTGAAGGTGAACGTCTACCTGAACCATCGGCTGACGGCCCGCAGTGCAGCGGCGCAGGCGGTGTCCAGCTGCTGCACGGATAATGTCACGCTGAGCAGCCCGGTGGAACTGCCGCCGCTGCGCACGGTGCCGCAGCTGGAGCTGCAGCCGGAATGGCTGGATACGCTTGCCGCCGCCATGAGCGCCGGCCTGCCGCTGTACCGCGCCACCCGCGCTGTGCACAGCTGCTTTGTGCTGCGGCAGGGAACCATCCTCTTTGCCTGCGAGGACATCGGCAGGCACAACGCACTGGATAAGGCTGTGGGCGAGATGCTGCTGCAGGGCGTCCCGCTGGCAGAATGCGTGCTTTATACCAGCGGCCGGGTGCCCGTGGACATGGTGCGCAAGGCCATCCGGGCGGGCGTTCCGGCACTGGTGAGCAAGAGCATGCCCACGATCCAATCGCTGGAACTGGCGCAGGAATACGGCCTGCAGCTGGTGTGCGGCAGGAAACATCCGCTAACTTTAGCAGAATGTGTAAAATGATGGTGACAAAACAGAGAAAGCACGGCTGTTTGCGTTGACTTACCTCCGGTACAGATGATAAAATGATAACGAAGAAACCGCTTCGCTGTTGCAGCAGCAGGAGCGGCTATTTTCATGTCCGGGAAACTTTCCCGCACAAACAAAAACAGGCAGGTGATAACATGAAGCAGGCAACCAACCCGTTTGCGCCCGTTCCGCTGTGGCGTAAGCGGCTGCCGGGCTATGCAGCCATGGGCGCTGCCACGGTTGCCATGGCGGTCGGTCTGATCGCTGTGCAGCACGCGCGCACCACGGTTGCCGGTACCCTGCTGCCGGTGTCGGAGGCGGATGCAGCCGCCTACGGCATCAGCGCAGTGTACCAGCTCGACGATGGCAGCTACCGCGTGGAGGGCACTCAGAAGGGCTTCCAGAGCGATGTGCAGGCTGCTGTGACCCTTGACGCCGAGGGCAATGTTTCCGCTGTGGAGATCCTTTCGCAGGCGGAGACCGACAGCCTTGGCGGTCAGTGCGTCAACCCGGAGTTCACGTCCCAGTACCAGGGCGCGGCTCCCTTTACGCTGGCAGGCAAGAGCTACACCGTGACCGATCCGGCCACCGGCGCAGCCTACGCCTCTGCCGGTGCAGTGGCGGAGGACACCACTGCCGCTGAGGAGTTCGATCCCACACAGTGGAACGTGTCCGACACCTCTCCCGAGGCCGAGGCCACCCGCAGGATGTATGCGGCAGGCCTGACCCTCTCGGCACTGAACGGTCAGCCCCTGAGCGATGAGCTGGCCCCGCCGCTGGATTCCAGCGCAGAGGCCGTGGCACGCCGCAGGCTGTACGCAGCCGAGCTGAGCAAGAGCGCACTGGACGGCGAGCCCATGGCGATCCCCTTTGCGGATCTCTCGGCAGAAGAGCAGTCCAAGGCGCGTCTGGCACAGGCCGACCTGACCACGGAGCAGGCCCAGACCGGTGCGGTGAGTGCCGATCTGACCGAGGTGGACGCCCTTTCCGGCGCGACCATCACCTCGACGGCGGTAACGAACATCGTCAACAACTCGTATTTCTATGTGACCGAGGTGCTCTGCGCAGAGTGACCTCAACGGAGGAATGGAAACTATGGCAAAAACCGATTTTCTGACGGCTGACATGACCCGCCGCCAGTTCATGAAAATTTCGGGCAGGAGCCTTGCAGGGCTCACCCTCTCCGCATCCATGCTGTCCCTGTTCGGCTGCTCCCAGCAGCAGGTGGACAGCGGCGCAGTGGCTACCTGGGCATTGCCGCAGGGCCTGCTGGTGGTCAATGCGGATCTGTGCACCGGCTGCCAGCGCTGCGAGATCAACTGCACGCTGACCAACGACGGTGTGTGCTCCTCTTACATCAGCCGTGTCAAGATCCAGCGCCGCCTGAATCTGGACGGCGACGGCAATGGCCTGCTGTCCGGCACTGACAACTGCTTTGTCTACTTCCCGGACACCTGCCGCCAGTGCGAGGACCCCGCCTGCGGCAACGCCTGCCCGCAGAAGGCTATCACCACCGACGACCGCGGCATCCGCGTGGTGGACACTGACAAGTGCATCGGCTGCGGTGCCTGCCATGATGCCTGCCCGTGGCATATGCCCACTGTCAACCCCGAGACCGGCAAGTCCTCCAAGTGCATCGCCTGCGGTGCCTGCGTGGCAGGCTGCCCGTCCGGCGCTCTGT
>OJPL01000123.1_pt1 | contig 31648 bp, 30 predicted proteins | sample 1598501 | NCBI WGS metagenome assembly OJPL01 (sample SAMN03922486, study PRJEB24848) | human gut metagenome | isolation source: stool sample | host: Homo sapiens | place: Germany | collected 2011-05 | reverse complement strand
ACAGTCCTTTAATAGCCTGTACTTTTTTAATCTACATTCAAAATCCGGCACGCTTATTCCTCGCTTTCATCAAACTGTTCATCGTTATCATAATGATATAGCAGATATTCGCTAAGGAATATTTCAAGTGCTATGGAGAGAGCTATAACAATAACAAGAGCAATTAAGGTATATTCAAGGTTATCCATGAGCTTTCCCTGTCCCAAAATGAGTATTGCAAGAAAAATAATGGACAGAGAAGTTTTGTTCGCTACACTTTGCGCTTTCATTTTGTTTTCTTTGTATCGTTCATCTATAAGAGTATTTGACATTTTTCCCTCATAGAAAAATCCGAAAAAGCCGAAAAACAGGAAAAACACAAAAGGAAAAATTGTCTTGTCAACGCTGTAAGTCCAAAATCCCAAAAATCCGGCAAATCCTAATAAACCTAAAAAACCCAGTTTTGGATTTATTGTTCTGGTGGATTGCAAGGTTAATTCCCTACGCCTGTTTGTTTTAATAGATTCCAAAAACAACACAACAATATTCACAATATACAAGGTAAGAAGTACGCCGGAAATAATCATAGGCAGGTCTTGCACTCTGAAAACATATTCAGATAAATCCATAGGCACAATAAACCTTGAATTGTTAAATGCTATCGTGTACCATGAAGATATTGCTACCAGCAGAGCGCATATCACGCCCAGGCAAATTGTGAGTTTCGTTCTTTTTTTCATAATGGTGTCCTCCGATGAGATGTATTTGTCGCTTGTCGAGATAAATATATCACTTCAAAGGCTGGCTGTCAATAGGAAAGATACAAATACATCACTTTCCCCCAAATGCTTAGAAAGACAAAAGCTGATATAGGAAAATCCCCACATCAGCTTTTCGTATTGGTCTGTGTTTCGGAAATAGTGGCTGCTGTCTATCAAATTATCATTTGTTACTTTACCGCACATGAGCATTGCTGCCGGGGTTATCCTGTCCATAGCCCTCCAACAGGTTGATGCCACCCCAGACACACAGGGCACCGCCCAGACCGACCACAATGGTCTGCAAAGTATCAACTGCGCTGTTGAAAAATTCCATAAGGCCCTCACTTTCTGTCGCTTGTTCTGCGGCACTCAAAATTGTTTTTTCAAAAAATACCGCCTTATTCGGCGGCTGCATCTTCATCCGACAGGTCGATTTCGTACAGGTCAAAACTTTCGTCCTGTGCGACTACCTGCTGCCGTTTCCGGCGCAGGGTGGATAAGAACCTGTCCACATCAAAGGTGTTTTTCTTGTCCGCGTCCGCAAGGTATTTGTAGTGCGGGTGCTTGGTGATGTCGAACTTCTCCGAGAAGAACGGCCTTACGCCCCGCAGCTGCAAAATACATTTGCCGCCGTCCATGATTGCGATTTCGTCCTCTGACATCAACGCCTTTCCTAATTTTTGATAGTTCAGTCCGTGGGAGGTTTGAGAACCCCGGTTCTCGCTGGTGTTGAAACTGTCGATGGTCTCTTTCCCCAGCGCATCGGAGATCTCTTTGGCATTCTTACCCCGCCCACTCAAAAAGAGAACAGAATCGCAGTTGTCCGAAATGATTTCGGCCGCATCCTTGTAGATGGCTTTTAGCTGCGACTGGCTCTGCAAAATGATGGATGCCGAGATTTCCCGGCTGCGGATGGTGGCGATCAGCTTGTCGAAGTTGGGAATCTGCCCAATGTTGGCGAACTCGTCCAGAATCAGCCGTACATGGACAGGCAGCCGACCGCCGTATTTATCATCTGCACGGTCACACAGCAGGTTGATAAGCTGGCTTTGGAGCATGGCAAGAATGAAGTTGAAGGTGGTGTCCGTGTCGCTCATAATCAGGAACAATACCGTCTTTTCATCCCCGATGGTGTCCAGCTCCATTTCATCGTCCTCCATCAGTTCACGCACTTCCCGGATGTCAAACGGGGCTAAACGGGCACCGCAGCTTATCAGGATGGAGGAACGGGTCTTGCCCGCCGACAGCAAAAACTTTTTGTACTGCCGGACGGCGAAGTGGTCCGGGTCTTTCTGTTCCAGCCGCTCAAACATGAGGTCCACCGGACTTTGAAAGTCCGGGTCATCCTCGCGGGCTTCACTGGCATTTATCATTTCCAGCAGGGTGGTGAAGTTCATTTCTTCTGCCGGGGCCTCGTACCAGATGTAGCCGATGAGCGCGGTGTAGAACAGCCGTTCCGACTTCACCCAAAAATCTTCTGCCGATTTTTCACCCTCGCCCTTGGTGTTGGCGATAAGGGTATTCACCAGCTTCAGCACGTCCTTTTCCGAGTGGATGTAAACAAAGGGGTTGTACTTCATAGACTTGGAAAAGTTTATCGTGTTCAGGATTTTCACCCGGTAGCCTGCCCGCTGGAACATTTGGCCTGTTTCCAGAACCAGTGTACCTTTTGGGTCTGTGACCACGAATGAGGTGGGATAGTCGGAAGTGGGAAAACATTGCATGAGGTTGGGCTTCACATAGAAGCGTGTCTTGCCGCTGCCGGAGCCGCCGATCACAAGCACATTTTTGTTCCGGGCCGTCTTGGGGTCTTTGGGCCGCCCGGTCATGGTCAGGCGTTCGGTCTGGGTCAGCAGGATATTGTTTTCAAACTTGGGGTCGATGTACGGGGCAATGTCTTTGGCGGTGCCCCACCGGGCAGAGCCGTATTCTTCACCCTTGCGGTATTTCTTGGCGTTTTTGCCCTTGCTGTACACGATGAGCCGGACAGCCACCGCCCCGGCAACACCCACGCACAGGTCAAACGGATGCAGGCTGGGCAGCGGGCTTGCAAAGGCGGCGGAGATGCCGCTCGTTAGGTGCAGCAGCTTGGCCGAAGCATCCGCGCCCGCCGCCAGACGGTACGCCTGCCCGCATTTGGCGAACAGGTACACGAACAGCAGATACGGCAGATTCGGCAACAGCAGCTTTTTCAGTTCAGGCTTCATCGTTCCAGCCCCCTTTGCTTGATTTTTTTCTTCGCACGTTTCGGCTGTTGGGCGGCTTTCTGCTTGGCTGCGGTCAGCACTTTGCGGATGGAGGGCCGCTGCTCCTTGGAGAGCGTTTTGGCGGTGAACTCCCGGAACGCCTGTTCCAGATTGTCTGCATCCTTGGCCTTGAAGATCACGATATAGTGGGGCGGCTGGGTGGTCTTGTCCTTGCGCAAGGTGAAGTCCACGCCGTACTTTTTGGCGCAGGGCTTGAACGCCCCGATGTTCGCTTCCGTGACTTCAATGTTGGTCAGGGCCGCACCGTGGGCTTTCAGCTGTTTCAGGCTTTGCTTGCCGTGGTGCAGCTTTGGCCCCTTGGCCCGGTGCTGCAAGTATTTTTTCAGCGCAGCTTGCAACGCTTGGGCGGTGAGCTTGCCCGTTTTCATGGACAGAGCAATGGTTTTCTGGGTGACTTCTTCCTGCAAGATGAATCCCTCCTTGTTGCAGAAAATTCAGGGCGGCAACTAGGGTGGAACCACCAGCCGCCGCAGGTAAAGTGTTCTCATGGGGGACGCTCCTTTCGGTCAGGTGTTGGGCGGGCGGCCCCAATCGGGCTGCGCCATATCGTGCGCCACAAGGGACGCATAGTAGCTGTTGATGGTGCTGGGGGCGTTGAACAGCATGGCCCGCAGGTATTGCTTGATGTTTCGGACTTTGGTGGTGTTATCCCGCAGACAGTCCATGACAAATTCGATGTGATGGCTGTCCAGCTTCAAGAATTTCGCCTTGACCAGCTCTGCCGGGTAATCGTCCCCGGCAACCCGGATGGACTTGCGGCTGGTGCAGACCGTTTCCAGCAGGATGTCCACAATCTCGTCCAGTTGCTCCCGGTCTATCCGGGGATTCTGGGTGAGGGTGTCATACTCGATGTTCTCCAAAATCAGGTCCCGGTAGATTTGATAGGCCGTTTCCTTTCGGCTCCCGGTCCGCTCCGGCGGCGGTGCCGCTGTCTCGTCCTCGTCCAAAGGCAAGGGGTTTGGGGAATGGATAGGAATGGAATCGGTATTTAATCCCTCTTTCTTTTGTTTTTCTGTAATTAGTTTATCTTTATTTAATTGCATTGGATTTTCCAACGTAGGGTTTTCCTGCGTGGGATTCTCCAACGTTGGATTTTCCAATGTAGGTGAAACCGATGCAGGAACGGGCTGCGGCAGCTCGAAGATCACATAGTCTGCACCGCGCAGCCGTCCTTTCTCGTCCCGTTCTCTGGAACGTTGAATGTAGCCTGCCTGTTCCAGTTCCCGGATAGCCTGCCGTATCGCGTCTATGCTTTCCCGGTTGATACGGGCCAATCCTTGCAGGGTGTAGTCCCAATCTTCCGGCAGGGAGAGCATTTGGGAGAGTAAGCCTTTGGCTTTCAGGGACAAGGCTCGGTTCCGCAGGTGATGGTTCGACATGACCGTATAGCCGCTGTTCTTTTCTACCCGAAATACTGCCATTTCACGGATGCCTCCTTTCTGTTTTTGGGCAAAGAAAAAGCCGCAGGCTTTTTGTGAAAGTCTGCGGCTATGCCGATTGTTAGATATTCAATTCTTTGTGTTTCCGCACTCCATATCAATTGCCACCGAAACAGTAATGTGATTTTCAATGCGTTTGTTGCGGAGTTTATCGCCCTCGCCATCGAACACAACGTGACGAGAAAATAACGTAAAACGGAGGATTTCTACTAGATTTCTCTTTGTAGCGAAACTATCGCTTCGACGTGCTTCGTCCTTGGAAACAGATCCACAGGCTGCACTTTCTCTGCGTGATACCCATTTTGTTCCAACCATGCGGCGTCCCGGGCGGCGGTGGCGGGGTTGCAGCTGACGTAGACCACCCGGCGGGGGGCCATGCGTACCACGGCAGAAAGGGTGGCCTCGTCGCAGCCTTTGCGGGGCGGGTCCAGCATCACGACATCCGGGTGCAGGCCCTCGGCGGCCAGCTGTGCGGCCGCCTGCCCGGCATCAGCGCAGAAGAAACGGCTCTTGGCAGAAACCGCTGTACCCATGCGGGCGGCATTGGCCTTGGCACTCTCGATGGCTTCGGGTACGATCTCCACGCCCACCAGCTCACGGCAGTGGTCTGCCATGGAAAGGCCGATGGTGCCCATGCCGCAGTAGAGATCCAGCAAAAGGTCATCCGGTGTCAGCTGGGCGTATTCGGCAGCGATGCCGTAGAGCTGCTCAGCGGCAAGCGTGTTTACCTGATAAAACGAAAGCGGGCCAAGCTGCACCGGGACGCCGCAGAGGGTGTCTTCAATATACCCCTGTCCATACAGGGTGTGAGTCTCGGAACCAAGGATGACATTGGTGTTTTTTGCGTTGACATTCAGCAGGATGGTGACAATGTCCGGAAACGCCTCCTTCAGCCGGGTGCACAGCTCGTCGGCTGAAGGAATCTTCGCACGAGTGCATACCAGACACACCATGATCTGTCCGCTGTGTGCACCACGGCGCAGGAAGATATGCCGTACAAGGCCCTTGCCGGTCTCCTCATTGTAGGGATGGATGCCTTTTTCTGCAAAGAATGCGCACAGTGTGTTGCCGATCTCATTCAGTACGCCGGGCTGCAGGCGGCAGTCCGGACAGGGAACGATACGGTGGGTACGCCCGGCATAAAAACCAATGCAGGGGCGGCCGGCTTTGTCTGTTCCGACCGGAAACTGGACTTTATTGCGGTATCGGTCGATCTCCGGGGAGCCTACGATGGGAAGGACCGGAACATCCAGCCCGCCGATGCGTGCAAAGGCGTCTGCAACATTCTCCTGCTTGGCGCGGAGCTCGGCGGCATAGTCCAGATGCCGCAGGCTGCAGCCGCCGCAGGGACCGGCCACAGCACAGTCCACCGGGATGCGATCCGGCGAGGGCGTGAGCACCTCGTCCAGAATGCCGAAAGCGTAGCGCTTGCAGTCCTTGACGATGCGTACTCGGGCTTCATCGCCGGGCGCTGCACCGGGAATGAACACGGTCTCACCCTCCGGGCTGTGGGCGACACCGCTGCCATCGCTGGACAGGCGCTCCACCTGCAGAGTGAGAACTTGATTTTTCTGTAAGGGCATGAAGGGTCTCCTTTACTGGTGGTCGGTGCCGTCGGCAGGGGCATCTGCCTGTGCCGCAAAATACTTGCTGGGCGGCACGCCCTTGGCACGCTTGAATACTCGCGAAAAATAGAACTGGTCGAAGAAGCCTACCGAAACAGCGACCTCTGCAATGGACAGATTGCCTGCACGCAGCAGCTTGCAGGCTTCGTTGATACGGTACTCGGTAAGGTAATCGATGGGGCTCTTGCCTACATTCAACATGAACACACGGTAAAGGTGGCTGCGGGATACGCCTACACTTTTTGCCACATCGTCGATGGAGATATCGTGAGAATAATTGAATTGGATATACTTGATTGCATTGAGCACATACTGACTGGAAGAAGAAGCCGTGTGAGGCTTGCCGACGCTGGTCTCCTTCATCAGGGAAGCGATGAACAGGTACAGATATCCCACCATGGCGGCTTCGTCCTGAGGCTGCAGCCCACGGGAGGAATAAATGTTGGCCAGTGCGGTACGCATTCCCTCCGGATCCTGCGTGTGATGCACAGGCGAGTCATCCGTAAAAGGCAGCTGTGCAGTCAGCTTATGGGCACATGCGCCATTAAAACCGACCCAGCTGTACTCCCACGGCTGCTGCTCATCGGCTGTGTAACGGATGAGCTGGCTGGGCCGTGCAAAGAACAGATCCCCCGGGCTCACTTCCCAGGTGCGGCCACCCACCTCGAATACACCCTTGCCGGAAAGCACCAGATGGATCAGGTAATGATCCCGGATGCCGGGGCCCCAGGTCTGCCCCGGAGCACAGCGTTCGATACCGCAGTTGAAAATGGACAGCTCAATATTGTTGGTATAATTTTGCTTGAAGGATTGCTTGTATACGTCCGCCATAGCCGCGTTTCCTCCACTCTGTCATATTGCAGGCAGCTTTCTGCCCGACGTTAAGATAAGTATACCACACATCTGCCTGCAAGTTCAACAAAAGTACATCTTATTCTTTGAGCTGGACGCCAAAATTCGTGCTTTTTCTGCGATGGAAATTGAAAAAAGGGGCTGGATGCATTACAATAGGCATAACAAACCCGTCTATCTCAAGACAGCATTCTGAGGGAGGGATCGTCATGGCGACCAGCACACAGCTTCGGCAGCGGATCGCGACAGGGGAGTGGGACCCAAAGCTCCGGGCATTGTACGGAAATACGGAACAGGAGCTTTGCCGCCAGCGTGCAAGGTACTGCGCCGCACTGGAGCAGTTTGAGCTGTATTTCGGTCCGGGCAGGCAGGTGCAGGTCTATTCAGCACCGGGCCGTGCAGAACTGGGCGGCAACCATACCGACCACCAGCACGGTTACGGCCTTGCGGCGGCGGTGACACTGGACCTTGTGGCGGTCGCAGCCCGCAATACGGATGGCTATGTCCGGGTAAAGTCCCGTGGGTTCAACAAATTGGATGTCATTGATCTGACTGTAGCAGGCCCGCAGGAAGGGGAGGGAACCCACTCCGCCAGTCTGATTCGCGGCATTGCGGAGGGGTTCCGGGCCGTTGGAAAAAAGGTGGGCGGCTTTGATGCCTATACTGCCAGCGATGTGCTGCGCGGGTCCGGACTTTCCAGCTCTGCGGCCTTTGAAATGGGAATGGCGGTCATCTGGAACGGGGAGTACGATTGCGGCCTTGCTCCTACGGAGCTGGCGAAGATCTGCCAGTATGCAGAAAACACCTACTTTGGCAAGCCGAGCGGACTTTTGGATCAGCTGACCAGTGCGGTGGGCGGCATCATCTTTGCAGACTTTGCAGATCCGGCATCGCCGCAGATCGAAAAGATCCATACGGACGGCCTGCTGCCGCCGGGCATGAGCCTGTGCGTTACGGATACGCGCGGCAGTCACAGTGAACTGACAAGCGAGTTTGCAGCCATCCGGAAAGAGATGGAGCAGGTGGCCGGGACGTTGGGCAAAAAGGTTCTGGGACAGGTGACGGAAAGCGAATTCTGGGCGGCGCTGCCTGAGCTGCGCAGCAAATGCGGCGACAGGGCTGTGCTGCGGGCCATTCACTATTTTGAAGAAAATACCCGCACGCTTGCACAGCGGGACGCGCTGCAGGCGGGAAGGTTTGCAGCTTTTGCTGCGCTGGTTTTGGAAAGCGGCCGGGCCTCTTTTGCGTTGTGTCAGAATGTCTATTGCAGCACGGATGTGCGGCATCAGGGACTCTCCGTGGCGCTGGCGCTGAGCCAGTGCATCCTGCAGGGCAGCGGTGCCTGGCGGATGCAGGGCGGCGGCTTTGCAGGAACCATTCAGGCCTATGTGCCCAGGGAACTGCTGGAACGCTATCACAGCGAGATCGAGCGGGTGTTCGGTGCAGGCAGCTGTTATGTGCTTCGCCTGCGGGAACAAGGTGCTGTACGGGTAGGCTGAAACAGCAAAAAGAAAAGCATCTGCGGTGTGATATGTACCGCAGATGCTTTTTATGCGTAAGAATGAGAACCAGATGAAATCAGCAGCCAGGAAGGAAGCCGTTTGTCTGATTCTGTGCCTGCTGTTTCCGCTGCTGCTGATCCGAGAGATACTCCACCATTTCCTTTTCCTCACGGGAGAAATGGAACAGGTTGGAGAGCGTGTCATAAGCGCCGACCACAAAATTGAAGCCGGTCTTTACCACATTGAACAACAGAAGAGGAACAAAGGTGAAGGAGAACGAAATCAACCCGCCGCCAAAGAAGATGTCATCCAGACGCAGATTGCTGAAGAAAAGGTCCAGCGCATCGCCCAACGGCCCGCCGCCGGAAATGGAGTACAGCTCCTCTTCCGGGACAGATGCGTAAGAATGAGGCATCTGAAGGTTTTTCATGGATGAAACTCCTTTCCGACAAATAGATCTGCTTCCTCAGGGTCAAACGCAGGGATCAGGCGGCTGCCGTATCAGAAGCCTGTCCTTTGTTGAAAATCGGCATGGGTTTTATAAGGTCGTTGTAGATGTTTTTGACCGAACGGATAATGCTTACGACCTGACCGTATGCATAGTAACCTGCCAGAGTACCAATACCAAACAGAGCAAGCTTGCTCCAGCCGTTCAGCTTATCCCAAGTGTGATAGAAGGTGCCAGCCGGGGACAGACCATTGTTGGCTCCGCTGACAATAGTATTTTTGAAATAACTGAGGGAATAGCTGCCGCCCAGAAGGAGCGCATTGACAAGAGCGCTTTGGCAGAAGATGACAAACTGATCGGTATTGAAGGTGATGTCGTAGCCAAATACATTGCCAAGAAGAATCTCCTTGCCGCCGTCCAGATAGGTCATTTCTTCTTCAGAAATAACGGCGTAGGAAGCCGGTAAAAGCATGGTGGTCTGATAGAGATGGTCCATGATGGGAAAACTCCTTTCCATAGTGGAATCTGCATAAAGGCAGATAATATACTACCTGAATTGTAGCATAACTGTGTCAAAATAACAAGAGCAGAGCTGCGTAAAATCATGATACATTTGTGAACAAATTGTTACAAGTAAGCGGCAAAATGACGAATGTCAGTGTAAAACCGTGCGGCGTGACCCAATTCCGGTTCCGAAAAAATGTTCCGGTGCAATAATAAAAAGCATCTGCACAGATCCGTGCAGATGCTTTGAAGAGAATGCAAAATTTTACGCAACCCGCTCATACAGCACGGTCAGACCGGCAATGTGAGCAGAAAGGCCTTCCGGCAGGGGAGTGGAGAGCCGCCACTGCCAGTTGGTACCCTGCGTGCTGGGGGTGTTGATGCGGGCTTCGCTGCCCAGATGCAGCCAGTCTGCCAGCGGGATGATGGCCATATCCGAAACACTGGCAAGGCAGGCGCAGATCATGGCTTCGGTCAGTTCCTCGGGTTTGCAGCGCAGATAGCGGCAGGCATAAGCAACGTCCTCTGCACTGGCGTTGATGCGCCAGCCTTCTGTCGTCACATTATCGTGCGTGCCGGTGTACACCACGCTGTTGCGGTGGTAGGTGTGGGGCAGATAGTTGCCGGACTCGCGGCTGTCGAAGGCGAACTGCATGATCTTCATGCCCGGGTAGCCGCTGGCAGAAAGCATGGCCTTGACCTCCGGGGTCAGGTAACCAAGATCCTCGGCAATGATGCTGCCCTCGCCCAGCGCTTCGTGCATGGCATGGATGAAGTCCCGGTCGGGGCCCTTTTCCCAGTGGCCGTTCGCTGCCGTTTTGTCCCCGGCGGGGATGCAGTAGTAGCTCTCAAAGCCCCGGAAATGGTCGATACGCACCACATCGTAAATGGACGTAGCGTATTTCATGCGCTGCTTCCACCATGCAAAGCCGGTGACCTTGTGAACGGGCCAGTCGTACAACGGGTTGCCCCACAGCTGTCCGTCTGCCGCAAAGGCGTCCGGAGGGCATCCGGCCACCTGCGTCAGGTGCATGGTGCCGTCGGTCTGGAACAGCTCCGGGTGGGTCCACAGGTCGCTGGAATCCGGGCTGACATAGATGGGAATATCGCCCACCAGCCGGATGCCCTTCGCGTTTGCGTAGGACTTGAGGGCGCTCCACTGGGTGTAGAAGAAGAACTGCACAGCCTTGTAGTAGTCGATACTCCCGGCAAGCTCTGCCTTGGCTGCGGCAATGGCTTCCGGCTCGCGGCAGCGCAGCGCGTTTGGCCAGTCGGCAAGGCCCGCCTGCCCCTGCGTGGCCTTCACTGCCATGAACAGGGCATAATCCTCCAGCCAGAAGCTGTGTTCGCGGCAGAAGGCTTCATAAGCGGGGGAAGGAGAGGCCAGCAGACGATCCGCTGCTTTTTTCAGGACAACGGGCCGCTCGTTGTAGAGCGCACCGTAATCGATGGGTCCGACGGGCCTTTCCGCAGGAATCTCGTCAGCGGTCAGCCAGCCGTCAGAAGCCAGCAGGCGGTAATCAATGAAATAAGGATTGCCGGCAAAGGCAGAAAAGCTCTGGTAGGGGCTGTCACCGTAGCCGGTGGGGCCGATGGGCAGGATCTGCCAGAAGGCCTGCTTCGCCTCGGCCAGAAAATCCACGAATGCAAAGGCTTCTTTTCCCAGCGTACCGATGCCAAAGGGGCCCGGCAGACTGAAAACAGGCATCAAAATGCCGCTTGCACGCATTGTGCGCACCTCCTTAGCCCTTCACGGCACCTGCCACAACGCCTTCGATGATGTATTTCTGGCAGGTCATGTACAGGATGATGATGGGGATGATGGCAATGATGATGCAGGCCATCATGGGAGCCAGCTCCACACGGCCGTAACCGCCGCGGAAATACTGGATGGCCATGGGGATGGTACGATACTTCTTGATGTCCAGCACCAGCGTGGGCAGCAGGTAGTCGTTCCACACCCACATGGTCTCGAGGATGGCGGTGGAGATCATGGTGGGCTTGAGGATGGGGAACACGACCTTGAAGAAGATCTGGATGGGGTTGCAGCCGTCGATCATGGCCGCTTCCTCGATCTCCATGGGCACGCTCTTCATGAAGCCGGTGAACATGAACACGGCCAGACCGGCACCGAAGCCCAGATAGATGATGCAGATGTTCCAGGGGGTGTTCAGATTGAGCTGGTCAGCGGTCTTGGACAGGGTGAACATGACCATCTGGAAGGGCACGACCATGGAGAACACGATCAGCAGGTTCATGAACTTGCTCAGCTTGTTGTTCACGCGGGTGAGGTACCAACCGGTCATGGAGCAGCACAGCAGGATCAGCGCCACACTGGTAACGGTGATGACAAGGCTGTAGCCAAGGCTGGAAAGAAAGCCCATCTTGGTGACACCGTAAATGTAGTTGCTCAGGCCCGCAAAGGTCTCGGCGGTGGGCAGCTTGAACACGGTGGAGGTGGTAAAGGTGCCCTCGACCTTCAAGCTGTTCAGCAGGATCAGCACGATGGGGTAGATCCACAGCAGACTCAGCAGCGTCATGATGACGGTGAGGATGTTATCCCACATTTTTTTCTGTTTAGGCATTACTGCTGCACCTCCTTGGAACGGGTAAAGTGGAGCTGGATCAGAGAAATGACCACGACGATCAGGAAGAACACCACAGCCTTCGCCTGACCAATGCCCTTCCACTGGGCACCGGAACGGCCATAGAAGGTGTTGTAGATGTTCAGGGCCAGCATTTCACTGGCGTTGGCGGGTTCGCCTGCGGTCAGGGCAACGTTCTGGTCGAACAGCTTGAAGCTGTTGGTCAGGGTCAGGAAGGTGCAGATGGTCACGCTGGGCATAACCATGGGAATTTTGATCTTGAACAGGATCTCGCGGTCATTGGCACCGTCGATCTTGGCGGCTTCGATCAGGTCGCCGGGCACGCTCTGCAGGCCGGCAACGTAAATGATCATCATGTAGCCGATCTGCTGCCAGCACATCAGGATGACCAGACCGACGAAACCGGCCTTGGCATCCAGCGCCAGCAGAGGTTTCTGCAGGTTGGCCAGCACACCGTTGAGCAGGATCTGCCAGATGTAGCCCAGCAGGATGCCGCCGATCAGGTTGGGCATGAAGTAGACGGTACGGAAGATGTTGGTGCCGCGGATGCCGCGGGTGAGCACCAGCGCAATGGCAAAGGCGCAGACGTTAATGAGCACGGTGGATACTACAGTGAACGCCGCGGTAAAGCCGAAGGCGTGCAGGAAGGTGGAATCCTGAAATACGCTGAGGTAGTTCTGAATGCCCACAAAGGTGGTCTTGCTCACAGTGGTGAACCGCTGGAACGAAAGGTAAATACCCCAGATAAAGGGCCAGATAAAGCCGATGATGAACGCGATGAGGGTAGGCAGCACGAACACCGGCCAGTATTTACTGATGGCTTTTTGCATAATGTACCTCCTATATGCGGAGTGGTTAACAAAAAAGGGGAGGCGGGGCGAACTTCTTCGCCCGCCTCCCTGTTCAGTTCTTTTTTATAGACCGATCAGGAGCTTAGCCGTTTGCCAGCTTGTATTCCTTAGCCCAGCCATCGACGAAGGCGGTCACAACGCCGTCCCAGTCGCCGGTGCCTGCTGCGTAAGCGGTCAGAGCGCTGCCCACGCCGTTCTTCCACTCCTCGGAAGGCATGGTGGAGAAGCACCAGTCCACACTGGTCTTGCCGTCGGCCACATACTGGTTTGCAATGGTGATCAGGGGGTTGGTGGAGTCCTTAGCCTTCTTGAAGGGGATGACGAAGCCCATCTTGTCAGCCATCGCGCTGGTGCCGGCCTCAGAGGTGACACACCAGTACAGGAAGTCCAGAGTGGCCTGAATATCTTCCTCAGAAGAGGTGTTGTTGACACACCAGAAGTTCTCGGAACCGGTGCACAGGCCCTGGTTCTCCTCGCCCTCAGCGCCGATGTAGATGGGCAGCATACCCAGGTTGTCGTCGCCCAGATCCTTCACGTCATTGTAAGCCCAAGTGCCGTTCTGGTAGAACACAGCCTTCTTGCCCACAAACTCAGCCACAGCGTCATCGCCGGTCTTGGAAGCCAGCAGGGTGGGATCACAGGTGGAATCGGTGATGTACAGATCCCAAATCTGCTTGTAGTTGTCCAGATAGGTGCCCTTGATGGCGTCGGTGGAGTCGATGCCGTCTGCCTTGTACTCGTAGTAGATGGGCAGGTTTGCCAGATGGGTCTTGAAGCGCCAGTCAGAAGAACCGTCCATGCCGGCAGAAGTGAAAGCACCGTCCACGCCCAGCTCAGCCTTGCGTGCCTGAATATCGTCAGCAACCTTCTTCAGATCAGCAAAGCCCTTGATATCGTCCTGCATGTAGCCGGCGGCGCTCAGCAGTTCCTTGTTATAGATGATGCCGTAGGTCTCGATGACATATGCGATGCTGGTAACGGCGTCGCCATCCTTCAGTGCGAAGGAATCGCTGGTCAGCTCACCGTACAGCTGGCTGCCGGACAGATCATAGCAGTAATCCTTCCAGTTTGCCAGACCAACAGGGCCGTTCACCTGGAACAGGGTGGGAGCCTCGCTCTTCTCCATCTCGCTCATCAGGGTGGTCTCGTACTGGCCGGAAGCGGCGGTGACAACGGTCACAGGCACGCCGGTCTCCTTGGTGTACTCAGCGGCCAGATCCTGCCAATCCTGATCCTGCTCGGGCTTGAAGTTCAGGTAGTAGACCTTGCCGTCAGCCTTTGCAGCGGTGCTGGAAGCAGCGGCAGAACCGGCAGCAGAGGAAGCAGTGCTGTTGGAAGAGCCGCCGCAGGCAGCCAGACCCAGAGCAGCGGCGGAAACGCCAGCGGCCTTCAGAAAGTTACGACGAGTGATCATTTTCTTCATAATAAGTTCTCCTTCTTATTAAAAATAAACTATTTTAAAATCTCCGTCCCCTGACGGAGGGAGTACAAGGTTTAGATGGCCCTCACGCTCTCACCCTGCTGCAGTTCCGGCTGCAAGGTGATGGTCTGGGCCGGTGCACCGTGCTCGATCTGCCGCACCAGCAGCTCAATGCTCTGCAGCGAGATCTGTTCGCTGGGCTGCACGATGGTGGTCAGCACGGGCACGCAGTAACGGGACATCGTGATGCCGTCAAAGCCGATCACCGAGACATCCTCCGGCACCCGCAGCCCGGCGCTTACCAGCGCACGGATGGCACCTAAAGCGATCACATCGCTCATGGCGAACAGGGCGGTAAAGTCGGCCCGGTGGGCCAGCAGGCTGTTCACAGCGTGATAGGCAGACTCAAAATCGTAGTTGGACAGGCCGTACAGCTTGTCGCTGAACAGGATGCCTGCGTCCCGCATCGCCTGCTGTGCACCTTCGCGGCGCATCACGCTGGGATAGCTGGTGACCGGACCGCCCAGCACTGCGATCTTGCGGTGTCCCTGCTGGATGAGGTAGTCCACAGCAGCGTAGGCTGCGGCGCGGTCATCCACGCCCACCATGGAAAGATTGGGAAAGTCCAGCTCGTCGGAGACCAGTGTGGTCAGCACCGAGGGGACTGTGATGTTGGCAAAGCCTTTTTTGAAGTTGGCTACGCTGCCGCCCAGAAAGATCATGCCTTTGGGCTTGATCTCCCGCAGGATCTTTTCGGCGGCATCGATCTCGTTGGCGTTTTCATCCAGATAGGAAACGATGCCATTGTAGCCATACAGGGTAGCGGCCCGCTGCAGCTGGACTAAGAAGTCCGAGAAGAAGAGATTGCGGGTACCCTTGACCACGAACACCAGACTGCGGGACTGCTGAATCTTCAACTGTCGTGCATTGGTGTTGGGCACGAACCCGGCTTCCCGCATTACCGTAAGTACATGTTCCTTGGTCTCGGGCCGGACGTCGGGCCGGTCGTTGATGACACGAGAAATGGTGCTCACCGAGCAGCCGCTGATCCGGGCAATGTCCTTGATGGTCAGATTCGGCATTTTGTCGGAGTACCTCACTTTCGGTAATATATTCGGGAACGTTGTCGGGAACGTTTTCAGTGACTATATTATGGCATAATCTGTATAAAAAATCAATAACCCTAAAGTGTTTTCGTGAAAATTGCATAGCATATGGAGCGGCTTTTGTGCAGATTGAATTGCGTGCAAATCAAAACATGCCAATAGTTCCGCAAATTCCCGGTACAAATCAGAAACAACCGGTAAAACCGTACCAATTTGTAACTTTTCGACATAGAGCAGTGGTTTTATAAAAGGGGAAAGGAAAAAACAATGCCCGGCAGATAACACAGCCTGCCGGGCATTGCATGGTTTTGAAATGACTTATCCGCTTTTTCAAAAATACGGGTGCTGATAGGGTTCGGGTTCCGGGCCGCAGTACAGGCCGAACGCATCGCAGATCCAGTAGCTGCCGTCCTCCATGGGCACGCGGCACCACTGGTGAGTGTACTGGTTCTCGTTCACATGCTCATAGGGGATGCCCAGAATGTCCAGACACAGAGCGGTAGCCCGGGCACACCCGGCACAGGATGCTGTGCGCAGTACGAAATAACCGTAGGGGTCGTTGTAGTGGCTGGCTTCCATGGAGTAAGCCATGGAACCATCATCCACCACCGCACGCAGGGCAGAGGCAATGCCGTAAAGCTGGTCTTCCCGGCTCATGAGCGCCAGCGGTGTGACCACCTTCAGCGCTTCCTGATATGCCTGCGCAAACTCCTCATCGGTGCATTTGCGCTTGAGGGACTTGTAGTGGGCCAGCTTGTTGATGGCCACCGGCGACCAGACGGAAGAAAACTGCGCTTCGGTCAAAGACAGCTCGTCATCACCGGCAATGCCGTCCGCAGAAGGCTTGCGGCCTTCATCAATGCCGTGATCCAGATAATGACGCAGCAGCGCGCCTTCGTCATTGCCGCATACGGCCGCAACATCCGGATATTGTGCAGCGTAGTATGCTGCATCAAAGGTAGAAAGCGCAGCAGCGGAAAGACCGGTCTGTGCGGTCAGCAGCACACCGGCCGTCAGCGCCGCAAGTCTAAGATACCGTTTTTTCATGACAGAAAACCTCCTCAAAAAATAATAAAACAATCCCTGAACTCAGTATAGCACGTCCGGGCCGGAAGGAAAAGAGAAAAAAAGCGCTCCCACATTGTCATCGGTGAGAGCGCTTTGCTGATTGCTGATTATTTTGATTGGATTGATTCTTTAAAGATTAGTCGCTGACGTAGGGCATCAGAGCAACGTGACGAGCACGCTTGATGGCGATGGTCAGTGCGCGCTGATGATAAGCGCAGGTGCCGGTCACACGGCGGGGAATGATCTTTGCACGCTCAGAGACGTACTTACGCAGACGGGGCACGTCCTTGTAATCGATGGTGTCGATGCGATCGACACAGAAGCTGCAAACCTTCTTGCGGCCGCGACGCATGGGGCGTGCGGGGCGAGAGCCTTCGGTTCTTTCAAAAGCCATTGCTTATTACCTCCTATTGAATTTTTAACGGATTGACCGTTTCGTGTCAGAACGGCAGGTCATCGCTGTCATCAATCACAGCGAAATCGTCTGCATTGCCGGCAGAATAGCTGGGAGCTGCCTCCACAGCAGCCGGGCGGGCAGGCGCTGCGTTCTGGTAGGCGGGAGCAGAATTATTCTGATAATTTGCTCCGCCGCCTGCATTGCTGCTCTTGGGGCCTGCGAAGTTGATGTTGTTGGCTACCACTTCCACAGCGGTGCGGTTGTTGCCATTCTTATCCTGATACTGGCGGGTCTGAAGACTGCCTTCAATGGCAATCAGACTGCCTTTCTGGAAATACTTGCAAACAAAATCGGCCTGCTGGCGCCATGCAACGATATCAATGAAATCGGCCTGACGCTGCTCGCCCTGACGCGCAAAATTGCGGTCACAGGCAATGCGGAAACTGCACACATTGGTACCCTGCTGGGTGGTGCGCAGTTCGGGATCCGCCACAAGACGGCCCATGATGGCAACAACATTCAACATACTACGGTCTCCCTTTCTGTCACGGAAGGATTACTCCTCGTGAGCAATGATCAGGCTGCGCATAACGCCTTCAGTGATCTTGTACACACGGTCCAGCTCAGCGGGGAAGCTGGGCTCGCTGGTGAAGTCGATCACGGTGTAGACGCCTTCCTCCTCGTCGTTGATGGGATAGGCCAGACGGCGCTTACCCCACTCGTCGATGGAATCGATCGTACCGTTAGCCTCGATCAGGGACTTGAACTTACCAACCAGAGCGGCGGTAGCCTCCTCGTCGAGAGCGGCGCTGGTAATCAGCATGGTTTCGTACTTTGCCATTTTGTAGCACCTCCTTTTGGACTTAAGGGTCCTGCAATCACAGGACCAAGGGTACACACAAAACGCGGCGTCGCGCCTTGTGTGCGGCGTGTCTGTTCAGACAGCAATTCATTATAGCAAGCTGTAAAGGATCTGTCAAGGGGTTTCTGAAAAAAGATACAACAAAAAATGTTTTGATTTTTTGGTGAAAGAGGACTATAATATAGTCGCTTTCATCGGAAGGAAAGTATATATGGTTCTAGGAATTTTATAGTAAAGGAAGGATTCTTTGTGTATTTGGTTTTCCGTGACCTAGCAATTATCATCCTCAGCGCAAAGTTCTTTGGCCTTGTGGCCCGCAAGTGCAAGGCACCGCAGGTGGTGGGCGAGATCATTGCCGGCCTGCTCATCGGTCCGTGCATTCTGAACCTCGTGCAGACCAGTGACGCCATCTCCACCTTTGCGGAGATCGGCGTGGTCATGCTGATGTTCACCACGGGCCTTGGCACCAATCTGAAGGAACTTATCAAGGCTGGCCCCATCGCCACCCTGGTCGCCTGTGTGGGCGTTGCCGTTCCGCTGGTGGGCGGCACCCTGCTGTACAGTGCGTTCTACGGCTTCTCTGCCGTGGGCAGCCCTGAGTTCTACCGTGCCCTGTTCATCGGCACCATCATGACCGCCACCAGCGTGTCCATTACGGTGGCGACCCTGCAGGAGCTGGGCCACCTGAAGAGCTTTCTCGGCACTACCATCGTCAGTGCCGCCGTCATTGATGATGTCATCGGCATCGTAGTCCTCACCTGCGTACTGGGCGCAAGCTCCGGCACCGGCACAGGTCTGGGCAAGGTGCTCATCAATACGGTGCTGTTCTTTGCCACTGCCGTGGGCGTGGGCGTTGTGGCTCACTTTGCTATGACATGGCTGGACAAGCGCAATCCCCACACCCAGCGCATCACCATCGTGAGCATGGCGTTCTGCTTTGCCATGGCCTACATCGCCGAGGAATACTTCGGCATTGCAGATATCACCGGTGCCTATATCGCCGGTATCGTTCTGTGCACCATGGACGATGCCCCCTACGTGGAGCGCCGCGTGGATATCAGCAATTATATCATTTTTGCACCCATCTTCTTTGCATCCATCGGCTTGAAGACCGACATCAGCGGCCTGACGCCGGAAATCTTCCTGTTCTGTGTCTGCTTCGTCATTGTGGCACTTATCACCAAGATCATCGGCTGCGGTTTGGCCGCAAAGCTCTGCCGCTTTAACTGGGGCGACTCCCTCAAGATCGGCGTTGGCATGATGACCCGCGGCGAGGTGGCACTGATCGTGGCCCAGAAGGGCCTGGATGTCGGCGTGGTGGACTCGGTCTACTTTACCGCTGTGATCCTGCTGATCGTGGTGTCCAGTGTGGCAACGCCGCTGATGCTCAAGGCTCTCTTTACCAAAATGCCGCCGCAGCTGCACCCCAGTCAGGCGGAATAAAGAATGATATTGCTGTGCAGATGATGTGCGCCGCACAGCGGTGCAATGAAAACACCCCGGAAGCTTTCGCGTTCCGGGGTGTTTTTCTGCTGTCGTATCGTCCTTCATGCGCCGCAGCGCACATCATTTTTGCGAAGCAAAATATCATTTGAAGAACATCATTTGCGCAGCAACCTCATTTATTTACAGTGTCTTGCAGAACTCCTTCAGGTACTCACGGAAGGCTTCGCCGATCTCCGGATGCTGCAGGGCCAGCTCCACCTGAGCCTCTACCACCTTGAGCTTGTTGCCCATGTCGTAGTGCTTTCCGGTGAACTCTACGGCCGTCATTCCGCCGCAGGTGCGGGCATACTCGGCCATGGCATCGGTCAGCTGGATCTCACCGCCGGCACCGGGCTTGGTGTGGGCGAGGATCTCGTAGATCTGCGGAGTCAGCAGCACACGGCCCAGAATGGAGTAGTTGCTGAACTCCTGCCCCTTCTTGGGCTTCTCAATCATGTCATCCACAAAGAAGTAGTTGTCGTGGATGGGGGTGGTCTTCAGGCTGCAGTACCGGCTCACATCCTCCCAGGGCACAGCGGAAACGCCCGCGACCGGGCGGCCGAACTCCTCGTAGGCGCGGATCAGCTGAGCGCAGACCGGGTCTTCGCCCCAGATCACGTCATCGCCGTAGATGACAACGAAGGGATCGTCACCGGTGAAGGCCTTGGCGGTGTTCACGGCATGGCCCAGACCCAGCGTCTGCTTCTGGCGCACAAAGAAGATGTTTGCCATGTTGGCGATGCCAAGGCACTCTTCCAGAGCCTTTTCCTTGCCGGGCTTTGCCAGCTTTTCTTCCAGCTCAGGGCTGCGGTCAAAGTGATCCTCAATGATGCTCTGATTGCGGCCCAGAATGATGAGGATATCGGTGATACCGGAACGCACCGCCTCTTCCACCAGATACTGGATGGCAGGTTTGTCCACAATGGGCAGCATACCCTTGGGCATGGCCTTGGTAGCGGGCAGCACGCGGGTGCCAAGACCGGCGGCAGGAATGACAGCTTTTGTGACTTTCTTCATCATGATTCATATTCTCCTTACGATTTTGAAATCCGCAATGCCAGCCTTTGCAGGCGGCATTGCAGATCAGAGCATCCCGGCCAAAGCGTCCAGATTCGGGCCCATGAGCATGGTGGCACAGGCGCCCAGAACCATCAGCAGCACACAGGCACCGATCACACCGGCGATGCTCACGCCGCCCTGTGCAGACAGGACCGCACGGCGCTGAGCAGCGTCCGGGAACTCGGCACGGATGCGCCGGATGCGTTCGGCTGCACTTTTGCGATACAGCCATTTGGCGTACAGGGTGCGCAGCATCACCAGCGCAAAACTGAGCACCGTCATAATGCGGGACAGTATAACGATGACCGTGCTGCTGATGCCGGCGGTCAGTGGACTGCCGGTGGCCTGCATCATGCTCAGCAGGGTGGGCAGAGCCAGCACCAGCTCTGCGGCCAGAAAACCGAAGGCGGGCTTCCACGCCTTGCGATAGAAGAAATAGAACGGACCGAACACCAGCGCAGAGAGGCACATGGAGATCTTGGTGTGCTGCAACTGCATCCGGCTGTAGTCGTTCAGATAGACGGGTGCGGCCTTGCCGATGTAATCGTTCCAGTCGCTGTAGGGGATCCCGTCGATCAGCTCTTCCTTGCCAAAGGCCGCCTGCACATTGCGGCGGGTGGGTTCTTCCACGGTCTGCTGGTACTGGCGGTAAAGATCATCATAGTCAAAGCGGTTCTGGTCTGCGCCGGAAGCAGTCTGGGCGGAAGGATCCGGGCACTGATCCTCCGGCGGCATGACGGCACCGCAGCAGCGGCATACCGTCTCGGAACGCAGGGTGCGCTCACCGCAGCTGGGGCAGGTGCGCAGTTCTTCATCCTTGTACGGAAACCTCCATTCATAGCCTGCGCCGTGGGCGGGGGTATGGATGCAGCGGCCCAGCTTCTCGTAACACTCGCGGTGATAGGGTGCGCCGCAGTCCGGGCAGACCACGATATCATCGGTCAGCGCCAGAGGTCTGCCGCAGCCTTCGCAGGGACAGCCATAATATTTCGGCATGATTTCCTCCTGTTATATGATTCATACTGGTATTATACTCCCCTGAGAACGAAAAGAAAAGGCAAAAATCTTCAAAATTCCAGCAGGATAATCCATTTACCTCTTTACTTTAACACAGATTCTCGGTATACTAGTGAAGTATCTGTGTATAAACTGTGTCTTTTGAAAATAAAAGACTTTACCTATTATCATTTCGAGAGGAACTGAAAGAATGATCACGATTGACGAACTGAAGGTGCAGCTTGCCGATTACGGCAAGGCGGTCAAGGACCTGGAAGAGGCTCTGGCCATCGATGCCTCCCGCAAGCGCGTGCAGGAGCTGGAGCACACCATGTCCCGCCCCGGTTTTTACGATGATGCAGACCTGAGCAAAAAGGTGTTTGACGAGGTGGGCGACCTGAAGGGCAAGCTGAGCCGTTTTGAAAAGCTGCAGGGCCTGTACGATGACGCCGAGACCATGCTGGAAATGCTGGATGAAGAATACGACCCTGCCATGATCCCCGAAGCAGAGGAGTCCGTGAACGCTGTGGGCAAGGCAGTGGATGAGCTGCAGCTCATGACGATGCTGAACGGCGAGTACGACCACAGCAACGCAATCCTCACCTTTCACGCCGGTACCGGCGGCACCGAGGCACAGGACTGGGCCGAAATGCTGTACCGCATGTACAACAAGTGGGCTTCCAACCACGGCATGACCGTGGAGGTGCTGGACTATCAGGACGGCGATGAAGCCGGCATGAAGAGCGCCTCCATGATGGTGAAGGGTGCCAACGCCTACGGTCTGCTCAAGAGCGAGAACGGCGTGCATCGTCTGGTGCGTGTGTCGCCCTTTGACGCTAACGCCCGCCGTCAGACCAGCTTTGCTTCGCTGGAAGTGATGCCTGAGCTGGATAACACCATTCAGGTGGATATCCGCCCCGAGGATATTGAGATGCAGGTGTACCGTTCCTCCGGTGCCGGCGGCCAGCACATCAACAAGACCTCTTCCGCTGTCCGTCTGATCCACAAGCCCACCGGCGTCGTGGTCAGCTGCCAGACCCAGCGCAGCCAGTTCCAGAACCGTGACTACGCAATGGAAATGCTGAAGGCAAAGCTGTATCAGATCGCAAAGCAGCAGCATATGGATAAGATCGATGACATCAAGGGCGTGCAGAACGAGATCGCATGGGGTCACCAGATCCGCAGCTATGTGTTCATGCCCTACACCATGGTCAAGGATCACCGCACCAACTACGAGACCGGTAATGTGGACGCTGTGATGGACGGCGATCTGGACGGTTTCATCTTCGCATACCTCAAGGCTGCAAGCCGCGGGGAACTGCAGGATACCTGATCTTGAACGTATAAAATGCAAAAGCCGTGCTTCCTTTTGTGGAGGCACGGCTTTTTTGTGTTCTTATGCCAGATCGGGCAGAATGGTGTCCCAGAGGTTTTCCTCCTGCCGCAGGGCGTTGAAGCAGCAGTCCAGATACATTTTGTTTGCCGCTGCAAGGATCGTGCTGCGCAGAAGCAGCTTTTCATCTGCGGCATCCACGGCAAGGTCGCGGATCTCCCTGGTGCAGTCGAATACGAACGGCAGGCAGTTCTCCATCTCGTCGCAGAAGTAGTCGTAAGCTGCCCCGGCGGAACAGTGCGCCCGCTGCATTTTAAACAGGGCATCGATGTTTTCCATCGAAAGAACGGTCTTGGAGACTGCAATGTACATCAGGGATGCGATCTGATCGCGGGCATACTTCTTGCGCACCGGGTGGGACAAAATGCCCTTTTTGACGTAGTTGCTGACCATGGAAGAGGTGAGCTCCACGCCGCAGAAGGTGCGGAAATAGCTGTTGACGTACTGCACGGTCTGGTCAAGGTAAAGCCCCATCTGCGGGAGATCGGCGTACCGGGGCAGGGCAAACCCGGCGGCGCAGGCCGCAACGCGGCATTTGGTTTCAGTTTTCATATCGTAAGCAGTTCTCTAAGGTTGGCGCAGCTGGGCTGCGCGGGATACAGAAAATGGTTTTATGGCGGTATTATAGCGCAAATCTGTACTTTGGTCAACGGATTTTTAAAACTTTTGAAAGAATGCATAAAATCACTTGACAGGTTTTTGAAAAACTGCTATGATGTCTGCAGCGAACCGAAAAAACCATGCAGGCGGAAGTGCGTGTAAGGCACGGAAAATACAAAAATGACCTGCTATCACAAAATAGATTTGGAGCGTGCATTTTATGAAAACCAAGATCGTTGTGGATTCTTCGTCCAGCCTGTATGCCCTGCCGGGCGTGGATTTTGCCTGTGTGCCGTTGAAGATCGTCACGGATGAACAGGAATATCTGGATGACGGCACTCTGGATGCTGTGGGTATGGCCCGGTCTCTGCGTACTTACAAGGGCAAGACCAGCACCTCCTGCCCCAATGTGGCAGATTGGCTGGCTGCTTATGAGGGTGCAGAGCAGATCTTTGTTGCCACCATCACGGGCACACTGTCCGGCAGCTACAATGCTGCACTGCTGGCAGCGGAAGAATACAAGGAAACACACCCGGAGGCCCGTATTTTTGTGCTGGACAGCCTGTCTGCCGGGCCGGAGCTGCGTCTGCTGGCGGAGCGTCTGCGGGACCTCGTCCGGATCGGGATGGAGTTTGACGAGATCTGTGAGGCGATCCTGGCTTACCACAAGCACACGCATCTGGTGTTTTCGCTGGAATCGCTGGCAAATCTGGCCCGCAACGGCCGTGTGAAGCCCGCCGTTGCCGCCGTGGCACGGATGCTGGGCATCCGGGTCATTGGTCAGGCCAGTGAGAGCGGCGAGCTGGAGGTGCTGTGCAAGACCCGTGGCGAGCACGGCGCACTGGAGCGCATCGTGCTGGAATTGAAGGATCACGGCTTTACCGATGGCAAAGTGCACATTGCCCACTGTGATAACCCGGAAGCTGCCAAGCGCCTGAAACTGATGATCCATGCGGTGTTTGCAGGCGCACAGGTGGATGTCACCGAGTGCGGCGGCCTGTGCAGCTACTACGCTGAGCAGGGCGGCCTGATGGTGGGCTTTGAGGACGGCGAAGCCGAAGCATAAAGCGGCTTTCAATGGCTCCGCATTTACGCGGGAACTGCAATAGCTGTCTTTTTGACGAAAAAATCATTTCTTTGTTTGCCGACCAGAAAAATCTGCGGATTTTTCCGGTCGGCTTTTTGCGGGGCGCATCAGGGAACAACGCAAATCTTGAAAAAGCTGCAAAACCGCGCTATACTTACACATATTATAATAAAGGAGGAGGGCAGGCTGATGTTTTTTCGTTCGCCGATCGTGCGCTTTTTCAACCGCATCCTGAACCGCGTCACCATCACGGTGGTGCTGGTAGCGCTGCAGCTGCTGTGGCTGTGCTGGGTGTTCTATTCCATTACCACCGGTACAGGCCGTGTATGGGTGAACGGTCTGCTCAACGCCCTGAGCCTGCTCATTATCCTGTACCTTGTGCGCAAGGACGAGAACAGCGCCTATAAGGTGGGCTGGATCGCACTGATCGGCATCCTGCCGCTGCTGGGCGGTGCACTGTATCTGGCCTTTGGCAACAAACGCCCGAGCAAGCGCCTGAGCCTGAAAATGCATGCTGTGGACAGCGCACATAAAAAAGACCTGCAGCAGCAGCCGGGCGTACTGGACAGTCTGGATGCCGGCGGGCAGGGCCAGAGCCGTTATGTGGCAAAGTATGGCCCCTATCCGGCATGGCAGAACACCCGTGCGCAGTATTTTGCCAGCGGCGAAGCGATGTATCCGCAGCTGCTGGCCGATCTGGAAAAGGCCCAAAAGAGCATCTTTCTGGAATTTTTCATCGTGAGCCATGGCTGCATGTGGAATGGCATCGAGAAGATCCTGCGCCGCAAGGCGGCACAGGGTGTGGATGTGCGTCTGATCTACGATGATTTTGGCAGTCTGCTGGGCCTGCCTGCCGATTTTATCGTGCGGATGGAGCGGGCGCACATCCGCTGCATCCCGTTCAACCCGGTGGTGCCCCTGATCTCGCTGGTGATGAACCACCGCGACCACCGCAAGATCGTAGTCATTGACGGTACGGTGGCCTACACCGGCGGTGTGAATCTGGCAGATGAGTATATCAACGCAGAGCAGCGCTTCGGCTACTGGAAGGATGCAGCCCTGCGTGTGGAAGGCGACGCCGCGTGGAACTTTACGGTGATGTTCCTCAACTTCTGGAACGCCTTTCGCCCCAGCGAGACGGATTATGATGCGTTTCGCCCCATGCCGCTGGTGCCGCTGGTGCCGGACGGCGTGGTGCAGCCCTATGCAGACAGTCCGCTGGACGAGGAGCCCATGGCAGAAACCGTTTATCTGAATATCCTTGCGCAGGCAAAACAGTATGTCTACATCTATACACCCTACCTTGCGATCGGCGAGGAAATGCTGGATGCGCTGAAAAACGCCGCCAAGCGCGGGGTGGATGTCCGTCTGGTGCTGCCGGGCATCCCGGACAAGAAGCTGGTATTCCGGTTGAGCCGGTCGTACTATCTGCCGCTTTTGCGGGCGGGTGTACGCATTTACGAGTTCACCCCCGGCTTCCTGCACGCCAAGTGCTGGGTGAGCGACGACAGCACCGCTGTGGTGGGCAGCATCAACATGGATTACCGCAGCCTGTTCCTGCACTTCGAGTGCGGCGTGCTGCTGCAGAACAACAGTCAGGTGACCGTCCTGCGGGATGACGTGCGGGATACGCTGCGCAAATGCCGGGAGGTACAGGTATCGGACTGCCATACCGGTCTGCTGGGCACTGTGCTGGACAGCGTGCTGCGGCTGCTGAGCCCTTTAATGTAAAAGAAACGACAGACCGCGGTAGACGCGAAATAAAACCGCTGCTTTCCGGGCAAACTAGCCCAAAAGCCCCTTTACGATGGGGCAGGAAAGGGAGCGTTTCGATGATAACGAAAAAGATATCCTGCACGGTTTTGGGCTGCACGCTGGCGGCGGCGCTGACACTCACCGCCTGCGGCGGGAGCGGCTCCGGTTCTTCCGGAAGCATGAGCACAGGCATGGGCGGCAGCTCGTCCCAGACCACGCAGAACGCCGCATGGCGCACCGGCCTTGGCATCTTGACGGAAGCGGACGGAGAGGAGCGTGCCGGGAAGATCAACACGATTGCTGCGGCCGTTTTGCTGGATGCTGAGGGGAAAGTGGCCGATGTGATGCTGGATGAGGTGGAGCTTTCTGTAACGGGGGACGGCACCGGCAAGGTGACGATGCCCGGCGACTATCGTACCAAGCGCCAGAAAGGGGAGGACTACCCGCTGGCTGCGGTGTCATCGCTGAAAAAAGGCTGGGCAGAACAGGCAGATGCCTTTGGCGATTTTCTCGCAGGTAAGACGCCGGACGAGGTGAAAAAGCTTGCCACCGACGATGACGGCAAGCCCAAGGATGCCGACCTGCTTTCCGGCTGTACCATTGCAGTGGACGGCTATCGGGATGCGGTGGTGCGCGCCTGTGAGAACGCAAAGGCGGTGGGTTCGGCCCGCGGCGACCGTGCTGTGCTGGGCGTGTCGGTGCGCAATGACACCAAAGATCTGACCGCTGACGATGATCACGATGTGACCGCGCAGGTGGACATTACGGTGACGGCTCTGACGCTGGATGCCGACGACCGCGTGACTGGTGCCATCGCTGACGTGACGGAGCCTGCCCTGACGGTGAGCGCGGACGGCACCGTATCGGCGCCGGAGCTGGTGAAAACCAAGCTGGAGCAGGGCGATCAGTACGGGATGCGCGGTGCATCCGCTCTGGACAAAGAATGGTATGAGCACAGCGAGGGCTGGTGCGACTACCTCAAGGGCCGGACCCGCGCAGAGGTGGCGTCCATCCCGGATGACGGCTCGGATGCCGACCTTGCGGCGGTATGTACTATTTCAGTGACAGAGCTGCAAAAGGCGGCACTGGCAGCGTTCGCAGAAGAATAAGCAATCGGAAAGGGGAAAGACACTGCGTCTTTCCTCTTTTATTTGTGCAATTCAACAAGAGAAAAGACAAAACGAAGAGAATAAAAGGCAATGTGCACTAACTTTTATATTTCCTCTTGCCAAATGCCCTCAAACGCGCTATTCTATAGTCACGGTTTAACACTTTAGCATGATAAAATGCTAAACCGAGAGGGAACATCTTTTGGGAAATAACGAGGGAGGAAACCTGTTATGAAACGTTTAGTCTCCGCTTTTCTGGCCGGTGCCATGGCACTGAGTCTTGCCGCCTGCGGCGGTGCCGCATCCACTTCCACCGTGGCATCTTCTGCCGCATCCGGCAGCGCAGCTGCTTCTGCTGCCGAAACCGCTGCCAGTGATCTGGATTACATCAAGGAAAAGGGCAAGATGGTCATTGGCTACACCGTCTACGAACCCATGAACTACACCGATGCAGACGGCAACTTCACCGGCTTTGATACCGAGCTGGCAACGGCTGTGTGCGAAAAGCTGGGGGTCGAGCCGGAGTTCGTGGAGATCAACTGGGACACCAAGGTGGTTGAGCTGGACGCCAAGAGCATCGACTGCATCTGGAACGGCATGACCCTGACCGATGATATCATGGCCAACACCGCCACCACCAAGGCCTACGCCAAGAACGCACAGGTCGTGGTCGTGAAGGACGGTACCGACTACAGCTCCACTGCAGATCTGGTGGGCAAGACCGTAGTGGCTGAAGCCGGCTCTGCCGGTGAGGCTGCCATCGAAGGTGACGAGAATCTGGCACAGGCCGATTACGTTTCCAAGAGCGTGCAGACCGACTGCCTGATGGAAGTTGCCGCAGGCACTGCAGATGCGGCTGTTCTGGATCTGACTCTGGCTAATGCCATGATCGGTGAGGGCACCGACTATGCAAGCCTGAAGATCGTGGACGAGCTGAACGCTGAGGAGTACGGCGTGGCCTTCCGCAAGGACAGCGATGCCGCCGCCGCTGTGGATGCCGTCTTTGACGAGCTGAAGGCTGACGGCACCATGCAGGCTCTGGCCGACAAGTACGATCTGGCTCTGGCCGATTAAGTTTTATAATAATGTAATTACTCCTTCCGTCATCGCTGCGCGATGCCACCTCCCTCGGTGAGGGAGGCTTTTTGTTGCCGATAAGCGTGAGGCTCCCTCATTGAGGGAGCTGTCACCGAAGGTGACTGAAGGAGTTCAAAAAAACGGATTGATGGGTGTGTTCTTGTGTCTGTGATTCTGGGGCGCCTTTCCGGCGCGTTTCTGCTCAACTGTGAACTGTTTGCATTGACCCTGCTGTTTGCGCTGCCGCTGGGTCTGGTGGTCGCTTTCGGCTCCATGAGCCGGTGCAAGCCGCTTTCCGGCGCGGTGAAAACTTTCGTGTGGGTCATCCGCGGTACGCCGCTGATGCTGCAGATCATCGTGATCTACCTTGGCCCCGGCCTGCTGGGCATGAATAATCCGTGGCCCTCCGGCTCCGGTGGACGCATGGTGGCGGCGGTGGTGGCCTTTGCCATCAACTATGCCTGCTACTTTTCCGAGATCTACCGCGGCGGCATCGAGGCTGTCCCCAAGGGCCAGACCGAGGCCGGTCAGGTGCTGGGCATGACCAAAACGCAGATCTTCTTCAAGGTGACGCTGCTGCAGGTGGTCAAGCGCATTCTGGCCCCCATGGGCAACGAGGTCATCACCCTTGTCAAGGATACCTCGCTGGCCAACACCATCGCCAATAAGGAGATCATCATGATGGCCAAGGAATACAGTGCAAAGGGCCTGATCTGGCCGCTGTTCTCCACCGCCATCTTCTTCCTGGTGTTCGTGGGCGCGCTGACTTTGCTGTTTGGCTGGGCTGAAAAGAAACTGGATTATTTCCGCTGATGAAAGGAAGGGAACTGAATCATGGCACTGCTTGAAGCCTCCGGCATCGGCAAAAACTTTGGCGAGACCAAGGTGCTCAAAGATATTTCGCTGAACCTTGAACAGGGTGAGGCGCTGGCCATCATCGGCTCGTCCGGTTCCGGCAAGACCACCCTGCTGCGCTGCCTGAATTTCCTTGAGAGGCCGGATACCGGCATCATCAAGGTGAACGGCGAGACCATGTGGGACGCCGCCGACCCAGCCACCCAGCGGGAAAGTGAGGTGCGCAAAAAGCGGCTGCACTTTGGTCTGGTATTCCAGAACTTCAACCTCTTTCCGCAGTACACCGCCCTGCAGAACGTGATGCTGGCCGGTGAGCTGCTGGCAAAGGAGAGCCCGGATTACAAGGCAAACAAAAAAGCCATCCATGCCCAGCTGGAACAGCAGGCACAGGAGCTTCTGGCCCAGATGGGCCTGTCTGCCCGTGCAGGCCACTATCCGCACCAGCTCTCCGGCGGTCAGCAGCAGCGCGTGGCCATTGCCCGCGCACTGGCCCTGCACCCGGACATCCTCTGCTTCGACGAGCCCACCAGCGCCCTTGACCCGGAACTGACCGGCGAGGTGCTGAAAGTTCTGCGTGACCTTGCTGACCGCAAGACCACCATGATCATCGTCACCCACGAGATGCATTTTGCCCGTGACGTGGCCGACCGTATCATGTTCATGGATGGCGGCGTTGTGGTGGAGGAAGGCCCTGCCCGGCAGCTCATCGAGCACCCGCAGGAGGAGCGCACCAAGCAGTTCCTTGCGCATTACTCGGAATAAGCAAAATCACCAATTCTTTCTGCAAAAATTCGTAAATATTGATGCAATGCAAATCTTGTAAATCCTGCGTCACTCCACTATAATATCATTCATGAATGTACAAAACGTCCTGCCCCTTTCCGGCAGGGCGTTTTTCACGGCAAAAATACGCCGTTAAGCAGATTTTTCCGGGGCGCATCTGAAAAGCTGAAAACATGGTTTGTTTCTTTGCTTTGCTTTCAGATATCCCCTGAGTGGTAGGAGGTTTTGCCATGACAAAGGATATGACTCAGGGCAGCCCGCTGAAGCTGATCCTTGCGTTTGCGGTGCCGCTGATGCTGGGCAGTCTGTTCCAGCAGTTCTATAATCTGGCCGATACCATCATCGTTGGCCGCTTTGTGGGTGTGGAGGCGCTGGCGGCTGTGGGCAGTGTGGGCGGCCTGAATTATCTGGTGCTGGGCTTTGTGAACGGCATCGCCTGCGGTTTTTCCATCCCGATCTCCTGGACCTTCGGTGCCAAGGATTACAAGGAAATGCGCCGTTACACCGCCAATACAGTGTGGCTGTCCATCTTTTTTGCGGTGGTGCTGACCATCGTTACGGTGGCACTGACCCGCTCGGTGCTGGTGTGGACGAATACGCCGGAAAACATCATCGACCTTGCGGATATCTACATCCGCACCATTTTCTGGGGCATCCCGTTCACCCTGCTTTATAATGTGACCAGTGCGTTGATGCGCGCTTTGGGCGACAGCAAGCGTCCGCTGTACTTCCTGCTGGTGGCAAGCTTTTTGAACATCGCTCTTGACCTTGTATGCATCATCGTATTCGACATGGGCGCATTCGGTGCGGCTTTTGCTACCGTGTTCAGTCAGGCGGTGGCGGGCCTTGGCAGTCTGCTGTACATCATGCGCCACTACCCGGAGCTGCGCTGGAGCAGGGAAGAGGGCCGTTTCAGCCTGACCCACTGCGCAAAGCTGTGCAACATGGGCATCCCCATGGGCCTGCAATGCAGCATCACGGCCATCGGCAGCGTGGTACTGCAGGGCGCTGTGAATGGTCTCGGCAGCGACATCGTGGCTGCGCAGACTGCAGGCGGCAAGGCGGCGCAGTTCCTCAGCGTGCCGCTGGAGAGCATCGGCACCGCCATGACCACCTACACCAGCCAGAATATGGGTGCCAAAGACCTTGGCCGTGTGAATCGCGGCGTGAACACCGCCTTGGGCATTGGCTGTGTGTACAGCATTGTGTCCTTCCTCATCCTGCGCGTGACGGATAAGCTGCTCATCGGCCTGTTTTTGGATGCCAGCGAGACTGCCATCATGGCCAACGCCCAGAGCTTTATCTTCTGGAACAGTGTTTTCTATATCCCGCTGGCGGTGCTCATCATCTACCGTTACACCATTCAGGGACTGGGATTCTCCGGCCTTGCCATGTTCGCCGGTGTGGCCGAAATGGTGGCCCGCGCAATGGTAGGCTTCTGGTTCGTGCCGCTGTGGGGCTACTTCGCGGCCTGCATCGCAAACCCGGTGGCGTGGTTCTTTGCCTGCTTCTTCCTCATCCCGGCCTACTTTGTGGTGCGCAGAAAGCTGCAGAAGGAAAAGGACATCGAGAAAGCGCACGACGCGCAGGCGGCAAAGGCCTGACGCCGCAGAGCGAATATTTATAATAGCACAAGCCAGCTGGGCCTTCGGGTCTGGCTGGCTTTTTTGTGTGGAAGGAAACGACTTTTTGCAAAAGTGCTGAAATTTCAAAAAAATCCTTGACAAAAATCCTCGGGGGGGGGGGGGGTAATAAGGAAAAT
>OJPL01000120.1_pt1 | contig 32228 bp, 27 predicted proteins | sample 1598501 | NCBI WGS metagenome assembly OJPL01 (sample SAMN03922486, study PRJEB24848) | human gut metagenome | isolation source: stool sample | host: Homo sapiens | place: Germany | collected 2011-05 | reverse complement strand
ACAGGGTTTTCTGCATTGCGGCAAGTTCTTCGTCCGCATCGGTGCCCAGCTTGCCGCGGCAGACTTTTAAGTAGTTCAAAAAGTCCATGCCCTCGCGGCGGAACTGTTCGGCATCGGTCAGGGGTTCGGCAGGCTCGGCCTGCGGCGCATTGGCGGGCTTTGCCGCCGTCGGCATGAGCGAATCGTCCAGGTAAAGCGTGCTGTAATCGTCGGAAATGGCGGCATTGGGCAGATCGCCGTTGCCGACAGCCCGCGTCACAGTGTCGTAGGCTGTTTCCTGCTTGATCTGCGCCTTGCGGGCTAGCGACGGCAGGTCGCAGGTCCAGTCATTGGCAGCACGCAGCAGCCTGCGCAGGCGGCTGAAATAGGTCATCTGCTTCGTGCCCACAACGGCCATAAAGAGAAAGCCCAGCGTGACCGGCGTGAATACCCCAAACAAAATCGGGATAGCCATAAATTCATCGTGGGTCAGCCCCAGCGGCCCTGCACCGACGGCGGTCAGGATGCCCATGACGAGCGCCGTGATGCCGAAGCAGCCCGTGAAGGTCCAGCCGACCGCCGTCAGCGCAATGCCGACAGACTGGCCGCCGTTTTTCCATGTGCGCTCCAGACGGCGCTTCCATGCGGCGAAGCTGTCGGGCTGCGGCCTGCTCATGGCATCGCCCGCCTGTGCAAGGGCGTCTGCAATGCTGCCCAGCACCGACGAGCCGATTTTGCTGCCCGCCTCAACGGCGCTGTCCAGCATATCGCCGAAGTCGTAGTGATTGTATTGATATTTGGGAGTTTTGTTGTCAGGCATTTGGTTGTCCAATCTGTTGTCTCTGCATGTAGGGGCCGGACGCATCAGTCCGCCATCGGTCCACAATTCTTCATCAGCTCGGCGGCGCAGCGCACACCGTCGACGGCGGCGGTCATGATGCCGCCCGCGTAGCCCGCACCCTCGCCGCAGGGGTAAAGCCCGGCCAGGCCGGTGCATTGCAGGTTTTCTTTATCGCGCAGCAGGCGCACGGGGCTGCTGGTGCGGGTCTCCAGACCCGTCAGCACGGCATCGGGGGCGCGATAGGCCGCCAGCTTGCGGCCAAAGGCGGTCAATCCCTCGCGCAGGGCACCGCTCAAATCATCGGGCAGCAGGCTGCCGAGGTCGCAGGGCGTCACACCGCGCGGGTAGGTCGGCTGCACTGCCCCCAGCTCGAGCGCACCGCGCCCGGCCAGAAAGCTGCCGACGGTCTCCGCCGGGGCAAGATAATTCCCGCCGCCTGCGCGGTAAGCGGCCTGCTCCAGCCGACGTTGAAACGCGACGGCCTTCGCCGGGTCGTTGTCGAAGTCGCCGCCGTCCACACTGACGACCACCGCCGCGTTGGCGTTGCGGCCATCGCGGGCGTGCAGGCTCATGCCGTTGGTGACAACGCCGCCCGCCTCGCTGGCGGCGGCGCAGACCGTGCCGCCCGGGCACATGCAGAAGGTGTAAACGCACCGTCCGCCGGAGACGTGCTGGCTCAGCTGGTACTCCCCCTTCGGCAGCGCCGGGTGACCTGCCGCGCCGTGGTAGAGGCTTTTGTCGATCTCAGTTTGCAGGTGCTCGGCGCGGAAGCCGACGGAGAACGGCTTGCATTCCAGCGGCAAACCCAAGCCGTGCAGCATGGCAAACGTATCCCGTGCGCTGTGGCCGATGGCTAAGATCATCTGCTCGCAGGGCACGGGGCCCGCCGTCGTCTCGATGCCGGTCAACGCACCGTTTCGGGTGTGCAGGCCGGTCAGCGCCGTGTTGAACCGCACCTCGCCGCCCAGCGCCTCGATCTCGCCGCGAATGCTGCGGATGACGCCGCGCAGCAGGTCGGTGCCGACGTGGGGCTTCTGCCGCCACGCAATGTCGGCGGGCGCGCCGTGGTCAAGGAACGCCCCGGTCACGAATGCGCACAGCGGGTCACCGACGCGGGTCGTCAGCTTGCCGTCCGAGAAGGTGCCCGCGCCGCCCTCACCAAACTGAATGTTGGCGTTGGGGTCCAGTGTGCCGGTTTTCTCAAAATGCTCGACGGCCCGAATCCGTTCGTCCAGCGCGGGGCCGCGCTCGAGCACCAGCGGGCGGTAGCCTCTGCGGGCCAGCAGCAGTGCCGCGAACAGGCCCGCCGGGCCAAGACCGACGACCACCGGGCGATGGGTCAGCGGCGTTTTCCCCGTTGTAAAGTCGAATTTCGGCGGCTGTGTATAACAGACACAGGGCGAGGCCCCGGCCAATGCCGATTCCTCACCCTCGTCCTTGAGTGTGACTGCGATGGTGTAGACAAGCACCGGCGTACCGTGCCGGGCGTCCACGCTGAGTTTTGCCACACCGCAGTGCGCCGCCCGGCGGGCGGGCACGCGGAGAATGGCCAGTGCCTTCGCCGCTGCCTCGGCGTCCGGGTCGGGGCAGGTCAGCGGCAGGCGGATGTTGCGGACTAAAAGCATAGATAAGGTTCCTTAAACGATGGTATTTTGTATGCGCCATGTAGGGGCCGGACATGTCCGGCCCTCGGCTTTCCCGTTATAGGGCGGTTTCCCGTAGGCTGCGGGCCGGGTATGCCCGGCCCCTGCTGCGTCGCGTCACTTCGACGTGACCTCGCACTGGACCGTATAGCTGCCGGTGGCAAAAATACGGCTGGACGACGGGATCTGGATGCTGACGGCAATCGTCTGCTGGCCGACGGTCAGGTTCAGGCTCTGGCAGTCGATCTGCGCGACGATGCTGTCGGCGGACAGCTTCTCGATTTCATCCGCCGGGCCGTAGAGCGTCACACCGCTGACGATGCTGGACAAGATCTGCAGCTCGTAGTTGCTGGGCACGTTGATGGCGCGGATGTTCGAGACGTTCAGCTTTGTCGAGGTCATCTCCGATGTGTCAAAGTCCAGCGTGACGTTCGTGACGCCGTCCAGCGAGACGATGCCCGCGGGCAGCTCGATAAGGCGCTGGTAGTCGCGGCCCGGCTCAAACTCACGGGCCAGGTCAAAGTCCGTCACGGTCAGGGCCTCCAAGGCGCTGATCGTGCGGGCGGGACCGGCCACGCACAGGGTCTGCTGGCTCAGCGAATAGTGCAGACTCTCGACGTCGAAGCCGTTCGGCGCGCCGATGAAGTCCACCTCCAACGGCAGCTCCCGCACCTGATAGACCGTCAGCGTGACGTTGGCGGAGTCGCTGTCCATCGAGATATACTGCGGCGTGAAGGCGTTGCCCTCCTCGTCGCGCAGCTCCAGCGTAGCAGGCACCGTCGTGGTGTCGGCCAGCTCGCCGTCCATCTGGACCGGGGCGACGATGTTGGACACCTGATCCAGCTCGCTCGTCGGGCCGCGCAGCGTAATCTCGGCGGGCACGGCGGTGGTCTTGTTCAGCATATAGCCGCTGGAGATCGTCACCGCGGAGGCGTCCACCGTGACGGGAACGGTCTTTTCGCTGACCTCGTCAAAGACGACGTCGATGGTGCTCGGGCTTTCCACCGTACACTCAATGTCGCCGGGAAAGTCTGTTGTGTTCGTCACACGGGCCTGCAGGCGCAGCGTGACCTTGCCCGCACCGCTGACACCGGCGTAGCTTGGGTAGACCATGATGTCGGCGCTGCGAATGTTGCCGATGATCGTGCTGTTGCCCTCGACCTTTACGGTCACGCCCTCAATGTCGGGCTTTTCCACAATGTCCAGACCTTGGGCCGTGTAGGTAGACGCGCCGCTCGTGTAGTTGATCGGCACGCCGGTCACCGTCGTGGAGCCCTGGGGGTCGATGTAGACCGTAACGATGATCCACATGGCAAAGCCCATGATGATTGCCAGAACGGCGGAAAACACCGGGTTATTCCAGATCGTGCGCGGGCCCTTGGGCGCGGCGCCGTTCAGCCCCGGCGCGAGAGGGTTATTCGGGTTTGCCATGGTTCAGTGCGCCTCCCTTGCGCAGCAGCTTTTGCAGCGGCGAAATATCGGCCTCCTCGTCCTCGGCGGGGGGAACGATCTCCTCCTGCAGAAGGTTGAAGAGGTTCTGGCGGTCCAGGCGGCGGATGAGCACGCCGTTCTTCGCCATCGAGATGATGCCGGTCTCCTCGCTGACGATGACGACGATGGCGTCGGAGTTCTCACTCATGCCGAGGCCCGCGCGGTGGCGGGTGCCCATGTCCTTGCCCATCTCGAGGTTGTTGGACAGCGGCAGCACGCAGCCCGCCGCCACAATGACGCCGTCGCGGATGACGACAGCGCCGTCGTGCAGGGGCGTGCCTTCATAGAAGATCGTGCCGAGCATTTCGGGGATGACATCGGCGTGCATCGGCGTACCGGTGCGGATGATCTCATCCAGATTATTGTTGCGTTCCAGCACCATCAGCGCGCCGGTGCGCGTGTCGGACAGCTGCTCCGCCGCGTCGCAGATGGCCACAACGGCGCTCTGCCACGCGCCGCGCAGCGACGGGTCACTGCGGCGGTTCCCGACCAGAAGGTTGGCCCACATGGTGGACTGACCCATGCGCTCGAGCGTGCGGCGCAGCTCCGGCTGGAAGATGACGACGGCGGCCATAAAGCCGATGGTGATGACGTTGTTGAGCACCCAGGTGACGGTTTTCAGGTTGAGCATGACGGCCAGACCGTAGAAAACCAGAATCAGAATGATGCCCTTGACCAGCTGGCCCGCGCGGGATTTGCGCGCGAATTGCAGCAGCTGGTAAAAGACAAAGGAGATAATAAGGATGTCCAGCGTATCGGACAGCGGGTCAAATGTACGCAGGCTGCTTAAAACGGCATTGAACATCTGGTTGGGCAGCATGGGCACCGCAGCCCCCTTTCTGGGTCAAAATAGGCATTAGAACAGGCGTAGAGGCCGGACATGCCCGGCCCGCAGGTTTCCCGCAAACGGACGCACATGGCAAAGCCGCGGGCGGGACATGTCCCGCCCCTGCCGGGAGACTGACAAAATCACTCGATCAGCGCCACCGCATGGGCGGCAATGCCGAGGCCCTCGCCGGTGAAGCCAAGGTGCTCCTCCGTCGTGGCCTTGACGCTGACGGCGTCCACGGGCAGACCGAAGGCGTCGGCAATGTTCCGGCGCATGGCCGGGATATGCGGGGCCAGCTTCGGGCGCTGGCAGAGGATCGTGGCGTCGATGTTGCCGACCTTATAGCCGTGCTCGGCGATGATGCGGGCGACCTCGCGGGTCAGGGCCAGCGAGTCCGCGCCCTTGTAGGCGGGGTCGTTATCCGGGAAGTGCTGGCCGATGTCGCCCAGCGCCGCCGCGCCCAGCACAGCGTCCATTACGGCGTGCAGCAGCACATCCGCGTCGGAGTGGCCGAGCAGGCCCTTCTCATACGGGATCTCCACGCCGCCCATAATGAGCTTGCGATCCTCCACTAAGCGGTGAACGTCGTATCCGTGACCAATGCGCATGGTTTTCTCCTTTTGCAGATCTTCTTTTGTAGTGATTTTATAGTTGGCGTAATCGCCCTCGGTCAGCCTGACGGGCAGACCGGCCAGCTCAAACAGGCTGCAATCATCGGTGACAAGGCGGGCTTTTTCCCCCGTGACGGCGGCAAGCGCCTGGGTGTAGCGTGCGCGGCGGAAGCACTGCGGCGTCTGCACGGCGTAGAGCGTGGCGCGGTCCGGCGTGTCCAGCACGCGGCCCAACGGGTCTGCGACCTTCACCGTATCCTTGACGGGCACTGCGGGCGCGGCTGCGCCGGTCTCGGCGGCAGCGGTCAGTGCGGCGGTGATGACGCTCTCGCTGACAAAGGGGCGGGCGGCGTCGTGGATGGCAACAAGCTCGCCCGTCGCCGCGGCCAGACCGTTGCGCACGCTGTCGGCGCGGGTCGCACCGCCCTGTACGACGGCGCAGGGCTTGGGACAAGCGGCGGCGATGGCCTCGCAGGCGGCGCGGTTGCCGCCGCAGACCAGCACAAGCTGGGTAATTGCCGGGTGCGCAGCCAGTGCAGCACAGCTTGTCTCCAGCACGGTGCGGCCATCCGGCAGACGGTAGCTCAATTTGTCAAAGCCCATACGGCGGGATGCCCCTGCCGCCACCACAATGGCGGTCACGGCGGGAAGATTCGGTTGTGCCATGGGCACACTGCCCCCTTTACCTATTTATAATAAACATTATACAGGGTTATGCCAAGAAAATCCACTAAAATCAGGATGATTTTTTTGTGAGAATAAAAAAATATCGCATTCTCCGCAGGGGCCGGGCACACCCGGCCCGCAGCCCTGCGGAAAACACGATTTTGCGGAAAGGCCACAGGCGGGGCATCTCCAACCCCTACCGTGCAGCAGGATCTTCCGTCACCGGCAGCACCAGCACCGCCTTTGCCCCGCGCGGTGCGTTCCGGGCAAAGGCCGCCGTGCCGCCGTGGGCGCGGATGATCTGCTCGACGACGTGCAGACCCAGAATGTGGGGCGTATTCTCCCCCGCTTCACCGGTCTGCAGGGCGTGCAGCACGGCGGGCGGGTAGCCCGCGCCGTCGTCGGCTATCGTGATCCTCAGTGTTTTTCCTGTGCGCACCGCGGAAAGCTGCACCTGCACGGGGCCGGGGTTGTGGCAGGCCGCATTGTGCAGCAGGTTTTCCACTGCGCGGGCCAGCAGCGCGGCGTCCGCGTTCATAATCGCCTTGTCGGCGTCGGGTGCAATTTCCAACGCCACCGTGCAGCGGGCCGCCAGCGGGCTGTCACAGAACTCGGCGGCCCGCCTGCGCAGCAGCGGTCCGGCCTGGGTCGGCCGGCAGCGCAGCGGCTGCGCGCCGTATTCCAGCTTGCTGGTCAGGTTCAGATCCTCGATCAAAGCGCGCAGCTTCTCGCTCTGGGTGCGGATGCCGCACGCCTTCTGCCGCGCCGCGGCGGGCAGGGCGGTGTCCTGCTCGAGCTGCTCGGCCCAGCCCAGAATCAGCGCCAGCGGTGTGCGCACATCATGGCTGACCCCCGCGATCCAGCTTGTGCGGGCATCGTCCCGCCGGGCGATGATCTCATTGCGGCGGCGCAGCTGCTCACTCGTGCGGTTGACCGTGTCGGCCAGCTCCCCCGCAAAGCCGTCTGTCGGCAGCCGGATCGTACCGCCATCGGCTACGGTGTCCAGCCCTGCGGCAATCGTCTGCAAGCGCCGCGCACCGCGCCAGCTGAACAGCAGACAGCATGCAGCCGCCACACCCAGCAGCAGCGCCAGCGCGGGCAGCATACCCGCTGCCATGGCGCTCATAAGCTGCTCATTGTTGTAAATATTGTACTTCCAGACCGAACCGCGCGGCACGGCGGCCACAAACAGGCCGTAGTCTGCCGTCCAGCAGAACACCGGCCAGTCGTCAAGATACCACCGCGAGAACGAGGCGATTTCCGACGCTGTGTAGTGTTTATTCAAGTTCTGCGGCAGGTCATGCTGCCAGATCACATTGCCGTCGTCGTCCAGCGCCATCGCCCAGGCGTAGCCCTGCAGCCAGTCCGCGGGCGTGCGGGCGGGGTCCAGCTGCAGGCCGTCGGCGGTAGGGGTCAGGGCCTCTGCCAGCGTGCCGATGCGGACGCGGCTGTCCGTGGCCTCGCCGTAGTGCAGCCCCAGATAGACCACCGCCCCCAGCAGCAGACCCACCACCAGCAGCACCACCGCCGCCGTGGCCAGCACATAGCGCCCGATCATTCGTGTAAAGGTTTTCAACTTCACACCTCCTCAGTCAGCCGGTAGCCGATGCCCCGCACCGTGAGAAGCCACTGCGGATGCCCGGGGTCAGGCTCGATTTTCTCCCGCAGATGGCGGATATGCACGTTCAGGCTGTTCTCGTACCCGTAATAGTCCGCGCCCCAGACGGCCTCGCAAACAGCATCATAGGTTACGATGTGCCCGCGGTCATCGGCCAGCCTTTGCAGCAGGGCGCGCTCGGTGGCGGTCAGGGCCAGCGTTGTGCCGTCGGCGCGGCGGACGGCGGCGTCCTGCAAATTGACCGTGTGCAGTCCCCCAGCGTCAGCACCCGGCTGCGGCGCAGCTCGGTGCGGTAGGCGCGCTGCAAAAGGTGCTGCACACGCAAAAGCAGCTCCTGCATCAGGAACGGCTTGGTCAGATAGTCGTCCGCGCCAAGTTCCAGCCCGAACAGCCTGTCCGCATCGGCGTCCCGCGCCGAGAGAAACAGCGCCGGGACGTCCGATTCTGTCCGCAGGGTGCGGAACAACCCGAAGCCGTCGCCGTCCGGCAGGTTGATGTCCAGGATCATCAGGTCCGGGCGGTGCGCGGCGAAGGCCGCCCGTGCCGCGGCGCAGTCTGCGGCAGTGCATACGGTTTTGTAACCTGCCGTGCGCAGGTTGTCTGTGACCAGGGTAAGCAGGTCTGGGTTGTCATCGACCAGGAGGATGGCGGCGTCGTAGATGGTGGTCATAGGTTTTCCCCTTTTTTTGAGCTTGTAGGGGCCGCCCATATACGGCCCCTGCCTATTATACTACGATTCACCCCCGCCCACCATGGCACGACCCCAAAATTAAGGCAAAATCAAGCTGCTCTTACAGTTCGTTTAAGGCGCAGGGTGTAGCATAGGGCCATACCGAAAGCAAAGGAGTGTGCATTATGCAAACCGTAATCGAGACAAAGGCCCTGTGCAAGCAGTACGGGCCGCATACAGCCGTGGACCATGTGGAGCTGCACGTACCGCAGGGGTGCGTGTACGGGTTCATCGGGCCGAACGGCGCGGGCAAATCCACCACCATGAAGATGCTGCTGGGGCTCATCCACCCCACGGCGGGCCGGGTGCGCCTGCTCGGGCAGGAGCTGACCGAGAAAAGCCGCCTGCCGCTGCTGCGCCAGACCGGCAGCCTGATTGAGTCCCCCGCCGGGTATCTGCATCTGACCGCACAGGAGAATCTGGAGATCGTGGCCGACTTAAAGGGTGTGCCCCATAAGGACATCGGCCGCGTGCTGGACATTGTGCATCTGACGCAGGACCGCAACCGCAGGGTCGGGCAGTATTCGCTCGGCATGAAGCAGCGGCTCGGCATTGCCATGGCGCTGCTGGGCAGCCCGAAGCTGTTGATTCTGGATGAGCCGACGAACGGTCTGGACCCCGCGGGCATTCAGGAGATGCGCGCGCTCATCCGGAACATGCCCGCCGCCACGGGCGCGACGGTGCTGATCTCGAGCCATCTTTTGGGCGAGATGGAGCAGATGGTCGAGCAGGTCGGCATCATCGACCACGGCCATATACTGTTTGAGGGACCGCTGACCGAATTGCAGCGCCACAGCCGCGGCAATGTCACGCTGCGGCTGCTGGACCCGGCCAAGGCCGCACCGATCCTGCGCGCCAACGGTCTGACCGCGCACAGCGACAGCTGCGTTGTGACACTGCCGCCCCTGCAGGATGCCCTGCTGGCCGACCTCGTGCAAAAACTGGCTGCCTGCGGCGCGGGCGTTGTGGAGCTGACGCCCCACACCAAGACGCTGGAGGAGATTTTCCTGAGCCTGACGAGCGAGGAGGCGGACTGAGATGGGCAAAGCACTTCATGCGGAGCTGCAAAAGGCCCGCCGCCGCCACGATTTGCTAATCTGCCTGGCCGTGCCGGTGGTCGTGTATCTCTGGGCCGGGGCGGCGGCCCCCACCGGCGCGGACGAGCTGGCCAACGCCTACAGCGCCCTTTTGTTCGCGCTGCCCGTTCTGAACGCCATTTTAATGCCCATTGTGATGGCACTGATCGCCAGCCGCCTGTGGGACATGGAGGTCAAGGGCAGCACCACAAAACTGCTGTACACGCTGCAAAGCCGCCGCAGTCTGTTTGCGGGCAAGGCGCTGCTGGGCACGGGCGAGGTCCTGCTGATGGTCACGCTGGAAATGGCCGTATCCATCCTGCTGGGGCGGGTGCAGGGCTACACCGAGGCGTTCCCTGCCGAGCCGTTTGTGTACACGGGCATTTGCACGCTGGCTGTCGATGTCATGCTGTTTTTCTCGGAGCTTCTGCTGATGTTGATTTTTGACAACCCGCTGCCTGCGCTTTGTGTCGGCATTGTGGGGGCACTGATCGGGCTGTTTTCGGCGTTCATGCCGCCCCTTGTCAGTTATTTTGTGCCGTGGGGCTACTTTGTCCCGCTGTCCTGCTATGAGGTTGCCTACTGGGACCAGGCCACCCACACTGTGACCTACGGCCTGCGGCCCTACAACTGGGGACTGCTGGCGTTTACCGTGGTACTGGCTGCGGCTTTGTTTGCCGCCGCCTGGCGCATGATGCGCGATAAGGAGGTATAACGAATGCTGAAACGTTGTATAATTGCCGAGAACCGCAAGCTGCATGCGTCGCCCATCTGGGTGATCTTCTTTGTGCTGCCGTTGATTTCCGCCGGGTACGGGACATTCAACTATCTGCAAAATCTGGAAATCCTGACCGAGCGGTGGTACAGCCTGTGGACGCAGCACACACTGTTTTACTCGATGCTGTTCTTTCCCGCGATGGTGTCGGCGTATGCGGCCTACCTTTGGCGGCTTGAGCACCTTGGCCACAACTGGAACCTGATCATGGCAGCACCCGTGCGGCCCTTTGCGCTGTTTGCGGCAAAGCTCCTTGTTGTTGTAAAGCTGATGTGCTTTACGCAATGCTTTGTCTTTGTGCTGTACGTGGCGTGCGGGCGGCTGTTTGCCGGGTTCAGCGATTGGCCGCCGGTGAGCATCGTTTTCTATCTGGTGCGCGGCATTTTCGGCGGTCTGGCTGTGGCGGCGGTGCAGCTTTTGCTGGCCATGCTGATCCGCAGCTTTGCGGTGCCGATTTTCTTAGGGCTGGTCGGCGGCATTGCGGGAATGCTGATCGGCAGCAAGGGCTATGCCCTGCTGTGGCCCTACTGCCTGATGCAGCAGGGCATGAACGCCAACCACAGCACCGACGTGCTGGCCGGGAATGTGCTGCCGTTTTTGCTGGCGTGTGCGGGCTGGCTGGCGGTGGTGCTTTTGACCGCAAAAGTGCTGCTGGAAAAAATGGATGTGAAAGCGTAATGTTTTACCGCGCAGCAGGGGCCGCATATAGGCGGCCCGGCGGTATATGGCGGGTGGGCATTTGCGGGAGAGCACCGGGCCGGGCATGTCCGGCCCCTGCCGCCGCGCCCTATATTTCTGCTTGCGAAACGCCCTGCCCTGCTGTATAATAAAAGCACTAACAAACAGGAGGGCACGCCATGACTGCCAATGCTGCCGATTTTGCCGGGTCCGGGTGCGGGCGCCGTTATGAGAAAGAGCTGGAGACCCATTTTCGCGATTGTCTGCTGTTTTATCTGGATGGCCGCATCCGCTTTGAGCGCTACTGCTACGGCGAGGCCGCCTGTCTGGTGTTCAGCGTCTGGGCCCACGGCTTTGACGCTGACGGGAACATTTTATGGGACCGCGAACCGGAGTTTGAGAGCCAGAAAACCGCCATTCCCCGCGTGCTGACCGACATTCAGGAGGACGGGAACGCCCTGCAGTTTGACGGTGCCTTCAAGCGCTACGTCAAGACCGAGGAATTCGACGAGGACAAGCCCAACGGATACGGGAAGTTTAAGGTGTTCTGGCTGAAAAGGAAAAAGTAAAAAAGACTCCTGCAGCGTGAATGAAACGCTGCAGGAGCTTTTTTGTGTTTGCAGCACCCCTAAACAGCAGAACATTTCTCAAAGTTATAACGAAAAATTCCGATAAAAGGCCAGCGGCGGCTTTCGCAAAGAAAGCCGCCGCTGTTGTCAAAATGGATACTCTTAAAATTTTCCGCCCGAGCTGCCGCCAAAACCGTCGCTGTCGGTACTCGAGCCGCTCGAGCTGCTCGAGCTGTCGTCCTTGACGGGGTCGTAGCGCTCGGTTTCGGTGGTATGGGTGTAGGTGTCCTCCACCACGGACAGCGCCAGACCCTCGGCGGGCATGTAGGCGTTGGCGTGGGTCTGCTCGTTGGCAGTTTTCATCTGCGCGTAGAAGATACCGCAGACGATGCTCGCCACAGCCAGCGGAATGACAAACACAAACACCCACTTGATCCAACCCTTGGCGGGGTCGTTGCCGCTGTCCAGCGGTGCACCCTTTTCGGCATAGAAATCCAGCGTGTCAGCGCACATTTCTATGTAGGTGTCGGAGGCCTTGTAATACGATCCGTCCGAGAGCATCGGCACGATCTTATCCTCGATCTGGGCGATGCGGTAGTCGGTAAAGGCGGTCACGCCGCCGCCGTAGGTGATGGTCACATAATCGCGGGAATCCAGCGCAATCAGGAACAGGATACCGCTTTTGCCCTCGCCGTAGCCAAGGTCATAGTTGCGGTACCAGTCCTTGGCGAACTCGCGCACGTTCTGCCCGCCGATGTCAGACACCGTCAGCAGGTAGACGTTGACACCGTGTCCGGCACTGGCGTCCTGCGCCTTTTGTTCCAATTCAGCGGTTGCTTCGGGTTTGAACAGCTCGTAGGTGTCCATCACCAGCGGCATTTCGGCAAACGCCGGCAGGGCGCAGAACAGGCACAGCAGCAGGGCTGTCATCAGAGAAAACAGGTTTTTCTTCATAAGGCTGTTTCCCCCTTTCAAAGCAGGAATGCAAGCAGGATCATCAGCGGAACACTGATGCCCGCGAACCAAGCGGCCACCTTTCGCTTATCAACCGGCAGGTCGCCGACCAGTTTGCCGGTCTGCCCGTTCATGGCGAACAGGTAATCCTTGCCCTGCCACTTGGTGTGCAGCATCCACACCGGCAGCAGCGCGTAGTGCTTGGCGGTGTAATCAATGCTGATATTCTCGCTCAGGGTGCTTACGCTGTTGTAGCCGGTAATGCTGGCCGAAAGCTCGCTGCTGACCGAATTCTGCATACGGCTGTGGGCGCGGGCCTGGCAGGTGTCGGCGTCCTCGTCGTATTTGTCTGCCATATAGCCCGGCAGGTACGCGGTCGAGAAGGGCTGGAAGGCGCGGTAGTCATACGGCTCAATGGCATCCATGTGGCCGTTGGGCATCTTGGTCGAGCCGTCCACCGGAACGCCCATGAACTGCGTGGTACCGGCGCGGCGGACATCATAGTGCTTGGTCGTGGTGATGACATAATCGCCGTTGCGGTGGCTGGAGCTGGTCGTGGCTTCGTATAGGCCCGAGCCGGAGGCATTGGCATCGAACAGCCAGAACGGGACATACACGCCCTTGATCTCCTCGATATGGTTCTGCGAGGAGAACGCATTGGGCAGGAACCGCTTGCCGCGATAGTATTTTTTCAGTGCGGCCTTGGCGGCGTTCTTATCCAGCACAAACGGCAGGACAAGCTCGGGCCGCTGCATACCGCTGAACTGCCCCGCAATGACCGTTGGGTTGCCGCAGTACGGGCAGCTTGTCGCGGCAGTCGTCTCGTCACAGATCAGCTCTGCGCCGCAGGACGGGCAGGAATAGCTGCGCAGCCCGGCGGCCTCGTTTTCGCTCCAGACGGAGTCGGGCGGCGGTGCCTGTTTATTCTGTGCCGCGGTTTCGGCAGCGGCTTCTTTTTCGGCATAGAGCGCTTCGATCTCGGCAGTATCGTAGCTGCTGCCGCAGAAGTCACAGACCAGCTTTCCGCTGGCACCGTCAAAGTGAAGCGGACCGGTACAGGCAGGGCATTGGTAGTTGGTAAGCTGCGTTGCCATTATGCGTCACCTCTCTTTCCTTCGGTTTGCAGCTGCCCTGCCAGATCCTCAAAAAAATCGCGCAGGGCGCTGCGCGTATTGCCATCGGCATCCAGATAACGGTAGACGATCTCGTCATCCGGGGCCTTGTAAATCAGGCAAACGCTATCTAACGTTTCATCGGTGATAAATAAGCCGGGAGAATTTTTCTTTTCGTCCGGCAGGCTTTCCAGCCCCAGCTTTTCTGCCAGAGCCAGGGCTTCTTGCCAATGGGTGTCCTCAACAGGGATATTTTCCAGCTCCACCCATTCATCCTCCTTGTAATTACAGCTGAAAAGGCAGCCGTCAGCCGGGTCGTTTCTTATGCTGAACCCATAGGTGTCGTCATAGCACATGCCGGAATAACTGATGCTGATACCGGTCAGTGTGCCGGGCGGCGCTTTTTTACAGCCGGACATTGTCAGAAAAGCGGCTGCGGCGCAAAGCACAGCAGCAATTTTTTTGCGCATCACTGGCCAAACGGCTTACCGCACTCCGGGCAGAACTTGGGCGGATGGGCCGGGTCATCCGGGGTCCAACCACACTGGCTGCACTTGGCGGGTGCCGGGGCGGGCTTGGGGCTGCCGCAGTTGCTGCAGAACTTACCGGTGTTGGAGGTGCCGCAGCTGCATACCCAGCTGCCGGCTGCGGGGGCCGGGGCAGGCTTGGGGCTGCCGCAGTTTGCGCAGAATTTGCCGGTGTTGCCGGTCTGGCCGCAGCTGCAGGTCCACCCGGCGGGGGCAGGTGCCGGGGCTGGGGCGGGCTGTGCGGCGGCCTGCTGCGCGCCCATCTGGTACAGGTTCTGGGCGTTCATACCTCCGGCTGCACCGGCCATATTCATGCCCATAAAGGCCATGGCGGGGCCTGCGCCCTGATTGCCGGCTGCGGTCTGCATGGCACTGGCCTGTGCGCCGACAAGATGCGCAGCGGCGCGGGTCGGGTCCATAAAGGCTGCGTTGCGCTGCATTTCCTTGAGCATCTGCTCGTCTTCCTCGCTGGCCTTCACGCTGGACACGCCGAAGGATACGATCTCAATGCCGCGCAGCTTGCCCCACTTGGCGGAGAGCACATCGTTGAGGGCCTCGGCAAGCTCCATCGTATGGCCGGGCAGTGCGGAATAGCGGATGCCCATATCGCTGATCTTGGCAAAGGCGGGCTGCAGGGCGGTCATCAGCTCGGATTTCAGCTGCCCGTCGATTTCATCGCGGGTGTAGCCTTCCTCCACATTGCCGCAGACATTGGTGTAGAACAAAATGGGGTTGGTGATGCGGTAGCTGTACTCACCGAAGCAGCGGATGGCAATGTCGATGTCGATGCCGGCGCGCTGATCCACCACGCGGAAGGGCACCGGGCTGGGCGTGCCGTATTTGTTGCCCACCAGCTCCTTGGTGTTGAAGTAATAGATGCGCTGATCCATCGGGGCCTCGCCGCCGAAGGTAAAGCGCTTGCCGATGTTCTGGAACACTGCGCCGATAGAGTCGGACAGGTCGCCGCTGAAGAGCGAGGGGGCGCTGCCGGTATCGTAGGTGTACTCGCCGGGTTCGGCGCACATATCCACGACCTTGCCCTGCTCCACGATCATGGCACACTGGCCGTCGGCAACGGCCACAATGGAGCCGTTTGTAATGATGTTGTCGCTGCCCTTTGTGTTGGCGCTGCGTCCGCTCTGGCGTTTCCAGCCGCGGGTGGCCAACAGGTCAGCCGGCATGGCTTCACAATAAAAGTATTCCTTCCACTGGTCGGCCATAACGCCGCCAGCAGCACCCATTGCAGCTCTGATAAGTCCCATAGTGATTCTCCTATGTCAGGGGCGGGCAGGACCCGCCCCGTTTTGTTACAGATAAATCAGGTCGTCATTTGTTGGCCAGGGCGGCCTTGTACTCCTCATAGCGGGGCGGCAGCTCCTCGAGCTCCTCGTTCCACTCGGTGCCGTCCAGTCTCATGTAGAAGCTGACCGCACAGGCCGTGCCGTCGTCGCCCTCGTAGTCATACATGAACAGCGAGATGCAGTCGTTGTACGGGTAGATATTGAAGTTGTATGCTTCGCTGTCGTCAATATGCTGATCCAGCACCCAATCGCTGCCGTCCAGAATCGGCTCAATGTGGTCATCATAGACATTGACCCACATCGTGATGACCGGGTCATCGGGCATACCGTCGCGGTAAACCTCAAAGTAGTGGCTGCCGTCCTCGCTCTCACCGATGTAGCCCCAGCAATCGTAGGTGTCGGTGTCAAAGTAGTCGCGGTTCGGTACATTCTTGTAGTTTTCCATCCGGAACCAGCCGTACCAGTTGGTGTTGCCCAAATCATCGTAGGTGTTGCCGTCGTCGTAGGTGTAGGGCGGGTCCGGCTCATCCGTGCCGTCGATGTCATATTCGTCATCGCCGCCGTCCAGCAAGGCGGGGTCGATTTCAGGCTTGGTGTCGCTGCGCTTAAAGACCATGGTCATACCGTCAAACTCAATGGTCAGCAGGTCACCCTCGCGGGTGTAGGTCATGGCCGGGGTATTGGGGTCGGTCAGCGCATAGAAGCTGCCGTCCTTCCATTGGAAGGTGACAAATTCCTCCATGTAGGTTTCGCCGGTGCCGTCCGCACGCAGCTCAATGTAGAAGTCCTCCATATCGACGAGGGCAAGCTCCTCCTTGGAGAGGGTGTACTCGCTGTCAGAGGCGGATTCCAGCACATAGATGCCCACATCGGTATCGCTGCCTGCGGTGGTGCCCTGGGTCATGTTGTCACCATCCAGAGGCTGCTGCATGGTGCTGCCGGACTTGACGAAGTAGAGCGTTACGCCCTGTCCCTGCACATCGTTCAGGGTCAGGATCTCGTCTTGCAGGGTGCCGGTGCAGCTCAGGCCGCCGCAATCCAGCTGGAAGACCCCGCCGTTCAGCGTCCACTTGCCGTAGGACTTGGTGCCGTCCACCGTTACAACGCACTTGCCCTTGTCATTCAGGTCCATCAGGAACCCGCTGCCGAAGGCATCCTCGACCTGCGTCACGGAGCCGCCGACCTCGGCGTAGGCTGCTTCCCAAGTGCCCTGGTTCGGGTCACCGGCATTCGGCTTGCCGGTGCGGATGGAGCCGCTGATCATTGTTACGATGATCATAAGCAGGAATATCACCGGGATGGCGATCAGGATCATCCGCTTGGGGGTCATTGGTGCGCGGGGGCGCTTGGGCTTGCCGCCGGGGGCCACATTGCCGTAAGGGTTGCCGCCCGTGCCGCCCGGTGGCGGCGTGACAGCATGGGGAGCATCCGGCGGTGTGGACGCAGGCGGGGGTGTGTTCCTGGCGTAAAGCGGTGCGCCTGCGCCGGTCTGCGGCGGTGTGCCGGGCGCATTGCCTGCGTAAGGATTCGCTGCGTTCGTCTGGGGCTGTGGGGCGGCAGGTGCGCCGCCTGCATAGGGATTGCCGCCGCCTGCCTGGGGCTGCGGGGGCGTCTGTGCAGGCTGCGGGGGCGGCGGTGCAGCCTGGGTAGGCTGAACCGGGGGCTGGGGCACAGCTGCGGGCTGTGCGGCGGGCTGCGGTACGGATACTTTTGCACCGCAATTCTCGCAGAATTTAGCGCCGGGCTTTAACTCGGCACCACATTGCGTACATGTTGCCATAGTGTCTGCCTCCTTTTATAAAGTAATATTTTAGAACCTTGCTTATTCCTGTGTCATTTCAAACCATACAGCTTCCTGCTGCGGCAGGTTCAGAAGGGATTTCCCACCGATGTGCATTACATTGACGCCGCCGTAATCATCGGGCATCATAGCCAGCGTTTCGCGCTGCGTGCGCCCTGAATCCATACGGAACAGCGAAACGGAGCAGATCCAGCCGCGGTCATCCATACCAAGGTAGGAGATGCTGCTGTCCCATGTGGCCGGAACCCTCTGGCCGTTGGCGTATTCGCCGGTATAGAAGTTCGGCTGATCCTCGCAGATTTCAAACCAGGTGCCGGTCTCCTCACTCACAAAGGAGCCGACCATGCTCGGGATGCTCAGCGGAGCGGTGTTCCAGACAGCCTCCATCAGGTTGAATTTTTCGTTATCGCGGGAAACGCCGTACACAGTCGCGTACTCGGCGCCGTACTCCGCATCGTAGGCCGTGCCGGTCTCAAACCGGACAATGCCGTTGATGCCAAAGAGCGGACCGCCGTTGACCATCGTGCCACACTGTGCGCCGCTGATGACATCAATGTATTCGACATTGCCGTTCTCGGTCAGAAGGAAAACATAGGGGGCGTAGTCCTGCCCGATGCTGGTCATCAGCATCTTTATATAGTCGCCGTAGCAGCCGCTGACCGCGAACTCGGTCTTGTCGCCCAACTCGTACCATTCCTTCATGGTCTGATAGGTCATAGCGCCGTCAGGGGTAACATAGTCGGTCAGGGCGCGTACCGTCACAGCGCCGTCGGCACTTACATCGCAGGTGAACCATTCATCCTGCCCGTGCAGGATCTGGCCGCTGCCTTGGCGCTTGTCGGGGTCGACCTGAACATCCGTCCAGTACATTCCCGACCCGGCGGGGGTGTACATCGGAACCGTGGCAACAAAACCGTGGCTGTATTTCGGATACAGGGAATAGTAGCTGTACAGTCCGTCCAGATTGCTCAGGCTCTGCGCGCGCATCATGTACAGCATGGCGGTCTGGTCGGGGTCGATGTAGCCGTAGTAGGTGTCAAAATGCTGCGCTACTGCGCGTTCCAGCGCGTGCATCACCTTGGCGTCGTCGGTGTAGCCCAGATGCGCCAGCATCTCCGGGTTGGAAAGCTCCTGCCCGGTGGCAAAATTGTAATGGTACGAACCCACATCGTGGTTGTACATCGCGTCAGAGCTGGTGATTTGCAGGCTCAGCAGGGGACCGTCCCAGTTGCTGACCCAGATGATGTAGCTTGTGTCGATAAAGTCATTGCGGGAACGGGCGTCCAGCGCGCGCTCCACCAGATAGCCGAAGCGGTAGCCGATCATCTCGTTGATGTTCCTTGCGCCCTCGGTGTCATCATCGATCTGCGGGACCTCGTAAAAATAGGTGTCCTTGTTGCCGTTGGGGTCGGTGTAGCTGAATTCCACATCATACAGCGTAGAGATGCGGGAATCATCAAACCTGCGGGAGGGCTGCGGCTTTTGCGGGGCCTCCTCCGCGGCTTCCACATTTTCAGCGGAGGTCTCGCTCACTGCGCTTGCAGCCGGTTTGCTCGGCTCGGTCCGCTTGCTGTCCTGTGCGCAGCCTGCCGCAGACAGCAGCATTGCCGCCGCCAATAGTACGGCACAGCGTCTTTTCATGATTGGTTCACCCGCCTTTCGGTTGAGAGTGCGGCAAACTGCCTGTGTTTAGCCAAAGGTAACGCTGTTCAGCACGGTGTCGCCCTCGGTGCCGGGGTCAATGTCTACACCGGAGATCTTGATGGCCAGCCAGCCGCCGGTGGGCATCTCACCGTAGTATTCTGTCCACCACATACCCACGTTTTTGTAGGTGCGTCCGGCCATCTCCACGCCGCCGATGGTGCGCGGGGTAAGCTCCTCCACATTTTCAAAGTCGTCGTAATAGTAGTTGATCTTATCCAGACCGCTTTTCAGTTCAAAGGTTATGCGCGGGTCACCGGAGAAGATATGGCTGGGGTCATCGGTCGGGAACAGCTTGAGATCCCCGAAACTGGTCGCGGACTTGTACCAGCCCTGGTCGGGGCAGGTCACGTTGAGCACCAGCGTAAAGTCCGTGCCGAATGCCTCCAGGGTCTGGGTGTTCAGGCCGGCAGCCGATGGATAATCGGGATTGTCCGCAGGGGCGGAAGCAGGGGCCGGTTCGGCGGTGGCTTCCGGCTCCGGCTCTGCAGCGGGCTCCGATGCAGGTTCGGATGCAGGCTCGGATACCGCGTCGGTCTTGGGCTCTGCCGGGGTCTCCGTCTGGGGTTCAACAGCCGGTTCGGCGGCCTGCGCTTTCAGGTCGGATAAGCCGGAATTGACCTCTTTGGTTACATCCCCCTTGGAGCAACCGGCCAAAGCCATAAGCATCATGGCTGCCAATGCGGCAGCGAGCGTTCGTTGTACTTTTTTCATAGCTGTCCTCCTTTTGGTCATAAAGTGTCCATCATAGCGCTCAGATAGGCGGGCGAGACGGAAGCGTAGACGAAATCATCGACAATGTGATCCTTTTTTGCCAGGCACACGGCGGTGGCCAGTTCGGGATATTCGGCCTCATCCACAAGCAGTACCGTTTTGCAGTGCGGGCATACATCCCGCAGGTCGTTTGCCAGCAGCAGTCTGTCCTGCAGGGTGCGCGGCGGATGCGGGCAGACCTCCAGCAGCAGGACATCTGCCCTGCAGGAGCGGCATAGCTTTACAATATCCTTTGTCTTAGGGCCGGCGTTTTGTACCTGGAAATCCGGTCTGCCGTGTTTCAGTGCCATTGTCAATGCGCTCGTCATCACAGAGTATTGCGCGTCCAAAACGATCCTTCGCACGGCGCAGCCCTCCTTCCCTGCAAAGAATACTATTTGTCAACTTCATCATACAGGAATCGGACGATTTCTGCCCCCACCATTTGGATAGTTTTTTTGAACTTTTTACTGCTTTTTCCAACACTATTGCAAAATAAGGCGGATTGCGTCATAATAATAGTGTGAAAAGGCAGCACGATACCCTTTTGGGGAAAGGACAGGCGCTATGACAAAGGTACGGCTTGGCAATCTGTATTTAGCCGCTGCGGTTGCAGGGGCGATTCTCTGCGCTGTCCTGATGCGGGCGTTTTATATGCCGTATTCCGGCTTTTGGCGCACGGTGCTGTATAATATCCTGATCTTTTCCTGGGCGGTATCGGTCTGGTGGCGTATCCTGCACGCACAGACCCGCCGCTGCCTGCTGGGCGCTGCCGCCCTGATGCTGTTCTGGCTGGATATACGCCTGATCCGCTATGACTTTGCCCAGACACCGGAGATGCTGCGGCGATTGTGGTATGCGTACTATATCCCGATGCTGCTGATCCCGACCCTTGCACTTTATACGCTTTTCTTTTTGGATCGGGGGCAGTCCGCCCCGCTGTACAAGTACCGGTACATGATCTTTGTATTCCCTGTGGTGCTGTTCAGTCTGGTGCTGACAAACGATTGCCATCAGCTTGCGTTTGCGTTCCCACCCGGGCAGGAGGTACTGGGCAGCCCCGATTACACCTATCGGTTCGTATATTACCTCTGTCTGCTGTGGATATTTTCCTGTGCTGTGTTCACGGTGGTGTACCTTGTACGGCGCTGCCGTATTCCGCATACAAAGCGCATCCTCTGGCTGCCGCTTGTGCCGATTTTTTTTGCCACCCTCTATGCTTTACTGTACAAGCATATTTTGAATGTGCCGTGGATGCATGCGATTGCCGGTGATATGACCGTGGTGCAATGCCTGACCTTTACAGCGACCTTTGAGGCGTGCATCCAGTGCGGGCTTATCCAATCCAACATGGGGTATGCCACGCTGTTTGAGGTATCCATGGCCAAGGGTCTGATCACAGACCGGGCGTTTGTGCCTGTGCAATCCTCGATGCAGGCAGCGCCGCTCCGCGAGGAGCAGCTGCGGCAGGCGCTCACCGGCAGTGTCCAGCTGGACGCCACGACCCTGCTTCACGGCCACCCGATCCGGAAAGGGTATGTTTTCTGGCAGGAGGATATCACCGAACTGGTGGCTCTGCTGGAGGAGCTGCGCCTCACACAGGAGGAATTGCATGACATCGGGGACATCATACAGGCGGAAACAGCCCAGAAGGCACAATGGCTGCAGCTGAGCGAGCAGAACCGGCTGTATGACAAAATCGAGACCGTCACAGCCCGCCAGCTGGCACGGATACAGGAATATCTGATCGCGCTCAGGGCCACGGACGATGTCGATACCGCCCGTCGGCTGCTGAAGCACATCGTCATTTTGGGAACCTATATCAAGCGGCGCAGCAACCTTGTTTTTGTCTGCGACAAGGCGGAGGATATCGACACCACGGAGCTGCGGCTGAGCCTGTTTGAATCAGCCGAGAGCCTGCGCCTGAGTGATATACGCTGCGCCGTACAGATCGCCGACACAGCAAAGATTTCCTCTGCGTCCGCCGTGGCGATCTATGACGCCTTTGAAGCCATCATAGAAGCGACCCTGCCGGGATTGCAGGAGATCCTTTTCTGCGCCGAGCATACGGCGCAGGGCTGGGGGCTGCGCTGCAGCGTTCAATGCACGGACGCACCCGCTGCACTGCCCGACCTGCCGCAAATGCAGCTTGAACGGGATGATGACGGGCTTTTGTATTTCACAATGTTTCCGGCAGAAGGAGGCAGCCTATGATTTCCCGGATCTCCCGCAACGCTGTCAAGGAAGGCTTTGACACGCTGCCGGCGGCCATCTGCTATTTTGACCGCAACGGTCTGCTGCGTCTGATCAATCACAGGATGCAGGAACTCGCCGCAGTCCTCTGCGGCTGCGATCTGCAGACCCTTACGGATCTGGAGCAGGCGCTGCACAGTCCCGGCGGCGGTGTGCAGCTGCGCGATGAGGCCGCCCGCATCTACGCATTCCCGGACGGGACGGTGTACCATTTTGCGGTGCGCCCTATTCAGGACAAATACGGCATACCGTACACCGAGGTGATGGCTACCGATGTCAGCCGTCTGGCTGCATTGCACGCTGCGCTGCAGCAGGAAAACGAGCGCCTTGCCGATGCGAATCGCCGCGCAAAGCGCTTATATGACAATATGCCCGACATTGTGCGGGAGGAAGAAATCCTGAAAATGAAGATGCAGGTGCATGACGACATCGGCCATACCCTGCTTGCCGCACGGCGCGCACTGCGGCATGAGCATGACCTTGCCCGGATCAAGAGCGAGGCCGCGGAGTGGGAAAGCTCCATCTCCCTGCTGTGCCGCGCCCGGCAGGAGGATGCTGCCGAGGACCCGCTGACCTGTATGCAAAGGCGGGCGGCTGTGCTGGGTGCAGCCGTACAGCTGCGCGGTGCGTACCCTGCGGCACGCGCCACCCGCGAGCTCTACGCACTGATCCTGCGGGAATGTACCTCCAACGGCGTGCGCCATGCGGGCGCCACGGAATTGTACGCCGATTCCGAGCATCGGCCACAGGCATGGCACCTTTGCATCACGAACAACGGCACACCGCCCAGGGCGGAGATAAAGGAAGGCGGTGGGCTTTCCTCGCTCCGCCGCCGTATTGAAAAAGCAGGGGGTACGGTAACCGTACACTCCCTGCCTGTATTTGTTCTGGAAGTCACCCTGCCCGATAAGGAGAGCATCTATGATACGCGTTATGATCGTTGAGGACCAAAAGCTGGTCCGGAGCCTGCTTGAAAGCTATATTCAGAACGAGGACGGGTATCAACTGGCTGTGTCTATCCCCGGCGCTGCAGAGGCTCCGATCCTGTGCGATACCGAGGACATCGACCTTGTGCTGATGGATGTGCAGACCGAACACCGCGAAAACGGTTTGGCCGCCGCCAAAAAGATACGAGAAGCGCACCCCGCAATCAAGATCGTGGTGGCGACCTCGCTTATCGATACGCAGGTTTTAGCCCGCGCCAAGGCCGTGGGCGCGGACAGCCTGTGGTATAAGGACGGCGATGAAGGGACCCTGATGGAGGTCGTGCGCCGCACGATGGCGGGGGAGCATATCTTCCCCGATGCACCGCCCAGCGTGGAGATCGGCACGGCCATGAGCGCCGAGTTTACCAAAGGCGAGATGAAGGTCCTGCGCTGTCTCGTGCGCGGGCTGTCCTATAACGAGATTGCAAAAGAACTCGGCATCGAGCCATCCACCGTGAAGTTCCACGTCATCAATATGCTGCAAAAGACGAACTTAGAGAATAAGCTCCAGCTTGCCATTGCCGCTACCGAAGCCAAATTGGTGGTAGAGTTGGCAGATACCTGAACCGTTATTCCATAGCAAACGGTGCGTAAAAATAAAGCACCCGGGAGGGATGAATCCCTCCCGGGTGTTTCAATTTAGAACCGCTCCACGCCATCACTCGTTACGCGCGCGTAGACGAGGGGCGGAAGCGTCGGCGGCTCATCGCGGATGACAAGGCCGCCGCGGTACATTTCCTCGGCTGCGGCAAACAGGCTCTCGTCGTCGGCATAGAACGTGCAGATGCTCTCCCCTGCCTTGACGTAGTCGCCCAGCTTTTTGTGCATCGTAATGCCCGCGGCAAAGTCGATGCTGTCCTCCTTCTTGATGCGGCCCGCGCCCAGCAGCACGCTGGCGTTGCCGATCTTCTCGACGTCGTTTTTGTAAATATAGCCGTCGGCGGGGGCGGTCAGCTCATAGCTGTACTTTGCCTTTTGGAACTTGTCGGCGTCGCGCAGTACGCTGATGTCGCCGCCCTGCGCGGCAAACATCTGGCAGCACTTTTCAAACGCGGAGCCGTCGGCAATGACGCTCTCGGCCAGCTTACGGCAGGTAGGCATATCGCCCTTGCCCGCCAGCACCAGCATGTTGCTGGCCAACTGCAGGCAGACCTCGGTCAGATCCGCGGGGCCCTTGCCCTGCAGGACGGCCATGCTCTCGGCGACCTCCAGCGCATTGCCGATGTTGTGGCCGAGAGGCTTGTCCATATCGGTGATGAGCGCCGCGACCTTGCGGCCATGCGCCGTGCCGATGGCGACCATCTGGCGGGCCAGCTCCAGCGCACCGTCCAGGTCCTTCATGAACGCGCCGTCGCCCATCGTGACATCGAGCAGGATCGCGTCCGAACCGGCGGCCAGCTTCTTGGACATGATGGAGGACGCGATCAGCGGGATGCAGCCGACGGTGGCGGTCACATCGCGCAGGGCGTACATCTTCTTGTCAGCGACAGCGATCTTGCCGCTTTGGCCGATGACCGAAATGCCGATCTCGTTGACCTGCCTGAAAAATTCTTCCTGCGTCAGGCTCGTGCGGGTGCCGGGGACAGCCTCCATCTTGTCAATCGTGCCGCCCGTGTGGCCGAGGCCGCGCCCGCTCATCTTGGCGATCTTGACACCGCAGGCCGCCACGATGGGCGCAATGACCAGCGTCGTCTTGTCACCGACGCCGCCGGTGGAGTGCTTGTCGGCCTTGATGCCCGCGATGGCAGACAGATCGACCATGTCGCCGGAGTGGGCCATGACGTCGGTCAGCATGGCGGTCTCCTCGTCAGTCATACCGCGCAGGTAGATGGCCATGAGAAGCGCCGACATCTGGTAGTCGGGCACATCGCCTGCCACATAGCCGTTGACGGCGAAGGACAGTTCTTCATGGTCCAGCGTACCGCCGTCGCGCTTCTTGGCGATAATATCGTACATTCGCATAGTTTTTCTCCTTGTAAAAGGCAGGCCGCCCGGCTGGGATACCGGGCGGCCTGCTGTGTTTTGTGATTAACGGCTGCCCTTGTCGTAGGGAATGCCCTCGGCCTTCGGGGCCTGGGAGTTCTTGGAGGTGAAGATCAGCACGATCATCGTGACGATATACGGCAGCATCTGGTAGAAGTTCGAAATTTCCTTGACGCCCTCAAACTTCGGCAGGAAGGTCAGCGTGGCGTTCAGCGCAGCAATGACCTTGAACAGCGCGAAGAACAGCGATGCGCCGAGGATCGGCAGCGGCTTCCAGTTGCCGAAGATCATAACGGCCAGCGCCAGGAAGCCGTAGCCGCCAACGTCGGAGTTGAAGCCGGAGCCGGCTGCCAGCGTGTAGGCCAGGCCGCCGACGCCGCCCAGGAAGCCGGAGATCAACACACCGGCGTAGCGCATCTTGTAGACGTTGATGCCGACGGAGTCCGCCGCCTGGGGATGCTCACCGCAGGCGCGCAGCCGCAGACCGAAGCGGGTCTTGTACATGACGATGTAGGCCGCGATGAACAGGACGATGGCAACGGGGGTCGTCAGGTAGAAATACTTGAAAATCAGGTTGTTCCAGAAGCTGGGGCCGTCCACCGGGGCGAGGCCGAAGGTATCGCGGGTGATGCGCACCCAGTTGGGAATGAAGATCGTGGTCAGGCCCTGGCCCTGGATGGCCCAGGTCATGACGACGGCAAAGGCGGGCGCAAACTGGTTCAGCGCCGTGCCGCCGATGGTCTGGTCGGCCTTCAAGTTGATGGCCGCAAAGCCCAGCAGCAGCGAAAAAATCATGCCGGTGACGCCCGCCACCAGAATGGCAATGAACATCGACAGCTGCGGATGTGCGGGACCGAATCCGCTCTGGTCCAGGCCCTGCAGCGTAAAGCAGGCGAACAGCGCGCCAATGATCATCATGCCCTCAAGTGCGATGTTGATGACGCCGGAATGCTCACTGAACATGCCGCCCATGGCGACGAGCAGCAGCGGCACTGCGAACAAAATGGTCATACTGATAATGTTGGCAGCGATCATCATTTTGCAGCACCTTCCTTTCCCTTATGGCCGGAGACCGCCTTGGTAATGATGCCGCGCATCAGCAGGGCAAAGGCCGCCAGATAGATGATGACGGCAATGACGATGTCAATGGTCTCGGACGAGTAGGCGGGCTGCATGGCGGCACCGCCGACCTGGATATAGCTGATAAAGAGCGACGCAAAAATCGTGCCGATGGGGTTGGAGCTGGCCAGCAGGGCGACAGGGATGCCGTTGAAGCCCATGCCGAGGATGGATTTTTCCAGCACGTATTGGCCCGTACCGGCCAGGTAGTAGATGCCGCCGCCGATGCCGGACAGCGCGCCGGAGATGACCATGGACAGCACGATGTTGCGCTTGGAGTTGATGCCCGCGTACTGGGCAGCGTCGCGGCTCAGGCCGCAGGCCTTCAGCTCATAGCCGAAGGTCGTCTTTTGCAGGATGACCCAGACGAGGATGGCAAAAATAATCGTGATGATGATAGAAATATTGATCCAGCTCGAGTTGCCGAACAGTGCCGCAAACGGCCCCCTGGGCAGGATCGCACCGGGGTTTGCAACGTTCAGCGCGGCGGTGCGGTCCGAGTTAGACGCGCCCCAGCCGGAGGCCAGCATATTGGGCATGTTGGCCAGCAGCAGATTGACGAGATACATGCCGATCCAGTTGAACATGATGGCGGTGATGACCTCATTGACGTTGAAATACGCCTTGAACAGGCCCGGGAAAACGCCCCAGATCGCACCGCCGACAGCGCCCGCCAGCAGGCAGACGTACCACGGCAGCTGGAATTGAATGGCGCACAGCAGCGAGAAGAAAGCGCCCATCGTGTACTGGCCGGACGCACCAATGTTGAACAGGCCCGTCTTGAACGCAAAGCCGACGGACAGGCCGCACATCATCAGGGGTGCCGCCTGGTACAGCACCTTGCCGAGCTTGTCCATGCTGGAAAAGCCGGTGGCCAGCATAGCTCTCATACCGCCCACGGCGGCGCCGGGATTCAGCAGGACCAGCAGTACAAAGCCCAGCACCAGACCGACGACGATGGACAAAAGGCTGGCCAGGACCCCTACAACGGCGGGACGCTGCAGAAGCGGCTGTTTATTCTGTTTGCTCATGCTTTCGCCTCCCCTTGCTTTTTGGCACCGGCCATATACAGGCCCAGTTCCTCGACGGTGGTCTTTTTCGGGTCGAATTCGCCGACGATCTCCCCCTCGTAAATCACGAGGATGCGGTCAGACAGGTTCATGACCTCGTCCAGCTCAAGGCTGACGAGCAGGACCGCACGGCCCTTGTCGCGCTCGGCCACGATCTGCTTATGGATATACTCGATCGCGCCGACGTCAAGGCCGCGGGTGGGCTGCACGGCAACGAGCAGCTGCGGGTCCTTATCGACCTCGCGGGCGATGATAGCCTTCTGCTGGTTGCCGCCGGACATGCTGCGGGCAATCGTCGCAGGGCCCTGGCCGCTGCGGACATCGTATTGCTTTATCAGGCGCTCGGCGTACTGCAATACGGCGTTCTTTTTAATAAAGCCGTGGTTCTGGAACTCCGGCTGCCAGTAACGCTGCAAAACCATGTTGTCGGCCAGCGTGTAATCCAGCACCAGACCGTGCTTGTGGCGGTCCTCCGGGATGTGGCTCATACCGGCCTTGCTGCGCTCGCGGATGGGGGCATTCGTGATGTCCCTGCCCTCGAGTCTGATGGTGCCGGACGTGGGCTTTTCGAGGCCCGTAATACCGTAGATCAGCTCGCTCTGGCCGTTGCCGTCGATACCGGCAACGCAGACGATCTCGCCCGCGCGGACGTTGAAGCTGACGCCGCGGACGGCATTGTTCTTGTGGACCTTGCTCGGCACGACGAGGTTCTCGACCTCCAGGATCGGCTTGCCGACCTCGCAGGGCTTCTTATCGACGGCAAACTGCACGTCGCGGCCAACCATCATCTTGGACAGTTCCTCTTTCGTGGTATCCTTGATGTCAACGGTGCCGATATACCTGCCCTTGCGCAGGACAGAGCAACGGTCAGAGACCGCCATGATCTCGTTGAGCTTGTGGGTGATGAACAGGATGCTCTTGCCCTCGGCCTTGAAGCCGCGCATGATGTCCATGAGCTCGTCGATTTCCTGCGGGGTCAGAACCGCCGTAGGCTCGTCGAAAATCAAAATTTCATTGTCGCGGTAGAGCATTTTCAGGATCTCGACACGCTGCTGCATGCCGACGGAGATGTCGCTGACCAGCGCGTCCGGGTCGACCTTCAGACCGTACTTTTCGCTCAGGGCCATGACCTTTTTGCGGGCCTCGTCCTTCTGCAAAAAGCCGTGCTTTGTGTCCTCAACACCCAGGATGATGTTGTCGAGCACCGTGAAGCACTCCACCAGCTTGAAATGCTGGTGCACCATGCCGATGCCCAGTGCGTTGGCATCGTTCGGGTTGTTGATCTTGACCTCCTGTCCGTTTTTCCGTATCGTACCCTGCTCCGGCTGATACAGACCGAACAGCACACTCATCAAGGTGGATTTACCGGCGCCGTTTTCGCCCAGCAGGGCGTGGATCTCACCCTTGCGCAGCTGCAGGGTGATGTCGTCGTTGGCTTTGATGCCGGGGAACTCCTTGGTAATGTGCAGCATTTCGATGACATAATTATCTGCCAATCGTTGCACTCCCTTTCAATGTGTACGGGCTTGTACACAAATTCTTATACTATATTATACAGAAAAATTGCACCATGTACAATAGAATCCGCACAAAAAGTAGTCGGAATTTGGCAAAACAGAACAAAAACCACCCTGCGCGGGGTGCGCAGGGTGGTTAAAAGTCACACTTTTAAAGCTTTATCAGCTCTGGTAGTCAACCGTGATGGTGGTGACAGCGGGCTTGACATCGGCGTCATAGCTGTCGTCGATGGCCAGGGTGCCGTCCACGATGGAGGCGTACATGGAATCGTACTGCTCCTGGGTGAACTTGGTGAACTTGGAGGTGCTCATCGGCAGGCCGACGCAGTTCTCGGCAGCGCCGAGCTTGGTCTCCTTGCCGGAGTAGGTCTCGCTGAACTTCCAGCCGTTGTTCAGGGCATCGGTCAGAGCCTCGTTCACGGACTCAGCCAGACCCTTCATAGCGGAGGTGACGACCGTGTTGAACTGGCCGGACTGGTCAACGTCAACGCCGATCATCTTGCCGCCGTTGGCCTGCGCAGCAGCGTCGCAGCTCTGGCAGACGGGACCGCCGCAGGCAAAGACGACCTCGGTGCCCTCGGAGTACCAGCCGTCCATCTTGTTCTTGACCTCATCGGTAGCTGCGAAGCCGCCAGAGTACCAGTACTTGATGTTGACATCCGTAGCGCCGATCTCCTTGGCAGCGGCGTCAGCGCCCTGCACGAAGCCGTAGCCGTAGCGGATAACTGCGGGGACAGCCATGCCGCCCAGGAAGCCCAGCTCCTTGTAGCCGTCATAGACAGCGGCATAACCGGCCAGGTAGCCGGCCTGCTCCTCTTTATAGGTGATCAGAGCGGTGTTGGCGGTGGGAGCCTTGTCGCCCAGGTCGCTGGCGGAAACGTCCAGAGCCAGGAACTGCACGTCAGGGTACTTCTCCTGAGCCTCGGCGATGGCATTGCCGAACAGGTAGCCAGCGACGACGATGGACTTAGCACCGTCGTTGACAGCGTTGTCCATCTGCTCCAGACGGGCGGCGTCGGAGTCCTCGGTGGGACGGTAGTAGTTGGCGTTCAGGCTGTTTGCAGAGCAGAAATCCTGCACGCCCTGCCAGGTGTACTGGTTGAAGGACTGGTCATCGATGTTGCCGACGTCGGTAACAAAGGCGACATCGGTCTTGCTGCCGGAGGTGGAAGCGGCAGCCTCAGAGGTAGCCTCCGTCGTGGTGCTCGTGGCGGTGCTGGCGGAAGAACCGCCGCAGGCAGCCAGAGAGAGCGCCATGCTGGCAGCCATTACAAAAGCGAGAAACTTTTTCATGGTTTTGATCTCCTTAGGTTGTTTTCAATTGCGCAGCAGGGCGGTTCCCTGCCGCTTTGCTTTCAGTATACCGCATTTGCGCTGTTAATTCAATGACAAAACGGCGTAAAAAACATTACAAAAGCATAACAAAGCGCAGCCTCCTGCCTCTCTCGGCGAGGGAGGTACCCCGCAGGGGCGGGACCCTCTCACAGAGGGGGCCAAGTGGGGGGTTACGGCAGGCGGTTCACCGTGACGTTCGGGGTTTCCGGCAGCGTATCCAGATCCGAGTAGGCATCCATCTTCAGGACGCTGGTGCGCAGATCCTCATACAGCGTGCGGTAGTCGTCCTGCGTGAAGCTGTCAAACCGCCAGGGCGCCCCGGCCACCAGCGCGACTTCGCCGTTCGTGAAGCCGGCCTTCTCGGTTTGGCCGCCGGTCTGGCCATTCCAGGTGCCCGCCGCAAAGAAGGTGTACAGCTGACGCTGCACGGCAGCGTTGTAGCACTTGATGGCGCTGCCCAGCACACGGTCCCCCAGCTCTGTGTTGTCGTAATCCGTCGTGATCGCCTTGCCGCCGGTCTGGTTGACGGCGTCGGACACACCCTTGTACAGGTTGCCGCCGCTGACCATAATAAGCGACGTACCGTTATTATACCAGTCGATCGTCCGCTGGGTAATGGCGTCGTTATTCTCATAGGTATCGGTGAACCAGGTCTGCAGGGTGACATACTCGCCCTGCAGCTCGGCAGCGGCCTCCGCGCCCTGCAGAAAGCCGGTGCAGTACCGCACAATGCCCGGTATTTCCCGCGCGCCGATGAAGCCGAGCGTGGTGTAGCCATCGGTCACAGCGGCGTACCCGGCCAGATACCCGGCCTGTTCCTCCTGAAAAAGGACGCAATGGACAAGGCTGGCCGTATTGTAAGCGCTATAGTCGTCGCTGTGGGGCTCGCTGTCAAACAGCAGGTAGTGGACGTCAGGGTAGTTTTCCTGCATGCGGTAGAGCGCCGCGCCCATGGTGTCGCCGCGGCAGACCACGAGCTTTGCGCCGCTCTCGGCGGCAGCGCGCAGGGCGGCCTCGGCCTCGTCTGCGGTGTTGCCCGCGGCAGTCTGGGCGTCGGCGGTATAGCCGTACGTGTTGGCGAACGTCTGTATGCCCTGCCACAGCATGGCATCCTCGCCGGATTCCGTGCCGCCGGGGCCGGTCACCAGCACGACGGACTCTCCGCCGGGCAGTGTGGCCGCCGGGTCATCGGGCTGGTAGACAAAGGTCGCGTCGTTCGTCGGGGCGGTTACAGTGTGCTGCTCCTGTGCGGTGCTGGCAGCCTCCGTATCCTTGCAGGCGGTCAGCCCTGCCAGCAGCGCCAGCGTCAGAAGCAGTGCTAAGAATTTCTTCATGTGGTAAGGGAACTCCTTTGGTTTTCTGAAAAAGCCTCCCCTTGCGGGGAGGTGGCCCCGCAGGGCCGGAGGGGTGGGCGGGAGACTCCGCGTAAATCGTGCGGCACCCAGCCACCCCTCACCCGCTGCGGCGGGAGCTCCCCTCAAGGGGAGCCAAAGAAAGTAATTTTACTCCAGATTTGCCGGGCCGAAGCCGTAGGGCAGCAGGTCGCCGAGGGTCGTGACGATGTAATCGTCCTCACTCCTGGCCATGATGACGGTCAATTCGGGGCCGCCGAACTCATAGAGCGCCTGACGGCAAACACCGCACGGGCCGGTGACGAGGGTGTTCGTCTCCCCCACCTTGCTGCCGACGATGGCGATGGCGTCAAACTCGCGCACACCCTCGCTGACGGCCTTGAACAGAGCCGTGCGCTCGGCGCAGTTCGTGGGGGTGTAGCTCGCGTTCTCAATATTGCAGCCCCGGAACACCTGTCCGTTTTTGCCGCGCAGCGCCGCGCCCACGTGGAAGTGGGAGTACGGTACATAGGCGAATTTCTGCGCGGCGAACGCCTCGCGGATGAGCGCCTGAATCTCAGCCTTTTCCATGCTCACTTCTCCAGAAATGCGTCAACGCCCAGCGCGACCTTCATCATGGCGGTGAAGCTGGTCTGGCGCTGCTCGGCAGTCGTGATCTCCGGCGAAACAAAGCTGTCGGAGATCGTCAGCAGGCAGGCGGCGCGCTTGCCCAGGACTCTGGCGTTGTGGAACAGCGCAAAGCTCTCCATCTCGACGGCCAGGCAGCCCTTTTCGTCGCGCAGTTTTTCCCAGTAGGTCGGTTTCTCGTCGCTGGGCTGGCGGTAGAACACGTCGGAGGAATGGATGTTGCCCTCGATCAGCGGAATACCGGCAGCCTTGGCGCTGGCGCGCAGGGCATCGTTCAGCGCGGCGCTCGGGGTCTGGATGTCGTCGGTGTCGCCGCTCTGGGTCACAGCGT
>OJPL01000101.1_pt1 | contig 34145 bp, 34 predicted proteins | sample 1598501 | NCBI WGS metagenome assembly OJPL01 (sample SAMN03922486, study PRJEB24848) | human gut metagenome | isolation source: stool sample | host: Homo sapiens | place: Germany | collected 2011-05 | reverse complement strand
CTGGCCCTCTGATTAAAAGTCAGATGCTCTACCGGCTGAGCTACGAGCGCATATTTCTACAGTGAACATACTGCCGAATAATATTACCACAACTTGCGCAAAAATGCAAGAGTTCCCGGACAAAAAGGCGCAAAAAGCTCCTGCATCGGTGTGGGCTTCCGCTTTTCATCCGCGCAGCAGGTCGAAGATGCTCCGGTGTCGGCAGAGGGCAGGGGCTTCATCCCGATAACTTCCTCTTTACAAACGCGGGCAGAACCGTTACAATCAAATCAAATCCGTCTGCTCCACGCCGTGTTTTCTGCCCGGCAGTGCTGCACCCGTCCGCCTTTTCCGGCACCGGCGTCCTGCCGGGCCACACCGATACTGTTTTGAGCAGGAGGTTTTTCGTATGAAGCTCACTCGTCGTGCCGTTCTCCGTCTTACCGGTACTGCCGCTGCAGCGCTGGCGCTTTCCGGCTGCAGCGCTTCTGGCAGCGCCATTCTGGGCAGTAATTTCTCTGCCTGGCTCCAGCAGACTTTCGGTGTCAGCTCTTCCGGCGCCGCCTCTTCTGCTGCATCCTCGGAGGCCATGGCTGCCTCCCCGCTGCCGACAGGCGAGCAGCCCGCTGCCAGCCTTGCCGCACTGCCGGCGTACGATGCCGACCCGCTGACCGGCGAAGCCAAGCGCAGCAATGGGCGCATCGTGGGCGTGATGGTCAACAACATTTCCAACACCACCCGGCAGAACGCTCGCCCGCAGCGCGGCCTTTCCTCTGCCGACCTGCTCATTGAATGCAAGGTGGAGGGCGGCATCACCCGCTTCTGCGCAGTGTTCCACGATGCCGATTCCATCCCGGAGATCGGCCCGCTGCGCTCTGGCCGTGACCAGTTTCTGCAGCTGCTGATGCCCTATCAGGCCCTGTACTATCACGATGGCGAAAGTGCCGCCTGCACCAAGTTCATCAGCGTGTACAACTACTCCGGCCTGAACATCGGCGGCAAGAGCTACTTTAATACTCCCACCCATCCGCATGTAGCTCACCGCGACAGCCGCGGCCGGGATGTGGCCTATGAACACACTGAGTTCACCTCCGGCAAGGAGATCCGGCAGGCCGCTTCCAACGCCGGCATCGGGCTGAAGTACGATTACGACGCCACCTTCTTCCGCTTTGCGGACTACCGCACCGGCGAGGAGAATGCCATGGCGGGCGCTTCCTCCGGCAAGGCGGTCAGCATCACCCACTCGGACCACTACAAGACCAGCTTCCGCTATGATCCGCAGTCCCGCACCTATAAAATGCAGATGTACAGCCGCATCTCCGGCAAATTTGAAAACACCGTGGACGAGCTGAATGCAAAGCAGCTGAGCTTTGACAATCTGCTGGTCTGCTTTGCGCCCATCGAGCGCTATCCCGGTGACTCCGGCGATGTGCAGCAGGTGAGCTACATCTCCGGCGGCGACGCTTACTGCTTCAGCCGCGGCGGCGTGCAGCATGGCCGCTGGGAGAAGGCTTCGCCGGAGCACCCGCTGCGGGTCTACGATAAGACCGGCGCTGAGATGCTCTTCAACCGCGGCAAGACCTATCTTGCCATCGTGGACGATGACGAGTGGTCCAATTTCAGCTATCAGTAACGAGGAAACAGCATGAAACGCATCTGGAATCTGGCCCTTGGCACTGCGGTGCTGTGCGCTGCGCTGCTGTGCGGCTGCACCTTTAACGGCAGCACCGCACCGGCCGGCTCTGCGCCTGCCGACCCGCTGACCGGGCAGGAGCTGCAGTATCCCGGCGAGCGGGTCGCCGCTGTCGTCATCGACAATGCGCCCTCCAGCACCACCCAGTGGGGCATTGGCAGCGCTTCGGTGGTGCTGGAGGCCCTGACCGTAAACGACCGGCCCACCAGCCTGTGTCTGGCCTATCCGTCGGTGTCGGCCATGCCCACCGTCGGCCCGGTCACGCTGGGGCAGGACCTTTACTGGCGGCTGCTCAGCGGGCAGGAGGTGCTGCCCATCCAGCGGGGCGCAGGCCAGTTTACCCGCAACTATCTGGACTACTATAACCTCCGGGCCGTAGATGCGCTGGAAGTGGGCCGCAACGCCTTTTCCTGCGATGATGTCTGGAGCGGCGCGCCGCTGTGGCACACCAGCGGCGAGGAGATTACTTCCGTGCTGGGCCGCCTGAACCTTTCCGGCGCATTGGGCGACCACGGCAGCAGTGCTTCCTCCTCGGCCAGCAGCGCCGAGGACAGCTCTGCTATTTCCGCTCTGCCCGCCCTTCTGCCGCAGGCCAAAGAGCCCCGCCTGCCAGAGCCCGGTTCCCGGGACGCCGAACAGGTGCTGATAAACTTTGCCCCCCAGAGCACCACCGGCTTTGCCTACGATGCTGCCAGCAGCAGCTATGGGATGCTCCGCGCCGACGGCAGCGCCCAGCTGGACGCCAACACCGGCATGCAGGCCCGGTTCGATAATCTTCTGGTCCTCTACTCCGCATCCAGCCTGCGGGACGATGGCCTTACGCTGGACTACGACCTTTCCTTTGGCGGCGGTGTATGGCTGAACGGCGGGCGGCTGTGGCACATCACATGGACGCAGGGGACCGATTCCACCTTTGTCTTCTACGATGCAGACGGCAGGCCGCTGTCCATCTGCGCCGGCCGCAGCTACATCGCAATGGTGTCCAGCGTGACCGGGCAGGAGCTGACCGTGCTGGACTCTGCCGGGCAGAATGCGCTGAACTGACAGAACAAAAAAGACCATCTGAGGCATTTTGAATGCTTCTCAGATGGTCTTTTTGTATTTTGAGTACGCCTGAGAGGAGCCTTTACAGGTCCACCACGCTGCCCACCTCGGCAGGGGAAGCAGGCACCATGCCCAGAACGGCCTTGTCGGTGCTGCGGTGGACGGTGAAGGTCACGCTGCGGCCTGCCGCAAAGTCCGGGTGGTAGGTCAGTTCCAGCGTCTGCCAGCTCTCCGGCACAGCGCAGAAGCAGTGCAGCAGCGCGCCGCGGCCCGCCGTCAGGTTCAGGGTGAACACCGAAGCGTCCGCCGCGTTCTCACCATAGAGCGGCGCGGCAAAGCTGCCGCAGCGCACCGGCTTGCCGTCACATACGGCGGTGACGCCGGTGCCCATGCTGTACAGGTCGCTGAGGGTGCGCACCTCGCGGCTCTGCAGATAGCTTGCGCCCACCGGCAGGGCAGCGGCAGAGAGGTTTTCCACCGAGAGATACACCAGCACATTGCCCATTTCCTGCGCAGGGGCATAGCCCAGCAGCTCCACGGCCGCCTTGCCGTCCAGCAGGGCAGGCTCGCCCGCAAGATGCGGCTGCTGCGCCGCAGCAGATACACCGGTGAGCAGCGCTGCCGCAAGGCTGACCGCACCGGAACCGGCACATTTCAGGAATGACCGGCGGGAAATGGACTGGGACATGGAACTTCCTCCTAAAGCAATCGTTTCCTTATACAATAAAGGATTGTGCTGTTTCTGTCAAGGGATAGGCCAAAACTGTAACTGTTTCCTTACACGCGCTTTCAGCTGTAAAAGCGGCTTGTTATTCAAAGGCCTCGTTTTCCTCGGCTTCGGCCTGACCGCGCAGGGTGTCGGCATAGCCAAAGGGCACGATGTCGATGGCTTCCACCAGACGGTCCCGCATCCACAGCTGCACATCGGTCTGCACGGTGTAGCCGCAGCCGGGGTCTGCCATCCACTGCTCCGGGTGGCGGGTGGGCACGGCGCGCTGGCTGAGCATGCTCATAATGACGCCGCCGTGGGTCACGCAGGCAGCCTCGGTCACGTCCATGCGGATCATATACTCGAACAGCTTCATCAGGCTCTCGGCGCAGCGGGCGTGGAACTGGTCGGTGGGCTCTGCCCCTTCCGGCAGATAATTGGAACCCGGCGTGATCCACTTTTTGAAGTCCTCGTCGTGCACCAGCTCCTTGACAGGCTTGTTCTCAAACTTGCCAAAACCGGCCTCCCGCAGGTCGTGGACCGTAAAGGTGTGCTTTGCATCCGGGAACAGAATGTTTGCCGTCTCCACTGCACGCAGCAGGGGAGAGGAGAACACGGTATCCACCTGCGGATACTCGAACCGCTCCTTCAGCTCCGCCAGCTGAGCGCGGCCCTCATCACACAGAGGGATGTCCGTGCCGCTGCCGATGTACAGGCCCTGCAGGTTGCCGGCAGTCATGCCGTGGCGGATGAGGTGAAGCTTGAAAGTTTTCATGGGTAGTGCCTCTCTTTATCGCTGTGCGGCCTGCGCGAAAACAGGCTGCCATGTCCACTGCGGAGAAAAAATCTGGCAGAAAATCATCCCGTCTGCCAGATTTTTCACCCTTTGGCGGCGGCAGCCGCTTTGCGCAGGCCACAAAATGTATGCGTTAATACCTTTAGTTTAACATAGATATGGTGTCCAGAGCAAGCCTTTTGACAAAAATGACGAAAATCAACGAAAAATATCGTCACTTTTCTTGCTTTACAAAAGGTTTTCCGTTGTGTATAATCAACCTGCTGTAAACCAAAAACAAGGATGTTCCTTTACACCGAACTTTGAGGAGCCAAAAATCATGGAATTCAACCGTATCATCAAGCTGCTGCGCAAGGAGCGCGGCATCACCCAGAAGCAGGCCGCCGAGGATCTGGGCGTTTCGCAGGCTTTGCTTTCCCACTACGAAAAAGGCATCCGCGAATGCGGTCTGGATTTTGTGGTGCGTGTGGCCGATTATTATAATGTCTCCTGCGATTATCTTCTGGGCCGCAGTGCAGAGCGCAACGGCATGATGCTCTCCGCAGAGGACATCCCGAACCCGGATAAGATGAAGGATAATATCTACCACGGCAGCGTGCTGCCCACCATGAACAAAAAGCTGATCTCCAACAGCCTGAATGTGCTGTACGCCAAGATCGGCCAGTGCCACAGCAAGGCCCTGACCACCGAGGTGAGCACCTACCTGATGATGGCCGTGGCAAAGATGTTCCGCCTGCTGTACTCGGCAGAGCCCCACAACGCCGCCAGCCTGTTCAGCATCGAGCCCATCCGCTGGCGCGGCTGCTCCGACGCCGTGATGCGCATGTCCGAGGCCAACGTGGAAGCCCTGCTGACCGGGCAGGATGTGAACGGCGGCGAGGGCGTCAAGGACCCGGCCTGCCTTTCCATGACCACCGAAAGCCTGACCCGGGAGTTCCCGCTTTATACGCCCAGCCTGTTAAATCTGGTCAAAACCAGCGAGACGCATGTGAAGGGCCTTTCTCACGAAGGGTGATATTCCTGTGAAAAAGCTGTAAATTCAGCCCCGAAACCCTTGCATCTTGCGGGCAGAAAGGGTATAAACAAATTAGAATATTCTGGAATATGTTTTTTCCGATCGATAAGGAGGATCTCTTTATGTCGAATCCCATTTCCCGCCGTACGTTCCTCAAGTGCACCGGCGCATCCGCTGTTGCTCTGGGTGCAGCAGGCCTGCTGGGCGGCTGCCAGCAGAGTGGCGGTGACACCATCGTGGATGTCAAGGTCGGCGATAAGATCAGCAACTGGAACGGCCTTGGCGTGATGCTGACCAGCCTGTTCCGCATCGACACCGCTCCTGCACAGGAGGGTTATGAATATATCGCTGTGCTGGTCACTGTGGTCAACCGCACCAAGAACCAGACCTTCAACATCGGCGCACAGAATCTGGCCGAGATCAGCGCAGCTTACCCTGTGCCCCCGCAGGAGAACGTGGACGCCAACTTCCACGCACTGGCTGCTGCTTCCACCGACTTTGCCGCTTCCTGCGACGGTCAGGGTGTGGAGTGCGGTGCCAACATCTCGCTGTACAACTCCAACTCCCAGACCTTCTCCGAGTCCACCAACCTGCCCCCGCAGGGCAGCGGCTATCTGCAGCTGATGCTGATGGTCCCCAAGGGCTGGCAGAACCTGCAGATCACCTACATGCCCACCTTTGTGGCGGATAAGACCATCACCTTCAACATGGCCGCCGCCGACATGACCCGCGCCTGAGAGAACGGTTTCCTGAGACGAAATTTCGTCCGGAATGTACGTTACTGCTCAAATTTTCATACTTTTATTTTGCCAAAAGCATTGACTTTTGCCCCGTTTTCGCCTATTTTATAGGTAACGCCGCAAGGCCTTATACTTATATGATTTGTTATTCAAAGGAGGAATTATTATGTCTTATACATTCTCCCGCCGTGACTTTATGAAGTACTCTGCTGTTGCAGCCGTTGCCGTTGCCGGTTCCAGCATGTTCACCGGATGTGGCAGCTTCTCCAACCCCAACCGTCCTTTCGGCACCTATACCAAAGATGCTGACTGCAAGCTGACCTTTAGCGGCAAGTCTGGCGGCCTTTTTGGTATTGGCGGCACACAGGATTACCTCGTCCTGAAGAAGGGCGGTTCGTATGATTCTGGTTCCGGCAAGCTTAGTCTGGAATTTACCCACTATCCTATTTCGCAAGGCACCGGTATCACAGCTCCCCACTATCAGTTGAAGTATGTTACTGATGACGGAAACCATTATGTTACCAGTGCTGACGGTTCTCTGACGTCCACCGGTGGCGATGGTCTGCCAATCAAAGAAGAAGCGCATGCCACGGTAACTGTTACCATCCCGACTAGTGTAAAGGCTGATGTGGAAAAAGCTAAGGCTGTTTACATCCAGTACTTCCCCCGCCACAATGCTCTGGGCAAGGATAACGACACTTATGGCGATGTTTACGCAACCTGGGATATTACCTCCCTGTTCAAAACCACCACCTGATTTTCTTGATGCATCAAAGGCCTGCACCCGCAAGGTGCGGGCCTTTTTGTATCCCAGTTTTTGGAAGTTATGCTGTAAAGCAGCCAAGACATTTTAGTTGTTTTGTGCCTTGTGCACAGGGCCGTTTTTCGGTACAATAGGGATATAAAAACGTGAAAGAGCATCGCAGGGATGCGGTGCTTTTTGCATTTGAGGGGCGACCCGAAGAACCTGAAAAAAGGAGTGCTGTTTCGATGATCAACATGGTAAAGCTTCCCACCAAGAAAAGCAACTTGTTCCTGCGCGTGGCAAAGGGCCACTTTGCCACCAGCCACAGCCATATCAACTATTACATCGACGTCACTACCCAGAAGTCCCGTCTTTCCGAGGCCAGAGCCGTGGCAAAGGAGCTGGTTTCTGCCTACCAGCACAATACCATCGTGGATACCGTGCTCTGTCTGGACGGCACGCAGGTCATCGGCACCTGCCTTGCCAACGAGCTGACCAAGGACGGCTTTGCCAACATGAATGCCCACCAGACCATCTATGTCATCACACCGGAGTACACCACCGGCAGTCAGATCATTCTGCGCGACAATCTGGCCCCCATGGTCAAGGGCAAGCATGTGCTCATTCTGGCCGCTTCCCTCACCACCGGCTACACCGTGCAGGCCGCTGTGGAAGCCGTGAACTACTACGGCGGCATGGTGGCGGGCCTTTCTGCCATCTTCGCCACCACCCACGAGTGCATGGGCTATGAGGTCACCTCGATCTTCGACCCCTCCAGCCTGCCGGACTACGCCAGCTTCGACAGCCGCGACTGCCCCATGTGCAAGGCCGGCCAGCACATCGATGCGCTGGTGAACAGCTTTGGCTATTCGGCGCTGTAACGTAAAAAGGCTGTCAAGTGCTCACGGATGCGCCCTTGACAGTCCCTTGTGAAATGATTATACTATAAATAGAAAGGCGCTGGCCCGCAAACGGCTCGCTCCTTACTGAATCAGATCAAGAAAAATGACCGTTCAAGTTGGTAGCTGGAGGCGGTCATTTTTTCTTGCGTCTATCGCTGTGAGAAACAGTCCATGTAATTTCAAACGTAACGTAGATCGCTCCGCCGAGAAGCGTGAGCAGCAATACGACCTGTTCAAACGTCATGGTGCATCCCCCCTTTCCGCCCTCAAGCGTCCGGGGGAGCGAGATTTCAAGAAAAATCTCTTTACCCGGCGCGCTCAGGTGCCGGTAAGGAGAAAAGCTGCAACAGCGACGACCGCTGCCTGCGGCAGAAGCAGGGAGAAGCTGTTGGGGCCGCGGCCAGCAAGACGCAAGTGCCGTCCAAGGCACGCAGCGGATGCTGGGAGCCGCAACTCGTACTGCGTTTATAATGTTATACTTTTCATCAAAACACAACAGGGCTTTGCAGTCGCTTTTATCGCTGCAAAGCCCTGTTTTTACATTTTCTTTTTCGGGAACACAAAGGGCTCGTGCAGGTACACCGCCACCAGATATGCCGTCATGAAGAACCAGATGATGGGCTCGCACAGGATGACCGCATTGTACTGGAATTTCGGGATGAACACCAGCACAAAGATCACCTTGCCCACCAGCTCGATCACGCTGGAGAACAGCGGCAGGACCTTCTGGCCAAGGCTCTGCAGCGCATAGCGGGTGCACAGCAGCACCCCCAGCACCGCATAGAACGGTGCGTTCCACAGCAGGTACCGCGCACCGTTTTCCAGCACGATGGGCTCCGTGGAGCCGGAGATGAGCCGCACCATCCATTCCGCGCCAAACTTCATCAGGAAGACCGCCGCGATCGTCACCACCACGGAATACAGATACATCTGCCGCATTCCCCTGCGCACACGGTCGGGCTGGTTTGCGCCGCGGTTCTGGGAGACGAAGGTAGAGCCTGCATTCGCCATGGAGATCAGCGGCATATCCGTAAAGGCGAACAGCTTACGGGCGGCGGTGTGGCCTGCGATGGTCAGGGTGCCCAGACCGTTGATGCCGTACTGCAGCACCACAGAGCCCGCCGAGACGATGCTGCTCATCAGGCCCATGGAAATGCTCTGGCTGAACAGCTCCCAATAGAGGTGGGAGCCCACGGCAAGGTGCTTTTTCTCCGGGATGAGGATGCGCACCTTTGCCAGCACATACAGGATGCACAGCACCACCGAAATGCCCTGTGCAATGACCGTTGCCACCGCTGCGCCCTGCACGCCCATGCCAACACCCGCAATGAACCACAGATCCAGCCCCACGTTCAGCGCCGAGCTGATGAGCAGGAACACCAGCGGCATCACGCTGTTGCCGATGGCGCGCAGCAGACCGGCGCACAGGTTGTACAGGAACATGACGATCACGCCAAGATCGATGACGATGATGTAGCTGTAGGCTTCTTCCAGGATCTCTGCCGGGGTGTCCAGCAGCTGCAGCAGGGGACGCAGCCCCAAAAAGCCCGCCGCCGTGATGACCAGCGAAGCGATCAGCCCAATGACGATGGAGCCGGTCACAGTGCGCTTGAGCAGGTCTTCGTCCTGTGCGCCGTAGGAGCGCGCCGCAACGATGGCAAGGCCGTTGCCGATGCCGATGCCAAAGCCCACCAGAAGCTCGTAGATGGAGCCGCAGGAGCCAATGGCGGCAAGGGCCGTGTCGCCCAGCACATTGCCCACGATCATGGTATCCACCGTGTTGTAGAGCTGCTGGAACAGATTGGAAACCAGAATGGGCAGCATGAAGAGCAGCAGGCTTTTAAAAATAGGCCCGTGCATCAGGTCCACATTCATGTTCCATAAACGTTTCTTTTGGGGCTGCGCGTGGGTCATAGGGTTCCTCCAAAGTTCTATTTTTACCGCAAACAAGGGACTGCACAAAAGTCAGCCCCTTGTTTTGCCGTGTGATGCTGTTGCTTTTTCCGATGAAGCTGCCCGCACGGGCTCTTCTCGTGAAAAGACAAATCTGGAAAATCCGCAGATTTTCCAGATTTGCAAAGATAAACCAATTTTCCGCTATTTATTGCCAGAGCGCAAGCGGAGGCAATTCTAAATCGTTACAGCTCCTGCGTCTCAAAGCCGTTACCGGTGAGCACCTGCACACTGGTAAAGCCTGCAGCCTTGATGGCAGCGGCAGCTTCGTCAAAGCCGAAGGTCAGGCTGTTAATGTCGTGAGAGTCCGAGGTGATGATGACCTTGCCGCCCATCTTCTGCCACTCGCCCAGCAGCCACGGGCCGGGGTAGAAGTCCTTGCGGTAGCCGCGGTACACACTGCCGGTGTTCACTTCCAGCAGGCAGTCGTTCGCCTTTGCGGCCTGCAGGGCCTTGAGGGCAGCGGCCTTGTAGCGGGGCGACTCTTCGTCGAAGAACTCGCCGTTGGCATTCAGCTTCTTGATCAGGTCGATGTGGGCCAGAATATCCGGCTTGAGGGCGGCCACCTTTTCCACCTCGGCAAAGTAGGCTTCCACAGCGGCAAGGGGGTCTGCGTCAAAGTCGTCGTTGATGCAGTCCCACAGGTCCTGCGGACGGAAATCGATCTCATAATACTTGCCGGTGTTCTTGCCGTACAGGTGGTGTGCGCTGCCGATCCAGTAATCGTAACCGGTGCGCTTGTCCTCGCTGAGGATATCCCACTCGATGCCGCACAGGATATCCACCTTGCCCCTGTATTCGGCCTTGAGCTTTGCGATGGTGGCCTTGTACTGGGCGGTGCGGCTGGGGCTCATGCAGTATTCGCGGTCGCGCTGGGTGTAGCTATGGCCGGTGAAGCCCAGCGTGGTCAAGCCCTGCGCACATGCAGCACTTGCCATATCCTGCAAGGTATTTTTGCCATCGCACATGGTGGAGTGGCAATGGACACTGGACTTCTTATAATCTGCCATAGATAATTCACTGCATCCTTTCCTGTTTGACCTTGTGGTCAATGACGTGACGTTTTTCCAGTTCACGGGTCACATCCTCCACCGTGATGCCGGCGCTGACCATCAGCACCAGAACATGGTAGGCAAGATCGCTGATCTCGTAAACGGTTTCTTCCTTATCCTCTTTTTCGCCCGCAATAATGACCTCGGTGCACTCTTCGCCCACCTTTTTCAGGATCTTCTCCTTGCCCTTCTCGAACAGGTAGGTGGTATAGCTGCCCTCCTGCGGATCGGTCTTGCGGCCCTTGATGAGCTCGTACAAGCCCTGCCAGCTGAACTGCTTCAGCTCCGGCGAGACGTATACTTCGTTGAAGAAGCAGCTCTCGGCGCCGGTGTGGCAGGCAGGGCCGGATTTGACCACTTCCACCACCAGAGCATCTGCATCGCAGTCGGCGGTGATGGACACCACCCGCTGCACATTGCCGCTGGTCTCGCCCTTGCGCCAGATCTCCTGACGGCTGCGGCTCCAGAACACGGTGCGGCCCTCGGCAATGGTGAGTGCCAGCGTCTCGGCATTCATGTAAGCGAGGGTGAGCACCTCTTTGGTGTAGTGGTCCTGCACGATGGCAGGGATCAGGCCCTTTTCATCAAATTTCAGATTCATAACGGTTCTCCCTCCCCGGATGGGGATATTACTAGTTTAGCGTATTCGGTGCGTAAACGCAAGAGTTTGCGGGTTGTTTTTGCGGAAATCCAGTTTCGCGTTACGGCTTTTCCCCGCGCCGGGGAGAAATACCCCGGCGTTACAGCCGCATCTCCACGCCGTTTGCGTTGAGGTATTCCTTCAGATCCCGGATGGTCAGCAGCTTCTGGTGGAAGATGCCCGCGGCAAGACCTGCATCGATGCCCTTGTGGTGGAACAGCTCCAGAAAGTCTTCCTTTTTGCCTGCGCCGCCGCTGGCAATGATGGGCACGTTCACCCGCGCCGCAACTGCATCCAGCATCTCAAGGTCGAAGCCGCTGCGCACGCCGTCGGTATCGATGCTGTTCAGGCAGATCTCACCCGCGCCGTGGTCCACGCACCAGCTGATCCAGTCCAGTGCATCCCGGCCGGTATCCTCGCGCCCGCCCTTGGCGAACACCCGGAACTGGCCGTCCACCCGCTTTACATCGGCAGAGAGCACCACACACTGGTTGCCGTAGCGCTGTGCCGCCGCCGGGATGAGGCCGGGGTCCTTCAATGCGCCCGAGTTGACGCTGACCTTGTCCGCACCGCACTTGAGCACCCGGTCGAAATCTTCCAGCGTATTGATGCCGCCGCCCACCGTGAGCGGGATAAAAATTTCGCTGGCGACGCGGGTCAGGATATCCGTGAACAGTGCCCGGCCCTCGAAGCTGGCGGTGATATCGTAGAACACCAGCTCGTCGGCACCGGCAGCGTTGTACATGCGGGCCATTTCCACCGGGTCGGCCACGTCCCGGATGCCTTCAAAGTTCGTGCCCTTGACCACGCGGCCATTGCGCACATCAAGACAGGGAATAATGCGTTTGGTGATCATGTCGTTTCCCCTCCGTTCACTCCTGCACCAGCTGCACGCAGCGTGCAAGGTCCAGTGCGCCGGTGTACAGGCTCTTGCCCAAAATGGCAGCGGCAGTGCCCATTTTTTTCAGTTCCAGAAGCTCTGCTTCGGACGAGATGCCGCCGCTGGCCGTAAAGGCCACGCCGGGCACTTCCTCTGCCAGCTGGCGGTACAGACCCAGATTGGTGCCCTTCATGGCACCGTCACAGGCAATGTCCGTATAGATGATGGCGGTGCATCCGGCGGCGGCAAGACGCCTGCAGAAGTCCACGCCCGGCTCCCGGCTTACCTCCTTCCAGCCATGGATGGCCACATAGCCGTCCTTTGCGTCCACACCCACGGCAATTTTATCGCCGTATTTCTGCAGCATCCGGGCGGTAAAGTCAAAATCCGTCACCGCCACGCTGCCCAGGATGCAGCGGCCCACGCCGAGGGAGAGGTATGTTTCAATGCGTTCCTCGGTGCGGATGCCGCCGCCCACCTCAATGTACAAACCGCCCTGCTTTGCCAGCGCGGCAATGGTATCATAGTTGGAAAGGGTACCGTCCTTTGCGCCGTCCAGATCGACGACGTGCAGGTTTTTGGCACCCGCTGCAAGGAACTCCCGCGCCTGTGCGCAGGGGTCCTCACCATAGACGGTCATGCGGTCGTAATCACCCTGCGTCAGACGCACCACTTTGCCGCCCCGCAGGTCAATGGCTGGAAATAGCTGCATAGTTGTTTCTCCTCTGTTGTGTTCTGCTTGCGGTGCGCCCTCATTCGTCTGCTCACTTTGTTCGCAGCCACCTTCCCCCGTCCGGGGGAAGGCTTTTCCGAGATCGGCAGCGTCCTGAAGGCTTCCCCCAGTCGGGGGAAGCTGGCGAAGCCGCAGGCTGAGCCTGATGAGGGTGCTTCCTTATAGCTCCGCAAACGCCTTCAAGATTCGCAGTCCGGTGTCGCCGCTCTTTTCCGGGTGGAACTGGGTGCCGTACACTCTGCCTGCCCGCACCGCACCGGTGACGGGAATGGAATAATCGCTCACGGCCAGCGTGCTTTCGGCGCAGTTCTTGCCGTAGTAGCTGTGGACGTAATAGACGTATTCGCCCTCACGGATGTACTGGAACAGCGGGTCATCCCTTACAATGTGCAAGGCGTTCCAGCCGATCTGCGGCACCTTCAGGCTCTTGTCCGCAAGGTCGGGCTCCAGCGGGCAGACTTCGCCCTTCACAAAGCCAAGGCCTTCGTGCTCACCGTACTCGTAGCTTTTTTCAAACAGCAGCTGCATGCCAAGGCAGATGCCCAGCAGCGGCTTCTTTTCGGCTTCGGCCCGGATCACCGGCACAAGGCCCGTTGCCTCCAGCTTTGCCATGGCGTCGGCAAAAGCGCCCACGCCCGGCAGAATCAGCCGGTCGGCTTTGCGGATGGTGTCCGCGTCCGCAGTCACAACCGCTTCCAGCCCCAGCTGCTTCAGGCTGGACTTCAGGCTGAACAGGTTGCCCACGCCATAATCGATAATTGCGATCATACCAGCAGTCCTTTCGTGGAAGGGATCTCGTCCTTGTGAGCTTCGTCGATCTTCACGGCCGCGCCCAGTGCATGGCCTGCGCCCTTGAAGCAGGCCTCGAGGATGTGGTGTGTATTTTCTCCCGCAAATTGTACAAAGTGGACAGTGGCGGGCACGCTGCGGGCAAAGCCCAGCCAGAATTCCTTAGCGCACTCCACGTCAAAATCGCCCACCTTTTCGGTGCTGCAACGGACGTCCCAGTTCAGGGTGCAGCGGCCCGAAAGATCGACGGCGCACAGAATCAGTGCTTCGTCCATGGGCAGATAGAAGCTGCCGTAGCGCTGGATGCCGCGCATATCGCCCAGTGCCCGTGCAAAGGCCTGACCCAGCGCAATGCCCACATCCTCGGTGGTGTGGTGGTAGTCCACCTGCACATCGCCGTGGCAGGTGAGCACTAAGTCAAAACGGCCATGGCGGGCGAACAGCTCCAGCATGTGGTTCAGAAAGCCGCACCCGGTGTCCACCTCGTAGCGGCCAGTGCCGTCCAGATCAAGGGTCAGGTCGATCTGGGTCTCATTGGTGTTGCGTTCCAGCGAGATCATTCGGTTCGGCATGGTTCATTCCTCCATGATCTTATCCAGTGTGTTCACGAATATCTTCATCTGTTCCGATGTGCCAATGGTGATGCGCAGCCAGTTCTGGATGCGGGGCGCGTCGAAGTGGCGCACCAGAATGCCGTTTTTCTTCAACTCCTTGTAGAGTGTTCCGCCGTCTTTCCGGTCGGTACTTGCAAACAGGAAGTTGGAGCGGCTGTCCAGCACGGCAAAGCCCCGCTGTTCCAGCTGCTGTTTTGTCCATGCGCGGGTGTCCACGATGGCGGCGCGGGTCCTGTCAAAATAAGCGGTGTCTTCCAGCGCGGCCTGCCCAGCCTTCAGGGTCAGGCGGTTGATGTTGTAGGGGTTCAGGCTGAACTTGACCCGGTTCAGGTCGGCAATGAGCTTTGCATTGCCCATGGCAAGACCCAGACGCGCACCGGCCAGCTGCCGGGACTTGGAAAAGGTCTGCACCACCAGCAGGTTCTCGTACTGGTCGATGAGGGGCACGCAGCTCTCGCCGCCAAAGTCCACATAGGCCTCGTCCACAATGACCACGTTGTTCGGGTTCGCTTTCAGGACGCCCTCAATTTCCGCCCGAGGCAGTGCAATGCCGGTGGGGGCGTTGGGGTTTGCAAGGACGATGGTCTGGTTCAGGCCGTAGTAGTCCTTTGGGTCAAGGGTGAAATCCTCTTTCAGCGGGATGATGTGGCTGGGAATGTGCATCAGTCCGCACCACACGCCGTAGCAGCCGTAGGTGATGTCGGCATAGGCCAGCGGGTGGTCTGCGTCGCAGAAGGCACGCAGCGCAAAGAAGAGGTTCTCGTCGCTGCCGTTGCCGGGCATGATCTGCTCCGGCTGCAAACCGAAGTGGGCTGCGGCCGCCTTGAGCAGGTCGGCACAGGCGGGGTCGGAGTAAAGGCGCAGCTTTTCCACCTCGTGCTCGCTCACGGCAGCGATCACCGCCGGGGAGGGCAGATAGGGGCTTTCGTTGGTGTTCAGTTTGATGTACTGCTGATCCTGCGGCTGCTCACCCGGGGTGTAGGGGGTGACAGCGGCCAGCGTGGGAGAAAGGAATTTACTCATGGTTCAAATCCTCACTTTTCATACCGGATGGTCACGCTGCGGGCGTGGGCGTGCAGGCCCTCGCGCTCGGCAAAATCGGCGATGCGGGGAGCCACCTCGCCCAGCGCTTCACGGGTGTAGTAGAGGAAGCTGGACTTCTTTACAAAGTCGTCTACGCCCAAGGGGCTGGAGAAGCGGGCGGTGCCGCTGGTGGGCAGGGTGTGGTTGGGGCCTGCAAAGTAATCGCCCAGCGCTTCCGGCACGTTGCGGCCAAGGAAGATGCTGCCTGCGTTTTTGATCTCGTTCAGCACACCGAAGGGATCCTCCACGCACACTTCCAGATGTTCCGGTGCAATGATGTTGCAGGCCTCAATGGCCTTGTGCAGGTCGGTGCAGAGGATGATCTTGCCGTTGTCGTCCACGCTGGCGCGGGCAATGGCGGCACGGGGCAGCTGCGGGATCTGCACCTCCAGCTCCGCCTGCACGGCCTTGGCCAGCTCCGGGCTGTCGGTGACGAGAACGGGGCTTGCCAGTTTGTCGTGCTCGGCCTGACTCAGCAGGTCGGCGGCCACCCATGCAGGATTGCAGCCGCCGTCGGCCAGCACCAGAATTTCGCTGGGGCCTGCGATCATATCGATGCCCACCTTGCCGAACACCTTGCGCTTGGCGGTGGCAACGTAGATGTTGCCGGGGCCAACGATCTTATCCACCGCGGGGATGCTCTGGGTGCCGTAGGCGAGAGCTGCCACAGCCTGTGCGCCGCCGGTCTTGAAGATCTTGGTCACGCCTGCGGTGGCAGCGGCGGCAAGGATGACCGGGTTCACCCTGCCGTCCTTTCCGGCGGGGGTGGTCATGACGATCTCGGACACGCCTGCCACCTTCGCCGGGATCACGTCCATGAGCACGGTGGAGGGATAGGCCGCCGTGCCGCCGGGCACATAGACACCGGCCTTTTCAATGGGGGTATATTTCTGGCCCAGTACGATGCCGGGCTTGTCGTTCACCACAAAATTCTTGTGCACCTGCTGGCGGTGGAAGCTCTCGATGTTGGCGGCGGCTTCGCGCAGGGTCTCGAGGAAGTAGGGGTCCATGTTCGCAAAGGCCTCGTCGATCTCCTCCTGCGTCACCTGCAGGGCATCGATCTTTGCACCGTCAAATTTCAGCGCGTAATCCTTCAGGGCTTCATCGCCCCGGGCGCGCACATCGGCAATGATGCCGTCCACCACGTCCTCCACGTTCTTTTCCGCGCGGATGTCGCGGTTCAAAATCTCTTCGGGCCTGAGCTCGTCAAAGTTATACAGCTTGATCATTTTGCTTCCTCCTTGTTCTGCAGTTCCGCCCGCAGCTTTTCCAGCATGGTGTCCATTTCGGCGTGCTTGAACTGGTAGCTGGCCTTGTTGGCAATGAACCGGGCCGAGATGGGCATGAACTCTGTGACCACCTTCAGGCCGTTCTCCCGCAGGGTGGTGCCGGTCTCCACGATATCCACGATGACGTCCGAAAGGCCCAGAATGGGGGCCAGCTCAATGGAGCCGTTCAGCTTGATGATATCGATGTCCCGCCCCATGGATGCGTAATAGCTCTTTGCGATGCTGACGAATTTGGTGGCCACCCGCACCGGGCGGCTGGGGTCGTCTTGGTAATCGGCCGGGGCGGCAACGCACATGCGGCATTTGCCAAGGCCGGTGTCCAGCAGCTCGTACACATCGGCAGAAGCCTCTGTGAGGATGTCCTTGCCCACGATGCCCACATCGGCGGCACCGTGCTCCACATAGATGGCAACGTCGCTGGGCTTGACGAGGAAGTAGCGGATGCCGGCCTCCGGGTTTTCCACCACCAGCTTGCGGGTGGCGTTGTAGTCCTCCGGGCAGCCGTAGCCGATGCCCGCCAGCAGATGATACACCTTATCGCCCAGACGGCCCTTGGGCAGGGCCACGTTCAGCATCACCCTGTCAGTGCTGTTCTTCTGCACCGGCGGCAGCGGGGCGCTCAGGCGGTCCAGCTCGTCCAGATAGACCGCAAAGCCGATGGCACCGGCACCGGGGGTGAACTTCTGCATCAGCAGGTCGTAGCGGCCGCCCTTGAGCAGGGGGCGGGGCAGGGCTTTCAGGTAGCCCTGAAACACAAGGCCGTTGTAGTATTCCATCTCACCGGCCAGGGTCATGTCCAGCCGGATGACGCCGCCCGCCTTTTCCAGCGGCACAGCCAGCGCTTCCAGCTCGGCCACAGCCGCGCGCATGGCGTCATTGCGGCACAGGGCAGCGGCCTTTGCAAGGGTATCGGCATAGCTGCCGCAGAGGTTCAGCACGCTGCACAGGATGTCGGCGGCGGCATCGGCAAGACCGGCGGCTCCGGCGGCGGCCCGCAGCTCGTGGGCGTTTTTCTCCCGCAGCTTTTCCAGCAGCTTTGCGCGGGCGGCATCCGGCACGCCCAGCGCGTCGAACAGGCCGAACAGGTAGCCCATGTGGCTCACTTCCAGCACCCAATCGGCCCCCAGCGCATCCAGCGACCGCGCCGCCAGACACACCGCCTGCTGCACCTGTGCTTCGCCCACCGCGCCCAGCATCTCAAGGCCCATCTGGCTGATCTCTTTAAAGGTGTGGCTCTCGGCGGAAGGGCGGTAGACATTCTCGTGGTAGTAGTAGCGCAGGGTCTCGCCGGGGGCGGGCTGCGCCGTCTTGGCAATGGAGAGGGTCACGTCCGGCTTGAGGGCCAGCAGACGGCCATCCAGGTCAGTGAAGGTGATGACCTGCTCGGACGAGAGGAAGCTGCGGTTCTCCTGATACAGGCCGTACTCCTCAAAGCGGCCCATGTGGTACTTGCGGCAGCCCGCCGCTTCGTACAAGGCGCGCAGCGCAAAGGAGGCGCGCTCCTTGGGCTGCAGGTTTGCAAGGCTGAATTCCATCGTCGGTTCCCCCTGTTTCTTACATCCATCGCCGGCGTTCTCCGGCACTTTTCGACTCCTCTATCTCATCCGCCGGGCCCCACTGCCCGGCGATCCTTTGCGCGGCACCTCCGCGCCTTTTCCATACGGAATTGGTTCTATTATTATTTTACTTTATCAAGATAAAGTTGTAAAGTAGGAAAGTGCCAGTGTTTTCTGTTTTATGACACGATTTTTCTGTGCGTTTGTACAGAGGGCAGGAAAAAAGGAGCCGCCGCACCGAATGCAGCAGCTCCTTTTCAGGCAGATCTTATCCCAGCAGGTCCAGCACACCGGCCTTCGGGCGGGCACCCACGGCCTGACGCACCAGCTTGCCCTGCTCAAACACCAGCAGGGTGGGGATGCTCATGACGCCGAACTCCCCGGCCAGCTCCGGCTGTTCGTCCACATTCACCTTGCCCACCTTCACATCGGTGCGCTCCTCGGCCACCTCGTCCACAATGGGACTGAGCATCCGGCAGGGGCCGCACCAGCTGGCCCAGAAGTCCAGCAGGACGGGCTTTGTGCTCTGCAGCACCTCCTGCTCAAAATTTTCCTTCGTGATCGTAACAACTGCCATATTTCTACCTCCTGAAAGGGTTCGTTCGTGGTTGTTCTTATGGCATCAGTATACCCCAAATGCCGGGGCTTTTCCGTAACCGGGTCACATTGGGGCGCAAAAAAGCCCGGAGCAGGAAGAAAGAATACTGCTCCGGGCGGGGAATGGTTATGTTATTGTGCTGTCAGGCTCAGACTTCCTGCATGGCGTTCTTGCCTGCAACGTAGCCGTAGTACATGGCCATGGAGTGGCTGACGCCCTTCAGGCCGATGGGGTACTCGGTGGCAAAGCGGTTGCCCTGCACGTTGCCTGCCACATACAGGCCGGGGATCACATTGCGGTCGGCATCGAAGGTGTGGCAGTTCTCGTCACTTTCCAGACCGCCGATGCAGACCAGCAGCAGGGCGGTGGTGAACTTGTCGGCGTAGAAGGGGCCGTTCTCCACAGCCCACATGCGGGATGCAGGCTTGTGGAAGTCCTCGTCGTAGCCGTCCTTGGCCAGCTGGTTGTAGCGCTGGATGGACTCCAGAGCGGTCTGCTGGGCAGCGGTGTCATCGGGGTAGATCTTTGCCACCAGCTCTTCCAGCGTGTCGGCCTTGACAGCGCGGCCATCGGCCACGGCTGCTTCCAGCTGATAGGGGCTCTTGTAGTTGCGGTAGGTGGTGTTGTTCTTGGGGCCCTCTGCCTCGCTGGCGTAGTCCTCGTAGTAGCAGGCGCCGCCGTGGGCTGCGGGCATGTAGGGCAGCTGCTGGGGCCAGTTGGAGTCGAAGATCTGCCAGCTCTCGCGGTTCTTCTGCAGCTCGATCTGGTTTTCCAGCTGCTGGCCGGGCAGGTCCTCGTTCATAAAGCGCTTGCCGTTCAGATCCAGATTCAAAAAGCCTGCGTTGCCCATGACGCCCACACCGGACAGGTCGGCACCGCCGCCCATATGGTGGATCATGGGTGCGTGGCTCTGCTGCACCTGAGCGCCTGCCCACATGCCCAGCTGGATGCCGTCGCCCTGATTGGTGAAGCTGCCCTCCACGTCCACGTTGGTGAACAGGCACTGGATGTTGTTTTCAATGACCTCGGGGCAGAAATGCTGCAGCATCTTGGTGTTCTGGGAGTAATCGCCGGTGGACAGGATGACGCCCTTGGCGGCGTTGCACTTGATGTACTCGCCGGTGGCAGCATCGCGGGCATACAGGCCCACGCAGCGGCCGTCCTCCATGATGAGTTTTTCCACAAAGCAGCCGTAGAAGGTTTCCACGTTGCCGGTGTCAACGGCCTTCTGCATGTTGGCATTGACGGTGACGGACTGGTTGGGCAGGAACTCCACAGAAGTGGGGTAGCAGGGGAAGCGCTCCTGCTTCCAGTCGTAGTTCTCGGGCAGCGGGTAGAAAATGGGGATCAGGAAGTTGTTTGCGTTTTCGTCAGGGATGGCGCTGCGGGTGGTCTCGGCGTAGTACAGATCCGGGTTTGCCTCCACCCACCAGTCAAAGGCATCGCCGATGTTGTGGGCCCACTTGCTCATGATAGAGCGCTTGCAGCGGTAGGTGCTCTCCACCATGTGAGAGTCCACGATCTCATCGATCTGCTCACGGGTCCAGGTGTTGCGGCCCCACTTGGCCTGCACATTGCCGTTGATGACGGCATACTCGCCGCTGCGGCACTGGGGACCGTCAGCCTTTTCAAAGGCTGCCACCTTGCCGCCGTCCTCGGCGATGCTGCGCACGGCTGCCACACCGGCAACGCCGCAGCCCACCACGGCCACATCCACGTTCACCGTCTTGGTGACCTTGCTCTCGTCGATCTCCGGCTCGGTGCCCAGCCAGTCGTTCTCCGAAGCGGCAGCGGAGCTGTCTGCGCCGTCTGCCTTGACGCCCATGGCCTGCTCGATGCAGCTGGCAGCCGCCTTCTTGACGGCATTGGTGGTGACGGTAGCACCGGAGATGTTGTCGATCTCGGTGCCCTGTGCGGCCATGATGGCCTCCTGCAGGGTGGGCGCAGCCACGCCGCCGATGCTCTCGGTCTCGTTGGAAGCATCGATGACCACCTCGGTGATAGCGGTCTCGCTGAAGGTCATGGTCACCTTCACCTCACCGATGCCGGTGGCCGTGCCGGTGTAGGTACCGGCGGTGTAGATGGCATCACCGGAAGCGGCGGTGCTGGAAGAAGCTGCGGAGTTGCAGGCAGCCAGTGCACCGGCGGTGACGCCGCTCATGGCGGCAGCGGCGGCGACCTTCAGGAAGCCTTTGCGGGAGATCTTTTCCATTTGGATTTCCTCTTTCTTCTCATCAATTTCTCTTCGTCTCTGCGGGAGTTTTTCCCGCGCCGCACTTAGTATAAAATATAACGAAGTAAAAGGGAAACAAAAAAATTTTGCCACGCCAATAAAAATTGTTTATAACCGGCTCCCTCCATGCTATACTGAGAGCAGACGGAGCTTTCCCTGCACAGAAAGGAGCTTTTTCGGATGAACGACCACCAGCTGCTGTGTTTTCTCACCGTGAGCCGGACCCTGAATTTTACCACAGCCGCCCGGGAGCTGTACTGCACCCAGCCCGCCCTCAGCTACCAGATCCGCAGTCTGGAAAAGGAGCTGGATCTGGCCCTGTTTGAGCGCAGCACCACCCGCGTGGCGCTGACCGAAGCGGGCCGGGCCTTTGTGCCGCAGGCGGAGGGGATCTATCGCAGCATCCTGAACGCCCGCACCGCGCTGAAGGGCTTTGCCCGGCGGCACACACTGACCCTGCGCCTGCCGCCGGTGCTGCTGCAGCGGGACCCCATTTATCCCATCCTGATGGCACGGCTGCACGCCGCGCTGCCGGGGTATGAGTTTGCGGTGGACACTCGGCCCGTGTCACGCAACCCCCACGAAATGCTCTGCAGAGAGGCAGACGCAGCCCTCTATCTGCCCTTTGGGCCGCTGCAGCCGGAGATCGAGCGCCTCCCCATCCTGCACAACACCTTTTACCTGATCGTATCGCCGGAGCACCCGCTCACAGGGCGCAGCGCTCTGACGCTGGCCGATCTTGCCGGGCAGCAGCTGTTTTATGAGCCGCTGTATCAGGAAATGGTGGATCTTGCCGTTGTTCAGCCCGGCCTGCCGTTTTCCGCACCAAGCTGGCACATGGTGGAAAACTACGAGTGTGTTTACAACGATCTGCTTGCCGGGCGCGGCATGTTTTTGTGCCCGATGAAATACCCGGCCTTTCCGGCGGCATGGTATCTGCCGCTGCAGCTGCCGTTGCCGGACACCTGTCTGCTGACCCTGCGGGACGACCCGCGTCCCGAGATCCAACGGCTGCGGGAGGTATTCACCGCTGTATACGCCAGCCGTGCAAAGCTGCTGGGCGAAGAATGAACGCAAAAAGGGGCTGCTGCACATCCTTTTGAACGAACATGCAGCAGCCCTTCAGCTCTTATAATATTCCGACAGCTTTATTTGCCCAGCATTTCGTGGGCAGTCTTGCAGATGGTGGCAGCATCCAGACCGTAGAACTTCAGCAGATCCCATGCAGGGCCGGAGCAGCCGAACACGTCCTGCACGCCCACGCGGCGCACCGGAGTGGGCAGCTTTTCGCTCAGCACGGCGCAGACGGCCTCGCCCAGACCGCCGATGACGTTGTGCTCCTCGGCGGTGATGACCTTGCCGCACTCCTTTGCAGCCTTGAGGACGATCTCCTCATCCAGAGGCTTGATGGTGTGGATGTTGATGACCCGGGCGTGGATGCCCTCAGCGGCCAGCTGCTCCGCAGCCATGCGGGCTTCGTTGACCATCAGGCCGGTGGCGATGATGGCAATGTCGCTGCCCTCGGTGATCTGCTCGCCCTTGCCGATCTCAAAGTGATAGTTCTCGGCATCGTGGAACACCGGCACGGCCAGACGGCCAAAGCGCAGATAGACGGGGCCTTCCATTTCGTAGGCGGCACGCACAGCGGCGCGGGCCTCCACATCGTCCGCCGGGCAGATCACGGTCATGCCGGGGATGCTGCGCATGAGGGCAAAGTCCTCGCAGCACTGATGGGAAGCACCGTCCTCGCCCACCGAGATACCGCCGTGGGTGGCACCGATCTTCACGTTCAGGTGGGGGTAGCCGATGGAGTTGCGCACCTGCTCGAAGGCGCGGCCGGCGGCGAACATGGCAAAGCTGGAAACAAAGGGCACGTAGCCCATGGTGGACAGGCCCGCAGCCACGCCCATCATGTTGCCCTCGGCAATGCCGCAGTCAAAGTGACGGTCCGGGTAAGCCTTGCGGAACATGCCGGTCTTGGTGGCAGCGGCAAGGTCTGCGTCCAGCACCACCAGATCCTCGTGGCCCTCTGCGGCCAGCTCCTTCAGGGTGTTGCCGTAGCTTTCACGGGTAGCGATCTTCTTCACATCTGCCATCTTAGTTTTCCTCCTGCTCCAGCGCGGCGTATGCGGCGTTCAGTTCCTCAATTGCGATCTTGTACTCGTCATCGTTGGGGCCCTTGCCGTGCCAGTCCACAGAGTTGGTCATATAGGAAACGCCCTTGCCCTTTGTGGTGTCCATGATGATGCAGGTGGGCTTTACAGTCTCTGCATGGAACGCCTGCATGGCGGCTTCGATCTGGTCGTAGTCGTGGCCGTCGATGGTGACGACATTGAAGTTGAAGGCCTTCAGCTTCTCTTCCAGCGGGGCGCTGTTCATCACGGTCTCGGTGGTGCCGTCGATCTGCAGATGGTTGCGGTCCAGCACAACGCACAGGTTGGAAAGGCCGTAGTGGGCGGCAAACATAAAGGCTTCCCAGCACTCGCCCTCTTCCACTTCGCCGTCGCCCACGATGGTGTAGACGTTGATGGGCTTGCCGGCGTGCTTGGCACCCAGTGCCATGCCGCAGGCGGCAGAGATGCCCTGACCCAGACTGCCGGTGGACATATCCACGCCCGGGGTCTCGTTCATGTTGGGGTGGCCCTGCAGATAGCTGCCGATCTTACGCAGGGTCTTGAGGTCTTCCACCGGGAAATAGCCGCGCTCTGCCAGCGCTGCATACAGTGCCGGTGCAGCATGGCCCTTGGACAGCACCAGACGGTCGCGGTCGGCCTTCTTGGGGTCCTTCGGGTCAATGTTCATTTCCACAAAATAGAGGTAGCTCAGCAGCTCGGCGATATCCAGACTGCCGCCCGGATGGCCGCACTTTGCGCTGTGCGTGCCCTCGATCACGCCCATGCGGATGTGGCAGGCGTGCTTGGCCAGAGTAAGTTTTTCTGCATTTGTCATGATGGTCCTCCCGTATGAACCTCAGATTTGCACATGTTCAAAAAAGCCTTTCGTCAGCGCCGGTGCAGTCCTGCTGCCCGCAGCGCGCTCTTTTTCAAGTTTATATTAGCTATTCTATGCAAAAAGGTCAAGCTTCTTCATGCAAAATGTACATACGCGGGGAAATATTCATGGAAATTTGCCGCTTTTTGGTCAAATTGCAGGCTTTTTGCCGTATCTTGACAAAGCCAGAGGCATCTGCTATATTTTTCACAGATTCCGGCAGGAAGCCGGATGCGCAGGCAGAAGCCTGTTTTCTCCATTTGTGCGGAGCATCTGCTCCATCTGCGTGCTGCGCATGTGCGCGGCGCGGCGGGCCAGTCCAGGCCCTGCCATCTTAATTTTTACAGACGCCACGAAGGGGTCTGCCTTTGGCTTGCAAGCCGGGCAGGCCCCTTTTTTATCTGGCAAAAGGAGGAAGCTTTTTTATGAAAACCAACCCCCGTTCCACCACCCGCAGCCTTGTGCTGGCTGCACTGTTCCTTGCACTGGCCTTTGTGCTGCCCATGGTCACCGGCCATGTGCCGCAGGTGGGCAACATGCTGTGCCCGATGCACTTTCCCATTCTGCTGTGCGGCTTTGTGCTGGGCGGCCCATGGGGCCTTGCCGTGGGCTTTATTGCTCCGCTGGTGCGGTCGGTGCTGTTCGGCATGCCGCCCATGTTCCCCATCGCCATCTCCATGGCCTTTGAGCTGGCCGCGTACGGCCTTGTGTCCGGCGTGCTCTGGCGCAAGGTGAAGCACACCGTTCCCATGATGTACGCTTCTCTCGTCACCGCCATGGTGGCGGGACGTCTGGTGTGGGGTGCCGTCCGCTTTGTGCTGGCGGGCCTCACCGGCTCGTCCTTCCCGTTCAGCGCGTTTTTGTCCGGTGCGCTGTTCACCGCCGTGCCGGGCATTGTGGCACAGCTGGTGCTCATCCCGCTGATTTTGGTGGCTTTGCAGAAGGCAAAGGTCATGGACTGAACCCTCTCCGTCACAGCTGACGCTGTGCCACCTCTCCCGAAAGGGAGAGGTTTTTGCTTCTTACGGAAAACACGAAAAAGCTCCCCCCGAGAGGAAAGACTTCCCCCGCTCCGGGGGAAGATGTCACCGCAGGTGACAAAAGGGGGAATCTGGCAACGCCAACGGCGTTGACTGAGAGGGTCAAAAAGGGCTGTTGCCAAGAACTCCCTCAGTCACGGCTTCGCCGCGCCAGCTCCCTCACGGAGGGAGCCTGACATGACGGTAAGCTGTGAAGCCTCCCTCATTGAGGGAGGTGGCATCGCGTAAGCGATGTCGGAAGGAGTTTGGCAACAGCCCTTTTCTATATTTTTAAATTTTTCAGTTCTTCTTACCGGTCAGGAACTCCGGCAGGGGCTTGCCCTGCTTGCGCCACTGATGGTACTCCGCCGTAGCAGCGAACTCCACGTCACCGGCAGAGTTCAGGGCAGTCTCCACAGAGTCCTGCACCACGCCGATGATGAAGCCGACGCCCACCATCTGCATGGCGACATCGTTGGAAATGCCGAACAGGGAGCAGGCCATGGGGATCAGCAGCAGGGAACCGCCGGCCACGCCGGAAGCACCGCAGGCACCCAGAGCGCTCATGGCGCTCAGCACGATGGCTGCAGGCAGAGACACCTGAATGCCCAAGGTGTTGGCAGCGGCCAGCGTCATGATGGTGATGGTGATGGCAGCACCGTCCATGTTGATGGTAGCGCCCAGCGGGATGGAGACGGAGTACATATCCTTGTCCAGACCCAGCTTTTCGCACAGAGCCATGTTCACGGGGATGTTGGCGGCGGAGCTGCGGGTGAAGAAGGCGGTCAGGCCGGACTCACGCAGGCAGCGGAACACCAGCGGATAGGGGTTGCAGCCCAGATAGACGAACATGATGAAGGGGGAGACGATGAGAGCCATGAACAGCATGGTGCCCACCAGCAGGGCCAGCAGCTTGCCGTACTGGGTAAAGATGGCAAGGCCATTGCCGGAAACGTTGGTGTAGACCAGACCCATGATGCCGAAGGGAGCAAGATTGATGATCCAGCGCACGATCTGGGAGACCGCATCGGCGGTGTTTGCCATAAAGGTCTTGGTGGTGTCAGAGCCGATCTTCTTCATGGCCACGCCGAACATGCAGGCCCAGAACAGGATGCCGATGTAGTTGCCGCTCATGATGGCGCTGACGGGGTTTGCCACAAAGTTGGTGAGCAGAGTGCCCATCACTTCGCCCAGACCCTGCGGCACCACGTCCGACTGGGCAGCGTCTGCCAGCACGACCGTGACCGGGAACAGAAAGCTGGTCACCACTGCGATGGCCGCAGCCAGAAAGGTGGTGAGCATGTACAGCCAGATGACCGTGCCGAAGCGGCGGTCCAGCTTGGAAGAGCCCTGTGCCAGAGCACTTGCCACGATCACGAACACCAGCACCGGGGCGATGCCCTTCAGTGCGCCAACGAACAGGCTGCCCAGTTCACCCACCCAGCCTGCACTGGGGGCTACCAGAGCCAGCACCGCACCAATGATCAGACCGATCAGGATGCGAACGATCAGGCTGATGCCGTTGTAGCGGGCAACTGCCTTGTTCAACGTTTTCATATAGACACTCCTCTTTCCTATTGTACGCCATTGGCGCACAGTTTCCTGTCTCTTACACGAGGACGGGTGTTATTATAGCACACACGGCAGAGAAATGAAAGCATTTTCAGACATTTTTCGTTCACAAATTTGCGTTCAGGTCGGTGTCCATGGGGTTTTTCCGTTGATCTGTATTTGTGACAAGGACAGATTTAACCGTTTGCGGCTTTGTTCTCTCCGTCACCGTCGAGCGGCGCAGGGCGGAGCGGGCAGGGGCAAACAAAAAAGTCTGCGTGCGCAGTCCTGCAAGGCAGGCTCTGCATCCGCAGACCGGGGCTCTTTGGGGGTGTATTCTGTTTTCAGCGCAGCGGCTGGGTGGGCGCAAGCTTCTGGTAGGCAAAGCGGGGCGAGCCATCCCGCACATGGATGACGCCGCAGCGGGTAAAGCCGTTCTGTTCCAGCAGATGCTGCATGATCTTGTTATCGGCATGGGTGTCCGCACGCAGGCTCTGGCAGTGCTCCAGACTCCAGTCCAGCACGGCCTTGCCCACCCCCTTCTGTTTACCGGCCGATGCCAGACGGTGCACCGTGCCATAGGGCAGGGTATCGTCCAGCCACTGACCGTCCTCAATGACGGCGTAGGTGGGGTCCGTTCCCAGAATAAAGGCAAACACGGCCTCGATCTGGCCGTTGACCACATAGAGGAACAACCGGTTCGAGTCGATATCCTCCTCCAGCAATTCCTGCGGCGGGAAATCATCCCCCCACTGGGTCGGGTTGCCAGATGCCTTCATGACTGCACGTGCATGGGCGTAGATCTTCAGGATCTGGGGCAGATCCCCTCTCACTGCTCCACGAAACATTCATTCCACCTCTTTCGACAGCGCCGCACCGATGCGGCTAGAATGGTTCTATTGTACTCCATTTTTCCATAAAAATCCAGTTTTTTGCATCGATCTGCCATAAAACGTTCTGAAACGACAAAACAGGGCACGGCGTCTGCTGTGCCCTGTTTTGTCTGGTCAGGCTGTGGTTCATGCACTGGTGCGGGTATGGCCCGTGCGCACCAGCCGGTATTCCCGGGGGCTGAGACCGTAGCGCTCGTGGAACAGGCGGTAGAAATAGCTGGTGTTCTCGTAGCCCACCAGAGAAATGATCTGCTGGATGTTCATGTCGCTGCGGCGCAGCAGGCGGGCAGCGGTCTCCATACGGTGCTTTTGCAGCAATTCCTTATAGGTGCGGCCGGTCTCGGCACGCACGCACTCGCTGACGTATGCCAGCGAAACGCCATACTCCCGCGCCACGTTGGAAAGGCTGGCTTCCCGGTAGTTCTGGGTGATCTCTTTCAGTGCCGCCTGCACCAGCGCTTCGCGGCTGACCGTTCCGGCCCTGACTTCCGGCAGGATAGGATTCGTCTGTGTCATCTGCGTTTCCTCCGTAAAGGGTGCGGCGGGCGGGGACTGGGGGATGTCGGACGCCCGCCGCACAGGGAATGGCGGCTCCTGCCGCCCTACACCTCAGATACGAACCGACGCACCAGAATATTGCAGAAAGCTAAAAAATTTTTAGTCAATTTTCGTCCTGCAGAAAAAGACCGCCTCTGCACAGGGCAGAAACGGCCTTTTTCAGGAGAAATAAAGAAAACACGAACCCTCAAAAATGAGGAAGGGAAATGCGGTTATCAACCCTCTCAGTCAAACCCTCACGGGTTTGCCAGCTCCCCCAAAAGGGGAGCTTTTATTCATCTTCCGGTCAGCACCATAAAACCTCTCCCTCTCGGGAGAGGTGGCATCGTGCAGCGATGGCGGAGAGGGTCCATCATCAGAACATGCTCTCGTCCTTATAGCGGCCGGTGCGCACGAACTGCACCCACTCGGCCACATTCACGGCATGGTCGCCGATGCGCTCCAGATACTTGATGACCATCAGCAGATCCAGCGCTGCATCCACCTTGCCGGGGTCTTCGGCGATCTCCTGCGCCAGCTGATGCTTGATGGCGTTGAAATCGTAGTCCACCGCGTCGTCTGCGGCAATGACCTTGCGCGCCGCCAGCTCGTCCTCTGCCGTCAGGGCATCGAGGGCATCCAGGATCATCTGGTGGGCCTTTTTGCCCATGGCAATGGCCTGGCTTACCGCCGGGTCGCCCTCTTTGCGGACGGTGACAAGGTGGGGGATGATCTCGGCGATGTCGGCGGCATGGTCGCCGATGCGCTCAATGTCCGTGACCACCTTCATGGCCGTGGAGATGCGGCGCAGGTCGCCCGCCACCGGCTGCTGACGCAGCAGCAGGGTCATGCAGCGGTGCTCGATATCCCGCTCCATGTTGTTGATGCGGGCGTCTCCCTTCACGATGGCCGCAGCTGCATCGGCGTCAGCGACGCAGAGCGCTTCCAGAACGTTCTCCACGGCATCGGCAGAGTTGCGGCCCATTTCGGTCAACGATTTTTTCAGCGATTCCAGATCGGTGTCGTACTGTTTACGGATACTCATAGCTGTTTCCTCCTTTAACCGAACCGACCGGAAATGTAGTCCTCGGTGCGTTTATCCTGCGGTGCGCTGAAGATCTGGGCCGTGGGGCCCACTTCCACCAGCTCGCCCAGCAGGAAGAAGGCGGTGCGGTCGCTGATACGGGCCGCCTGCTGCATGTTGTGGGTAACGATGACCACCGTGTAGTTCTTCTTCAGCTCACTCATCAGCTCCTCCACCTTCATGGTGGAGCCGGGGTCCAGTGCGCTGGTGGGCTCGTCCATCAGCAGCACTTCGGGCTTCACCGCCAGCGCACGGGCGATGCACAGACGCTGCTGCTGTCCGCCGGAAAGGCCCAGCGCGCTCTTTTTCAGGCGGTCCTTTACCTCGTCCCACAGGGCCGCGCCCCGCAGCGAGCTTTCCACCAGCTCGTCCAGCTCAGCCTTATTGCGCACACCGTGCAGCTTGGGGCCGTAGGTGATATTGTCGTAAATGCTCATGGGGAAGGGATTGGCCTTCTGGAACACCATGCCCACCCGGCGGCGCAGGTCGGTGAGCTGCATTTCCCGGGCAAAGATGTCCTCGCCCTTCAGCCGCACATCGCCCTCGATGCGCACATTCGGCACAAGGTCGTTCATGCGGTTGAGGGTTTTCAGAAAGGTGGACTTGCCGCAGCCGGAAGGGCCGATGAGAGCGGTGATCTCCCGCTCGCCCACGTCCAACGAAATGCCTTTCAGCGCCTTGAAGTCGCCGTACCAGAGGTTCAGGTCTTTTGCCGATATCACCGGCACATTCGTGTTTTCCATAGAGTACCTCATTGTTGAATTGGAACGAACCCTCTCAGTCACGCCTGACGGCGTGCCAGCTCCCCCGAAAGGGGAGCTTTTGATCATCTGCCGGTCAGCACCGCTCTAGCTCCCCCTGAGAGGAAAGGCTTCCCCCGCTCCGGGGGAAGATGTCGCGTAGCGACAAAAGGGGGAATCTGGCATTGCGAAGCAATGACTGAGAGGGTTTCTTCTCTTTTTTACTGTTTCTGTTTCAGCTTGGTCTTTGCCAGCCGCGCCGCAAGGTTGATGGCCAATACCAGCACCAGCAGCACTGCACCGATGCCCCAGGCCGAAGCAAAATCGCCGTCCTCAAAGGCACGCAGGTACAGCAGCACCGACAGGGTGGCGCCGTTGGAGGTGTAGGCTTTGGCCACGCTCTTGGCAATGACCTCTGCGGCACCGGCGGTGAAGAGCAGGGCGGCGCTTTCGCCCACAATGCGGCCCACAGCCAGAATGCAGCCGGTCACGATGCCGTCGATGCTGCAGGGCAGCACGATGGTGCGGATGATGTGCCACTTGCCTGCACCCAGACCCATGGCACCCTCCCGGTAGCCCTGCGGCACCGTCTTGAGGGATTCCTGCGTGGTGCGGATGATGGTGGGCAGGTTCATGACCACCAGCGTCAGGCTGCCGGACAGCAGACAGGTCTGGAAGCCCAGCGCCTGACTGAACACCAGCATACCCACCAGACCGTAGATGATGCTGGGGATGCCCGCCAGCGTTTCGTTGGTGAACTCGATGACCTCGATAAGCCGCCGGTTGGAGGCGTACTCGGTCAGGTAGACTGCCGCGCCTACGCCCAGCGGCAATACGATCAGTAATGTCAGTACAATGACATACAGTGTGTTGAGGATGGCAGGCAGGATGCCGTCGGTCTTTTTCAGCACACTGGCGGTGGTGGAAAGGAACTTCCAGCTGATGTGGGGGATGCCCCGCACCAGCACCATGCCGATGATACCGGCCACCAGCACCATCACCAGCACGGCACTGGCCCAGACCAGTGCGGTCATGACCCGGTTCCACATCTGACGGGAAGGCGAAAGGCCCTTATTCATCCCGGCTTCCTCCCTTCAGCACAACATTCAGCACAACATTGATGATCATGATAAAGACGAACAGCACCAGCGCGATGCTGAACAGCGCCTGCCGCTGCAGACCGCCGGCATAGCTCATCTCCTTGGCGATGGCGGTGGTCAGGAAGGTGACGCTGCGGAAGGGACCGTCCGGCATGTTGGGGCTGTTGCCTGCCACCATCATCACCGCCATGGCCTCGCCGATGGCACGGCCGATGCCCAGCACAACGCCTGCGGCAATGCCGCTTTTGGCTGCCGGGATGCTGATCTTGAACCACGTTTCGGCGTCGGTGGCACCCAGTGCCAGACTGCCCTGCTCATACTCCGGCGGCACGGCATTCAGCGCCGTGACCGACACGGACACGATGCTGGGCAAGATCATGATGGAAAGCACCACGATGGCGCTCAGCAGGCAGGCACCGGAAGCCTTGCCGAAGGTCTTTGCCACGGCAGGCACCAGCACCTGCATGCCCAGCAGGCCGAACACCACGCTGGGGATGCCGGACAGCAGCTCAATGGCGGTGACCACCACGGTGCGCAGCTTGGGGTCGGCGGCCTTGGAGAGGAACACCGCCGTCAGCAGGCCGATGGGCACACCGATGATGGCAGCGCCCAGCGTGCCGTAGATGCTGGACAGGATAAAGGGCAGGATGCCGAACAGCGGCTGGGCCGCCGTGGAGGCCCACTTTGTGCCGAACAGGAATTGGAACAGGCCGATCTTGTGGATGGCCGGCACGCCAGAGATCACCATGTACACCGAGATAAGCACCACGCAGCCCACCGCCAGCATACCGCACAGGAAGAAGATGAAGTTCATCACCGCTTCCAGCCATTCGGCGGGGGTGCGGGGCAGCCGCACCCGGCTCAGATAGGATTTTTTGTTCATAGCTGAAATCCTTTATAAAAGCCGCGTCGGCCCGCAGAAACGACAGCCCGACGCGGCAGTTCTCTTGTTCAGATGCGGGGCAGGCGGTTCACCGGAGAAACTCCCCGGCAAACCACCCGGCAATTACTCGTTCACCGGCACAGCGCCTGCGGTGCGGATGAGGTCGGCAGCGTCCTTGCTGGTGGCAAAGTCCACAAAGGCCTGTGCCTGCTCCGACAGGGTCACGCTCTTGTTGGTGACGAACACGAAGGGACGCTGGATCTTGTAGCTGCCGTCCTTGACGGTATCCTCGCTGCACTCCACACCCTCCACGGTGACCATGGCAACGGTGTCGCCCACAGCGGACAGGGAAGCGTAGCCGACGGCCAGAGGGTTGGCCTCCACAGCGCTGATGACTGCGCCGGTAGCGGTCAGCTCCTGTGCGTACTTGCAGCTGTCCTTCACGTCCACGATGCTCTCAAAGCCATCACGGGTGCCGGAACCGGCCTCGCGGCCCACCAGAACGATCTCGCCGTCGTCGCCGCCGACATCCTTCCAGTTGGTGATCTCGCCGGTGAACATCTGCTTCAGCTGGTCTACAGTCAGGTCTGCCACCTTGCTGGCCTTGTTCACGATGATGGCGATGCCGTCCAGCGCCACGATGGTGCCGTCCACATCGTTCTTCTCGTCGTCCTTCAGGGCGCGGGAGGACAGGCCGATGTCCAGCGTCTTATCGGTAGCACCGGTGATGCCTGCGCCGGAACCGGTGGGGTCGTAGCTGACGGTGACACCCGGCTCCACCTCGGCAAAGCCCTCGGTCAGGGCAGCGATGACGTTCTTCATAGAGGTGGAACCGCCGGTAGCCACATTGCCGGACAGGGTACCTGCAGCGGTCTCTGCAGCGGCAGAAGAAGAGGTGGACTCTGCAGCAGAGGATGCCACAGTGGAAGAGGCTGCGCCGCCGCAGGCGGTCAGAGCCATTGCTGCAGCAGCAGCGCCGCAGACAGTGATAAACGAACGACGAGTGATCTTTTTCATAACCCTTTTTCCTCCAATAAATGCCGGAATGCAGTTCCGGCCGATGTTTTCTTGTTTCTATGTGTTTTCCTTGGGAACGGCCTTATTGTACCGCACCGCCGTGCGCGCTGCGACCATGTACGCGCAAAATGGAGGTAAAGCTTTTGCACAGGCTCCGGCGGCCGTGTCAAGCCTGCGTAAAGCCGGGATGAAAAACCTGCACTCGGATTTTACAAACAGGATAAATATGCCGAAAATGCCATTTTCCGGCTGGGCAAAGTGACAAAAAAAGAAGGCGCCCTCCATGGAGCGCCTTCTGCTCAGCAGTATTTTGTTCCGTCCGGGCAGTAGAACTGCACGTACTTCTGCCACTCGGTCTCGCTGATGGTGCGGCGGTAGCAGTCCACCAGTGCATCCACGGCCTGCCGGTCCGCAAAGGTACCGGCACCCGGGCAGTCCAGCACCAGAATGCGGAACCATGCATCAAACAGATGCTCGGTGAAGCCGGAGTCCCGGGCCCCGCACCGGGCATAAAAGCCCAGCCTCCGCACCGCCATTGTCTCGTCCTCCGCCTTATCCGGGCGTTCGGCCTCAATGAGGATGGCCTGTGCACCCCGCTCGTGCTGCGGCAGGTCGGCCAGCAGCTGCGCGCCCAGCCCTGCAGCACGGTATTCCGGCAGCACGGCAAAGTAATCCAGCTGGCTCACCCTGCTGCCCGCCGGGCGCACCATGAGCAGGTACGCCGCCAGTGTTTCGCCGTCGAACACGCCCCATGTGTGGGCTGTGCCGTTGGCTTCGCTGTTCAGGATCATGCTCAGGGGCTTGAGCTCCGTGGGCGGGAAGTCCCGCCGCATTTCGTCCAGATAGACCCGCGTCAGCTCTTTTTCGTTCAGTTTCCGCCAGTTGTACGTTTTGCTCATCGCTTTCTCCTCCCGGGCAGGTGCGCCCTGTTTTGCTGCTTCCAGTATAGCATACTCCGTGCGGGAACGCAAAAAGCCGCCGGGAGCGGACAGCTGAGTCCCGTCTCCCGGCGGCAGTTTTATGATGGTGCGGGATCAACCAGTCTCCCGCATCGGGTCAGATGGAATGCCTTGTGTTACAGCATCTTCTTCAGCTCGTCGTACACGAACTGGACCTTGGTGCCGATGATCACCTGGCAGGCAGTCTTGCTGGGACGGATGACACCGGCAGCACCAGCAGCCTTGACGGCCTTCTCGTCCACCTTGGCGTTATCCTTGACCTCAAAGCGCAGACGGGTTGCGCAGTAGCCAACGTCCTTCACGTTCTCCTTGCCGCCGACAGCAGCCA
>OJPL01000098.1_pt1 | contig 34610 bp, 22 predicted proteins | sample 1598501 | NCBI WGS metagenome assembly OJPL01 (sample SAMN03922486, study PRJEB24848) | human gut metagenome | isolation source: stool sample | host: Homo sapiens | place: Germany | collected 2011-05 | reverse complement strand
ATACGTCATTATTACGTCATTTACACCAAAGTAATCAACAGGACTTCTCTAAAATCTTTTAGGGAAGCAGTAACCCAGCAGAAAAGGACTGCTCCCCTGGGCGTAGCTAGCATCCGAGTCCGGGGTGGGCAGTCCTTTCTGCGTGGATTTTAAAGCAACTATTCATTTAACTTTCAATTTAATTCCCCTGCGACGCATAATCCTTCGCATAGTAGTTCAGGAAGTACTCAAAGCGCTTGGCGATGAGCTTACGTCCTTTTACATTCAGGTGAAGATTGTCGGTCAGATATTCTTTTGCAGTGTCCTCGGTGATGCTGCCGTACAGGTTATCCATAAAGGAAACACTGTGCAGGTTCGCGGAGTAGCACTCCTTGATCACGTAAGTGGACAGGACATCGCGGTTGTTATAGATATACATATCGGAACTTACATAATCCCCATTCTCATCCACTGCGTAAGCATAAGTGGGAGACATTACAATAATACGGATCTGCGGATACAGGCTCTGCAGAACATCCAGGCTGGCCTCCAGATTACCCGTGAACTGCGTCGGATCGGTAGGGTTATCATCGTTGTACATGGGATTACCCAGGAGATAATCAGTGGCATCGTACATGATTGCCACAGTATCAATGGTATTGAAATCCAGCGTTTTCAGGGTATTGATCACTTCTTCCGCATCGGCGGGAGTTTTATCACCCAGCTGTTCAGCTGCCTGTACGTAATAGTTATCGATCGGGGCACCGGTTGCCAGACTCACCAGCCAATACAGGCAATAAGCATCCATAGCGGCAACAGTGGGATCAAAGTTCAGCTCCTGTGCAGCCAGATAACTTCCGCTGATGGAACAGTTGTATACGTTGGCACCGGTTTCCTTAGCAATCAGGTTCGCAAGACTGTCGGAAGAATCCCGGTCGTCCGCAAACGGAGCATTTCCGAATAGTACAATATTGGAAGCATCGGTGATCACCATCTGACCGTTCTCATCTGTCAGAGGGAGAATGGAATCCCAACTGTCATCGTAGGAGCCCTGTCCGTCCTTGAAAATATCGGACTGGCTGACTCTCTGCCCCCAATGTGTGAAGCGGTAGGCTACAAGTCCTATCACTAAAATCAAGATCAGTGCAAAAAAGACATGTACATTCAGAAAACGTCGGATGCCGGCAGGAGCAGGAGTCTCGTCTTCTTCCGGATAATCTTCCTCTTCATATTCTTCTGAAAAATCGTCATACTCGTCTGCCTTTGGAGAGACATCGGAAGTCTGCTTTTTATTTGACTTATGTGCGGATTTACCAGAATCTGTGTCTTGCATAGTTTCGTTTTCCAGGTCTACAATCTCAATATCCGGCATGCCATTCACCGGTGATGTGTGGATATTATGGTTGCTATCATTTCGTTTCATGAATTAAATCTCTCCATTTCAAGTATCTGTCATTGTGGTCAAAATAAGTTATTCTGATTTTACTATTATACGGAAAGAAAGTCCATAATATTAGAAAGATTTAAGAAATTCTGAAGAAATGGGCGAATGCCTTGATGTGGAGAAAATACAATGTTATAATGTTACGGAATTGTTACACTGAAGGACTATATGCAGAAGGGACAGATAAAATGAAAAAATTATTTAACCATACAAAGCGTCCGGAACGCAATTGGGAAGAAGACGTACAGGATGGTTACGATTGGGACGAGGAACAGGAAGGCGAAGAGTATTATGCCGATGATGAGGAGTACACCGGAGAAGAAGACGGCGAAGAGTACTACGCCGATGATGAGGAGTACACCGGGGAAGAAGACGGCGAGGAATACTACGCCGATGATGAGGAGTACACCGGAGAAGAAGACGGTGAAGAGTATTACGCCGATGATGAGGAGTACACCGGAGAAGAAGACGGCGAAGAGTACTACGCCGATAATGAGGAGTACACCGGAGAAGACGGCGAGGAGTACTACGCCGATGATGAGGAGTACACCGGAGAAGAAGACGGTGAAGAGTACTACGCCGATGATGAAGAGTATACCGGAGAGGACGAAGACGGCGAAGAGTATTATGCCGACGAGGAAGAACTCTATGATGAGGAATCCGGCTATGAATATGAGGACGATGTAAAAGCATCCAAGAAACAGGGAAAAAAGAAATTCGCCGCTATCTGGTCGAAATTCCTGAATATGAGTGCCATGGACCGGATCATGGCAGCCACCGGTGTGGCAGTACTGATCTTAGCAATTGTGACCGGCAGCGTGTATGCCAGTGCCCGTATGGTGGACAATCAGGTATCGGAGTTTGTCAGCGTTGGCACCCAGTTAGACGGAATCCATATGATCGGCGAGCAGGGACTGTTAGCGGTGGCAGATGCCACAGTGGCTAAGATCGCGGCAGCGAATGCAGTGGATGAAGACTATGAAGATCAGAAGGAATACGACGAAGCCGAATATACCAACGGTGGTACCGTAGAGCTGGAACTGGTCTCCGTACAGAAGGACCTGAAGATCAAGTTTACCAATAAAAAAAGCGGAAAACTGATCTCCAACGTGCCGTTTGCTGTGACGATCACGGATCCCAAGGGCAAGACCGCAACATGGTCTGACGATGACATGGACGGTATCATCTATAAGAAGGGCATTACCCCCGGTAACTATACGGTAGCGGTAAATGCTCTGACCGATGAAAAATATAAGGACTATACCCTACCTACCGGAACACAGAAGGTAGAAGTCAAGAAAGATATCGCCTACAAAAAGGTTGATGTATCTAACGAGATCAAGAAGGAATCCGAGATCAACGCGGCAAAAGAGGATACCATGAAAAATGATACCGTGGTAGAGTCTGTGCTGGAAGATACAGTACAGTGGGTAGAAAGTAAGAAACTGCCGCCCTCTTATCGTGAAGTAGGAAAGGATAAGATTACCAATCCGGAGACCGTTGCTTACAGCGGTAACTTCCTGCGTATGGCGGCAATAGAACCGACAGCGGCACCAACAGCAGAACCTACGGAAACATCGGAGCCCACAGAAACGACAGAGCCAGTAGAAACAACGAAACCAACAGCAGAACCGACAGCAGCGCCAACAACAGAACCGACAGAAACAACGAAACCAACAGCAGAACCGACAGCAGCGCCAACAACAGAACCGACGACGGCACCTACTGTGTCACCCAGTGTATCGCCGTCTCCGACCCCTGCTGCGACACCAACGGCAGTTTTAGAGCCCACGTCCGTAACCGTAGCCGTAGAAGCAAAAGCAACATCACAGATCAAAGTAACGAATTATACGGGCACGGCAACCTATAAGGTAGCTACAAAGAATGATAAAATCGCAACCGCAACCGTGGATGCAAACGGCAAGATCGCTGTCAAAGGCGTGGCTGCCGGTGACACCACCGTAACCGCAACCGTAACTATGGGATCCGTGACTAAGACACTGGATCTGGCAGTAAAAGTAACTGCGAAGATGGCAATTACACTGGATAAGACGGCAGTGACCGTATATCCCAAGTCTACCGCTACCGTAACGGCAACCGTCAGCGGAAGCGGCACTGTAACCGCAAGCTCCAGCGACACCAATATTGCCACGGTATCCGTGAACGGCAAGACCATTACCATCACCGGTGTGAAGGCCGGAAGTGCTACCATCACCGCAGTTTATAAAGAAGGTAACAGTGAGGTGAAGGCTACCTGTACGGTAAAGGTCGGAACTTCCAACCCCAGAGAAGATAAGACCACCGTATTAAAAGATACCAGCGGAAGAGAATTATATGTATCGGATGGCAATAACCAATATAGACTTGCACACTATGCGGATTATTACACCTCTTCCAAGTTCTACATTAAAGAAGCAACGAGATATACCGGATGGCAGACGTTGGATGGCAAGGTATATTTCTTCAAGGCAGACGGCGACAAAGTAACGGGTGAACAGGTCATTCAGGGAGCTAAATATAACTTCGCAAGTGATGGATCTCTGGTAGTTGGTTCCGGCACCATGGGTATTGATGTATCCAAGTGGAACGGTACCATTGACTGGAATGCTGTGAAAAATTCCGGAGTGAGTTACGTTATCATTCGTGTGGGATATCGTGGATCTTCCCAGGGTGCACTGATCGAGGATCCTAAGTTCAAGACCAACATTAAGGGAGCAACCGCAGCGGGTATCAAGGTAGGAGTATATTTCTTCACCCAGGCTGTGGATGAGGTAGAAGCGGTACAGGAAGCTTCCATGGTACTGGATCGTATCAGCGGATATAAGATTTCTTATCCGGTATTTCTGGATGTGGAAGGCAGCGGCGGAAGAGGAGATGCTATCGACTCCGCTACCAGAACCGCAGTCTGCAAGGCATTCTGCAATACGATCAAGAACGCGGGATATACCCCGGGAATCTATGCCAATAAGACCTGGCTGAGTTCCAAGATGGATGCCGGAGCACTGAGCGGTTACAAGATCTGGCTGGCACAGTATGCGAAGACACCTACCTACACCGGAAGATATGATCTGTGGCAGTACCGTTCCAACGGTAAGGTCAGTGGTATCAGCGGAAATGTAGATCTCAACTTAAGCTACTTGGGATATTAAGATTTGCAATAAAGCCCAGACCGACTGCTCGCAGGCGGGTCTGGGGCTTTATTAGCAAATCAAACACACATGAGCAAGTAGGGCGAAGCCCGGAATGCGAATGTGTGTCACGGGTTCGAGAGCACGAAGTGCGCAGAAGCCGTGTTGATATCCCCTCTATTTTATGGTAAAATATCCCTATCTATAGCAAAAATGCGCTCTTTGCGCAGAACGGAGAAAAAATGAGAACTTATCTGGTAACAGGTGGTGCCGGCTTTATCGGTTCCAACTACATTCACTACATGTTCAGGAAATATGACAATGAGATCCGCATCATTAACGTGGACGCCCTGACCTATGCGGGCAACCTGGAGAATCTGAAGGATGTGGAGAAGCGCGACAATTACACTTTCGTGAAGGCCAATATCTGCGACAAGGAAGCCATCAGCAAGATCTTTACGGAGAACGATATTGACCGTGTGGTACATTTCGCAGCAGAGAGCCATGTGGACAGAAGTATCCGCAATCCGGAGATCTTCGTGCAGACCAACGTGCTGGGTACCGCAGTAATGTTAAACTGCGCCAAGGCAGCCTGGGAGCTTCCAGACGGCAGCTTCAAGGAAGGCAAAAAGTTCCTGCATGTATCTACGGATGAGGTCTACGGATCCCTTCCCGATGATGACAATGCTTTCTTCTACGAGACCACACCTTACGATCCCCACAGCCCTTACTCCGCCAGTAAGGCAAGCTCGGACATGCTGGTGAAGGCATACATGGATACCTATCATTTCCCTGCCAATATCACCAACTGCTCCAACAATTACGGTCCTTTCCAGTTCCCCGAGAAGCTGATTCCTCTGATCATTAACAATGCGCTGCACGGCAAGAAACTTCCGGTCTATGGTGATGGCAAAAATGTCCGCGACTGGCTGTATGTAGAGGATCATGCGAAGGCGATCGATATGGTACAGGAACAGGGAAGACTGTTTGAAACCTACAATGTAGGCGGACATAACGAGAAGCAGAACATCGAGATCATCCACATCATCATCGAAACTTTGCAGGAGATGCTTCCGGATTCCGATCCCCGCAAGGCACATATTAACAACGATCTGATCACTTACGTGGAAGATCGTAAGGGTCATGACAGAAGATATGCCATCGCGCCGGATAAGATCAAGGCAGAGATCGGCTGGTATCCCGAGACCATGTTCAAGGAAGGCATCCGTAAGACCATCGCCTGGTATTTCGAACATGAAGACTGGATGAACAATGTGACCAGTGGCGATTACCAGAAATACTACAATGAAATGTATGAAGAAAAGTAAAGAATATCTGCTAAATGGGAACGATGAACGTCGTTCCCATTCGGTGTGTTAAAAAACAAGTATTTTAAGGAGGTTTTTATGAAAGGAATTATACTGGCGGGAGGTTCCGGAACCAGACTTTATCCCCTGACAAAAGCAATATCCAAGCAGATCATGCCGGTCTACGATAAACCCATGATCTATTATCCGCTGTCAACACTGATGCTGGCAGATATCAGAGAAGTGCTGATCATTTCCACCCCGAGAGATCTTCCGGTATTCAAAGAGTTATTAGGAGACGGCAGCCAGCTGGGCATGCGTCTCGAGTATGCGGTACAGGACAAACCCCGTGGACTGGCGGATGCCTTTATCATCGGTGCGGAATTCATCGGTAATGACAGAGTAGCGTTGGTGTTGGGAGATAATATTTTCTACGGACAGAGCTTCTCCAGAGTACTGCGTACCGTAGCAGCAAGAGAAAAGGGAGCTACCATTTTCGGTTATTATGTGCGTGATCCCAGAGAGTATGGCGTGGTAGAGTTCGATGAGAACGGCAAGGCACTTTCCATCGAGGAGAAGCCGGAGCATCCCAAGAGCAATTATGCGGTTCCCGGACTGTATTTCTATGATAATGATGTAGTGGAGATCGCGAAGAACGTAAAGCCTTCCGCAAGAGGCGAGATCGAGATCACCAGTATTAATAACGAGTACCTGAACAGAGGAACCCTGCAGGTAGAGACTCTGGGACGTGGCTTTGCCTGGCTGGATACCGGCAATCATGATGCTTTACTGGATGCCGCGGATTTCGTGGCAGCCTTCCAAAAGAGACAGGGATTGTACATCTCCTGCATCGAGGAGATCGCTTTCAAACGTGGATTTATCGACAGAGAGCAGCTGTTAGCACTGGCAGAACCGCTTCTTAAGACGAATTACGGAAAATATCTGGTAGAGGTAGCAAATGGACTCTAAGCTGCGGAAAATGGCGATCCTGGCTTCCATGGCAGTGATCCTGCTGGTGGCGCTGGCGGTAATGTATGTGAACAGGGAACAACTGTCATCCACATCCGGTGAGAACATGACAGCGTCCGGAGCGCAGAATGCAGGTGACAGCCAAGCAGTGGATCCTGTGCCGGAGGGTACCGGGGAGACGGATACCGCGGAAGCGGATGGCAGAATTGGCAATGATCTGAAAGCGTTTTTAAAAGACAATACATTTTTTGATCAGGAAGTAAACCCGGTCCTGGAGGCGGCGAAGGATAACAGCAACCGTCTGTCACTGGTAGCGACTTCTATCGAAAAGGATCTGCGTATCCAGATCGTGGATAATGAGGGTACGCCGGTGACCGGGGAGAGCTTTTATGTGCGTTTGGACGGCATGGGAGACTACAAGGATCTGGATCAGGACGGCGTGATCTATATCGGTGATCTGGATTCCGGAGATTATTATGTGGAACTGCTTCCCATCGAAGGATACAAAGTACCGGTCAGTGAGACCAAAGTGCATGTAAAAGACAAAGTCGAGTATCTGGCGATCGATGATATTTCGCTGTTGATCAAGACGGAGGACGAAGTCGATGCGGCTGCCGAGGACAGCGCCGTGGCAGGTGCTCTGGCGGATGCGGACAAGACGGAGATCCAAAAGCTGCAGACCACATCCGGCAATGCGAAGGTCGGCATCGATGTGTCCAAGTGGAACAATACCATCGACTGGGATAAGGTAAAAAATGCCGGAGTGCAGTTTGCCATCGTTCGTGCGGGCTACCGCGGTTCGGTTACGGGAAGTCTGGTGGAGGATCCACAGTTCGTTGCCAACATGAAAGGTGCAACAGCAGCCGGAATTCCGGTGGGCGTGTACTTTTTTACCCAGGCCACAGATGAGAAAGAAGCGGTGGAAGAGGCTTCTGCTGTGCTTGAGCTGATCCGTGATTTCCAACTGACCTATCCCGTATTTATTGATACGGAAGGTGCCGGAGGAAACGGCCGGGCGGACGGACTGGATGCGGAGACCAGAACACTGGTATGTGAGGCATTCTGCCGGACGATAGAAAATGCGGGATACAAGGCAGGTGTCTATGCCAGCCGCAATTGGTATAACAATAATCTGCAGACAGCGAGACTGGAAAATTATCATATCTGGCTGGCGGAATATCGCAGTGTGCCATTATATCAGGGGTATTACAAGACCTGGCAGTATACCTCCAAGGGAAAAGTGGACGGTATCGAAGGCAGAGTTGATATGAATATCACCTATGAATAGTCAATAAATTAAAAAGAGTGAGGATGAGATAAATGGGCAAAATAACAGTAGAAACCTGTGAAATTGAAGGATTGAAGATTATTACTCCTACGGTATTCGGTGATGCCAGAGGATATTTCATGGAGACCTACAATTATAATGATTTCAAGGCTGCGGGAATCCCGGAAGTATTTGTACAGGACAATCAGTCTGCATCCAAAAAAGGAGTTCTCAGAGGTCTTCATTTTCAGAAGCATTTTCCGCAGGACAAGCTGGTGCGTGTGATCCGTGGTGAAGTATATGATGTGGCAGTGGATCTGCGGGAAGGTTCTAAGACCTTCGGACAGTGGTACGGTGTGCTTCTGTCTGAAGAGAATAAGAAGCAGTTCTTCATTCCGAAGAATTTCGCACATGGTTTTCTGGTATTGTCCGATTATGCGGAGTTCTGTTACAAATGTACCGATTTCTACCATCCCGATGACGAGGGCGGCATTGCTTACAATACACCGGATATCGGCGTAGAATGGCCCATTCCCGAAGGTATGGAGCTGACTTTGTCCGAGAAGGATACCAAGTGGGGCACCCTGGAACAGTACATGAAGGAAAAAGAGCATGAAAAAGAGTGTGAAAATAAGTAAGAAGACAGGCATTGCCCTGTTTGTGACAGCGGCAGTGATCATGGCTCTGCTCATTGTATTCCATAAGAATCCGGGACCTGCTGTGGATCAGAGCCAGGAGCTGACGAAAAAGATCATCTCCTGCGTTGTCATTGCGGCGGCATGTTTTGCGTTTATCCACTGGTATGATAAATTTACCGGACTGCCGGTAGAGTTATTCCAGAACAGACATCTGATCTGGAAGCTGGCGAAAAACGATTTTAAAAAGAGATATGCGGGTTCTTACCTGGGCGCGGTATGGGCGATGGCACAGCCGGTCGTAACGGTAGCAATGTATTATATCGTATTTGACAAGATCATGGGAAATACCAGCACACCTCTGCGGGAGGGCGTGGAAGTGCCTTTTGTACTTTTCCTGACAGCGGGACTGGTGCCCTGGTTTTATTTCAGCGAAGCATTGAATAACGGTACCAACGCATTGCTGGAATACAATTACCTGGTAAAAAAAGTAGTATTTAAGATCAGCATCCTGCCGATCATTAAGATTATTGCGGCTACTTTTATCCATGTATTTTTCGTATGCCTCTTACTGATCGTGGCAGCTATCTACGGTTATTATCCGACCATATATACGATACAGATCGTGTATTACAGCTTCTGCCTGTTTATATTTGTGCTGGCGCTGAGTTATACGACCTGCGCGGTAGTGGTATTTTTCCGGGATCTGTCCCAGATCATCAGCATTGGATTGCAGATCGGCATGTGGGCAACCCCCATTTTGTGGAATCTGGATGCACTGTCTCCTAAGTGGATCATGATCCTGAAGCTGAATCCGCTGGTATATATTGTCAACGGTTACCGAAGTGCGATTTATGAGAAGGAGTGGTTCTTCCAGGATTTCTTCTCCACGATGTATTTCTGGATCGTGACAGTGGTGTTGTTTGGACTGGGAGCTGTGATTTTTAAGAGACTGAAAGTGCATTTTGCAGATGTATTATAACAACGAAACTAAGGAGAACTGCATGAAAAAAATGAAAAATTGGAGACCATCAGCATCTTTGCTGGCAGGTGCAGCGGTGCTCGGACTGTTGGTATTATTAGTGCCGATCGTGCGTATTATGCGGGATGCAGTTCCTTTCAGCGATGATTATGGCTATGGATATTTTGCCAAGTTGGGTTACCTTATGGGGAAAAATCTCCCGGGCGTATTAATGGGGGTGTGGGAGAATGTAAAGCATACCTGGTGGACCTGGCAGGGGACCTATTCTTCCATATTTCTGATGTCACTGGTACCGTTAGTCTGGGGAGAACAATATTATTTTTGGGGATTACTGTTTATTCTGCTGCTTTTGATCGGAGGAGTATTCGCACTGGTCAAGGCACTGGTGGTGGATGTACTGCAGGGAGGATGGCAACAGTGTCTGTACATTCAGGCGGTGACAGCGGCACTGGTGGTGGAACTGATGTATTATCCTGCGGAAGGGTTATTCTGGTACAACGGTGGAATCCATTATGTGGGAATGCATGGATTTGCAATGCTTTTGTTGGCGTCCTTAATCTGCCTGAGTGAAGGGAAGAAGGGTAGAATACGTAAGGGATTGCTGATCGCAGCCAGCATGATTCTTTCGTTGATTGTTGCAGGAAGTAACTATGTGACGGCATTACAGACCTTTCTGGTATTTCTAACGATCATGGTGGCAGGTGCGCTGTTACATCGTAATATAAAAGGTCTGTTACGTCTGGTTCCGGCATTTTGTGTATATAGTATAGGATTTTATAAAAATCTTGCGGCACCCGGTAATACAGCAAGAGCGGAAGCTTTGGGTAATCCGGGAATGGCTCCGTTACAAGCGATACTATTTTCTTTTAAAGAAGCTTTTTCTCATATGTGGGAGTATACGGGGTGGATGACAATCGTTGTAATGTTGGTATTATTGCCGATGATCTTACAACTTGTGAGTACGACAAAGTTCAGATTTCGTCTGCCGTGGCTTCTGCCGGTGTGGTCGGTGTGCCTGTATGCTACCGGATTTACTTCAAGTCTCTATTCTCTGGGACATGGAGGGGTTCCGAGAACATTGAATGCCGTGAAGATTACGTGGCAGGTTCTGCTGGTAGTGAATGAAATTTACCTGGTAGGTGCAATCTGGCAACAGCGTGCCGGACAGAAGGTGTTAGCTGCGGATTCCCTGAGAGGAAACTTCAAATGGTGGGTTTATCCGGTACTTGCCGTGCTGGCGATCCTGGTGGTTAAGACCTGTCCGAATCCTGTGGGAACTTATGTGAGCTACAGTGCTTACTATTATGTACACACAGGGGACGCCTATATGTATCACCAGCAATTCCTGAACCGGCTGGATGCACTAAAAGGAGAGGAAAAAGTGCTTGTATTTGAACCCTATGCGTACCAGCCGTGGCTGATTTACGTGGGGGATGGAAATCAATTCCCGAATCAGGGAAATAATTATCTGCTGGAACGATGGTATGGAAAGGAAAGCGTCTCTGTTGCGACAACAGAGTAGGAATAAGAGGAGTATTTTTGTGAAAGACAGAAGTGTTGACTGGAAAAAAATACTGACATGGAAGCCGGGAGAAAAGCTTTTAGCGATTGGATTCTGTCTTCTGCTATTGGCAGCGCTGATCCCGCTGTTTCGACTTACGATTTATGCGGTTCCTTATTATGACGACTATAACTTTGGAAGATTTGCCAGAGCTGCCATGGAACAGGAGCAGTCGAAATGGGCGGCGATCCCCGGCGCACTGGAGTGTTCCAGAACCCAGTGGTATGCATGGCAGGGAACCTATTCTTCTATTTTTTTCATGACCTTAATGCCGGCAATCTGGGGAGAACAGTATTACTTTCTGGGACCGGTGTTCATTCTGTTATTGCTTTTGGCGGGAAGTATGGTATTTACCCACGTGATCCTGCGGAAAGTCTTCGGAATGGAGAAATGGATCAGCCTGGCGATCCAGGCGGTGATCACCACAGCACAATTTATGTTTATCTATTCCGCGCAGAGCGGTTTTTACTGGTATAACGGCGGAATTCATTATGTGGGAATGCATGGCTTTGGACTGTTGTTTCTGGCCGTGTCTATCTGCCTGGAGAGAGCAGAGGGCAGAACTGCGAAAGGACTGTTATTCACTGCATCGGTTCTGCTTGCCATGATTACGGCGGGGAGCAACTTCGTGACAGCACTTCAGGGACTGCTGTGCCTGGTGACGATCCTGCTTGTCAGTGTCGTACTGGAGCGTCGGAAATGCGGACTTTGGCTTCTCCCTGCTACGGCGGTATATATCATAGGTTTCGGACTGAATGTGGCAGCTCCCGGCAACTCCGTGCGGGCACAGAGCTATATCGGTTGGGGTTATGGACCATTAGAGTCCATCGGCAGATCCTTTTTGGAAGCCGTGAAACACATTCCGGAGTATACCGGTCTGGTAGTACTGACGGTGATGTTATTGTTGGTGCCCCTGATCTGGCAGGCAGTGAAAAGCACGGATTACCGGTTCCGTTATCCCGGGATCGTACTTGCCTGGTCCTTCTGTCTGTATGCTACAGGGTATACACCGAGTCTCTATTCATTGGGACATGCCGGACTGTCCAGAACTCTGAATGCGGTAAAAATCACCTATCTTCTGCTTTTATTTCTGAATGAGATCTACTGGATCGGGTGGCTGCGACAGTTATTGGAGAAAAAAACGGAGCAGACAACCGGGCAGCTGACGATACAGAAGCTGACGATACGAAACGGCGCAGCAGCCTGGTGGTTTTATGTACTGATCGGTGTGGCATGCCTTGTGATCTTCCGAGCATCCCCCAATCAGGCGGGACATTATTCTTCTTACGGCGCTTATTATTATGTACACACCGGAGAAGCCTATAATTTCCATCAGGAGTATCTGGAGCGGGTGAAGAGATTGTCGGGCAATGCTAAGAATGTCCATCTGCCGGCATACCGGTTCCAACCCTGGTTTTTATGCATGGGAGACATTTCCGAGGATGCAGGCAATGAAGCCAATCGTTCCCTGGCAATGTGGTACGGCAAAGACAGCGTAACGCTGATAAGCGAGGATTAGAAATTTATGCAGGACAAGCAGGATAAGAGAAAACTGGCGATCGAGGTCGATAATGTCCAGAAAATCTATAAATTATATGACAAGCCTTCGGACCGGATGAAGGAAGCCTTCGGCTTCGGGAAAAAGACAAAACACAAGCTGCATTATGCCCTGAAGGGTGTGGATATGAAGATCTATCAGGGGGAAACCGTGGGCATCATCGGTACCAACGGTTCCGGTAAATCCACGATCCTGAAGATCATCACCGGCGTACTGAACCCGACTTCGGGAAGAGTGCTGGTCAACGGGCGTATTTCCGCATTGCTTGAGCTGGGTGCCGGGTTCAATATGGAATATAACGGCATCGAGAATGTGTATCTGAACGGTACTATGATGGGATTCTCCGAAAAAGAGATCGAGGCAAAGCTGCCGGACATTTTAAGCTTTGCAGATATCGGGGATTATGTCTATCAGCCGGTGAAGACCTATTCCAGCGGTATGTTCGTCCGTCTGGCTTTTGCTGTAGCCATTAACATCGAGCCGGAGATCCTGATCGTGGACGAAGCACTGAGTGTCGGCGATGTATTTTTCCAGGCTAAATGTTATCACAAATTCGAAGAATTCAAGAAAATGGGCAAGACCATTGTGTTCGTCAGTCATGATCTGAGCAGCATCAGCAAATACTGTGACCGCGTCTATTTGCTGAACCAGGGAAATATTCTGGGTGAGGGCAGCCCCAAAGCGATGATCGATACCTACAAGCGGGTACTGGTAGGTCAGTACGATGAATCCGAAAATGCCGGCGAAGAAGCGGAGAATCTCTTGGATGATGAGGATCTGCAGAGAGCCGCTGCAAAAAAGGCGGATGGCGCTGCCAAAGATGCCGCAGAGGCTTCCATGGAGGCGAAGGGTCAGAACCCCAACGCTCTGGAATACGGTACCAAACAGGCACAGATCGAGGAATTTTATATTACGGATGACAGAGGGGTTCCCACCAATGCAATCCTGAAAGGCAGCATGTTCACTATTCATATGCGCGTCCGTTTTATGGATCATATTCCGGCACCGATTTTTGCGTTTTCCGTGAAAAATGTTATCGGTGTGGAGATCACCGGCACCAATACCATGATCGAGAAAGCGTTCTTAGACAGCGTGGAACCCGGTGATGTGAAAAATGTGACTTTTACGCAGAAAATGAACTTACAGGGCGGCGAGTATCTGCTGTCTCTGGGAGTGACCGGCTACAATCAGGACACCTTCGAGGTCTATCACAGACTGTATGATGCCCTGAATATTACGGTAGTATCCGATAAAAATACCGTAGGCTATTATGATATGGATTCCGATACGAAAGTATGGGATGCAGAGGAGAAATAAGGAATGACAGAGACCATCGGCAAAGTAACACTGAATCTGGATAAGTATCCCGGAGAGGATTATTATTGCGACGGCAGTGTGGAGGACGAGATCTTAGAGATCGTAAAAAAATACAGTACCGTGGAATATGACCGGATCATTGCGGAGAGAAAAGAATGGCCGGTATTATATCATCTGTCTGCCCTGCGGGAAAATATCGTGGATTTCCTTCCTATGAAAAAAACGGATAAGGTGTTGGAGGTCGGCAGCGGCTGCGGAGCCATTACGGGAGCACTGTCGAAAAAAGCAGGCCGGGTGACCTGCGTGGATCTCTCGAAGAAGCGCAGCCTGATCAATGCCTACCGCCACAGTGACTGTGAGAATGTGACGATCCATGTGGGCAATTTTACGGATGTGGAGCCGGATCTACCTACCGATTACGATTATATCTGTCTGATCGGTGTCTTCGAGTATGGGCAGGCTTACATAGGCGGTAAGACGCCTTATAAGGATTTCCTGAAGATTCTGCAAAAGCACCTGGCGAAGGAGGGCAGGATCGTCATTGCCATTGAGAATAAATACGGTCTGAAATATTTCGCCGGCTGTAAGGAAGATCATCTGGGAGACTGGTTCTCCGGAATCGAAAATTATCCGAATGGCGGTGTGGTGCGTACCTTTTCCCGGAAAAAACTGGAGAAAATATTCGATGCCTGTGGCGTGGGGGAGCGGAGCTTCTATTATCCGTATCCCGATTATAAATTTATGACCACGGTCTATTCCGACGCGTATCTTCCGGGACGGGGAGAACTGTCCAACAATCTGCGAAATTTTGACCGTGACAGAATGTTGTTATTTGATGAAAAAAGTGCCTTTGACGGCATCGTGGAAGAGGGGCTGTTCTCTGTATTTTCCAACTCTTACATGGCAATTATCGGTAAGCCACTGGAACTGAAATATGCAAGATATTCCAACGATCGTGCGGAAGAGTTCCGAATCCGTACCGAGATCCTTGCGGATACAGAGGGGAAGAAAACCGTACGGAAATATCCGCTTACGACAGAAGCCGAAGCCCATGTGCGTCACATGGCGGAAGCATACGAAAAATTAAAAAAGCGCTACGCCGGAAGCCGGCTGGATGTTAATACCTGCCATCTGGGCGAAGAGGAGGGCGCCATTTACGCGGAATTTGAGTTCGTACCCGGAAGACCTCTGTCGGAGCTGATGGACGAGTGTCTGGACAGACAGGATGTGGAGGGATTCCATGAACTGTTTGCGGAGTATCTGGAGAGAGTAAGCTACGGGGAGGATGTTCCGGTAGCGGATTTTGACCTGATCTTTGCCAATATTCTGGTGGATGGGGATCACTGGACGCTGATTGATTACGAGTGGACCTTTGACCGCGTCATAGATACAAAAGCACTGGCGTTTCGGGCAATTTACTGTTATGTTCTGGAGGACGAAAGACGCAATGCGCTGGAACTGGACCGGATCTTAGACCGCCTGGGCATTACGGAAAATGAGGCAAGACAGTACAGAGAGCAGGAGAGCTCCTTCCAGAAATATGTCACCGGACAGAAATTGTCCATGGGAGAGATCCGGAACCTCTTAGGCGGCGAGATCTATCAGCCCACGGATTGGATCGGACGCTTCCGGCAGACAGAAGGAGAACTGAGAGTACAGATCTACGAAGACAAGGGACAGGGATTTTCTGAGGAAAATTCTTATTTCCCGGAGAATGTCTATGCAGAGGAAAAGCTGGCGTTCTTCACGGTGCATTTTGACGGCAATGTACATTCCCTGCGGATAGATCCCGCCATGTGTTCCTGCATGTGTAAGGTGCGGGAGCTTACATTGAACGGACAGCCGGTACCACTGCAGGAGAAAAAGGTATTTTTTACCAATGGAAAAATCGTAAAATCCGCAGACGGTGCGGAGTATCCCAGCATTGTATTCCCCACGGAGGATCCGAATATGACCGTTCGTGTGGATGCCCTGAACCGTCAGGCGGACAACAGTTTATCTGTAAAAATGGAGATCGTGCCGATTCCTCTTGCCATGGCACAGGATATGGCGGGGGCAGTGAAAAAATTTTTCTAAGGAGACGTAAAGCTTGGGCATTCGGACCGCAGTAAAGCAGATACTTGTCAGACAACAGGATAAAAAATATGAAGCTAAGTTAAGCCGGCTTCGGGTGACTTACGAACAGTGGGCATCGGAGCAGGACCGGAAAATCGCGGAACCCCGGGAAATCGCGGAACTTGTGGAATTCGTCATTTTCCGACAGGCGGCGGGACGGCTGGCAGATAATGCGACAGAGTGGATCAACGCGTATTTTGCAAAGCATCCGGAGGCAGAAATCGTCTATGGTGATGAAGACCTGATGAATGAGAAGGGAGAGCGTTGTATTCCCTGGTACAAACCCTGTTGGTCACCGGATCTGTACAGAGCCTTTTTCTATGTGGGAAGTGTCGTTGCGGTACGGAGCAGTCTACTGCAGAGAATGGGAGAAAATCCGGTCGTGACGGAGAACGAGAGCACCGGAAAGGAAATTCTTTTTACAGATGCCGGAGAGATCCGGTCGCTGATGGATCGCCTGTTTTTGGGAGCCGGAGGGTTCGAGAGAGATTGCCATTCCATCGGTCATATGGAAACCGTGTTGTTCCATGGAACTTTTTCTGAAGACGGAATAGGAATTCAGGGACCAGATGCACGTGCAGACCGGGACAGCCGGGAGTGCACTCCCTGGGAAAATTACCAGCAGACGAAGGAGTCACCGCAGCTGGCGGTGGAACTGGCCTCCAGGGCGGCGGAAGGTGCCAAAGAGTTGTTCGCAGGAGAACTTAAAGTCTCGGTGATCATTCCCTCCAAAGACAATCCGGAGATACTGGAGAAGTGCCTGCGTTCCCTAACGAGAAGGTCTGAGAGCAGGATCCCTGTTGAAATTTTGCTGGTGGATAACGGGAGCAGTGCGGGAAATAAGCAAAAAACGGAAGAACTGATCGGACGGATCCGGGAAGGTGGTGTCCCTGTCCGTTATATTTATGAACCGGCGGAATTTAATTTTTCAGCGATGTGCAACCGGGGAGCTGAACTGGCAGAAGGAAAGTTTTTGCTGTTTTTAAATGATGATATAGAAGTGTGCGGCAATGACTGGCTGGACAAAATGGTGATCCGCGCCATGCAGCCTTATGTGGGAAGTGTGGGACTAAAGCTGTATTATCCGGATTCTGTGAAAATACAACACGACGGTATTGTCAATCTGCCAGTGGGACCGGTGCATAAGCTCCAGTTCATGGAAGACGATAAGTCTTATTATTTTGGCAGAAATTGCTTTGATCTGAATTGCGTGGCAGTGACGGGTGCCTGTCTGCTGATAAGGACAGAGGTATTCCGGGAGACAGGTGGATTCCGTGAGGCACTGCGGGTGGCCTATAATGATGTGGATCTGGGATTTTGTCTGGTGGAAATGGGATATTACAATGTGGTGCTGAATGACTGTTTTGCGTATCATCATGAATCCCTGAGCCGCGGAAGCGACGAAAGTCCAGAGAAAATGCGACGCCTGACGGAAGAGAGAGAACTGCTTTACCAGATGCATCCTCAGTTCCGCGGAGTGGATCCTTTTTACCCTATGGGACTGAACCGGGAAGGATTGGACAGTCGTGTGGTTCCGGCATATCTTACGGACCGGAATCTTTTACAGGAGCCGGCATGGCAATGTGAGAGCAGGCAGGAGCTTCTGGAAAATGCAAGACAGGATGACTGCCTGATGGCACGGGTGGAAACCGCAGGACCGGAGCGGATCCAGGGGTACAGTGTGATCCTGGGAGACGATAACGCATGTTATGATAAATTTTTAGTATTGTTTCCCGAAGATACGCAGGGACAGCGGGAGGCGGACCGGAAGGTATGGACCATGAATATCTTACCCGCATATAGGCAGGAACTGGAGGAGAATCTCCCGGACCAGAAAAATGTGGCGCTGGGGGGGTTCTGTGTGAAACGGAAGACAGAGCAGCTGCCTCCGGGGAATTATGGAATCGCCGTTCTTGCGGTTCATCGGATCAGTAAGCTGAAACTGTGGAATACAACAGGAAAATATATGACGGAGGAAAAACATGTCTGAGATCAATTATCAAGAAGCCTACGAGAGGGAGCACGAGAAATGTGCGGACCTGGCAGATAAGATCGTAGTGCTGGAATCGGAAAAAGAGGACCTGCAGTTCAAACTGGACCGGATCAAAAAGAATAAATTCTGGAAAGCCACAGGTCCGGCGAGAAGCCTGATCCATTTTGCACAGAGACAGAGGGATCGCTTGTCCCATTGCGGTGGACCGAAGGATATCCTGCGTAAGATCCGCAACAAGACCCGCCAGAAGAGTCTGATGGAGTCCTACGGAACCGGAAGCTTTCCCGATGCAGCACAGAGAAAAAAAGAGGAAGAGACGATATTCCCTTATATGCCGAAGATCAGTATTCTCGTTCCGCTGTGGAACAATAAGAGAGAGTTCCAGATCCAGATGTTGGACTGCGTCATGAACCAGACTTATCCCAACTGGGAACTGTGTCTGGCAGACGGTTCCGACGAGGAGCATTCCTATATCGGGGAACTTTGCAGGGAATATGCGGCGAAGGCAAACGGTCGTATCGTATATAAGCACCTGGATCATAACGGCGGTATCTCTTATAATACCAACGAATGTTACAAGCTGGCTACCGGAGATTATATCGGTCTGTTTGACCAGGATGATATTCTGCACCCCTCGGTATTGTATGCTTATGTGAAGGAGATCAACGAGCAGGGAGCAGATTATCTCTATTGTGATGAGACCACATTCAAAGAAAACGACATTAACAAGATGCTGACCATGCATTTTAAGCCAGACTATGCACCGGACAATCTGCGGGCCAATAATTATATCTGCCATTTCAGCGTTTTTTCCAGAAAGCTCTTAGAAGGAGAAGAACTGTTCCGTACCGCATTTGATGGTGCCCAGGATCATGATATGATCCTGCGTCTGACCGACAGAGCGGAAAAAATCGTTCATGTTCCAAGACTGATGTACTACTGGAGAAGTCATGAGGGCAGTACCGCAGCCAGCATTGACGCGAAGCCCTATGCCATTGAGGCAGCCAGGGGGGCTGTGGCGGATCATCTGAAAAAGCATGGCTTTAAGCATTTTCAGATTACCAGTACCAGAGCCTGTGCCACGATTTTCCGTATTCGCTATCAGATTCTGGGAGATCCGAAGATCTCCATCGTGATCGCCAATAAGGATCACGTTGAGGATCTGAAACGCTGTATCACTTCGATTCAGAAGAACAGTACCTGGAGTAATATAGAGATAATTGTGGTGGAGAACAACAGTACCACACCCGAGATCCGGGACTATTATTCCCAGCTGTTAGGACTGTCCGGTGGCGATTCTTATGAAGAAAGATGCAAGCTGCATACAGTCTGCGGCCATGACGGCGGTATCCTGCACAGTGAGGACGGGCGCATTTCAGTAGTGACCTATCATGGAGATTTTAATTATTCCGCAGTAAACAATCTGGGCGTATCCTATGCTTCCGGGGAATATATCCTGTTACTGAACAACGATACGGAGGTTATCACGGCCAACTGGATGGAAGAGATGCTGATGTATGCCCAGAGAGGGGATGTGGGTGCCGTAGGTGCCAAGCTGTATTATGCGGACAAGACGATCCAGCATGCCGGCGTGGTCATCGGACTGGGAGCACACCGCACCGCGGGACATACCCACTACCGCATTCCGGTACAGAACCTGGGCTACATGGGACGTCTGTGCTATACCCAGAACGTCACAGCTGTGACCGGTGCCTGCCTGTTAGTGAAAAAGAGTCTGTATGAACAGGTGGGGGGCCTGGATGAGAGCTTTGTGATCTCCTTAAATGATGTGGATTTCTGCCTGAAATTGCGTAAACTGGGACTTTTGAATGTGTGGACTCCTTTTGCGGAGCTGTATCATTACGAATCCATCTCCAGAGGACTGGACGATCAGGGGGAGAAGGCCGAGCGCTACAACAAAGAATCCGAGCATTTCCGTGAAAAATGGAAGACCGAACTGGAAGCGGGAGATCCATATTACAATCCGAATTTCTCTCTGGATCGCAGCGATTACGCACTGAAGGATCCGGCAGTTAGCTGACGTTAAATAGTTCTTTTCAGTAGAGGGAATCTATGGTAAAATATCACCGGAGAGCGTTTACTGAAGATATGGAAAGATATTGAAAGATAGCGATAAAACAGGAGGATAGGAAAATGAGTTATATGGACGAACTGAATTTCTGGTTAAATGATGATTATTTTGACCAGAAGACCAAGGATGAACTTCTGGCAATCCGTAACAATGAAGCAGAAGTGGAAGATCGTTTTTACAAGGAGCTGGAATTCGGTACCGGCGGCTTACGTGGTGTGATCGGTGCGGGAACCAACCGTATGAATGTATATACCGTTCGTAAGGCAACTCAGGGTCTTGCCAATTATATTATCAAGCGCGGTACACAGAGTAAGGGTGTGGCAATTGCATTCGACTCCCGCCGCATGTCTCCCGAGTTTTCTGATGAGGCAGCAAGATGTCTGGCAGCCAACGGCATCAAGGCATACATTTTTGAATCTTTAAGACCTACCCCGGAACTGTCCTTTGCCCTTCGGACGTTAGGATGCACCGCAGGTATTGTAGTGACCGCCAGTCACAACCCTCCTGAGTACAACGGCTATAAGGTATACTGGGAGGACGGCGCACAGGTAACCGCTCCTATCGATAAGGATATCATTACCGAAGTACAGTCTATCAAGGATTATCATACCGTGAAGACCATGAGCAGAGAGGATGCTGTGGCAGCAGGACTCTATGAAGTGATCGGCAAAGAGATCGACGACAAGTACATGGCAGAGTTGAAAAAGCAGATCATTCATCCCGATGTTATCAAGGAAATGGCAGATGATATCAAGATCGTATATACTCCGTTATGCGGTACCGGTAACAAGCCGGTAAGACGTATCCTGTCCGAGTTAGGATTCAAGCATGTCTATGTGGTTCCCGAGCAGGAGAATCCGGATCCTGACTTTACTACACTGGATTATCCGAACCCCGAGGATCCCAAGGCATTTACCTATGCTTTACGTCTGGCGAAGGAGAAGGATGCAGACATCGTTCTGGCAACCGATCCCGATGCAGACCGTCTGGGTGTCTATGCAAAAGATACTAAGACCGGCGAGTATGTGGCATTTACCGGTAATATGTCCGGCATGCTGATTGCAGAATATATCTTAAGAGAGAAGACCGCAACCGGTACCATGCCCGAGAATCCTGCCCTGGTAACCACCATCGTTACCACTAACATGACCAAGCCTATTACACAGACTTACGGTGTAAAGCTGATCGAGGTACTGACCGGATTCAAGTTCATTGGCGAGCAGATCAAGCTCTTCGAGCAGACCGGCAGCAACAACTACGTATTTGGCCTGGAAGAGAGCTACGGCTGTCTGGCAGGTACCCACGCAAGAGATAAGGATGCTATTGTAGCGGTAATGTGTCTGTGCGAAGTAGCAGCTTACTGCAAGAAGCATGGCATGACTCTGTGGGATATGATGGTATCCATGTATGAGAAGTACGGTTACTTTAAGGAGACCCAGTACACCATCACCATGAAGGGTATCGACGGTGCAAGACAGATCGCCGAGATCATGGAGAAGCTTCGTAAGAATCCTCCTAAGGCATTCGGAGATCTGAAGGTAGAGAAGTTCCGCGATTACCAGAACGATGTCATCATTGACATGGAGACCGGCGAGAAGACCACCACAGGGCTTCCCAAGTCCAATGTTCTGTACTTCGAGCTTCCCGACAATGCATGGTGCTGTGCACGTCCTTCCGGAACCGAGCCCAAGATCAAGTTCTACATGGGCGTCAAAGGAACCAGCTTAGAGGATGCACAGGCTAAGGTAGAGAAGCTGACCGAGGATGTAAAGGCAGTATTATAAGTGAGAATTTTATAAATTAGTATAGTTTTTTAAGAGCGAATCGTCCGGACAGGGCGATTTGCTCTTTTGCGGCAACAGCAGAGCAGTGTAAATAGTATTGCATATACGTCGAACGCTTGCGTTCGTAAGAATATACAATACTATTTATAGGGCGAGATAACCAACATGAGCAAAAGGAAAGCTCGTAAGAGCGATTTTGCGAATGGTGGCTGCTGTTGCTATTTCTAAAAACTCGGAGGTATCTGTGGCAAAGCTAAACAAGGCAAACCTTAAGAAAACTCTATATTATCTGCAACGTAACGGCCTGAGGGAAACCTGGATCTCTGTAAGGGAGCGCCTGACAGAGACAGACCGCTATTTTTTTGTGCCCTGTTCTGAAGAGGAACTGGAAAAGCAGAGTGACAGAAAATGGGACAATCCCATTACTTTCAGCATTGTGGTACCCCTGTACCGGACTCCGGAGACCTATCTGAAACGAATGATAACAAGCGTTATGGTACAGAGCTATCCCCACTGGGAACTGATCCTGGCGGATGCTACTGAGGATCGCAGTGTAGAGGAGACGTTGAGGCAGCAGGGATTCCTGAAGGAGCAGCCGACGGATGGGGAGACAGAACCTGTCGCAGCAGATCCCAGGATCCGCTATGTGCATCTGAAAGAAAATGCGGGAATTGCTGCCAATACCAATCAGGCACTTCCCTATGCGAAGGGAGCGTACATCGGGCTACTGGATCATGATGATGTATTGACACCGGATGCGTTGTACGAAATGGCAGACGCGGTCACCAAAGCATATGACAGAGGTGTCAAAGTCACCTTCGCCTATTCGGATGAGGATAAGTGCGACGGAGAAGAGACAAGATACTATGATCCGAATCATAAAGAAAACTTTAATTACGATTTAATTCTGAGTAATAACTATATCTGTCATTTTCTGGTCATGGATGCGGAACTGATGAAGAGACTGCAATTCCGACCGGAATGTGACGGCGCCCAGGACTATGACCTGGTATTACGGGCTGTGGCAGAAGTGCTGGCGGCGGACGGGCAGGCCGGGGAGAAGAGCATTCTTCATATTCCCAAGGTGCTGTATCACTGGAGATGTCACGAGGCATCCACGGCAGCCAATCCCCACAGCAAAAAATACGCTTACGAGGCGGGACTTCGGGCTCTGCGGGATCATGCCGCATTGCGGGGGATCCCTGCAACTGCCTGTGAGACCAGGCATGTGGGATTTTATCGTTTACAGTATACAGATGTATTACAGAACCGCCCGGATGTGGCAGCCGTGGGGGGCAGAGTATTGTCCGGGAAGACTGGCAAGATCATCGGCGGCAGAATGACTGTGGAGGGAAAGGTGTTCTACGAGGGGCTGAGGCAGGGATTCGGAGGATATCTTCACAGAGCGGAGTTGTCCCAGGATGCGCAGGCGCTGGATCTTCGATGCATTCGTATTCAGCCTTCCTGCCGGGAAGTATTCGAGAACATTGTGGGAGTTCCGTATACCGAGATACGAAGACGCCCGGAAGAACAACCGGTATTTGATGTAACTGTACTGCCGGCAGGGGTGGACATCCGAACCTTAAGTCTGCGATTGTCCGAAGCATTACGGCAACAGGGAAGATTGCTTTATCTGCCGGAATATCCGGGGGAGTGTAAGACATTATGAGCGAAATAACAGTTGTTATACCAAATTACAACGGAATGAAATATCTGCCGGGGTGCATGACCTCTCTGTGTGAGAGACAGGAGGATGCTCCGGAATACGAAGTGCTGATCATCGATAATGCCTCTGCGGACGAAAGTGTGGAATATCTGGAAAAGGAATGGTGCCGGAAGTCGGGAGTAAGAGTGAGCCTGATCCCGATGTCTGAAAACACCGGTTTCTGTCATGCAGTGAATCTGGGAATCCGCAAGGCACAGAGCCCCTATGTGATCTTGTTAAATAATGACACCAAAGTGGAACAGGGATTCCTGAGGGGATTGTACGATGCCATCCGTGAGGACGAGAGGATATTTTCTGTCAGTGCGAAGATGCTCATGTGGGACAAGCCGGAGCTTATCGATGATGCCGGGGATCGCTACTGTGCCCTGGGATGGGCGTATTCCCGTGGAAAAGGACGCCCGGCAGACAAATATGAAAAAAATGTCAGCGTATTTTCCGCCTGTGGAGGAGCGGCGATCTACAGACGTTCCGTATTTGAAGAGATCGGTTATTTTGATGAAAACCATTTTGCCTATCTGGAGGATCTGGATATCGGTTACCGCGCCCGGATCTATGGTTATGAGAACCGGTATGAGCCTGCGGCAGCTGTACTGCACTATGGCAGTGCATCCACCGGGTCCCGGTATAATATGCGGAAGACAGAACTGTCCTCTGCTAATAATGTCTGTGTCATCGGGAAAAACATGCCGCTTTTTCAGTGGATCCTGAATCTGCCATTTTTTTTGCTTGGATTTGGCATAAAATTTCTGTTTTTTTGCAAGAAGAGAATGGGAAAACTATACCTGAAGGGATTGCTGAATGGTCTGAAGAGATCTGTCGGACCTGTGGGAAAGCAGACGAAAGTGCGCTTTCAATGGAGTCATCTGTGGAACTATGTGAAGATCCAGTGGCAGCTGTACCTGAACATTTTTCGAATTCTTATGAAATCTTAAGAATTTGCTTCATAAATTCTTAAGTTGAGAAAAAAACACTGTTATTGTAGAATGAAATCGTTAAAAAGAAGCTTTTCAGACTTACAGATTGGGTGACCTATATGATAAAAGACAACCAGAAAGTCTTTAACAGGCTTCTTGTGATAATAGATGCGCTGATCACAGCAGCATCCTTTGTCCTTGCCTATTATATCAAATTTTATATATTGAATGACGGTCCGGGGATCGGTGTCCTGCCGATTCAGGATTACTACATGCTGCTTCCCTTTATTGTACCCGGGTATATGTTTCTGTATTACCGGTGCAACGTGTATTCTCCGAAGCGAACCGTCCGCCGCAGACATGAGATATACAGTATTCTGCAGGCAAATACCATTGGCCTGGCGGCTTTGATCATTATCCTGTATATGATCATCCGTGAGATCAACTTTTCACGATCCGTCATGGCGATTTTTTATGTCCTGAATGTGTTCCTGACCTCCGTATTCCGTATTTTCATGCGCAAAGCCTTACGGTCTATCCGTAAAAAGGGATACAACCTGAAGCATATTTTGCTGGTGGGGTATTCCAGAGCGGCGGAGGAATATATCGACCGGATACTTGCGAATCCTCAATGGGGATATGTGGTGTGTGGTATTCTGGATGAACACATCCCGGGAGGCACCATCTACAAAGGGGTAAAAGTCCTGGGAACACTTGGCAATCTGGAATATATTCTGCCGGAAAACAAGCTGGATGAGATCGCTATTACATTGTCTTTGAAGGATTACGATTATCTGGAGGGTGTGGTAGACATCTGTGAGAAGTCCGGTGTGCACACGAAATTCATTCCGGATTACAGCAGCCTGATCCCCAGCAGACCTTATACAGAGGACCTGATGGGACTGCCGGTGATCAATATCCGTTATGTGCCCCTGACGAATACCGGTAACATGATGATCAAACGGGCAATGGATATTGTCGGTTCCATCTTCGGTATTATCATTACTTCACCGATCATGCTACTTTCGGCTATATTGGTAAAACTATCCAGTCCCGGACCTGTGATCTTCAAGCAGGAACGGGTAGGACTTCATAATAAGTCGTTTTACATGTACAAATTCCGCAGTATGGCAATGCAGTCGGCGGCGGAAGAGAAAAAGGGCTGGACAGTGCGGAACGATCCGCGTGTCACGGGAATCGGCAAGATTTTACGGCGTACCAGTATTGACGAGCTTCCGCAGCTGTTTAATATCCTTAAAGGAGATATGAGTCTGGTGGGACCGAGACCGGAACGCCCCCAGTTCGTGGAGAAGTTCAAGGAAGAGATTCCCCGTTACATGGTAAAACATCAGGTAAGACCGGGGCTGACCGGCTGGGCACAGGTGAACGGCCTGCGCGGCGATTCCTCCATCAAGAAGAGGATCGAATACGATATTTATTATATTGAGAACTGGACAGTAGGGTTTGACATCAAGATTATTCTGATGACCTTCTTCACCGGATTCATCAATAAAAATGCTTATTAAATATTTACGAATGCAAGGAGAAAACAAGATGGCAACAAATTCTAACAATCATGGCGGCAATGGTCAGAGACCTGCCGGAAGCGGAAGAAGACCTTCCGGAAATGGACAGAGACCTGCGGGACAGAGATCTTCCGGATCGAGACCTGCCGGCAGCAGTTACGGACAAAAGAGAGAATCCGCGAAGCAGCGTGCAGCCAAGAAGAGAAGAAAAGTTATCATCTTTGGCATAGAGATCGTAGTGATCCTGGTCATGGTAGCAGTACTGTATCTGGTAATGACACATACCAATAATGAAGGCCCGAAATTCACTGTCTTAGAGACCGAAGAACTCCGGATTCCCGAAGAGGTGCAGCAGGACGAGACCATGAAGGGCTATATGAACATCGCATTGTTCGGTGTGGATGCGACAAAAGAAAGCCAGTTGTACAAGGGCAGCCGAAGCGACAGTGTTATGATCGCCAGTGTTAACATGGATACCGGTGATATCAAGCTGGTCAGCATATATCGTGATACCTACCTGAATATCGGTACCGATTCTTATCAGAAAGCTAACGCAGCTTACTCCTACGGCGGAGCGGAGCAGGCAGTTAAGATGCTGAACATGAACCTGGATATGGATATTACGAATTTTGTAACCGTAGGATATAAGGGACTGAGCGAAGTTATCGATGGTCTGGGTGGTATCTATATCGATGTAGACTCCGAGGAGATCAAGCATATCAACAACTATCAGATCGGTATTGCAGAAGTACTGAAGTGCGACTATACACCGGTAACCGAGACCGGAACGCAGCTGTTGAACGGTCTGCAGGCCACTGCTTACTGCCGTATCCGTTATACCGCAGGTAACGATTTCAAGCGTGCTGCCCGTCAGCGTGAGGTCATTCAGGCAATTGAAGATCAGGCGAAGAAAGCAGATTACGCAACACTTTCCAAGGTATTCAATAATGCGATCGATGATATCTACACCAGCCTGGATTCCAAGGATATCCTGGATCTGTTAAGCAATATTGCAAATTATCGTATTGTGGATGAGGGAGGTTTCCCCGAGGAGACCATGCGTGACACCGGCAACATCGGTGCTAAGGGAAGTTGTGTTATCCCTGTGGATCTGGAGAGTAATGTAGTATGGCTCCATCAGTTCCTGTTTGATGATGCGAACTATACTGTTACCGACAGTGTAAAGGAATACAGCAGAAAGATTAATGCAGACACATCACCGTACCTGAATAAATAAGCGAACTGGAATACAAGGGAGTCTTCCGAATAGATCGGGGCTCCCTTCTGTTTTAGAAAAAAACTTGTGTAACCGACTGCGATAAAGTATAATAAACCAGAGATTGGAAAGTAAGGAGCGCTCTGTCATGGAGATCGATGTGATTATTCCTCTGTATAAACCGGGGAAAGAATTATTTGCATTACTGGATAAGCTTGGCAGTCAGAGCGTGCCGGTACATCAGGTGATCCTCTTAAATACGGAGGAGAAGTATTTTGAACAGCTGATCTACGGAACCAGATTTTTAGAGCAGTATCAGAATATAAAAGTATATCATGTATCTAAACGGGAATTCGACCATGGCGGAACCAGGCGGATGGGCGTGAAAAAGTCTTCCGCCGATGTCTTTGTCATGATGACGCAGGATGCCATGCCGGTAGATAATAAGCTGATAGAAAATCTTATCGAACCTCTGCAGGGGACCACAGCAGTGTCCTATGCCAGACAGCTGCCGAGAAAAGATTCCACGCCGGTAGAAAGCTATACCAGAGAATTCAATTATCCGGACAAATCCCGGATCAAATCTGCGGAGGATCTTAAGACCCTGGGTATCAAGACTTTTTTCTGCTCTAATGTGTGTGCGGCATATCGCAGGGAGATTTATGAGGAACTGGGCGGATTTGTCAGACATACCATATTTAATGAAGACATGATTTATGCGGCGAAGGCAGTGGAAGCCGGCTATTCGATCGCTTATGCGGCGGATGCTGAGGTTGTACACTCTCATAACTATACCAATGGGCAGCAGTTCCATAGGAATTTTGATCTGGGGGTATCCCAGGCAGAACACCCGGAAGTCTTCGCGGCGTATCCTTCGGAATCCGAAGGAAAACGGATGGTGAAAGATGTGACGGCATATCTGCGGGAACAACATATGACCGCAAAATTGCCCCATTTTTATATACAATGTGCCTGTAAATATGCAGGCTATCTATTAGGTAAGAATTATCGCAGGCTCCCGAAAAAATGGGTTCTTGCTTTTACTTCCAACAAAGAATACTGGAAACAGAACAGAAAGGATGCATGACTATGTGTGGTATCGTAGGATATATTGGAACAGAACAGGCAGCACCGATCATTTTAGACGGTCTGTCCAAACTGGAGTACCGTGGATATGATTCCGCAGGTATGGCCATTTTTGATGGTGAGAAGATCAACACCAAAAAGGCAGTGGGAAGACTGAAGGTTTTAGAGAATCTGACCCATGGCGGTGCAAATATGAAGGGAACTTCCGGTATCGGACATACCCGTTGGGCAACTCATGGCGCTCCCAGTGACATCAACTCCCATCCCCATATGAACAATGCGGGAACGATCGCCGTAGTACACAACGGAATTATCGAGAATTATATTCCCCTGAAGAAAAAGATGCAGGATAAGGGCTATCAGTTCGTATCCGAGACAGATACCGAGGTACTGGCACATCTGTTAGACTACTATTATAAAGGAAACCCCCTGGAAGCCATCACCAAGGTGCTTCACCGTGTGGAAGGATCTTATGCACTGGGAATTATGTTTGCAGACCAGCCGGATAAGATCTTCGCAGCCCGTAAGGACAGTCCTCTGATCGTAGGTAAGAGTGAAAATGGCAGCTTTATCGCTTCCGATGTTCCCGCTATTTTGAAATACACCAGAACCGTATATTATGTAGACAATCAGGAAGTCGTGGAATTACAGCAGGATGGTCTGCGTTTCTTCTCCGTAGATGAAGAAGAATTAGAAAAACAGCCGGTTACCATCGACTGGGATGCCAATGCAGCTGAGAAGGCAGGCTATGAGCACTTCATGCTGAAGGAGATCTACGAGCAGCCTAAAACCATCAACGATACCATTTCTCCCCGTATCAAGGATAATGATATCGTCATCGAAGAACTGAATATGAGCGATGAGGAGATTAAGGAGATCACAAAAATCCATATTGTGGCATGTGGTTCCGCATATCATACCGGTGTTACCGCAAAATATGTCATTGAAGGACTGGCAAGAATCCCGGTAGAAGTGGACGTGGCAAGCGAATTCCGTTATCGAGATCCTATCCTGCAGAAGGGCAATATGGTCATCGTCATCAGCCAGTCCGGTGAGACGGCGGATACTCTGGCAGCATTACGGGAGTCCAAGGAAAAGGGCTTCAAGGTACTGGGTATCGTCAATGTCGTCGGCAGTTCCATCGCCAGAGAGGCTGACAGTGTTATGTACACCTGGGCAGGTCCCGAGATCGCCGTTGCAACGACCAAGGCTTACAGTGCACAGCTGACCGCACTTTACATGCTGGCTATGAAGTTCGCCAAGGTGCGTGGAACCGTTGATCAGGAGAAGTTCGCCGGAATGCTGGCTGACCTGAGATGCCTGCCGGATCAGATCGAACTGCTGCTGGGACAGAAGGAGAAGATCCAGCATTTCGCCAACCGTTACGTGGGCGCAAGAGATATCTTCTTCATCGGACGTGGCATTGACTATGCGATTTCCCTGGAGGGATCCCTGAAGTTAAAAGAGATCTCCTATATCCATTCCGAGGCTTATGCAGCCGGAGAACTGAAGCATGGCACCATTTCCCTGATCGAAGATGGCACCCTGGTAGTGGCATTGGCAACCCAGCCGGCTCTGTTCCAGAAGACCATCAGTAATATGGTAGAGGTAAAGGCAAGAGGCGCTTTTGTCATGGCGGTTACCATCGAGGGCAACAAAGCAATTGAGAAGGCAGCGGATTATGTGGTATACATTCCCGAGACGAATCCGTACTTTACCAATTCTCTGGCAATCATTCCTCTGCAGCTGTTTGCTTACTATGTGGCAGTGGGACGTGGCTGCGATGTAGATAAGCCCAGAAACCTGGCAAAATCCGTTACGGTGGAATAACAAGAAAAATCCGGAGAGGTGAAAACTTCTTCGGATTTTTTGATCTTTCATAATTGCTTCAGAAAGTTATCACAATTCGGTCACAATTGACGGTTATACTGTGTTCATAAGGTGAGAGGAAGAACTGAAATAACAACGAAGAATGGTAAAAAGAGTTTCTCACTTACAGATAGGATAGGAGGAAGCATTATGTACGAGAATGATAATTTTTCCGGTTACGAAACCGGCAATGAAAATACGACCGGTACATTCAGTGGTGTAAGCGCTGCGGAAAGTGCAAACGGTTACACCACATACCAGATGGGCGGAAGCACCGGCAGCAATACAGAACCTAAGAACTCCAAAAAGCATGGAGGCTATTTCCGGAAAGCTATGGTAAGTGTCAGCCTGGGACTTTTCTTCGGACTGTTTGCCGGTATCGGGTTCTATGCGGTACAACAGGGCACCGGGATGCTTAAGACCGGTACGGATACCGCAGTGGTGGGTGAGGTTGCTTCCGAAGCTGCAACAGAGAGCAGCCAGAGTACACCACAGCTTGCGACCAACGTTACTTATGTAGAGTCTGATGTATCTGATGTGGTGGAGAAGGTCATGCCTGCCATGGTATCGATTGTGAATAACTTTACTGAGACAGCTAATGTCTTCGGCCAGCAGTATACACAGGAAGAAGCGGCCAGCGGTTCCGGTATTATTGTAGGCAAGACGGATGATGAGCTGCTGATCGTATCTAACAACCACGTAGTAGAGAGCGCAGATACGCTGACTGTTACTTTTATCGACGGCAGTGAAGCACAGGCACAAGTCAAAGGACTGGATTCCGATATGGATCTGGCAGTGATCGCAGTATCTTTAAATGATCTGAGCGATGATACCAAGAATGCCATTACCGTTGCTACTTTGGGCAGCAGTGATGACCTGAAGCTTGGTGAGCCGGTAATTGCCATTGGTAATGCTCTTGGATATGGTCAGTCCGTTACCAACGGTATCGTAAGTGCCCTAAATCGTGAGATCACTCTGGAGAACGGCTCTACCGGTCTGGAGAACGGCTCTACCGGTACTTTCATCCAGACCAACGCAGCCATCAACCCCGGTAACTCCGGCGGTGCACTGCTGAACATGAATGGTGAGGTTATCGGTATCAACTCCAACAAGATCGGTGGTACTGCCGTAGAAGGTATGGGATATGCTATCCCGATTACTTCGGCAAGTCCTATCATTGCAGATCTGATGGAGCGTCAGACCAGAACCAAGGTAGCTGAGGATGAAGTCGGTTACATCGGTATCTCTCTGCAGGAAGTAACTTCCCAGATCTCTCAGATGTATAACATGCCGGAAGGCATCTATGTAGTATCCGTAGAGGAAGGCAGTGCAGCAGCGAATGCCGGTATCATGAAAGGTGATATCATTACCAAATTCGACGGCAGCAGCATCTCATCCTACTCTGATCTTCAGAAGACATTACAGTACTATGCAGCCGGTGATTCCGCAACCATAACGGTACAGAGACCTCAGAACGGTGAATATGTATCTGTAGAACTGAATCTGACACTGGGCAGCAGACCTGCAGACAAAAAATAAATATAGCGGTTTTTAATCACAAAAATCGGATAGTTAGAATAATCCCCGGAAGGACCGAATGTCTCTCCCGGGGATTTTGTTTAGAAAAACTTCACTTGTAGCAGCCATTCGAATTAGATATAATAAGCGTAGGCATGAGCAGTGCCAGAAGAAAGCAGCAAGGATCGTGGATAACGAAAACCGACTGCTTGCAGGCGGGATTACGTAAGACACGATACGTGTAGGGCGAAGTCCGGACATCGAGGTAGAACGAAGAGATACCGAGATGAGCACTGCGCAATAGACAAAGAGGAGAATAACATGACTGATAATTATAATGATGATTATAGAGAAGTAATTCCCGAGGAAGAGAAAACAGAGACCACTCTGAGCGAAAATCGGGATAATAAAAAAAATAGCGACGATACGCAGGTAGTGAATACTGCGGGTGAAAATTCCGCTGAGAAAAAGACAGAGGACAAAAAGGACAGCAGCGAATATGAGGACGTCTGCTTTATCTGCCGCAGACCGGAGAGCAAAGCCGGCAGAATGTTCAAGCTGCCCAATCATATCTGCATCTGTGATGACTGTATGCACAAGACTATGGAGACCGTGAGTCAGTTCGACTACCAGGGTATGCTGAACAATCCAGGCGATCTGAACCAGTTTGGCGGACAGAACGGCTTCCCCAATATCAGCTTTGTGAACCTGGCAGACCTCCAGGGAGACGGCGGCATTCCCAACAAGCAAAAACTCAAGAAGAAAAAGAAAGCCGAAGGTCCCAAGCCCGTATTCAATATTAAAGATATTCCGGCACCCCATAAGATCAAGGCAAGCCTGGATGAGTATGTGGTAGGACAGGAAAAAGCCAAGAAGGTTATCTCTGTCGCAGTATACAATCATTATAAGCGAGTTGCGACTGATACCATGGATGAGATCGAGATCGAGAAGTCCAATATCCTTATGATCGGCCCCACCGGTTCCGGTAAGACTTATCTGGTGAAAACACTGGCAAGACTGCTGGATGTGCCTCTGGCGATTGCCGATGCTACGTCACTGACGGAAGCAGGATATATCGGTGATGATATTGAGAGCGTAGTCTCCAAGCTTTTGGCAGCCGCCGGTAACGATGTAGAGAAAGCGGAGAAAGGTATTATCTTTATTGATGAGATCGATAAGATCGCCAAGAAGAAAAATACCAATTCCCGGGATGTCAGTGGTGAAAGTGTACAGCAGGGAATGCTGAAATTACTGGAGGGTGCCGAGGTGGAAGTACCGGTAGGTGCCAATAGCAAAAATGCCATGGTGCCCCTGGCTACGGTGAACACCCGCAATATCCTGTTTATCTGCGGCGGTGCTTTTCCGGATCTGGATGAGATCATCAAGGAGCGCCTGACCAAGACCGCATCCATCGGTTTCAATTCCGAACTGAAGGATAAATACGATAAAGATACCGATATCTTATCTAAGGTGACCGTAGAGGATATCCGTAAGTTCGGCATGATTCCGGAGTTCATCGGACGACTGCCTATCATCTGTACTCTGCAGGGACTGAGCAAGGAGATGCTGGTGAAGATCCTGAAGGAGCCGAAGAACGCGATCCTGAAGCAGTACCAGAAGCTCCTGGAACTGGATGAAGTGAAACTGGAATTTACGGATGATGCCCTGGATGCAATTGCCGAAAAGGCTATGAAACGCGACACCGGCGCCAGAGCCCTGCGTTCCATTATTGAGGATTTCATGCTGGATATCATGTACGAGATCCCCAAGGATGACAACATCGGAAGAGTCACTATTACCAGAGAGTATATCGAAGGAACCGGTGGCCCTATCATTGATATCCGCAGCAATGAGATTCTGGAGCCTGTGGAGAATCTGAAACAGATTCCGGCGGAAGAGAAATAAATGGAGAGTTAGTGAATAGTTGTTCTAAAATCCACGCAGAAAGAGTTGCCGCTCTGGACTCGGATGCTATCTACGCCCAGGGGAGCAGTCCTTTTCTGCTGGGTTACTGCTTCCCTAAAAGATTTTAGAGAAGTCCTGTTGATTACTTTGGTGTAAATGACGTAATAATGACGTATTTTATACAAATAATTCTTAAAATCAAGATATTTTGTATTAAAATAGCTTGATTTTCTCATTTTACGAAAACAGTGACTTCCAAAGCATCCAAATCCCTTGTTTTTGTATTTTTTTTGCAAAAAATAGCGATTTTAATACAAAAGCAAAAAAGCTTGCCTCTTTACACACAAATTTGGACTGGACTCGTCAATCAACCACACTTACACTTAATTCTACTAAAACATGTAAAAGAGCTGGGAAAAGTAAAAAATCCGTCTTAGAAACAAATTATTTTTACTATAAATGTATAAAAAGATTTATTACGTAAAAAGGCGCTTTCTGAGAAGCTTATTTTTTACTATTTTTACTATAATGAAGCTTTTTTCAAAAATCAGTAGTCCAAATGCGGGCATTCGTGGGATTTACGGCAACCCTACGTTACGATCCATGCATTCAATTCATAAATGTGTCGCAAAGGACGCTCCACATTTATTTCATTGACGGCTGTCGCCGTATAAAAATAGAACGAAATAACCTCTTGTGTGAGCAAGCTCCCACCGAGG